>Ga0310125_10000029_pt1 | contig 55076 bp, 48 predicted proteins | sample CB11b_Tmax_Bot8__FD_203508 | JGI IMG/M metagenome (GOLD analysis project Ga0310125, IMG submission 203508) | Marine microbial communities from Western Arctic Ocean, Canada - CB11b_Tmax_Bot8 | ecosystem: Environmental > Aquatic > Marine > Oceanic | place: Canada: Western Arctic Ocean | collected... | reverse complement strand
GGGCCAGCTCTGATTCTGTACAATGCCTCCGGCCAGATCTCAGCAGCACTCGTCGCCACCCCTACTGGGCCCGAACTGCGAATGGCGGACACCAACGGCGTCCTGCAGACGGTCCTCCCACGATAACCGGGGAGCAACTACGCGTTTGATTGCCAACTGAGCCTAATTCAAAGAGTTAAGTAGACTTTGACTGTCATCGATTTGTCGATGAGATTTACTTGGCTTATGACGAAATTTTGATCGCCATTGCTGCAATTATCCACGAAGAAAAGGCTGAGTTCTCCCTGAGATCGTCTCCACGAACCGGCGAAAGTGGCAGACATCAAGTTGCCATCTTCCATAAATTTTCTGGCATCGCCTTCAAGTGTGCCTGAGTTCCGTTCACTGTCACCTGACGTCAAGTGCATTGTGGCTCACGGGCAAATTCCTCTCATCGGGATCTCAAGGCCGAACGAAATCGTCTTATACGATCGGCGTTTACCCCCATGTCGCCCACTCCGGTGCGAGAGGTTGAACGCACGTCAATTACCGACCCGACACTCCCCGGACGCACGCGGACAACAATATCGTCGACAAAGCGAAACACGGATGTTTCGTCTTCCGCTTCGAACGTACGTGTCGTCGAGTTGGACTCAACAACAACCCAACCAAGATCACTAGCTGTATTAAGAGCCTCCTGATAAGCGTCGTCGGGGCCCACCCTGAGTTCAATTGGCTGTAAGTCAGCGTAAGCCTGTTCTTGCAAACGGGGAGTCTCGACTGGCCCATGAGGATAAGAAAGGTCACGGCCCCGATTGGCCGGGTTCATGGCTGCGGCCGAGAAAAGAGGCGGGTCTGTCGTTTCCGTGGTGATGTCGTGAATCGCCGGAACACCGCTGGCACGACGTACCAGGGTCCCCAACAACAAAAGACTTCCGAGTCCGATAACCACGGCCAGCATTCCAGCCCTTCTGGATACATGCTCAGCCGCTCCGGGCACGAAGATGCTGGCTAAACCGAGGAACAGAGAGGTAACGCCCCCTCCAAGGAGAGCCAAACCAAAAACGGCGAACCCCGCAATCGGCGGCACCACCCGGAGCCAAGCCGCCAGCACGGCGAATGCTGCGACAGAAACGGCTGCCAACCCCATGAGAAAAGCGGTGGCAATAACTCGATAGATCATCTTAGGTCTAGCGTGTTAACGGAAATCTGGATGGTCTCCCCGACCTTGTCCCCGGCAATGTGCGGGGCATCATGGCTCGAATGCATTCGTCCATGGCTATTCCCCTAAAACAGGTAAACGTCTAAACCAAAAATCTCAATCACAGCAATCGAAAAACCAGCCAACGCTGCTCCGATAATTAACCCCCAGATCGTACGTTTCGTCATAGCTATTGCCTAAAACGGGTTAATCTCAAAACCGAGAATCCGAGCCACCACCAACGTCACCACAAACCCAACAATGGTCCAAAGCATCAAGCGAACAATCGCAATTTTGTTCATGAGTCTCCTCCCTCCGTGCCGGAGTTTAGTCCCGCTCGATGCAAAACGTCCCGGTGTGGCACCCCAACCCTCCGGGGGGAGGGTAGCGTCCGAATTTAGTACCGTTTTTCGGAAAAAATAAGAAAACCTCGGCTGTGAGCGAGGTTGATCTGGGTATGGACAGGCGTTGCCAATAACTCGACGGAGACATAGAGTTCGGCTGATCTCACGCTTCGCCAGGCGGTGAGCGAACCATGCCCAGTACCAAGACAGGCTACCGAGTATTGAATCTAGGTGCCCTCGCGACCGCGATCAGCTTGGTAAGCCTATCGGGACCAGGTGTTCTCTCCCAAGCTTCCGGCGCACAAACTCCCCAGGCGCCCTCTTACACGGAAACGCAGGCGCTCTCTGGGGAGGCTGCGTACCAGCGCTACTGTGCCGCCTGCCATCGAGCCGACCTGGCCGGATCGGAAGCTGGTCCGGCACTCGCTGGGGTGGAGTTCATGAGCGGATGGGGCACCCGGTCGGTAGAGGAACTATTGCAGTTGACCCAAGCCACGATGCCACCTGGGGGTGCCGGGATCCTCAGCACGAGTGGCATCACCAATGTCATCGCATACGTCCTGAAAGCCAACGGGGTTCCCTCTGGAGTACGGCCGCTCCGCGCTACCGATACTTCAATAATTGGTGTCGGTGAACGGCTCGAAGTCGATACTGTGCCAAGTGAAGACGCTGACCCTCGTCGCATCGGACTTAGAAGCATACTTGCAAATCGACCCGATCCAGACGCCCCCCCAGGATCACGCACATCCCCGGGAGAAACTGACCTGCTGGATGAAGTCGAGAATTTCATACCGGTTACCGATGCCATGCTTGAAAACCCGGACCCCGCTAACTGGCTGTCATATCGGCGAACCTACGACGGCTGGGGCCACAGCCCTCTCGATCAAATTGATCGAACCAATGTGGAAGACCTCACTCTCGCATGGGCCTGGGCCATGGATGACGGCTTCAACCAACCAACCCCGATGGTCTACAACGGAACCGTATACCTAGTAAACCCTGGCAACATCGTCCAAGCGCTCGACGGAGTTACCGGTACGTTGCTGTGGGAGTTCCGGCGCGAGTTCGCAGACGACTACCAGCCCGGCGGCTTCAATCAGATGCGTAACCTAGCGATCTGGGGGGACAAAGTCTATCTGGCAACCAAGGACGCCTACTTGCTAGCACTCGATGCACGCACCGGTGCTGTGGTGTGGGAAACGCAGATTGCCAGCTACCGCAAAGGCTACACCAACGTTGCTGGCCCATTGGTCGTTAAGGGCAAGGTAATCAATGGAATCAATGGCTGCCGCCAGTTCTTCGAGGACAGCTGCTTCATTACCGCCCACGACGCAGAGACTGGCGAGGAAGTTTGGCGCACATTCACGGTCGCTGAAGGGGAACTCGGGGATGAAACCTGGGGGCACCTAGATTGGGAGCTCCGCGGAGGTGTTGACGTCTGGATCACTGGAAGTTACGACCCTGATCTCAACCTAACATACTGGGGGACCGCACAGGCTAAGCCGTGGGTCGCCGCCAGTCGAGGGCTATCTGCAACCGACGCTACACTCTACGCAAATTCAACCCTCGCCCTCGACCCGGATACGGGCAAAATCATTTGGTATCGCCAACACGTTCCCGGAGAGACCCTCGACCTCGACGAAGCTTTCGAACAAGTCTTGGTCGATGTGAACGATGAGAAGGCACTTTTTACGATCGGCAAGCACGGCATCCTCTGGAAACTGGACCGAGTCACTGGAAAATTTCAGGGCTTGAAGCAAACCATCTACCAAGATGTTTTCGAGAAGATCGATCCGGCGACTGGCTCGGTCGAATACAGGCAGGACATCCTCGATGCAATTGTCGGCGAGTGGATCTCAGTTTGCCCAAGCACAGCGGGTGGTCACAACTGGCCAGCAATGGCTTACAGCCCCGAAGCAACAGCACTGATAATCCCTCTGAGCCAAAGCTGTCTGGAGATTTCTGGCCGACCGGTGGCGCTAGAGCGCGGCTCCGGCGGCGAAGCTGGCGATCGCAGATGGAAGGAAATGCCGGGCACAAACGGCAAGCTCGGCAAGCTGGCAGCGTATAACGTCGAAACATTAGAGGAGATGTGGAGTATCGAGCAACGCGCAGCGTTTCTGACAGCAGTACTAACAACGGCTGGCGGTCTGGCATTTGCTGGTGATGTCGACCGCTACTTTCGCGCCTACGATGTCAAAACAGGGGATGTGCTCTGGGAAACTCGCTTGGGCACATCGGTTCAGGGCTTCCCCGTCACTTACGAAATGGATGGTGTGCAATATGTTGCGGTTTCTGCTGGCGTCGGCGGAGGCAGTCCGCGGACAGTCCCTCGCCTTCTTTCACCAGAGCTGCGCCATCCACGCGGCGGCAACTCACTCTATGTCTTCAAGTTGCACCAATAGCAAGGGTGGTAAGAGCCTGATGTACTTATGTTGTCAGGCTGAGTAAGGGCACGGCCAGATTTCGCCAGGAGTCTGCTCGGTCCAGTTCCTCTAATAGCAGGTCGGCGAGAACCTACCCGACAATACCAAAATTAAGAAAATGTCAGCCGTGTTGACCACGGCCTCCTGCTTACCTAACCTCGGCGGATCTTCACACGTGCCTGTATGAAATCAGAACCAGGAGACTCTCCGTGCCCCATCGCCCCTTTTCAGTTGTGTTTTCCCCACGCTTCACGTTTTTTTTTATCATTGCCTTTGTTTCGCTAGCATCAGGCATCGGCTGCACCCCAGCAAACGACGTTGAACCTGCCAGCATGGTCATCTACAACGGGAAGGTGGTTACTGTCGACCTCACCATGCCTGAAGCCAACGGAATCGTCATCAATGGTGATCGCATCGACCTTGTCGGGTCTAACACTGAGGTAAAAGCCTACATTGGACCAGAAACCAAGGTGATTGACCTTCAGGGCAACCTGGCAATTCCCGGATTTATTGAGGGGCATGGGCACTTCATGGGGATCGGTTCCAACGTATTGAACCTCGATCTTCTAGATGCTACGAGTTGGCAAGGTGTCGCTGACATGGTGGCGACGGCGGTCTCCGAAGCTCAACCAGGCCAGCTGATTGAAGGCCGTGGCTGGCACCAGGAAAAGATGAGGGACCTGGACGAGTCGAACACCGTGCGAGGATTCCCAACCCACGACGTAATTAGTGAGGTGAGTCGAGAGAATCCAGTGATCCTGCGCCATGCTTCCGGCCACGCGACGTTCGGTAACGCCTATGCCATGGAGCTTGCCAGTGTCGACCGCAACACCATGCAGCCGAAGGGCGGCGAGATCATCTTGAACAATAATGGCGAACCCATTGGAGTCTTCGTTGAACGCGCCTCAGGCGTAATTAACCGTGCCCGCAGAAATATGGAAAGCCGGATGACTGACGATGACAGATCGGCTCGGACCTGGCACGAGATGGAACTTGCGTCCCAAGAAGTTATCAGCAAGGGAATCACTAGCTTTCAGGACGCCGGCTCGGGATGGAGCACGATCGAGATGTTCAAGCGAGGCGTCGACGAAGACGCCTTGCAGGTGCGTCTGTGGGTGATGGTAAGAGGTGAGAACCTCGACGCTGAAACATTAAAGGCTAGACGACTTATCGGTTACGGAAATCACATGCTGACAGTGCGCGCCATCAAGTTGGCCATCGATGGAGCGCTCGGCCCACGGGGAGCCTGGCTACTCGAGCCTTACAGTGATGAACCAACCAGTTCCGGTCATAATACCGGTGACCTAGTGGAAATCGAGGCAACAGCGAACCTGGCAATCGAGAACGGCTATCAGCTGTGTGTCCATGCCATAGGCGATCGCGGCAACCGTGAAGTGCTCGACATCTACGAACGAACCTTCAAAGCACATCCTGAAAAGGCACCCGGCGCACGCTTCCGGATCGAACACGCGCAACACATCCATCCCGATGACGTTCCACGCTTCGGCGAGCTGGGTGTAATCCCCGCGATGCAAGCGGTCCACTGTACCTCCGATGCACCATGGGTGACGCCTAGACTGGGGGTAGAACGCGCCGGGAACGGAGCCTATGTCTGGCAGGACTTAATGCGTAGCGGTGCAGTAATAACCAATGGCACCGACGCCCCGGTCGAGCGTGTCGATCCAATCGCCTCGTTCTACTCCAGCGTCACCCGCAAGCCAACAACTGGGGAAGCCTTCTACCCAGAGCAAGCAATGAGCCGTACCGAAGCATTACGCTCTTACACGCTCAACAACGCCTTCGCAGCGTATGAGGACCATGTAAAGGGATCTATCACCGTGGGCAAGCTCGCCGACATAACGATTCTGGACCAGGACATCATGACGATTCCCTCAGAGCAAATCAAAGACGCCAAGGTTCTTTATACGATCATCGGCGGCAGGGTCCTCTACCAAAGGTAAGTACATCGAATCGCAACATGAAGTCTCGACGGGGCAGGCAGCGAATCGCTGCCCCGTTGCTGTGACTACCCCGCAGCTTGCCCTCGTTGCAATTATCTTCCACTGCTAGACCAGCTTGTCTCGCCTCGCCCGTTCCCAACGGCTAAACTAAAAAAGCCGTTGCCGAGCAGGCACCGCTCTTTTTTGATCGTCAAACCTCTGCCAACAGCCAGCACGATCATGGACCCAGAGCATCTCAAATCTCTTATTGAAACCGGTATCCCTGGAGCCCAGGTCAGCGTGCAAGATCTCACTGGAACGCGTGACCACTTCAGCGTCCAGGTAGTTGCCAATGCGTTCGCCGGCAAAAGCCTGGTCGAACAACACCAGATGGTCTATCGAGCCGTCGGGCAGGAACTGACCAACGCTGTGCATGCGCTGCAAGTGCATACGACGGTCCCAGAGGAGTAGAACCATGTCCAGCGAACTGAAACAACAGGTCGAAGACTTGATCGTCAATAACCCGGTGCATGTGTTCATGAAGGGCACACCGGAGTGGCCACAGTGTGGTTTCTCCAAGGCCACCTGTGATGCCTTGCGTTCAATTGACGTGCAGTTCACTGCCACAAATGTCCTCGAAGATCTCGACAATTACCGGGCTACCCTGATGGATGTGGCGGCATGGCCAACGATCCCACAGGTATTTATTGGCGGTGATTTCGTCGGCGGTTGCGACATAGTGCTCGAAATGCTTCGCAACGGCGAGCTTGAAGAAAAAATAGGTGCCCTCACAGAAGAGTAAGTTGTGCGAGCTGTAGTAACGGACACAAAGATCCTTATTTGTGACCCGAAACACTAGCAGTGACGCGGTCAAGAAGAGCGTCAAGTTTGGCGCAGGCAAAGGAGACTGAAATCCTGATTCCCGGGACCACAGTTTGCTGTCTGGCCCGCCGCTCATGAACAACACGCCGCCGGTAACCTCCCGCGAGATCTGGGGCTGGGGTCTCTACGACTTTGCAAACTCGGCGTTCGCCACCAGCATTCTGGCCGTTATTTTCAACCGTTATTTTGCTGAGCAACTAGCGGGCGGTGAAGACGGTGTCGTGCTCGACCTCTTCAGCATCACCCTAAGAGTTCCGGGCGTCACGTTCTTTACCTATACCTTGGCGGCAGCCATGCTGGTAGTCGCGCTGTTAGCACCAGTATTGGGTGCCATCGCCGACTCGTCGGGTACAAAGAAGCGGTTCCTCGCATTCTTCTGCTATCTGGGCGCCGGCGCCACTGCCATGTTGTATTTCGCCAATGAGGGTCAATACTGGCGTGGTGCGATTTTCTTCCTCGTGGCACAGATTGGCTTCTCGGCTGCCAATATTTTTTACAATGCTTTTCTGCCAGAGATCTCGACCCCGAAAAATATAGGCTGGATCTCTGGCTTCGGCTTTACGCTTGGCTACCTCGGCGGGGCCATCATGTTGGCACTGAATCTGGTGATGCTGGGCTACCCTCAGTGGCTTGGTTTCGCTGACCCGTTCAGCCCTCAAGACACCTTCCTGTCAGTGGCTTTATGGTGGGCAGTGTGTGCGCTGCCCACTTTCCTGTGGTTGAAGGAGCGCCAGTCGGCGATCCAGTTAACACCTGGGAAGTCTTACGTAAGGATTGGTATCCAGCGGGTCGCCAAGACATTTTCCAACGTCCGCCGTTACCGAGAACTAACAAAGTTCCTCATCGCATTCTTGATCTACAACGACGGCATTCAAACAACCGTTGTTATCTCAGCAATCTTCATAGACGAGGTCCTTGGGATGTCAGATGGCATGATCCTGGGGCTGTTTCTCGTCATTCAAGCGACAGCGTTTGTCGGCGCGTTAATCCTTGGGGCGGCAAGCGACTACATCGGCAACAAACGAGTTGTTTTACTAACCCTTGTAGTCTGGACGACGGTTGCGGTTTGGGGTTACTTCATCGGCATTACAGGGAACACGCAAGCGGAGGTATGGGGTCTCGGCATCGTCGTTGGGTTGGTGCTCGGGGGTAGCCAGTCCGCAAGCCGAGCAATCCAGGGTACGTTCACTCCGGTGGGCAATAGCGCCGAGTTTTTCGCCTTCTATGGCATCGCGGGGCGCTTCTCTTCGGTGTTGGGCCCGTTAACCTATGGAAGTGTCTATGCGCTATTAGGGGCACGTCCCGCGATTCTTTGTCTAGCGGTGTTCTTCATCATAGGACTCCTCATCTTGCTGACCGTCGATGAGAAGGAAGGACAGCGTCAAGCCAAAATGGCCGTGGCGTAAGGCAAGCGGAACTCAGCCTCGATCTCTGGCGAGCAGACGACCACGGCTCTTCAACCGATACCGCGCACATGTTGTACCACCGAGGCGCCAGAGGCCCATTTCTTCCTCCCTCTGCAGCCTCGCCATCAACAACCTCACACTAGCGCCAGAACAGTTCGTCCAGAGAGCAGTACGGTTCCAAGTTCAGAGTGCTGAAGCCAGTGCCAGACCAAGAACCCAGATAGTTCAGTGCGGGTTCACCAATCGGCGCTCCCGGAGGCGCTCCCGGGATCACCACCTGCGTGTAGACGGCGCCCGGTCGCGACAGAAAACGCTCGATATCACGGGACACTAGATTGTAATGGGGCTCGTCATCCGCAGAGACACCGTCCTCTGATTCGATGCGGGCGTTTAAGCGTTCGAGAGAAAAAGTCGCTATGGCGCGAACCTGAGGCATCTGCGCTGACCCGGCGAGCCGCATGAGATGTTCGGCCACAACGCGCTCCACGGCACGATTGATTTCCGCTTCGTATCCGTTCGTTGGCTGCGCTCCGAAGGTCGCTTCGACGAGTTCATCAATGACCTCACCCAGCCCTGGCAGAGACTCAGTGACAGCGTGCTGCTGAACAAGACGCGCGGCACGCTGGCCGTTGAGGATCTCGCTAACCGTATGGTCGGCCGCCACTACTGCGGGTGTGATCACATCAAAGGAAGATCCCGTGTAGCGAGGAAATAGCTCGCGGCCGCCACCGAAACCCGTCGGACGCGGTGGCAGCATCGTTACCACGGTGTCGGGAAGGGCCAGTTCGTCGGATGAGATGGTCGCCAGCAAGGCATCAAGCGCGGCCATCTGATCTTCGCGCGATATCGGTTCCACCGGCGTCCGCCCATCCCCTCGTAGGGAGTAAATGTAGTCGATGCCGCCAAGAGGCGAAGCCGCGGCCGAAACCTGGTAGCGATGGTGAAGGTAAAGCGGTACAAGCACCTCCTCCATCATTGCCATAGGCTGACCCAGCTTGATATTGCGCTCGCCGAAGCGATCCAGCGCGGCGCGGCGCACCTCCATCATGCGGTTGAGCTCAACGGCCGGATCAGCGCCGTTGGACCACTGGTTGACGCGCGGATTGGCGCTCATGTCCTGGTTGGTCATGTAGCGCAGGTCCTGTTCCCAAGCCTCGGCAAGGATTACCTGTAAGGCCTCGGACTCGTCGGTCCCGTCGGGAAAGTCCTGGTAACCATAGGCAACTCCGATTTTGTCCCACTCACCAATCTCAAGCTCGTAAACCTCAGAAAAATCGAAGGTGCCGTCAGCATTCAGGGTAATCAAGGGATGCGGGTAATCCATGACCGACGTCCGGCCCTGAGAGCTGTCGTAGTAGTTGTGCCCAAAGCCGATCGTATGGCCAACCTCGTGGGCTGATAGCTGACTGACCCGGGACAGAGCCCAGTCGGCAAGCTCGGGAGGGGTCTCGTCACCGTTGACGTAAGGCGCAAGTAAACCCTCGGCGATCATGTAGTCTTGCCGCACGCGCAGCGAGCCGAGCGTCACCAAGCCCTTCATGATCTCGCCAGTACGCGGGTCGGTAACTCCCCCACCGGTGCTCCAGCCGCGCGTCGAGCGGTGTACCCAGTTAATGACGTTGTAGCGGATGTCGTGGCTGGAAACGTCGGGCGGGCGCATTTCCACCTGGAAGGCATCACGATAACCGGCCGCTTCGAACGCCTGGTTCCACCAGCGCGCACCCTCCAGCAGAGCCGTTCTCGTCGGTTCGGGTGTCCCGGGGTCAAGGTAGTAGACGATCGGTTCCACCGCAGCTGACACCGCGGCGGTGGGATCAACCTTTTCGAGGCGATGCCGGCGAGCATGACGCTTGACCAGCGGCGTTCCCAGCGCTACCGAATAATCCTGATAACTTACCGAGCCAAGACTTGAGCGGGGATCATACTCGCGCGGTGTGTAGTCGTCGTCAGGAAGTTGGACGAAAGCGTGGTGAACACGCAGGGTCGGTGCCGCCCCAGATGCGGCAACCGCACCCACCCCTTCAAACGAGCCGCCGCGACCACCACGGCCGCCGCCGCGGCCACCACCGCCGCCACCACCACCGCCGGTAACGAAGGTGAGCGAGGCTTCCATCTCAGTGTTTGCGGGGAAGTTCATCGTCATCGCCCGATAGACCGCGCTGCGACTAGACTCGACTCGATAGCCACCGAGCCGGTTGGCAATACCAGTGTGATCGGCCAACAGGTAAGGAGTCATATCGACAAGCACCCGGTCACCAGTTTGCGCTGCTGGCGTCCAGCCCCAGTGAATCGCTGGCGCAAACGCGTCAGTGACTGCACGGACCTCTTCGACGTTGTCGGAACTTGAGCGGAAACTGTAATTGGGCTGCACCATGAAGATTTTCGGCCCAACTCTCTCAAAGTAGATAATTCGGTTGCCTTGCGATGCACCGCGGTCAAGGCCTATATCATTCGACCCAAGACCGGCGGCGAGACCAGTAAGATTGAGAAGCTCCTCATTCCAGCGGTTAATCTCCATGAACAATTGACCGGCCTCAGCATCCCAGTACATCGGCATGAACCCGTCCATCTTCTCCATGCCGATGGTACGAGTTTCAATTGTCAGAGGCGTGCCTTCCTGCTGGCCACTTCGCTGTGCGCGAATGGCGGCCCGAAACTCAGCTTCCCAGCCGGTAGCCGCAGCGCTTTCGGACATCCAGCCTTCGGCGGCAAGGCTTGTAGCCGTGGCCGAGCGACTCAAAATCATCGGCGGAAGCACGAGAGCCATCGTAAATGCGAGAGTCAGAAATCGTGCAATCCGATTTGGAGTTGGAAATCGGTGATAAACCATGTGGGCTAGCCTCCTGATGAACTGCCAGTGCATGAATCGAAGTTCGGGGCCCTAGTTTGACAAGACTTTGCGCTTTCGCCAACCGGGCCAGTGGTGCCATCCTTGGATGGTGGATCAGGTAAGCTCCACCAATGAACGATAAGTGGCGCAATCTTTGGCTCTTAATGATCTCCGTGCTGCTCGCCAAGGGGCTTTGGTTCTCCGCCCCAGCGGTCGTGCCTCAGTTGACAGCCGAGTGGAATCTTACCGGGAGCCAGCAATCTTGGCTGACAATGACCGTGCAAGCAGGTTTCGTCATTGGCGCACTGGTCAGCGCGGCATTCAATCTGGCCGACCGCATCCAGCCCCAGTTCCTGCTCGCCGCTAGCGCACTCGCCGGAGCTATGTTCAACGCTTCAATCGCAGTGTTCGCGGACTCAGCCGATGTCGTAATGGTGCTGCGAGTGCTGACAGGAGTCTGCTTAGCAGGCGTTTACCCACCCGGAATGAAGCTGGTGGCAACCTGGTGCAAAGAAGACCGTGGTCTAGGTATTGGCCTTTTGGTCGGCGCCCTGACAATCGGTTCGGCTTCTCCCCACTTAATCAACGGGCTGCCCTTTTGGGGTGGGGAAACGGGGATGCCTCCCTGGCGCAGTGTGCTAATCGTCTCCTCAGCATTTGCAGTGAGCGGCGCAGCTATCGCCGCTGCGTTCGTACGACCAGGGTCGGTATTGCCCGCAACAAGCCAGTTCAGTTGGCATTACGCAACCCGAGCACTGGGAGAAAAACCGGCGCGACTGGCCAACTTTGGGTATCTGGGTCACATGTGGGAGCTGTACGCGATGTGGACCTGGATTCCTCTGTTTCTACTGACTAGCTACCAACAGGCTGGTTGGAGCGAAACCTCAGCGCGATTGGCCGGTTTCGCAACTATCGCGGCGGGAGGTATCGGAAGTGTTATCGCCGGCATTTGGGCAGACCGGTGGGGGCGAACCACCGTATCAATCGGCAGCTTGCTTATCTCCGGAACCTGCTGTCTTTTTGCCGGGTTTTTGTTCGATTCGCCCTTCCTTCTCACCCTCCTTTGCCTGACCTGGGGTCTGGTTATTGTCGCCGATAGTGCCCAGTTCAGCACAGCGATAAGCGAACTCACCGACCCTGAACACATTGGCACTGCACTCACCGTGCAGACTAGCCTCGGCTTTCTTCTAACAATGGTGTCGATTTGGATGATTCCACCGCTCGTCGAGCGGATCGGATGGGAGTGGGCCTTCGCGACTCTGGCAATCGGCCCACTATTTGGAATCATCAGCATGGTACGGCTGCGCACCTTACCCGAAGCCGTGCGCATGGCTTCAGGTAACCGCTGAGCAACCCTGGCCCTTTACCTCTACGAAGAACATTGTCCTTTACCTCTCACCCTGGACCTTGCTACCACCCTAAGTCCGTCTAAATGAAAGATAGGAAAGGGTTACACGGGATTCTATGACAACCAGTTTAAGCATTTGGTACGTTTTTAAATACGCAACCTAGACCCCGATCTGGATCTATTTTTTATTCTCTAAAAACAGCTGATAGTCGAGGCTAGAATCCCCCCAAGGATTCCAGGGACAATCTTGAGAGCCAAGGCTAGGATCAGGGCACGGAGGGAGGAGACTTCCATGAACAAACGTACGATCTGGGGGTTGGTTATCGGGGCAGCGTTGGCTGGTTTTACGATTGCTGTGATTGAGATTTTCGGTTTAGACGTTTACCTGTTTTAGGAAATAGCCATGACTGACGAAACGAAGGGAAGGATTTGGTACACAGCAGTATTTCTCCTTGCAGCTTTTTACGTTGTATGTCTTGGTGAGTCGGTGGATCGGATACTAATTTAAAATTTTAGGTAAGAGCCGAGAACCGCACAGAGCCTCCAGGTGAAGATGATAAGTGCGACCCGGGTGCTGAGAGGGCTGCTATGGAAGATGGTCAAAGCTCGGTTCCGGTTTCTCCATCGGGCGGTAGGGTGGTTGGCTGTCCTCATGGTTATCTATGTTTTGTGGACGCTGTGGACTTGGTTTTAAGATTTTTAAAAAATAGGCAACAGCCGAAATCCCACCCCTTATATAGAGCACGTGCCCCCGATCCAAAAGGGGGGGGTATCGCTCCCGCAGAAAAGCGGGTTCTTCCACTGCTGGCCCCGCTGCGATTTTGGTCCCGATGAGACTAAGAGCAACCCTCTGAAAACCCCTGTTTTCTGAGCGGGACTTACCAAGGACTTACCAAAACGCGATTGGCAACTAAGTACAGAATCCCCTACCATCAATGACAGCAAGGGTTTGCAGCAATTCGCTACGACAATCATGCATTTGGTACGTTATTGATATATGCAAACCGTCCTTGGATTGAAGCCTCAGGAAAATTCCATGTCTCCAGAACTTCCCGACAAACTATTTCGCTGCTGGCATCCGGTCGCTTATAGCGAAGAGGTAGATGGCTCAACTCCTTTTGCAGCGAAACTGTTGCAAGAGATGATTGTCATCTGGCGGACAGCCGACGGTGCGCCTCATGCTATGAAAGACCTCTGTATTCATCGCGGCACCGCGCTGTCTCTGGGGCATCTGGCGGACGACTGTATCGTTTGTCCCTATCACGGTTGGCGCTATGACCCCAGCGGCGCTTGTACCTTAATCCCTCAGGCGACCAATACTAATATTCCTGTCAAAGCTCGCCTTGTTAGCTATCAATGCCAGGAGCGCTATGGGCTGATATGGGTAGCATTGTCGGATCCTGTCTATCCCTTGCCGGACATCCATGAATTGGAAGACAACACCTGGCAAGTCATCCACACCGGTCCTTATGCGTGGGAATGCGATGCCTCCCGCCAGGTAGAAAACTTTACCGACTTCGGCCACTTCCCCTGGGTTCATCCGGGGCTACTTGGCGACATCGACCGGCCACTGGTACCAGATCATGCCGTCCGGGTAGAAGGTCATGTTCTGCATTACGAGCTAGTCCGCCCGGAGGCGACTAATACTGAAGACTTTCCTATCTTTGCCAATGAAGAAAAGGAAACGCCCGAACGGCGTAGCCGCTATGAATTACACTGCCCCTACACCATCCTGCTCTGGTTGGGATGGGGGGACGAAAAGGGCATGATCTACTTCTTCGTTTCCCAACCAATCGCCCATGACGCCTGCAGGGGATACTGCATCGTGGCCCGGAACTACGACCTCGATGAACCGGAACGGCTGATTCACGAATTTGAAAACACCATTTTTTCACAAGATAAACGGGTCGTTTTATCCCAGCGACCCGAAATGGTGCCGTTTGATCTGGCTGACGAACTGCACCTGAATTTTGATGCAGTGGCCGTTAACTACCGACGCACCATGCAACAAGAAGAACTGTCTTACTACCCTGCACCAACCGAAAGAAGCTGACCATTCAAAACCATAGAATTGTTGTTCTGCAACCCAAGCTGCATGGTTTAGAGATCGATCTAAACTGGCTGTCGGCCGCGAATAGTCTTTCAAGTCGCCGCACGTGTCACCCCCTCGTGTGGCTGCCGTTGGTCATTCTTGTGAGCGTGTTTGGATCCGCTTGCAGCGGACAGAGCAAATCGCCGGAACCGGCACCCCAGCAGGTCGCGGAGCCTAACTTCTCGGCTGTTCAAGCAGAGCTGATGGGGGCCGGCGGGACTTTCACCAATGCCTGGGCAGACATCGATGGAGATGGAGACTCCGATCTCTTCGTGGGCTTCAACGGCGAACCGAATCGACTCTACCGGAATGACAACGGTGTCCTCGTAAACGTGTCGGAGGAGATGGGGATGACAACCCCGCGCCGCACACGGAGCGCCGCCTGGGGAGATTTCGACCTGGACGGAGATCCCGACATGTTCCTCGGTCTCACGGGCGGTGAGAATGAGGCAATCACGGCCCTGCTTCGCAACGACGGGGATCGCTTCGTTGACGTTGCGTCGGATATCGGCCTGCGGCTGGAGGAAGGCACCACTCGCCAGGCGGCTTGGGTGGACTTCGATGGGGATGGGGACCTGGATCTTTTTCTGGGGATGCGGGATCGGGAGAATGTCCTTTTCCGGAATGACCGAGGCCAGTTTCAGGATGTAGCGGGCGCGGTGGGTGTGGCCGATGCCCGACGGACGGTCGGGGCCCTGTGGTTCGACTACGAGCAGGATGGGGACCTTGACCTGGTTGTGGCCAACATGGACGGTGACGCCAATGGTCTCTTCCGCAACCACGAGGGCATGTTCACCGACGTGGCTGCCGAGGCAGGGATCGCCGATGGTGGCCGCGGCATCGGTGACGAATCGCACGGCACCGTCCGGCCCTGCGTAGTGGACTATGACGCCGACGGCTGGATGGACCTATTTATGGCGAACTACGGGCCGAATGCTCTCTATCACAATGAAGGCAATGGTCGGTTCCGGAATGTGGCCGGTGAGCTAGGAGTCGCAATCGATTCACACTACGACACCTGTGTTTTCGGTGACTACGATCTGGACGGCCGGATAGACCTGTTCGTGAATGGGACTGTCGCCGGCGACACGCAATACCGAGACTACCTGCTTCGCAACACCGAAGATGGCTTCGTAGACGTCACACCGCCCGAGCTGCTGACACTAAACGCGGACCACGGCGCCCAATGGGTGGATTTTGATGGGGACGGCGCGCTGGATCTTTCGCTGACCGGAGCCCCCCCTACAGGGATGCATTACGTAATGCGGAACTCCCGTAACGATGGCGAGGGTGGCGCCTCGATCCAGGTTCTGGTGGTCGACGCGGAGGGGAACGCGACCCGGGCAGGGGCGGAGATCCGGGTCTATCGAGCGGGCACCAATGAACTGCTCGGAGCCCAGGTGGTGGATTCCGGTTCCGGGTACAACAGCCAAAACGTGGCGCCCGTTCACTTCGGGTTACCGGGGCACGGTCGCGTTGATGTCGAAGTTGTGTTTCCGAGCGGGGGACGGCGAGACGTAACACGCGAGACTGGTGTGGACCCAAGTTCGACGGCTGGAAACCCTGTCACGATTCGCACCGGTGGGTAGGATGAATTCGTTGTGGAGGAGCTTCGGCAACGCTTTGACAACTAACTTGCGACCAAGAGGCAAAACACATGACCAAATCGTATGGAGGCCTGACCATCGTCGCCGTGCTTTCCCTCCTCTCTACTCCCACCGCAGTGCAAGAGCCAGTCTATTGGGACGTGGTCGACCGTATTCGTAGCGAGGGATTCGACAATTCGCATGTGATGGACAGCGCGGGCTACCTCGCCGACGTAATCGGTCCACGTCTCACTGGATCGCCCAACATGCGGCAGGCTCAGGAGTGGGCGCTGGCCCGCATGACGGAGTTCGGACTATCCGGGGTCGAGAAGGAGGCGTGGGGCGACGAGACCGTTGGGTGGGAAATAGAACGCGCCTCGGTTCACATGACGGCACCCGATTACCAAATGGTGATTGCCTATCCACTCGCCTGGAGCCCTGGGACTCAGGGCCCGGTTGTGGCGAATGCAATAATCGCTACGATTCGGAATCCCGAAGACCTCAATCAGTATCGCGGTCGGCTCGATGGTGCAATCGTACTGGCCACACCACCGATGCCAACAAGTCCGCGGTTTGTGCAGGACGCGTTTCGGCACGACGAAGAGTCGCTGGGCGTTTTCGAGACCGAAGGTGTTGACCTCCTTATCCGCCGCCATTCACGAGGTCAGCCTGAGCAATCGACCTTTCGACGGGAGGGAATCTCTGATGCCGAGGTCGAGGAGTTCTACAAGTCAGAGGGGGCTGCGGTCATTCTTACGGCGAGCATTGGAAGCGATGGAACCGTGTACGCGACCGGACTTCCAACGACCCGCGAAAACAGGACCCGAGAGGGCATCGAGAACGCCCTTCCCACCCTCGCCGTTGCCACCGAACACTACAACCGCATCCACCGGATTCTTGAGCGTGGCATTGCGGTGACCATGGACGTGGATGTCCGGGTGGCATTTGATGAATCGGACCAGAGGGGATTCAACATCATTGGGGAGATTCCCGGCAGCGATCTGGCCGACGAGTTGGTGATGATCGGGGCGCACCTGGATTCATGGCACTCCGGCACCGGAGCCAGTGACAATGCCAGCGGCATATCCGTCGTACTGGAGGCAATGCGCATTCTCAAGGCGATCGATGCTCGCCCCCGGCGAACGATTCGTGTTGCCCTGTGGAGCCAGGAAGAAATCGGCCACAGTGGTTCTCGCGGCTACGTCCAAAACCACTTCGGTAGCCCACTGGACGGAACAATGCCGGACTACGATCGATTCTCTGTCTACTTCAACATGGACAACGGCACCGGCCAATTCCGCGGCGTGCACATCCAGGGCAACACCCAAGCGACACCCATACTCGAGGCCTGGATGACACCGTTCCACGAGTTCGAGATGGAGACTATTTCCCAATTCAGCAACACCGGAACCGACCACCTCTCCTTTATCAGGAACGGGCTTCCCGGCTTTCAGTTCCTGCAAGACCGCATCGACTACCGAGCCCGAAGTCACCACTTCAACATGGACGTTTACGATCGGCTTCTGCCGCGTGACTTGATGATCAACTCAGTCGTTATGGCGAGCTTCGCTTACCATGCTGCGATGCGGGACGGGAGGTTTCCTCGGCCCCAAACTGAGCGTTGATGGGCCTGTCCGAGTTTTAGCTTTCTCGTGAGATGAAGGTTGCCACGATGGCCACTGTGGCCGTTCCAATACAAGAGACAATTGATTCGTCAACCATCGAACTCAACTACAGCAGCTTTCCAGGCAAGAGGATCGGCGGCGATGTCGTAACGCAGACTAACGACCTCAAGGCGACGAGGAGTAAACTCGATCAACAAGTATGATTCCCCGTACTGTCCGCCTGGATAGTAAATCGACCACTCGGGCTTCCAGCGAGCCTCTTTTCCCACCAAATCGTCGACAAACCGCACCTTGCCAACCAGGGTCGCGTAACCGGGATCAGTCTGGTCAAAATAGATCAACGTAACCCGCGGATCAGCATACATTTCGGTGACCTTACGGGTATTCCGATCGGTCGCCATCCAGACAATGAGGCCCTTTTCCGGAGGAAATGGGTTCATCATACGAGCCTGTGGTACTCCGTCGGGTCCAATTGTGATCAGTGCGCAGTTTGATGCTGTGGCCATAATCGCTTCACCTGCTTCGATTATCGCCTCGCGTGTTGGACTGGGTGTTTCCATAAGCAGTAAGCGTATCTCGTACGCGCTGGAGAGGTCGCAGACCTCCCTCCCTTGCCCCTCCAAAACCATACAGTGGGTACCCACCAAAGGCTCGAAGCCACCAGCTAAATCAGTCAGTCAAGCACCCTTTAATGCCACTCGAAAGCAAACTAGAATCCGGTTGTCTTATCCTTTTCTCGTTCGGGTGATCGGGTCCCGGAGCTTGTGGGACGATCGTATGCACCAACTCCAGAAACAAGCCGTGGCCCTAATTGGGTTCACCATCGGCGCCCTCGCTGCAACGACTGCGATCCCATCGTGGGCAGAGCAAGAGCAACAGAAACGCCCCGAGTACCGCAGCGAGGTCATTGCTCCGCAGCATGACGCATTCGGTTTCAGGCTTGGCGAGGAACGACGCTACGTACGTGGTCCGGACCGCATCTTACGTGCCGGCGAATTCGAGCTGTGGACGATGCGTCTCGACGAAATTTCCAATGCTGACACCGGGATGCCGCTGTATACCTTCATCTACAGTCGCGAGCTGTCCTTGATCAATCCAAACAACCGCGACTACATGGACGGCCTTCGCGCCACCATGTCGGTAACCGTCAATCACTACGGCTTCCCAGTCGAGGTGCGTTACGGTGGTAGCCCAGAGGAAGAATCCGACACCGACTTCGTCAACAAGCGTGGGCGCCTGCGTTGGATCGGCAGCGCCTACCTGTTCCGTGCCCCGGAGGGCGTAGACGAAAGTAGTTTCAACTTTAGTCTCCCCGAGCACGAGGCTCTCAACCGCAACGTCCCCTCCGGCGTGTTCATCTCTGAAACAGAAAATCCGGCGCTGATCACGATTCCTGGAGCAATTTTTCAAGCACTCAGCCTTACCGAAATGGAATTCCTGTCGCTTAGACCCAACCGAGTCGGTCGCCAACAGACACGGCGGCGCCGGCAGCGTGGCTATCCAGGAGGTGTCCGCCGCAGCGGCGTCGTGCGCGGGAAGCTCGAGTTCAAGGACGTCGAAGAGATTCTGATTGGCGACCGAACGTACGAGGCGATCAAACTCGAGTCGTCTGACTCTGGTGAAGACTTGTACATCGACAACAGCGGTAAGCTGTTGCTGCTTGAAAGAAAGTTCCGCAACTGGCCCAATGCCTATATCCGCCTTTTACACCTTCTGAATACTGAAGGTTTCTAGTCTCGTCCGAGATCATCAAAACGACTGTAACCCTTTATTAATAAGGGTTCACGGCCTATGAATGAACGTGGAAGGTGTTGTCTTGGCTCGCATGGAAGAACTTCAGTGCTAATTCTCGGCCAACTCGTCAACCACCGAACGAATGTCCGCGAGCGCTATCTCCATTGTTGACATGTGGGTACGGAACGACAGCGCACAGATGCGGAGAACATACTTGCCGCCTACGACCCCGTGGCTAATGAAGATCCTTTGACGATCGTTAACCGCCTGCAGGAAACGTCGGTTAAGGTCGTTGAGTTCGCCGTCGCTGAGACCAGGGTGCACCAGCCGGAAAGCCACCAACGACAGCTGCGGGTCCGCAACAATCTCGATGCCTTCGATCCCGCGAAGTTGCTCGGTGATCCATTGGGCAAGGTCGAGTTTTTCGTCGAGCTGACGACGGAACGCTCCGGCACCGTGCATCTTGAGCGGTAGCCAAATGCGCAGCCCACGATGACCGCGCGACAACTCCGGCGAGATCTCACTGAAGTCAACGAAATCAGGATCGTCCCGCATAGTTGGCAGGTAATCTGCCTCGGTAGCGTGCGCGCGCGCCAGTGTTTCGCGGTCACGCACCAGCAGCGAACCCGTACCATAGGGGATAAACAATGATTTATGGGGATCTAACGACATCGAATCGCTCAGCTCGATCCCATTAAGCACATCGCGTCCTCTCTTGGTGAGCATAAAGAACCCACCGTACGCGGCATCAACGTGAAACCAAAGACCTTGAGCGGCAGCAATCGCAGCAATCCCCGCTAGATCGTCGACCGCCCCAGTATTTACTGTGCCGGCACTGCCTACGACAAAGAACGGTTGCCATCCGTCGACACGATCAGCCTCGATTAGTTCGTCTAGTTCATCCAAACGCATGCGGTGGTCACTATCACTGCTAACGACCCGTACGCTGGATAGAGGAAACCCCGCGAGCATCGCGGCCTTTTGGATCGAGTGGTGCACCTGGTCTGATACGTAGATGCTGCCACGAAGAAAGTCCTCTTCGAGGCGTTCCCGACGCGCCGTGAAGACAGCTGTGAAGTTAGCCATCGAGCCACCGGTGGTTAAGAGGCCGAGCGCGTCATCTGGATAACCCATAACCTCACAGAACCAGCGAACAACAACCGCCTCGATTTGAGCCAAGCCGGGCGCAGGGATCCAGATGCTTGTGAAGCGATTCACCGACTTAGCGATGAAATCTCCCAGTGCAGACTGGAAGAGGCCGCCAGCAGGAATGTATGCGAGATAGCCAGGACCAGCAGCATTGAACCCGAAGGGAATGACCTCATCAAATAGCCGCTCCAGAAGACCTTCATAAGGCTCACCTTCTTCGGGCAACGGCTCGATCAACAACCGCGCAGCCTTTTCGGCTCCATCGAGTTGATTGGACGGCTGCTCGGGGAGTGTGCCAATGAAATCTACGATACGTTCCATCGCTTCATCGACGATGGCGCGCATGCGCTCTTCTGAAAGCTCAAACTCAGACAACTCAGTGCTCCTTATTGCATCCTCTAGAGTCTAAAATCGTGTCTTGACCATAACTGGGTTGATCGTCCACCGGTAGCTTGCGATGCTCCACCCCGATACCATTGCGACTGTCCCCTCCAACATTCGAATCTTGGCTTCCGAAGGTCTAATGCGACGCGTTAGGAGTGGGTTCATCCGATCGAGGGTTAGCGGCGGAATCACGTTAATCTGTCTTGTGCTCGCCAGCCCCTTGGCTGCCCAGGCACCAACTGGTCAGGGTCCAGAGGTAAAATTGGTGACTCCACGCATCGATTTGCCGCTGGATGATCCGGTTGTAATTCAGGCACTGGTTCGCCCAATGCCGGGGCGCTCGATCACTAGTGTTTACGCCTTCGTCGACGATGTCGAGCTCGGCGTTCGCACCCGAGCACCTTACCGCTGGGTGATTCCTCTGGATGACGAGGCCACCGCAATCCACATTCGGGTTGTCGCTAAAGACAGTGTTGGCGTTGAAACCCGTATCGAAGAGATGGTCACTCGGATCCCTGGAATGCGCTTCACTGCCGAAGTTCCAGCAGTGACCCTTAATCTCGCGGCAATTGATAACAATGAACGATTCATCTCCGACCTTGGAGTCGGAGAGTTGTCGATCACCGATAATGGTGTGCCACAAGAAATCCTCGACTTTGCCCGAGGCGAGGCACCGTTGCGTATCTCCATCCTTGTCGATCAGAGCAACAGCATGGCGGACAAGATGGAAGAAACGATCGCGGCTTTGGGCAAGTTCCTTAACCAACTCGGACCCGATGACCAAGTCAAGCTAATGGCGTTTAACGACCGAGTAACTTCATATACGCCGTTTACTAATGTTCACGAACTCGTTGCCTCGTTTGCTCAAGTAATCCAACCGGAAGGGAGCACAGCTCTTTATGACGCGGTGCTGTACGGCTACCGACAAATCGCCAGTCAGCAAGACGCCCGTGAACGTAGAGTTATTTTTCTTCTTACCGACGGCGATGATCGCGAGTCACGCAACGACCTAACTCAGGTTCTGAATCAAGTTCGTAACGGTGGCGTAACAATCTTCGCCGTTGGCCAAGGCGAAGCGCTTGGCGACGGCGACCTCCGAGACATCCTTTTAGAGATGGCCGAGCAAACCGGTGGCGAGGCTTTCTTTGAACGCGACAAGAACAAATTGGATGACGTGTTCACGCAAATCTCCGTCGCGATGCGTGCTCTATACCTTGTTTCCTATCGACCTACGGACTTAACTCGTGGTTGGCACGAAATCGACGTTAAGGTTTCTCGACCAGGTTTGTCCCTGCGCCATAAACCTGGTTACGACCGCACCGCAACCCAGTGAGCACAATGACCTTAAGGATCTTCTGTACATTGGGCCTCGTAATCGTCCTTGTTGCCTCCTCCACCCTCGCGACCGTCCCCAGGGCCGCTGAGGCCACGGTCATGAGAAAGCAATTGGCCACCCAGGGAGGTGAAGTCTTGATTCCGGGGGGCAAGCGGTTCATTAGCTCCGCTGCCCGGTTGAGCCTTGCACAAACGCAAAATCAAGCCAGTAGTAACCAAGACTTCTTGGTTGAACTCGCCCGTTTCCTTTCTGCTCCTATGGTTCTCGACTATGCGGAGAAGGTTGGCGAGATGGTGCTGGAGTTACGTTCGTTGCAAGAGTTCACAAGTCAGCTGGATGAGCTCTACCCCGGGGTCATACCCAGGCTTGCTGAACAAGGCACGGCTGCCTACGCCAAAGCGGCAGATTTGCTCGATTTCCTCGGTTTTCGAGTACTGGACAATACCGATCGTATCCAGCTCCAACGACGAGTTGGTAATCGACAGGCGCGTCAGCGCCAGATGCTTGGCCACATGGGAATTTCGGTTCCATTGTACTCGCGTCTGTGGGCCGCCGGTGAACCGATTCTGTTGAACATTCAAGACGAGCACACACCGTTAGTTTTCGGCGCTAAAGCTTGGAACACAGAGGTATTTGAAAAGGACCTCAGTGGTGATGCGCTTTTCAGTGCTCTCATCAGTGACAGTGAGGCCCTCAAGATCTTGGCAGGTTACGGGTCGCTCGATCGCACAACCCGTGATTGGTTATTCGACAAAGTCGGCTTGGATGCGCTGCACCGAAAGGCAGAGATTGCCAGTGGTTTCCTTCAACTAGCACCGTATCTGCGCGTTGAGAACGATCAGCTCCACCTGCCAGGGGGCAATCGTGACTCGTGGGAAGCAATCGTTGGCGAATGGACTGACACCACCGAACTTATTACTACCCTGTTGACCAAAGATGACGGCCGGCCCGCGCACCTATGGAGATCGCTCGCACTGGTACCCGAAGACCGAGCCGCTTACCTCCTCACGCTAAATTATGCAAACGGGGAGCAGAGGGGCACTTGGGCAAGAACACTGTATGGTGCGATTCGTTCTCCCGGCTTCGGACAACCGATACGGTGGCCTGAGGATACGAGCGAGCTTTTCGTCAACTTACGGATGTTGGAAGGCAACGTTGGCATCGCCTGGCCAGGCGGCGCCAATGTCTGGCTGGCAGCTCTTAACGACGACGACCTGCTTGAGACTGACAGCGAACTCGATGCTTTGCTCGGGCGTTTTACAACCAATCTCGAGTATGGGCCTGTTGTCGACGCGCGCTTGCTTACCAAGATCCTGGCTGAGTCCGCGCCCGGGGATGATGAACCTACCTCGATCCGTAAATACTTGGCGGTATCCTCAGCGATTCGCTACCAGCCCATCACATCGATACGGCGGGCGATTCCTTTGCTATACCGCAACTATCGCCGTTTCGGTCGCGCTTATGGTTTTTTTGTTATCCCCACACCGCTGCCCGTAGGCAGCGTTGAGCAGCTAATCCACCATCTGCAACAGGTGGATGGAATTGAGCGGGAAGGGGCGCGCATTGATGCCATTAGACAATTACAGGCAACGATGTTGCTCATGCACAAGTTACTACTAAACGATCTCCTCACAGAAGTGGATCGCGACGCCTTGCTGTCGAACTTCTCGGAACTACCAATCACCTACGCATCCCGAAACAGTAGTTGGGCAAGTCACGGATACGGGGCAGCGGTTACCGAATTTTGGCGCAAGGAGCTAGTTCCAGCGATGGCGCGTGGTCTCCAGGCGAACGGATGGCCCGGTAATCCGCAGGACCTTCGAAGCGTCGTCGTGACTGCTCTTGTCGGACGGATCGGTATCTCCGAGCTTGAGGTCGACGGGATCGACTACAACTTCCTCCCAGCAGCAATGCAGGGTCGCCGCATGCACACTCACCTCCTGGTGCAGCAGCAACCAGCTTTCGAAAGCCTCTTTCGACTCGACGAGATCGCAGCTGATCTCGAAACTAAGCCAACCGAACTCAGATATGCCAACGAAATCGAAACAATCGTCTCTGCGGTCAAGGCTCAGATGCCACCCAACATCGGAGACGAAGAAGTAACCGATGCGCTCCCGGTGACCGTGGCACGTGACCAGTTATTCGACCGCGCTGCGATTCTCGTCGGCCAGCTGCGCGGCGGTTCGGCTCTCCCGACCACCATCGAAGACTTCCGGAACGCACTCAATGTTTACCTAGGGGATGCGCTGGTTGGAATTGTCTACGCACTTCACATGGGAGACCCGAGCAGTTTCACCTATCAACAGGGACATATCGCCTGGTTACACCGCCTAATCATCGCCGAGCTCCGTGGGCAGGGATCTGAAGATCTGTTTGGCCCGTGGGCCGCAACAGCCGAGAGTTGGATTCTTGACGAGGGTTCGCGACTGCACAACAGTCTTTTCGGCGCAGCGGACACCCTGAGTCGGTGGAACATAGAGGACCTGATCGCTTCGGGCGCACCGCGCGATCCGATTGCAGCTGAGACTTGGGCAGCAACTTTTCCTTACATCCACTTACCCTCGATAACACCAGAAGCCCAGCGCGTCATTGTCCGGCGCCATGCACTAGCCATAGCCTGGATACTCGAGGCGGTCGCGGCGCGCGACCCGTCTATGACGCCTTCGTTCTGGGTCACGGCAGATCGCACTAGCACACCGCCGAAACTTGTCACTTCGTTACGTCGGCTAATGCATCCACATGAGTTGCAGAGCTTTATTGACGCGGTCACTGCTGGAAATGAGGACACCGCTCTGCACCTGGTCAGCGATGGTAACCGCTACCTGCTAACGCTTGGCCTCGACAACTATGATGCCGACGCGCCCTTAGAAGCTCGATGGCTCATTGATCAAATAGTCGGGATGCCTCAATCAAGACGCGGCGACTATCTTGGCCTCATGACACCAGCTGCAGTGCCTTACGGGGAGGCCGGTGATGAGGTCGCCGACCCTCTACTCTACAGTCGCATCTTCGACTTACGTGTACGGCTGGCGGTACTCATGGAAGAACAAGGATTGCCAGCAACTCTTCATCCTCGACTGCTGATGAGCGCCATGGCCCACATCTTGTCAAACATGGTACCGGCCAACTGGCAGCCCTGGCGCAACATCCTTACCGCTATTGACAGTGAGATCACCGAAGAGGCATTGAGCCAATGGGTCGTTGACCTAGCCTTCGCTGACGAGTTAACACCGGTGGATCCAAATCTTGTATTGAGTGAACTGGCCAGCGCCAGCGGAGGTTCGAGTGGCCCAGCTGGACGTACCGGAACGCTAGGGGTCCCATTTGACCCATCCCAGTTTCAGGCTGCTTTTGGCGCGGAAGTCAACATGGTGACAGTAGACATCAGTGCCTGGGACGATGACGAGAACTTCGTCACTGACCTAACGCTCGACAACATCATCATTACACGCAACGACATACCGGTAACGCCAAGTTTTCTGAGGCTTGAGGGGAACCCTGAACCATCGTTGTTTCTTGATGATCTGCCAGAGGGTGTTCCAGAAAAGATGGTAGCCGCGCCGCGCAATTTCGTTCTGGTCGCCGACATGCTTACCACGAGCCCACAGGATTGGGAACGGATATTGCTGGACGTTACCGAGTTCGTACGTGCAGGTATCCAAGTTGATGACCGACTAGCCCTCGTCACTATCAGCAATACGGGCATGCCCCGTGTGACACACGACTTCACAATCGATCACGAGATCGTTGCAGAAACCCTGGAAGCACAGGTCGGTAACTCTTTCGCCGTCGTCGACCGTGAACAATCCTTTCGCGACCTTGCCGAGATCCTGTGCGATAACGGAATGTGCACGGAACCGCCAAGCGACGAACCCGGAGGCGGCGGCATTGGAGCGTGCGAATCAATCATGGTTCCACGCTTTGGGGAATGTGTGACTGAGGTAGCCGAGTGGGAATCTTTGAAAATGAGGATGGCAGAGGGTCAACTTGGTCGCTGGTCGATCGAAGCGAGTATCAATGCTGAGCGGATCATGTCAGCACTTACACAGATTGGTGACATGCTCGATCTGGGCGATCCCTATGACCGACAAAAATACGTAGTGCTGTTGTCATCAGGGTTCGAACGCCAGCCGGGTAGTATCCACTATTCAACTCTTGTCGAGTACGCTAGTTACTCCCCGTCGCTCAACCCGATGGAGGTCCGAACCCTGCGAACCGATCTTGGGCAGGACGTCACCAGTCTGATAGACGTCATGCAGAAATGTCGCTGCACGATTTATTCTCTGGGCACGCTCGGGCAGGCAGCATTCATGGGAGCCACGGCGGACCGTATACCGCCAGTCGTCACTCGCTTCACTGGCCGGTCCACTCTCCAGGATCCCCTTAATGCTTTAGCTCGCGATACGGGAGGCATTCCCTTCTTTGGCAGCGACATGGGCCTCGGGTTTCTCGAGGTACTCAAGGACACTCGTCTGCGCTACGTACTCGGCTTTACCATGGACCCTGCCGCGTCGGACGCCGAACCGGAATGGAACGAGATTAAGATCGAAATTAACCGTAACGACGTCGACGAGTTCCGGGCACGCGAAGGGTTCTTCTGGCCTCGCCGCTAGCCGTTGTTGGAATTCTCGGCATGTCTACAGTGATGGAACATGGGCTCCATTGGCGATCACGGCTAGCTCTTGCGGGTACCGGTGTCGTCACATTTGGCCTGTTTCGACTCCTGATGATGGCTCCTGGCTTCACAGAGACGATTTACGGTAGGGGTATCGGCCCGCTGTTTGCTTCACTACTGTCGAATATCTCCGGCATTATTCCGGTTTCCCTGGCCGAAATTCTGGTCGTCGTTTTCGTTGTCCGCCAACTATCCGGGGTCATCAAGGGCTTTAGCCAAGTCCGGAACGACGACCGCCAATTCTCTAACGCCGTTGCGGCTGGTGTTCTGCGTCTTGGTGCCGATGTCGGCATAGTAGTTACAACCTTCTACCTACTGTGGGGGTTTAACTACGCTCGCCCTTCCCTTGAGGTTCGTCAGCAGTGGAACGGCTCCCATGCCCAAGTAGAGGAACTGACACGGTTGGCACAAGAAATGATCAATGCAGCCAACTTTGAATACGTAAGTATCACGGGCAGCGAAGACTTGGGACAACCTACCACTGGCCCACAACATGCCACGCTTGTCGAACAACTATCTACTTGCTGGAAATCCGCCGAAGGGATCCTCGGCTTGCCTCGGTCGGCACTGCTCGGGTTCGGTAATCCCAAAAGATCCTGGGCATCCCTAGTACTCGACTATGGACAAACCTCAGGTTTCTATTTTCCGTGGACCGGCGAGGCGAACTACAACCGGGGCACACCCGACGTTAGTACGCCGCAGGTGATCGCTCACGAGATGTCACACCAACGTGGTTTCGCACGCGAGGATGAAGCCAATTTCGCCGGCTACCTTGCGGCCTCACTATCCGACGAATCTTACCCTCGCTATTCGGCATATGTTTTCGCTCAACGTCAGCTTCTGTCAGCGTTATCAGGTTACGACACCGACCATGCCCGCGAGCTTGTGCGCCAGCGGTTACCCGGCGTACAACGCGATATCCGAGCCGCGAATGCATATTGGCAACAGTTCGAGGGGCATGCGAGTCGCACTACCCGTTCGATGAACAATGCCTATTTAAGAACCAATCGGGTGCCGGGAGGTATCTTGAGCTACAACCGCAGCGTTGAATTGCTGATTGGATACGCTCGCAGCCGGGGCGGTTGGCTCATAAATCCATGAGCGTGGTGCCCGTAAAATTGGGCCGGTCACTCGCTGGTCGTGCTCCGGATTCGGTGAGTCGTGACGCCCCCGGAAGGTCGTCGATCGCCCAACGCTAATCGTTTACCAGCATGGTCTCAATGGCAACTCTGTTTGCCGCTCTCAGTAAGGCCGACGCGATGCCTGCACCACCGGGCCGTTGTCCCAGTCCTGGGCGCTTGAGACGTTGGGCATGTTCCAGGCGTTACCGTTCCAGCCGTAAAATCCTTCCATCTGGAAGGCCCAGAAGCCGGAGGTGGAGTCGCTGACCACGATCAGGCCGTCGGCGTTGCGAACGTCGACGCCCCAAACGCCGCCGTACTGGAAGCCCCGAGTAGCGTACGGGGTCTCGGGCCCGTAGAGCATTGGTCCCTCACGGGTAATGTAGTAAGCCTGGGTGTAGGGATCGGTCGGATCCATGATGTTGATGATCTGCAGGCCGTCGTCCTGCCCCGAAATGAACGCGTAGGGCCAGCGGATCTCATGGTTGTGGGTGGCACCGTCAAACTTCGCCACCCAGGCGCCGATGCCGGAGCCCGTGATGGCGCGCTGGCCACCCTCCACCCCGGGGCGTAGGTCGAACGTCCGGATGGGGGCGTGCTGATAGGTGGGCTCGGAGATCCCGAGGGCGAACTTGCCATCGGGGGTCGGGGTGAAGGTATGACCGTCGCGGACGCCGGGGATGTTGATCACGGAAGTCAACAGCTCCGGGTCCTCCACGGTGGTGATGTTGAAAACGTGGAAGCCGCCGGTGCCGGCGCCGTAGAAACGATCTTGGTCTGAATCCGGATGGTAGCCGACGTACATGTCGTGCCACTGTCGGGTGCGCCGATCCTCCGGAGATGGTACCGGGATGCGGGCGACGGGCTCGGTGTTGCCACCGGCCACCAGGGCCAGGTCGTAGACGTAAATGTCCTCGGACATCGTTGCGGCGAACAGCAATGCTCGGCCGTCGGAGTGCTTGTAAGTGTAGATGTTGTGGAAGCCGCCGACATGATCAGGCACGCGCAGATCGGCGACCTCCCGGACGGTCGACGGATCCGGCAGGCCGGTGACGTCGAAGACCTTCGCCCCGAGGTCGGCATCGGGGCCGCCCTGGGCGAACTGGAACGAGAGCACGAGGTAGTAGCGGTTACCCACTTTGGCGTAGCGCGGGTCGAGCCCGCCGCTGCCCACGTGGAGGTCAGGATTGTCGATAGTCCAGCGGTAGAGGATCCGCGGCCGTGCCGGGTCCTCGATGCTGAGGGCGTAGAAGCCGGACTCGCCGAAGCGCTGAGCGATGTACACGAAGGGCCGGGCTATCTCCTGCTCGACGTCGATGTCGGCGTGGCTGAAGCGTTCACCCGGCAGCGGTACGTGGGAGATCACCACGATGTTATCGGTGCCCGGCCTGCCCAGAGGGTGACCGGTCTCGGGCTGGCAACGCTGCAGCTCGCAGTTGGTCTGGGCGTGGGCCGCAGGGACCGTCAGCGCCAGGGTGATGAGGGCGGCGGTGAGGGTCACGGAGAGCCGTGTTCCGATCGGGAGTCTCATGGGTGGGTTTCCTGGGTTGGAGAAAAAATGTGGAGAACGCGGCCGCGAGGTGACCACCTCTGCTGGGCGCAAGGCTCCATTCAAAGCGGTTGGGCGAGGGTAGTCAAGGGGCTAAACCAAGCCGCTCGACCACTATCATGTAGCGCTATCTGAATGGCGGACTTTTAGCCAGCCTAGTGTGGACCTGGTGTCAGCAAAGTCCAGGCCAACGCCTTTGAACTGGAGTGTAAGCGACCACAATGGAGCCCCACCCACCTTGAGCAGCCTTACAGGGTAGGATCTCAAGACTGTCGTCAGCAGATAAATTCTCTACACATCCAACTAGTACCTTTACCAGTTTTCACCAGGAACCGAACAGATGGACTACAAAAAACTTGGGGAAACGGGACTCGAAGTCTCGCGCATCTGCCTTGGTTGCATGTCCTATGGCGATTCGAATTGGCGCCCTTGGATCCTCGACGAAGAAGAGGCGCGACCACACTTCCGGACTGCCATCGAAGCCGGGATCAATTTCTTTGATACAGCGGACATGTATTCCAACGGTGTCAGCGAAAAAGTCACAGGAAAGCTACTACGCGAACTGGCACCGCGAGACGAGTACGTTCTCGCAACCAAGGTGTTCTTCCCCCTTACCTCAGAAGGAATGGCACAGTATAGCCAGGACCGCCCTCACAACGTCGGGGGGCTGTCACGTAAACATATCCTAGCGGCCTGCGACGATTCGCTCCGACGCCTCGGTCTGGACCATATCGATTTGTATCAGATACACCGCTGGGACGAGTCGACACCAATCGAAGAGACACTTGAAGCTCTCGATTCGTTGGTTCGTGCCGGCAAGGTACGTTACTTAGGAGCAAGCAGCATGGCAGCGTGGCAATTTTCCAAAGCCCTATACACGGCCGGCGAGAACGGTTGGCATAGATTCGTCTCGATGCAAAATCACTACAACCTCGTCTATCGCGAGGAAGAGCGCGAGATGATTCCATTGTGCCTCGACCAGGGTGTCGGTTTGATCCCGTGGAGCCCGTTAGCAAGAGGCTTCCTCACTGGAAATCGATCGCGTGACGAAAAGGGGCCAACGCGACGCGCCAACAACGACCCTTTTGCTCAGGATTGGTACTTCCTCGAGGAGGACTTCGCTGTCGTCGACAACCTGCTCGAATTTGCCGCCGAACGTGGTGAAGCGCCGGCAGCATTGGCACTCGCCTGGATCTTGTCCATGCCCGGTGTCACATCACCGATCATTGGTTCGACCAAGGTTGAGCACATTGAAGCCGCCTGCTCGGCCCTCGATGTCGCACTTTCCGAAGACGAGATTGCACAGATTGAGGCTCCATACTACCCGCACACAATCAAGGGCCACGACCAGCCAACACCGAAAGACATGGTGTGACGACCTAGGATCTCAATGTTGCACGTTACGCACTCTGAGTTGGCTACTCTCAAGCAACAGAATTGTGTTCGGAACTACCCGAACAAGTTGAAGTTATTCTCGATGGCCCACGACTGCTGTCAGAGGAGATCGTGCACATTTTCAGGTGGTCGACCGACGATAGCGCGGCCATCGTCACGAATCACGATAGGGCGCTCGATGAGGATCGGGTTCGCTACCAGAACTCTGAGCCATTCCAAGCGACTCAGCGCTCGAGATTTCAATTTGAGATGTTTGGCAACCGGTTCGCCAATGCGCACCAAGGCCGCCGGATCCACTTCCAGAGCTTGCAATACCTGCTCGAGTTCGGTCATGGAAGGCACATCATCTATATAAAGGCGAACCCTGACCTCAGCACCAGCCTGCTTGATGATTTCCAAGGTTTGCCGGCTTTTCGAACAACGCGGATTGTGCCAGATCTCGAGCATCTTTTTTCAGAAGTACGTAACTGGCCGGAAATAGCCGTTTACGATGCGTCGGATCGCCTCGGACTTATGCGTAACCCTGCTAGAATCCGGCGCCATGAATATCCATGAGGTAACCCTATGATCTGGAATTGGTTCGACGGGCCCACGGCAACACGTACAGTGGCGCGACTCAGTACGCAAGTTCCAGGGAACGATCGGGACAACGCAGATAAACCGGCTCCGAATTCCTTTCCGCACCCTCCATGGACCGTGGGCCTGGTGTTAGTAGCTGGAGTGATTACCTTGCTGTTTGGGATCCTGGTGAATCCAATCTGGCTCATCGTCGGAAGCCCATTCGTAATCGTTTTGCTTCTATGGCTGTATATCCGGTTGGTCGTGCGACCAAACGGGACCTTGTAACTCCGAAGTTACACCTCAGTTTTACTTCTTTCCAGAATACCCGTTCCACACTCCGCAACCGGCCTCTCCAGTGTCCTAAATTCAACTTCCCGAACTTGCCGTTCTAAGGGAGATTCTTGTCATGGTAATAAATGCTGCTAATCGCGCGAGAAGCCTATTCGAGCCCCGCGAAGCTAGCGATCAGCGAATCGACGCCCTGGTCTATCTGCTCCGTCGTGATATTCAGAGGCGGCCCGAGACGAAGAACGTTGCCGTAGAGACCTCCCTTGCCAATCAATAGGCCCCGTGCCTTCGTCTCTTCCATGAGCTGTACCGCAACGTCAGGCGCTGGCTCCTTAGTTTCACGGTTCTTGACTAGCTCGATCGCCTGCATTAAGCCCATACCGCGAACGTCACCGATTACCTGGAAACGATCCTTTAACTCCTTGAGCCGCTGGCTCAAGTGGGTACCAACCTGAGCAGCGTTATCGAGAAGACCTTCCTCTTCGATCACCGAGATCGATGCATACGAAGCTGCCGAGGCCAAGGGGCTTCCGCCAAACGTCGATATGCTCAGCCCAGGGGTGAACTTGTCGGCTAGATCATCACGTGTGATCGTGGCACCAAGAGGCGCGCCGTTTGCAATGCCCTTCGCCATGGTGATGATGTCAGGCTCGACACCAGTATGTTCAATTCCGAACCAAGCACCACCGGTACGCCCAAAACCCGTCTGTACCTCGTCGGCAATAAACAGCCCCCCGTGTCGGCGAATGATGTCAACAGCGATCGGGAAGTACTCCTGAGGCGGCACAATGAAGCCCCCGGCACCGAGGATCGGTTCGGCGAGAAAACCAGCAACAACACCCGGTGTCGAAGTGGCAATTAGCTCCTCAAGGTCTTCCGCACAGGCAATGCCACACTCAGGATAGGTGAGCTTGAACGGGCAGCGGTAACAATACGGCGCGGGCGCATGGACGATAGAGGCGATCTGGTTAGGTTGCATCTTCCAGGGCGCTTGGCCCGACAGCGACCGTGCCACCGACGAACGTCCGCTATACGAATGGCGCAAGGCAACAATGGTCTGTGCCCCAGTTGCGAGCTGCGCGAGTAACACTGCAGTTTCGTTTGCTTCGGTACCACTGGTCGTGAAAAAGGTCCGATTAAGATCGCCAGGAGTAATCTCGGCAAGCTTTTCCGCCAACTCAACGATCGGTGCTGTCGGATATAGGGTCGACGTGTGGACCAAGGTTGCCGCCTGTTCTTGGATAGCCGCAGTGACCTTCGGGTGGCAATGCCCCACGTTGACCGTAACGATGCCAGCGAAGAAATCGAGATATTCGCGGCCATCGAAATCATAAAGATGAACGCCCCTTCCCCGCTGCAAAGGAAGCGGCGTTTCGTAGTAGTTGAAAACCGCGTTGAAGATGTGTTTCTGATGCTTTTCGTTGATGCGTGCGGTTTCGCTTTTTTCGACTGTTTTGCTCATACCACAATCCTACATCGACTCATTGAGTGTATCGACTGATCTTTAAGCTCAACTACCGGAGTCAATATCGAGGCCAGTGAAAAACGCCTGCAGCATTCGCCGGAACAATTCCGGCTGCTCTACCCATGGGTGATGTCCGGAGTGCCCAAAGATTTCCAACTGCGCCCCCCGAATTAAATCGGTGATGTACCGAGATGCTGGTGGCGGCGTCGAAGCATCGTGCGCCCCAGTGATGACGAGAGTCGGGACGTCAACACTAGGCAACCCATCCTCAACCCATGGCTCCAGATCCTTGGGAACGCGAGCCAGTGCCCCTGAGGAAGGTGGTCTCGCCGATCGTGCGCGTGCACTAAACCGGCGCATTGCTTCCATATCGTAGAAGTAGACTGGCAAGAGCCGTCGCATCTTCTGAGCAAGGTCGAGATCGTTTTCAACGGTACCCAACCTGCCACCGGTTTCACGAAACAGGGCCACGGCGTCACGACGTCCAGGTTCTGTTTCCAGGGCACTTAAGATAATTTCCGCTTCGTCGGCACCGATATCGTGTCTCAGCGTCGTGTTAAGCAGGACCAGCCCGTCAAGGTATCGACCATGCCGCACTGCGTAGCCCATCGAAATAAAGCCCCCGTGGGAATGGCCAATTAATACGAAGCGCTTGAGTCCGAGATCTACACGCAACGCTTCAAGATCATCGACCAGCTTCTCGGTGGCCTGCGCGTCGTCCTCCCCTACGATCTGCGATCGCCCCACGTTGCGCGGGTCGAAAGTAATCACCTGGACGTTTTCGAGCAACGGAGCAAGCGTCAGCCGAAGATAATCGCTGCTTGGCCCCCAGGCTGGTGCCTGAATCACGATCGGACGCCCCGAGCCAGTTACTTGAGTGTGTAGTCGAGGATTCACTTCAGGTGTACACAAAGCCCTCGAGCCCATACATGGGGTCGGCTCGCAAGGCTGCATGGTCATAGTCTCGGGTGCCTCGCCAAGCACCTACCGCCGCGAAGACCGCGTCGAGTGCGGCACCTTGCTTATTTTCGATCACACGGCCTTTTTGAGCACGCGTCATCGGCCGCACCAAACCATCTCTGATCAGTCGGCGCAGCATTTTTTGTCGTGCTTTAGCCTCTGGTTCGTTCCCGCCTCTGTAGCCATGTGTTGGGTAACCAAGCTTGGCCAGTACTGATGCTGGACACACCTCCATTACGTAGATGTGTGGCATATCAGCCGATGCGACACGGTTGAAAGGGAGTCGATCACCACTCTGCCGATCAGTTTTCGGAAGTGCATCGAACGGCAATACAGCCACCTCTGGCAGGGAGCGTAGTGGCCGCAAGACTTCAGTGAGACCATAGAAGGTCTGCTTATAGGTACGTTGATTGTAAGGAGAAAACAGCGTCGACGTTTCATCGTCGGTCCTCCGACGAAGCTCCACGCTAGGCGATACCTCAGTGCATTGCTCGAGCAACGTGCCAGCCTTTCCCAAACTAACCATCACTCGAAGCTGGTCCGTATAATCCGAAACACCAGGAGCAAGCACATCGAGAACCGCTTTGGGAAGACCGAAGGAAAAATCCAACCCCCATGCCGAACGTGACGATTCGGTTACCTTTTGCACCAGTGCCTGCAAGGCAACTTCCCGCTCAATGACTCCTCCGGGCAACTCGCTGAGTGGGTCAATACTTTCGACGCGAATCCCATTATTTCCTGGGTGGGCCCGGCAAATCCAGATGTGTCGCCCAGCGTCGCGAGCACCACTGAACTCGACACCAAATACCCTCCTCGGGCTTACCGGAACCGGACTCATCTGAAGGGTCAGTTGTCCCGATCAAAAATTGGTTCAGCGTAGCCAAGGTGAGCCTGCACTGCAGGGTTCCCTTCAGCGAAGAGCCGGCCTATCACGGGAGTGCCGGTGCTCAAATTGAATTCTACAGGAAGAACCGCCGTGATCAGCATGCGAAGTTCTGCCTCAGCGGCCTCCAAACGCGACGCACTCCGCAAGCCCCGATAGACAATGATGAAGTTGATGCGTTTAAGTCGAGGTTCCTTCAGCAATTCTGACCCATAGATGTAGATAGCATCGAGCCAACTCAACTCCGTGAGTTGAGGAGCGATCAGGCCAAGGCGCGCTCGTACTTCTTTGAGTGGCAAACCAGGCTCCTTCGACCTAGCCCTCGCCTTTTTTTTGGCTTTTTTGCCGGATGTCAACACCTTGGCAACTTTCTTTTTCGATGGCTTCTTCTTAACAGCCTTCTTCTTCGCTGCTCTACCACTCGCTGGCGCAACACTTCGTGTCTTTTTTGTCCTTTTTTGTTTAGTCACACCCTTCTTCGTTTTCTTCCGCGAAGATTCGGGTTTCTTTTTTCGTGTAGCCTTTCGCTTTGCCATCCAGGTTTCCCACCCCTCCTGTGAAACAGAACCTCTCCGTGACCCCTTATCTCGCTCACAGCACCACAAGTCAATAGCCCCAAAGACCAGGCTGCTACCGAGTATCGCTCAAGATAGGCTATTTCGATATGAGCATTTCCGAACGTTTCACTTTTTTAACCCAGGCACGCAGCAATTTTGAACAAACGGGGGCCATACAGTCATCATCCCGGTCCCTCGCGGAAGCTATGGCAGCACCGTTACGACGATTTCGCATTACTGATGCTATTACCCCAGTTCGTATTCTGGAAATCGGTCCCGGAACTGGGGCTATCACCCGTGCTATCTGCACCTGTATGGGGCCGCAGGACAAACTCGACTGCTACGAGATCAACGCAGAGTTTGTCCAATACCTGGGTGGCGCTATTCACCGGGACAAAGTCCTGGCACCAGTTGCCGATCAAATCCGTATCCACCACGCTCCCGCACAGAAACTGACAAAAGGTGATCGCTTCGATTTCGCTATCTGCAGCGCACCACTCAACAATTTCGACGCAGCTACCATCAATGCGATCCTCGAGCCCATGCTCGTTGCTGTAACTGCACAAGGAACGGCGACGCTTTTCGAATACATCTTCTTTCCAGCACTTCGGCGGGCTTTTGCACAGGGAGACCAGCGAACGCGGTTGCGTGAAGCTCAGTCAGAAAAATCACAATGGCTAACGAGTTGCGGCCGCAACTCACTGCTCGTGCTGAGGAATATACCTCCCGCCCGCGTCCACGAGTTTGGCCCATTCATTAGCTAGTAAGCTGCTCAAGCAAACGGTCGATATCTCCTTCAGAGTTCCACACCCCAGGTGATACACGGAGCCCGCTCTCGCGCATGCTGACCGAGATTTTCGCCTGAAGGCAACGCTGGTAGGCAGCCCGCGTGAGTTCCTGGTCATCGCCGACGAGACGGCAGATCGAGGACCGGCGTTCAGCCGCTAGAGAGCTCTCAACACGGAAACTCGTGGGTAAACCGTCGACGAGGCGGTCTATTAAGGATCGGGTGTGAGTGAAAACCTGTTCAATACCAATCTGTCCGAGAAACTCAAGTGCTGCGACCATCGGGTTGCAGTTGAAAAACGATGCGGTCTCTGGTGCATCCCAGCGCGTCGCGCCGGTGCGAAAGTCGATGTCCAGTTCCGTCATCTTGTTGAAGTCCTCAGACCCGTTGACTGTTGCCCAGTTGATGACTGGGACAGGAAGTCGATTGACCCATGTCGGATCGACATAGAAAATCCCCGTCCCGTAGGGTGATAGCATCCATTTATAGCCTGCAGCTGCCACCACGGCGGCCCCAGCAGTGCGAACGTCGAACGGCACAGAGCCGACTGATTGGGTTGCGTCAATGACAAACGCGATCCCACGATCGCGACAGATTCGACCAATGGCCTCGACATCAAGACGGTACCCAGTTGCGAAGTTCACATGCCCTACGGCAACCACCCGGGTCGTGGGACGTAACGCTTCAACGATCCGCCCAGTCGTCAACCCGCCATCGGTTGGCAATACGGTGACCTCGACTCCAGACGAACGGAGCGCAACCCACGGAAGGTAAACAGCCGGAAACTCTCCGGCGGGAATTACAACATGGTCTCCCGGTTTCCAGTCGAGCCCCCCAGCAAGTAACGACATCCCAGCAGAGGCGCCAGTGGTCACTGCCAAATCCTCGGGATGGCAGTTGAAGAAGGGTGCGGCTGCTTGGCGCACCCGGTCGGGCAAGGTGAAGTAGATACTATCGTCGATCGACGAAGGATCACGCTTCCATTCGAGCGCCTCGTTGACAGCATCGATGGCAACCCGTGGCAAGGGGCCGTGGTTAGCACCATTAAGGTATGTGGTACCACCAAGGTCGAAATCGCTCTTCCAACTCATCGCTGCCCCAGCCTATCATCGCAGACATCTGGTTGTTGAATCACTCGATACACCACTTGCATAACGCTTTGTTTTTTTCGAATTGCGATCTAGGAAGCGCTCATCGAAGACACCGTGATCGATACGCCGTCACCCTGTAGCATTGTGCATGTATGTGATCTAGACAGATAAGCTGGGCGCAATCACAGTCCAACACAAGCGCCTAAGACATAACCCCTCGGAAGTTTGCGAACACGGGCGAGACCACTGAAGTTGCAGAGCTACCCGTCAAGGAAGTGTAGAATCCTGTCTTTCCAATAAAATGCCATGGCTACGAGCACCGTCGAAGACTATTTAAAGCAGATTTATCAGGCGCAGCTGACGTCCCCGGACTCGCTAGTTCCTACCGGCCAGGTTGCCTCGGCGCTCAAGGTTGCACCCGGCACCGCCACCGCGATGGTCAAGACCTTGGCTGAAGCAGGCCTCGTCAAATATGAACCCTACAGCGGTGTCTGCCTAACTCCTGCCGGCGAGAAACTCGCTTCTCACGTGTTACGCCGTCACAGGCTCGTCGAACTGTTCCTCGTCGAAGTCATGGGAATGGATTGGAGCGATGTCCACAGCGAGGCGGAACTCCTGGAGCATGCTGTGTCCGAGCGCCTACTCAGGCGTATCGACACAATGCTCGGTGGCCCCGAAGTCGACCCACATGGCGATCCGATCCCAACCGCGGGAGGTGAAGTAGCGACCGCGGATTACGCTAACCTGGTCACATGCCCGGTTGGGGCGTCGCTCATGTTGGTGCAGGTCACAGACCAGGCTAGCGATTTTCTGCGCCTGATGGAGAGCTATGGTCTCTTGCCTGGAGTGCCAGTCGAGGTTGTAGCTCGTAATGAGAACGCCGACACAGTAGAGGTCCGACCACTCGGTGGAAACCGCGTCAGCCTCGGGTTCCGTGCTGCTTCGAAGATCCGGGTAACACCACCCGCCGACAACTAGAATCTAAACGCAACATTTTAGGCAAGGCCGCGATCGGCAGCTTCCAGCAGAGCCTCAGCACCGCTGGCCGCATCGCAAAGGTGGACACGGAGAACCCTGCGCCCACGCTCTTCCAGAGCCGCTAGATCCCCCAATGATTGCGCCCTCACCAGCCGCCCGAAGGAGTAGCCAGCACCCGGAATCTCGATATCTTCGCTGTCATCAGCTGTGATCTGCAAAAAGATGCCATTGTCCGGACCACCTTTGTGAAGCTGGCCAGTCGAGTGTAGAAACGCTGGCCCCCAACCCAGAGTCGTAGCAACACCGCGCCGCTCACGCAGCAACCGCCTAATTTCCTGAAAGGCGCTAAGGGTCCGCGGCTCACAGGAAACAAAGGCCTGTAGAGCAACATAGTCTGGAACCTGGGCGCGGCCTAAGTGAGCGCTTAACCAGCTGTCCAACCCGTCACCATGCTGTTGTCTGGCAAGCTCTTCGTCACGCTCCAAATCCGCGAACACAAGCCAGCCAGCGTCCATCGCAATCGGCGCCCGATCGAGCATGCCAGTTCCTGCCTTGTAGGAGTCAAGAATCGCCGTCGTGCGATCCTTGCTCCCTTGAACATCCGGTTGGTCAAATGGGTTGATTCCCATCAGGGAACCTACACTAGCTACAGCAATCTGCCAGCGGACGAATTCGGAACCGATTTGGTGCCGATTGTCCAGGACGAACTTCATCACAGGGTGTCCTTCCTGACGCAAGGTATCGAGCCACATGTTCCGTCCGGAGTCATCTTCACCGGCGAGCTCCAGGGCCACAAAAATTCGGTCGTCTCCATATTGGTCAGCTGCCCCCGGCGGCTCGCCGACGATCGGAATCAACCCACCACCCTCCTTGCCGGTGCTTTCCGCAATCAACTGCTCAGCCCACATGCCAAAAGCCGTAAGTGAAGGCGAGCATGCAAAGGTCACTTTGTCGCGGCCCGCCTCATAGGCATTGAAGAGCGCCGCCCCAAGGCGAGTTCCCGGATTGTCACGGGTACTAGTACCGGCGGCACAGCTCGCGGCCATGCGCCGCGCCGACGTGCAGATCGCCACCGAGTCGATTCCCATTAGCTCCATTGGCAAGATGCCAAACACCGAAAGCGCCGAAAAGCGCCCGCCAACATCGGTTGGAGCAAGCCACAAGGAACGAAAGCCTTTTTCATAGGCAATCTGCTCAAGCGGTGTGCCGGGGTCGGTGATCGCCATAAACTGCTGGCCAGGTTGGTCAAACATTGGGGTGCAGCGCTCGTGGAAAAAATCAAATAGCGCCTGCAACTCGATTGTCGTACCCGACTTGCTAGCAACGATTACCAAGGTGCGCCTCAGATCAACGCTCGCCGCAACGGCAGCGACGGCTGTTGGAATCGTGCCGTCGACAATCCAAACGTCTTCGACGCCGAATACTTGACGACAAACCTCTGCACACAAACTGCTGCCACCCATTCCAAGCAAAACGACCTGGTCCGCCTTGCCATCGTTCATTTGTTTGGCAAATCTCCGGCTGGAAACGCTTGCTGACAGTGTCGACTCGACCAGGTCGAGCCATCCAAGCCGGTTACGGATGGAATCTTGGGTAGTCGGATCGTCACTCCACAGCGAGCTATCCTTGAGCCATAGTCTGGTCGGGAGCTGGTCGTCGATGTTCTTAACTTCTATGAGCATGGAAGGAACTTCCAGTTCTGAAGCGGACGACGGCGCAATGGCACTAGCCGCTTCATCTCCTTGTCTTTTGCCTCCAACGTTAGCTTCAATCGCCGCTAAGATAACGTTGTCAAGTTCACCGTATTGCAGCCTGCGGTGTGCGATGTATCGCTCTTGGAGTTCGGTACCAATCGCATCGAGATCGATCCCAAGGCTCGTGACTTCGTCAATAATTTCTTCTGCTTCATCGACACGCTGCCCAAGAGTCGATTCAGTCAAGCCAGCGAAAGCAAAATCACGCATCAACCCGAACGGCATCGCGGCAACAGTGTCCGGGCCGATAAGGCGGTGAACGTACCGGAGTCGACGACGACGCGGATCGCCGGTGGCCAGGTCGGTCCACATCAACCGCAATGAGCGCGGTCCTGATTCGCGCAAACTCTCAGGAAGCTTCTGGAACAACAGGTCGCGTTGGTGCCGACAAGCTACCTTGGCGATCGCCGTTGCCGCGCTTCCAAGCAGTGATTCTGCGCCACTCATGTCCTTATCGGCAGTGCGAATCCGTGCTCTTAGAAGCTCGTCGACGGCCTCATCTAGAGATGCCAAGCCAAACGAAATCACTGATGCTAAACCGCGTGCTTCCTCGATGTCCTTCGGAAGCCGTAGCGCACCGCGGATAAAGGCCTCGGTAACACGCTCAACCGCAGCCACTGAGAAAATCGGGCCCACGTGTACACTGAATCCTTCGGCGGTGAAGGCCTCAAACACCGCGCACCCTGAATTCGTGGGTGGCAATCGTGGGATAACGTTAGGCTCGTCAATTGCCGAATGCAGTCGTCGAATCGCCATCGACATCTCTTCGGCATCGTTGGCCAGGGAAGGATCAACGTCAACGCTGACGTATCCATCGCGACCCCCGGTCTCCTCGTAGACAGGGGCAAGCAAACGTGCCCCGATCGATGCTTCTTCGATCAAAAGTGCTTCAACCGGCCGTGCAACTGATACGCCATTGGCCCAACTGACCAGTGAATCATGGTACTCGGGCCCACGTTCAACCGCACCAGCCAGCATCAAAAGATCGGTCTCGATCCCGCTTATTCCATACGAAACCGCGGACCCCGCAAGAGAATCGACTTTAGTCAGCAACCGCCGCAGGCCACATAACCAAACACCCTGCCCGCGCCCACGCAAATCCCATAGAGAATTATCATCCATCAAGCTCACCGTTGTCGGGAGAGCAATATCGTAATCAGGTCGCTAGGAGCGCCCGGGCACGCTTCTCGATGTTATCCGGAGTAAACCCAAATCTTTCCATGTTGGTTCCCCCAGGAGCCGAAGCACCGTAACGGTCAATGCCGATTACTTCGCCGGAAAGACCAATGTAGCGACTCCAGCCAAAAGATGTGCCAGCCTCAACCGCCAACCGTTTCTCGACATTCGGTGGAAGTACCTTATTGCGATAAGACTCATCCTGTTGCTCGAACAGTTCCCATGAGGGCATCGACACAACACGAGCACCGACGCCCGAAGCAATCAGTCGTTGCCACACCTGGAGCACGATATGGACCTCTGACCCCGATGCCAGCAAGATGATATCTGGCTCACCAGATCGATTTTCGACCAAGACATAGGCGCCACGGGCAAGATCGGCTGCAATAGCAACGTCTTCAACGATACTCGACAAAATCGGGAGCTTCTGACGCGTCAGTACTAACGCCGTAGGAACCTCCGGGCACTGTACGGCCACCCGCCACGCCTCGCTTGTCTCGTTGGCGTCGGCCGGCCGGATGACCACTAAGCCTGGTAAGGCTCGCAACGAGGCCAGATGTTCGATCGGCTGGTGCGTCGGCCCGTCTTCTCCAACCCCTATGCTGTCATGCGTGTACACGTAAATAACCCGCTGTCCCATGAGCGCCGCTAGCCGAATTGAAGGACGCATGTAATCTGAAAAGATCAGGAACGTACCACCGTACGGGATAAAACCACGGTGCAGTGCCATACCATTGAGAATTGCTCCCATGCCATGTTCGCGAACACCGAAACGGATATTGCGGGCATCGTAGGCTCCTTTGTTGAAGTCTGCTTCACCGACGATGTCAGTCTTGTTGGAACCTGCCAGATCAGCAGAACCTCCCATTAACTCCGGCAACCGGACGGCAAGAGCATTAAGCGCTTTCCCCGAGGCAGTTCGCGTCGCAATCGGACCATCCTCGGCAACAAACAGGGGCAAATCTTCATCCCAACCATCAGCGAGGCGGCCATCGAGCCGGCGTTGCAACTCATCAGCTTCTGACTCGTGGGTGCGGCGATACGAGTCCCACAGTTCCTGCCATTGCTGCTGCAAGGAACCACCGCGCTCACCCGCCGCCCTAAAGTGAGCAGCCACCTCAACCGGCACTTCAAACTTAGCGTTGGTTGGCCAATCGAGATTTTCCTTTGTCAGTCGAACTTCTTCTTCACCCAGCGGTTCACCGTGGGACTTCGACGTATCCTGTCGGTTCGGGCTGCCATAGCCAATGTTAGTGCGTATCCGAATCAGTGACGGCCGATCGTCTTCAGCTTCGGTTGAAGTCAGGGCGTAGGTCAAAGCAGCGATGTCATTGCCATCCTCAACGAACTGTACGTGCCAGCCATAGGATTCATAACGCTTCTCAACATCTTCACTGAAGGTGAGATCGGTGGAACCATCGATCGTTATTAAGTTGTCGTCGTAGAGGACCGTGAGCTTGTGAAGTCCCAAATGACCAGCAATCGACGCTGCCTCCGACTGGACGCCTTCCATTATGTCGCCGTCACTGGCGATGACGTAGGTTCGATGGTCGATGATGTCGTGACCAGGGCGATTGAACTCGGCTGCCAAACGAGCCTCAGCGAGCGCCATCCCAACAGCGTTGCCAAATCCCTGCCCCAGCGGCCCAGTGGTCGTCTCGACACCCGGAGTATGACCAAACTCAGGATGCCCCGGAGTAACACTGCCCCACTGGCGGAATTGTTTGATGTCCTCGAGCGACAAAGCGTGGCCAGTAAGGTGCAACAGGGCGTACAAGAGCATTGATCCATGACCAGCTGAAAGCACAAAACGGTCACGGTTCGGCCACGCAGGATCCTGTGGATTGAAACACAGGAAGCGCATCCACAGTGCGTAGGCCATCGGCGCCGCACCCATCGGCATCCCAGGATGACCGGAGTTGGCTTCTTGTACAGCGTCCGCCGCCAGAGTACGAATAGTATTGACGCACAGAGTGTCGAGGTCCTGTGCTACTGGGGGCACGTTAGTGGACATGAAAGTTTCCCTGAAGAATCAGGCTTGGTTTAGTTCCTATCGGGTCACGCCAAGCTTGCGTGGCCGTCTGCAAAGAGTCAAACCGCCCGTCGTAAAGGCGCCCGAACCCTTCCGCCGAGTCAACGTGCCGAACATCCCAAGCTCAGGGACTGCTGAAACCACGGGCACTCAACCGGCGCCATCCAGACCATCAGTTAACCCCATCGGCTCCCACCATCTCTTGGAGTTGCAGGCGGTGGAGGCGAGCGTAGATTCCATCAAGATTGAGTAGTTCAGGATGAGTGCCAACTTCTCGAATCACTCCATGGTGCAACACTACGATACGGTCGACGTTACGAATCGTCGACAACCGGTGGGCGATAATTACCGCCGTGCGATCTTCGATCAACCGGTCGAGAGCATGCTGTATCTGGGCTTCGGTCTCTGAATCAACGCTTGAGGTGGCCTCATCGAGAACCAGAACCGCAGGACTACCAGCGAGTGCACGTGCAAACGCCAACAACTGCCGTTCACCGAAAGACAGGTTCGCACCACGTTCGCCGAGGCGCGTGTCGTAACTGTCCGGTAGCGTCGTAATGAAGCGGTTAGCCTCAACAACACGAGCAGCATCCTTGACCGACTCACGATCGAAGACCCCTAGGCCAACATTGGCAACGATCGTATCAGTGAACATGAACACATCCTGTGGAACCGTCCCAAAAGCTCGCCGCAATGAATGCTGATCAATGCTCCGGATATCGATGCCATCAACGGTGATCGATCCCCTCTGGACATCGTAATGACGGAGCAGCAATTTTATAACCGTTGACTTGCCTGATCCCGTTGCACCAACAATCGCGACTTTCTCACCCTTATGAATTGTCAAATTAAAGTTCTCGAGGACTGGCGCAGAAGTCGAGATCGTAATGTCGGTTTCATCGAGCTTGGCGGCGGCAGCAGCCTCGGAAACAGATGGATAGGCGAAAGTCACTGACTTGAACTCGATACGATCCTGGAAATCGGGCATCGATACCATGTTGGACGCCTCACGGACCTCGGGTTCAACGTCGAGAAGTCCAAATATTTTTGTGGTAGCTGCCGCAGCGCGTTGCAATGTGTCGTATTTGTCGGAAAGATCTTCGAGCGGCTGATAGAAACGCTGCAGGTACAGCATGAACTGCACCAGGATGCCCAACGTTACTGTCGACTCAAGGATTCCGAAGCCGCCGTACGACAGCACCAACGCCGTCGACACAGTGGTCGCAGCCTGTACCAATGCCGATAGCCAGGATGACAGACGGACGCTGCGTAGCTCGATCTCTAGGATGTCACCTCGCACCCTGGCGAAATCCTTTTGGTTGCGGCGCTCCTGGACAAAAGCCTGCACGACCTCTATCCCGGAGATAGTTTCCTGTAAGAAAGCATTCTGCCTAGCTACCAAGCTGCGCACACGGTCGTAGGCAGCTCGTAGGCGAGTACGTAGAAACGCTAGAATGCCAAGCAATAGGGGCACGACGACAAACGATGCGAGCGTCAAACGCCAGTCGATCCACAACATCACGCCGATGATGCCACCTACCATGGTTAAATCACGGGCGATCGAAACGATTCCCTGAGAAACTAGATCGTTCAACGCTTCAACGTCGCTGGTGACACGAGTCATAGTTTGTCCAACAGGGTAACGATCGAAAAATGACATGGACAATCGCTGCACATGGCGAAACACGGTGCAGCGAAGGTCGTGCATAATGCGTTGCCCGGCGAGCTGCATCAGGTAAATCTGAGCAAACCGGATGATCATCTCGCCGAACAGCACCGCGACAAACAACACGATCAGACCGGTCAAACCGGAGAGCGCACCCGGGACCCCCCTGGATGCCGGCATCAGGTAGCCGTCGATTGCAAGACGGATCAGGTAAGGCTGCACCAACTGGCTCGCGGCCAGTGCCGGCAATAACAAAGCCGAAGCGACCACAACGCTGCTATGTACCCGAATAAACGGCACGAGGCGGCGCAAAACAGTGAGGTCGCGTCCTTCAGGCATTCTAGAATTGCTCCAGCTCAGCGCTTAACTGCTGTTGTTCGAACATGTTGGCGTACAATCCGGGATGCTGAATTAGCTGGGCGTGTGGTCCGTGATTAACGACGCGGCCTTCGTCCATAACGTATATGTGGTCGGCATCTTGGATGGCTCCAATACGGTTACTCACCACCACCAAAGTCCGCCCTGCATTGCGTGCAGCATTAGTCCGTAGGCCGTCCAAGATCTTGCGCTCGGTCTCTGAGTCGACGTTCGACAGAGCATTATCCAAGAGTAGGATGGGAGAATCGATGAGGATGGCGCGGGCCACCGCTACCCTCTGCCGCTGTCCCCCGGAAAGCGTCGAACCGCGTTCACCGACGACCGTGTGCAGGCCATCTGGAAGGCTTTCCAAATCAACCAACAGACCTGCAATTTGAGCTGCTTCGTCAACCTTGTCTCGGGTGGCATCGGGCTGCCCGTAGGCGATGTTGTCGAATACTGTTGTCGAAAAAAGAAAGTCGTCCTGCGGCACGAACCCGACTCTCTGCCGCAGTTCGTCGAGTTCAACCTCTGCCACGTCAACACCGCCCACGAACACAGACCCTTCTGGTACCTCGATGAGATGCTGAATAGCTTTCAAGAGCGTGCTTTTCCCGGACCCGACCCTGCCAACGATGGCGACATAACCACCTTCCTTTGCAACAAAATCAATGTCGTGCAGTGCATGCCGCCGACCGCTCTCAAAAGTTTCGTCGAGCTTCAGAATGCCGACGTAATTTCTTAGGTGATCGTCGTAACGAAAGTTAAGACCTTTGATCACCACCGGGAGCGGCCCATCGCCAATTCGGCACGCTGAGTCTGGGGAGCTGATGGTGACCGGTGCTGTAAGAACCTCATCGAGTCGTTCAAGAGCTGCCGCGCCACGTTGCACCAAGCTCAGAATCCAACCCAGCGCCACTGTGGGCATGACCATTACTCCCACATAGCTCATCACCGCAACCAAGTCACCAATCGAGAGGTCTCCTGCTGAAACCATGCGGCCGCCGAAACCAATGACAACGACCGCGGCCAGGCCACCACCGAGACCAACAACAGGGATCATCTGGGCGCGGGTCCAGGCTTCGCGGAGACCAAAATCCATGTAGGCCGCTGACTGATTCTCGAACCTCAGGTTTTGCGCTTCCTCAAGAGCAAACGACTTAACCACCATCACACCCGAGAGATTCTCCTGAACGATCGTGTTGAGATCACTCAAAGCGATACGCGCTCTAGTAACGTAGTCGCGCACCCGATGCACGAGAATTCGGACTAGTATCGCCACGATCGGCAACGGCAGGAAAACAACAAGTGTTAGGCGCCAGCTAATCGAGACCATATAGGCAAGTCCAAGCGCGTACATAACGAAGGCATTGAAAAAGTACAGCACGCCAGGGCCGCCAAGGGCGCGGACCAACATGACATCGTTCGTCATGCGGGACATCAAGTCGCCAGTATTCGTCACCGAGAAAAAAGATGGGGCGAGATGGATTAGCCGATTGTGCAACATCCCCTTCATCTCATAATCGATCCGGCGAGAGACACTCAAAACGAAGATGCGTGATCCGACTCGCATTACCGTCTGGAGCACCGCCAACAGAACGATGGCGCCTGCATATGACAAGATGAGTCCATGAGTCGCTCCGGCCTCAAGGTCATCAATGGCCCAGCCAAAGATCCGGGGAATCGCTAGAGCAATGGCATTGGTGACAATTAGAAAGACGCCTCCCAGAAAGTAGGGCCCACGGTGACGTGTATACAGAAAGAGGTACCGCCTCAGAATGTCCATCGCTCAGGTCAGATTAGCGCTGCAGGAGATAAGCCCGGAGGTTGTACAGGTAGCCACTCCAAGCCTCCTTATGGCTCTCCATCTCCGGCCCATCCTGGAAGCCACTGTGTTCCAGGGTCATCCGGGTGGTGCCTTGTAGATCCTCGAAGGACAGCATGACCGTCGTTTCATAGGCACCAATGGGGAACACAGCGACCGGCGGCAGCCAGGTAAAAACCAGCTTCTTCGGACGATCCACCTCTATGTAGTTACCCACCCACTCTTCTTCCCAGCCGTCCCACCCAAAGCGGTATTCACCGCCCTCGGTAACCGTCATTTCGGCCCAGCCTGGAAACCACTGAACGAACTGATCGGCGGTCGTCCAGGCATCAAACATGATTTCGATCTCGACTGGAAGCTCCATCGTCAAACGAACCAGGAGCTCTGCCTCGACGAAGGCGGACTGATGGAAACTCGCGCGCACAGGAGCGTGAATCAAGGTTGTGGCAAAAAGCAACAAGGCGATCACAACACTGGCCCTTTTGTAGCTCATCTTCACGCCTCCAATCCGGCCAGCGCGTGGGTCTTCAACATAGGGAGTTAAATTACTCCAGCATCGCGCCACTCGGTAATCTCCTCAACAGTATGACCCAACGCAGTGAGTACTGCCTCTGTATGCTCACCGAGCTGCGGTGGTCTGACTTTCACTCGTGCAGGTGAACGAGAGAGTTTGATCGGTACACCGAGCAACTCAAGGCCGTCGATATCAACCACCATGTCTCGACCGGTACGACGTTCGCTCTCAATCACCTCGTTTAAAGCGCGGACGCGGCCACAAGGCACTCCAGAGGCACTTAATTTGTCCTCCCAGTAAGCAATCGGGTGCTCAAGAAACACTGGGGCCAATTCCTTTTCCAATTGTTCACGGTTGGCAACCCGGTTCGGATTTCGGGCAAATCTCTCGTGCCCAAGAAGGTGCTGAACGCCAAGCACAGTGCAAAACCGCTCCCAAATCCCCTCGTTGCCAACGGCTACAACAATCGTACCGTCGGCAGCTTCAAACGTCTCGTAAGGAACAATGCTGGGGTGACGATTACCCATACGCTGCGGCTGTAATCCGGCCGACAAGTAGCGCTGAGCTTGAAAGGTGAACATCGACAATAACGCGTCGTGTAAGGCCACCTCCACGAGTTGCCCACGTTCTGTTTGTTGCCTTTCAAGCAGCGCCAAAAGAATCCCTTGAACCATGTAAAGGCCAGCGATCTCATCGGCAATCGAGACCCCAACCTTTGTAGGTTTTCCATCGGCATAGCCAGTCAGGTCCATAAGACCAGACTCGGCTTGGACGACGACGTCAAATGACGGCCTTTGGGCGCGATCACCAAATCGACCGTAACCATTGATTAAGCCGTACACACAGCGTGGGGCGCGTTCAGCAACCTTTTCATAGGAAAACCCCAGGGAATCCATTACCCCAACACGAAAGTTAGAGATCACGACGTCAGCCGTCTCGATGAGCTCCCAAAGTACACCTTTACCAACTTCTGATTTGAGGTCGAGGGTCACACTACGTTTGTTTCGGTTGACCGAAAGAAAGTACGTGCTAATCCCATCGATGAACGGGGGCCCCCAGTTACGGGCATCGTCACCACTTCCCGGGCGTTCGATTTTCAAAACTTCGGCCCCCATGTCACCCAGCATCATGGTGGCAAACGGGCCGGCCAAGATTCGAGTCAGATCGATGACACGCAAGCCGCTCAATGGCATGTACCGGACCTCCTCTGTCCAACAACTTGGTTAAGCGAGAGTAATAAAGATCAATCTTACCCAACAAAAGCCAACTTCATGGCCGGGGGGATAGACTTGGTCAAGGCCTTTGATAAAATAAACGTCTCGCCAACCGGAGAGGGAGGCTCGGATGGCAGACAATTCGTCTGGCGTTGTACCTGGGACGGTAGTCCCTTTCAAGCTGTTCGACGGCAAGGACAAGGACAATGAGGCTTGTCGAAGCCTTTGGGTCGCCGTCATTCAAAAGGCCATTAAAGACGTGGCCTACTCTTCACAGAAGCGTGGCCAGCGAGCTCTGACCGCGAGCGAGCGTGAGAAGCTGCATCGCATCTACGAGCTTGAGGCCCCTGAGAATTTCTTCAACAGCTCGTGGTTCGAGGAGATTTGTCTGTTCCTTGACCTATCTCCTTCTGGGATTCGCGTGGCTGTGTTCGATCGTTACGAGTTGAGTGACGCTCAGCGTCATCCATTGATTTAGCATCACTGGCAGGTCGGGTTGGCGGGTCCCCCTGCGTGCGATTTGTCTGCGCGATGTAGAACTTGATTGTCGCTTTTGCGCTGTGTGCGTGGCGTCCAACTGGACAATAGCCCTCGTCGAAGTATCGTGGCAGGCTTGATGGTCAATGGCCTCACTTAAAACCAAGGCCATCGAAAGGGAAAGGTTGTCACTTGGATCACGCCGGGGAGCGCTGCATCTGCTGCCTCGACTATATAACGAACCCCACCACACAGAAGGATCTCTTAGGGTTGCTTTCCGAGTACCTCACGCGACCCATGACGCATGACCATGATCCGGGTTTCCCTAAATGGCTGGAAAAGTGTCTCGACCTCACGGGTTAGGACGGCACGCGCGGTGCCGCGCCCTTCGATCGGCTCGAACTCTAGGTTCTTAGCATCAATGATTTGATACCTTTGGGCGCCAGGGATCCTACGCCCGTCGCCATCAAATACCGCAAATAGACACCCCCGAGGTCGCAGAACACGGCCAATCTCCCGCATCAGCTGCCTTGCTTGCCCTGGCCCCAGATGCGAAAGCACCGTCCAAGCCAGCACACCGCCAAAAGCACAGTCCTCGTAGTCCAGACTGATCTGGTCAGTCATTTCATGAACCATAATGTCGAACACGCTGACCGGATGATTTCGGCGGAGCCAATACATCACGTTTCTTGTTGTGCTGGGGCCCAGATCCAAAAGCGGTGCCGTTCCCTCCATAGCCTTGATGTCGCTACAGAACTTGCTGAATAAGGCCGAAGCGTATTTAGCTTGCTGCGGAGCAGTGCTGCCTATGTAACTCGGTGCTTGCCTGGCCATTCCAAACTATCCGATCCCGGTCCGACCGTCAGGATGCTGCCTGCTCTTGCGTAGCAGAGGCTTCATCGGCGGGAGAATCGGCTACTGGCTTCAGGCCGGACGTTTCGACATCTTCGGTGGGGCTCTCATCTGTTTCGTCCTGGCCAGAAGATACGTTCTCCTGTGAGCTACCAAACTTTGGAAGATGCATTTCAACATTTCCATTGAAATAAGCACCCTCTATGATCTCAAGTGTTTTGGCCTCAATGTTGCCCATTAGCCGTGCTGTCTGCCCAAGCACCACACGCTCAGAACCGTGTACGTCCCCGTCAACCTTGCCGTGTACAAGAACCCGCTGGCCGTCGATCTTGGCGTGCACATGGGCTTCCTTGGCGATTACCAGTGTGCCTTGGGCATGAATGTTGCCATCGACACGCCCGAGGATGGTCAGGTCTTCCTCGCAAACGATGGTGCCATCAACTTGGATCTGACGCCCCATCGTTGATCCAGATTCGGGAGGCGCTGCTTTGGCTGCCCGGCGTCGAGGTTCCGGCTGCGGCACCACGGCGTTCGATTGTTGCCGGTCTTGCTCGTTGTCGAACCATCCCATGGCGACTCTCCTTAACTATCATTTACCCTGCGCAAAGCGCTGCTACTACCCTCACAATAGCGCGACGAGAGGGTGGCTGTTCTTCTCCTGAATCAATAGGAAGACTTCCAAGCAGTTCTGACGGTGCTTAATGTCAGCCTCGACAACATACGATACTTCCCTTTCAACTTGCGGAGCAGGGCATCTTGTCATCGAGCCACGCTACTCTGCAGAACGCAAATTTAGGCGGCGACTCAAAGTGATTCCAGTGATTACCGCAATCGCTCCCAACAATTGAAGGGGTGACAGTCGTTCATCCAACCAAACCCAAGCACTGACTGTGGCGACGACCGGAACCAAGTTCACGTATAAGGATGTGCGCGTCGAGCCAATGGTCTGTATTGCATGAGCCCAAAAAAAATAGCCGAACACCAACGCCAAGAGAGCCGAATAGAGCAAACCAAGCCAGCTTGCGAAGCTCACCTCACTGACACGTATTGAGACTATTTCAGGCAAGCCAACTAAAACCAATGGGAGTCCCCCAGCTGCCATCGTGGCTGAAGTGAGAGCAAGCGGCCGTAGCTTCAGGAGCAGTGGCTGTGAATAGACCGTATAAATTGCCCAACTAACCGTCGCACCTAATAACAGAAGGTTTCCTATCCAAAATCTTTCCTCTGATCCAACGCCGTTAACGCTTTCCCAGAGCAACAGAATTACCCCCACCAAACCCATCACTACCCCGGCGATTACCCTTCCACTGAACTTATCGTGACCGGTGAATCTTGCCAGAACGAGAATCCAGAGGGGTGTGGTCGCGACAAACATGCTGGCCTGTGAGGCTTCGGTCTGTGCGAGGCCGTAGATGAACAGCGGCTGGTAGGCAACATTGCCAATTAGGCCAAGGACGATAAGCTGAGGCAGCATCGGGCGTAACACGCGAAATCCCTCAAACCACCACTGCAACCAGAGCAACAGCGTGGCACCGATCGCAAACCGCAATCCAGTAAATGCCAGAGGATGGAAGTCGGCCAGCGCCGACTTGACGACAACGAAGTTAGTTCCCCAGAAGACGCAGGTCGCGACCAGCAATAAGTCCGCTGAGGTGAGACGCCAGTTCAACGCTTCAACGGACAAACAGCCATTCGACCGAGTCTCCCTCGACAGTGTTCATACGGCTAGCGGAGATCAGCCCCGCTTCCCCGTTGACGTAGTAAAGCCAGTAACGCCCCTCGACACCACCCTCAATACTATTGATCGTGGTAACAAGCAGTTCGTCCCCCTGCCCCTTTGTAACTACTGACTCGGCGGTGGCTTCCAGAAGTTCGAGGACTGTCTTACCCTCCTCCCCTTCATAGAGGATGTGGTACTCGGGCCTCAGACCCTCGCGAGCCTCCTCAATGGGCGGTGGGCCCGAATATCCACCGCACGCCAGACCCACCAGCAACAGAGTAAGCATGGCAACGTAAGCGATGCGCAAATAGGCAACAGGGCGACCCCAGTACGATGACAGGCAGGTGATCAAGAGCATCGCTATAATTCTATCTGTTCTCATTTAACTTGACGGTCCGCTATACAACATCCGTCCAATCGATTGAAGTCTGCCAGACCGGAGGATAAGAATGCGAATCAGCATCCAATATTGCGCCGCTTGAAACTACGAGACTCAGGCCGTCAGTTTGGCGGACCACCTCGTAAGACAGTTCAAGCAAAATATAGGTGAGTTAACGCTATTGCCCTCTGATGGCGGTCGTTTCGAGATCATGATTAACGAAGAAATGATCTACTCAAAGCTTTCCACAGGCGAATTCCCAGAGAACCTCACAATTGAGAAAGAGGTACGGGAACGCATGTGAAACAATCGGCCCGATTGTTGCTAAGCTGAGACACGACGATGGCATCACATCTTATATGCCTGTCAATGCTGGCAAGATACGCAATAGTAGGTTGCTCGGCCAGCTTGACTAATTCGCCGTATCATCGAACCGCACCGATGGCATGGCTCTCCTCGCTGGCCGTAGGCTCTTAGCCGGGTCTGGAAGTAACCTGGATCACCGCTAGCACCAAAGAAGTCATTTAGCGTCGTGCCACCGTCAGAAACCGCCCGGTCGAGGACATCTTGGACTGCCCATACTAACTTCCCCCAGCGCCGTCTCGAGATTCGGCAAACAGCCGTTTTCGGATTGATCTGGGCACGCCATAACGCTTCGCTGGCGTAGATATTGCCAATGCCAACGACGAAACGAGCATCCATCAACGCATTTTTTATGGGCCGGCGAGATCGTTTCGATCTTGCGAATGCGTAGTCGGCAGTAAACTCGTTACCCAATGGCTCTGGCCCAAGATTCGCAAGCAGTGGATGCTCACGAAGATCACCCTGCTGTAACACAGTGACCGACCCAAAACGGCGCGGATCGCGAAACCGCAACTCTATGGTCGCTCCGCGCTGCTTGAGCCACCATGAGAGATGATCGTGCTGGTCCAACGCATCGCCAGGATTCGCCATAAACAACCGGCCGCTCATCCCGAGGTGAATGATCATACCTCCGCCATTGACCATTGGTATCAACAGATACTTGGCTCGGCGGACCAAAGGTGCGACGACACCTCCAGCAAGATTGTGGAGAGCGGCGACGCTTACCCGGCGACGAAGCTGACACTTGCGCACGATGATCCGTTCCAGCGTCGCACCCTCAAGCGGTCGCAGGCCACGGCGTACTGTCTCCACCTCGGGAAGCTCGGGCAACGTATAAGATCCAGTTACGCGAAAAGAGTGTGTTCGAGGAAGTTCGCCGTATACCGCACCGGAGCCCGTGACAACATCAGGCTAATGTGGCCGTGCCTCACCCAGTGGACTTCAATACCCCAGCGGCGGCTTAACCGTTCCACTGAGCTCGGCGAAACCACCTGATCATAGTCGCCAGCAACAACCAACATCTTCGAAGGATCTATCTTGGTGTCGGAACGATTCGGCATCATCGGGGCAATCTCTGGAGCAGCGAAGTCGTCCTTTGAGATCCCGCTTTGAATGACAGCCTCACGCAGAAACTTGACCAAGCCACTCTTGAAAAGCACTTCGTCGGGTTCAGCTACAGGCGCCCATAAGGCAACAGCGTCCCAATCGTCATCGAGCGTTGTAGTCAATGCCGCCACCAAACCCCCCAGGCTCATCCCCCAGATCCCAACACGAGTAGTCCTGCCTCGAAGCCAGCGGGCGAGCAACCGCGCCTCGGCAACCCCCTGGCGCACCATATCCAAGTTGTCCACGAGGTTTGGCGAAAGTGCCCTTTGGCCCGAAATCTCCCCCGGTTCAGCCCGCTGCATGTGGAATGGAAGAAACGGCATCCAGACCTCGATGCCTCGCCTCGCTGCATGGCGGGCCCACGAGCGGTAGATTGGCAGCTGCGGGCGATTGATCAACCACCCATGTAGCAAAATGAGGGCCGGAGACTTCTCGTTACCGGCGACCCCGAGTGTTTGGTCAAAAGCGCTAGAAGAGGCCCTCGATTGCGGCACGAATCGTTCCGCGTACCAGATTTTGTTGTTTCCGTCGGTCCCAGGCCAGGGCGACGATGCCTTCCAAAGCAGTTTAGATACCTGCTCGGGTTCAAACCCTCCAAGTGTCTGAGGTGACGGATGAATCGCCTCTCCCAGTCCCTTCATGTGCTCAACCATCGAGGTCCCGCAGTGCGACGACATACGTCCTGAAAAACGGGTGCGTACAAACCACTCGTTGACACGATCCAGAAAATGAGCCGTCAGATAAGGCATCGGTTTCGGGCCAAACATGGGAAACAAGGCTGAACATTTTTTACGTGTGAGCATCTAAGCATGTCAAGTAACCGAGCCTATGGTCTTCTGAGCTTGCCCGATCCCAAACTCAGTGGGACGGGTCAGCGGTTCGCCTCACCACGCGGGTAGAAGATAGCATTGAACATTATCTTGTAAGTCAGGTGCGCTTGGGCACGGTACTCCGGGTAGAAGCCGGCCATCACCATGCGGCCCTTGCCTCGTGGGATCTCCAGCATGGCGGCCTGATTAACCAGGTATTGCTCGCCCTGGATCCAGCCGCTCAAAAGGAGATCCTCAG
>Ga0310125_10000028_pt1 | contig 55150 bp, 51 predicted proteins | sample CB11b_Tmax_Bot8__FD_203508 | JGI IMG/M metagenome (GOLD analysis project Ga0310125, IMG submission 203508) | Marine microbial communities from Western Arctic Ocean, Canada - CB11b_Tmax_Bot8 | ecosystem: Environmental > Aquatic > Marine > Oceanic | place: Canada: Western Arctic Ocean | collected... | reverse complement strand
AAAAGCGCTATTTCTCATTTCTCAAAATTAGACTCTCTAGTTCTATTCCTTCGCTGTATAATCGAAACCTCTAGGTCTGATAGCGAATTGGCTATTAGAAATTATTATCGTTAATTGAGTATTTTTAGTCCCTTATGCAAAGATTAAGTAGTAGTCAATTAGGGTCGGAGTTTATTGACTGGCCAGTCTATATGCGGTGCGCGCTGGACTTAGCTGTGACCGTAATAAATACCAGTCCGAACCCTCGCGTTGGCTGTGTTATCGTGAAAGCTGGCGGCATTGTTGGTAAGGGCTGGCATGTTAGCCCAGGAAAAGACCATGCAGAAATTATGGCTTTAAAGTCTGCTGGTGAGGATGCGAAATCATCGACGGTTTTTGTTTCTCTTGAACCTTGTTCTCATATAGGAAGAACCGGACCTTGTTGTGATGCGCTCATTGCCGCGGGAATTAGTCGCTTAGTAATCGCTGGAATAGATCCTAATCCAGAAATTTCAGGGCTAGGAATCAAGAAAATTGAAAGTGCGGGTATTGAAGTTTTTTATCTAGAGGATTCGGAGGTTGCAGCCCGTAAGATCAATGTGGGCTACTTCAAAAGAAGAGAGACGGGCTTGCCCTATGTGCGCTGTAAGTTAGCAGCAAGCCTCGATGGGCGTACAGCCTTGTCAAATGGTGTAAGCAAATGGATTACCAGTGCAGAAGCGCGGGCAGATGTGCAATTATATCGTGCTCAGAGCAGCGCTATTATCACTGGAGTTGAGACAGTGTTAAGTGATAACCCTTCGATGAATGTCCGTTTCGATGAGCTTAATTTAACAGCAGAAGAGAAACAGCAAAATTTATCGTTGAATTCGATACAACCTCTAAGAGTGATCTTAGATAGTAATTTGCGAACACCTGGCACCGCTAAGATACTTCACGTTGATGGGGGTATTAGAATTTATGTGGCGAAGAAAACTATTGATCAAGAATTAGTGGAAAGCAAAGAGCTTCCAGATAATGTTGAATTAGTCTTCGCCGAAGAGGAGTCGCAGAGAGTAAATTTGCATTTTGTGTTAGAATCCTTGGCCTTGAATTGCGAGTGCAATGAAGTTTTTGTGGAAGCGGGACCTGCATTAAGCGCTGCATTCCTTGAAGCGGGACTTATAGATGAACTTATTGTTTATATAGCTCCTAAGCTTTTAGGAAGTGATGCCAAGCCGCTGTTCGAAATCGCAGGCCTTCAATCGATGTCAGAAAGCAGAAATTTTGCGGTGAAAGATTTGGATAAAATTGGTGACGATATTCGGGTTTGTCTCATCCCTCAAAAATAGCTCTGAGGAAAAAGAGCACCTGAAAAAGAAAGCCTCCGAAGAAAATAACTGAGAATAGTAGAAAATGTTTACCGGTATAATCGAAGCAACAGGTGCAATAAATAAGCTAGAGAAAGTCAATCTGGAATGGCGTTTACATATTGATGCAGGTAATTTGAGCCTGGAAGATACAAGCATTGGCGATAGCATAGCAGTTAACGGTTGCTGTCTTACTGTCACTTATTTATCTACCAAACATTTTAGTGCTGATGTTTCCAACGAAACAATGAGCTGCACGAGTTTAGGGAATTTAAAAACTGGAGCTCGAGTTAATTTAGAAAAAGCTATGCTTGCTAATAGTCGTTTCGGCGGGCACATTGTTAGCGGCCATGTAGACTGCGTGGGCATATTAATAAATGCTGCAGCTGATGGGCAATCCGTCAAATTGGAATTCGATGTGCCAGCTGAGATTAGTAAATACATAGCAGACAAGGGATCAATCTGTATTGATGGAACTAGTCTTACAGTTAATACGGTGAACAAAAATAAATTTTCTATTAATGTTATTCCCCACACGCAGCAAGAAACGATTATTGGAAATTATGTAGTAGGCCAAGTAGTGAATTTAGAAGTAGATCTTGTTGCAAGGTATTTGGAAAGATTGATGACGGGGAATCACGAGCAACATAACCCTACAAAAACAATTAGTAGTAGTTTTCTTGAGGAGCATGGCTTTAAGATAGCCAAGTAAGAAGTAATCAGTGTTATGAAACTTAATACCGTAGAAGAAATCATCGATGATATCCGCCAGGGGAAAATGGTGATATTGATGGATGACGAAGATAGAGAGAACGAAGGTGATTTAATAATTGCCGCGGAACGTGTGCTCACTGAAGATATTAATTTCATGGCGACTAATGCCCGTGGTTTGATTTGTTTGACTCTGACTCGTGAGCGTTGCGAATTACTCAAATTGCCTTTGATGGTCAATGAAAATAATACCCCCTACAATACCAATTTTACTGTATCCATTGAGGCGGCAACCGGAGTAACAACTGGTATATCCGCAGCAGATCGCGCACGCACGATACAAGTAGCTGTTGGCCGTGAGAGTCAGTTCGAGGACATAATCCAACCGGGGCACATTTTTCCTATTATGGCGCAGCCCGGTGGGGTGTTGCGTCGTGCCGGCCATACTGAGGCAGGTTGCGATCTGGCGCGCATGGCGGGATATCTTCCGGCTGCAGCGATAGTTGAAATTATGAATGAAGATGGATCAATGGCACGGCGGCCGGATCTGGAAATTTTTGCAGAGAAACATCAGATTAAAATTGGCACTATTGTGGATCTCATTCACTATCGCATCGCTAATGAACACACGGTGACCAAAACTGATTCACATCCTGTGGAAACCAAATACGGCGAATTCATAGTACATAGTTATAAAGATTTGATTAACGGTGGTTTGCACTTGGCTTTTTCGAAAGGAGATATAGCTGCTGATGACCCAACTTTGGTGCGAGTGCATATACCAAATACCATGCGTGATGTGTGCGAAGTCTTTAACGGAGAGCGCACAAGTTGGTCATTCAACACTGCAATGGAAAAAATCAGCAAAGAAGGTAAAGGAGTGGCTGTGCTATTATCGGGAGATGATTATTCACAGGATATCGCAGGTAATTTGGCCTCTGTACTTGCGGTAGGGAACGAAGTTTCAGCTACAAGTCGGCCTGGGAGTGATTTAACTATTGGAACCGGTTCGCAAATTTTGCGAGATCTTGGAGTTGGGAAAATGAGATTATTAAGCTATCCGGCTAAATATCCTGCAATATCTGGGTTCGATTTGGAAGTAGTTGAGTTTGTTCAGTTCGAAAAATAGCTTGTCGATTGCCCGTGAATAATATTCAAATATCAAAGAGTCAAATATCGGAAAGCCAATTATGAGTAACATAAAAACTATCGAAGGAAATTATAATAACGGTTCAGCGAGCTATGGAATCGTAGTCGCTAGGTTCAATAGTTTTATCGTTGATCGACTGCTCGATGGTGCGCTTGATACCTTGAAAAAACATGGGGTGCAAGAGCGAGATATTACAATTGTGAAAGTACCGGGTGCCTATGAATTACCTCTGGCTGTGAAGAAAATGGCAATGACAGAAACTTTCGATGCAGTAATTGCTCTTGGAGCTGTCATTAGAGGGGGCACGCCACACTTTGAGTATGTGGCTGGCGAATGTGTTAAAGGACTAAGTCAGGTTAGTTTGGATAGCATGATTCCAGTCGCCTTTGGTGTTTTAACTGTAGACACAATCGAGCAGGCGATCGAAAGGGCTGGAACGAAAGCTGGTAACAAAGGTTCTGAAGCAGCGATAACAGCTGTGGAAATGCTTAGCTTGTTACGACAGCTGGAGAGCTAAGTGTCAGACAGTGACAAGGTGACCAATCAACAATCGTTGGATAAAAAACAATCGAATGCAGTCAAGACCAAGACCAAGACCAAGCCTAAGTTGTCCTTGGCTAAACGTCGTAAAGCTAGGCGCCTAATCCTCCAGGCTCTATACCAATGGCTGATTGCCAAGGCTGACCCCTTAGATATACTTAAGGAATTCCGCGAAGAGAATGGTGGCAAAATCGATTGGGAATATTTTCAGGAAGTCTTTATCGAAATACCTAAACAAGTCGATATTCTAGATGCTCATTTACAACCACTCTTAGATCGTGATGCGAGCGCTTTGGATCCAATTGAACAAGCACTGCTCTACCTAGGCACATTCGAACTAGCTAGTCGTATAGATGTTCCCTATAAAGTTGTTATCAACGAATGTATAGATATCGCCAAAGAATTTGGTGCTACTGATAGTCACAAATATATCAATGGCGTTCTCGATAAATTGGCTCTGACACTTAGGGCCTTAGAACATTCTAAGAACAGATAAAATTTCTTCAGGAAATTATAGCGACACTAGTTTTCCCATGAGTCAGTCTGAATTTGAAATTATCCGGCGATATTTTGCCGAGTCGGGATTGTATTTTCCCCGGTCAGGTGTAGAGCTCGGAATCGGTGATGATGGTGCAGTTTTGCAAGTGCCAACGGATTCTTTGTTAACCATGTCTATGGATATCCTCGTTGAGGGGGTCCACTTTCCTCTTTTTGCTGACCCTGCTCAAGTAGCCCATCGAGCCTTGGCTGTTAACTTGAGCGATCTGGCTGCAATGGCAGCTGATCCCTTTTGTTTTACTCTAGGTTTAGTCTTGCCAGATGCTAACGAATCTTGGTTAGCAGGATTCAGTGAAGGCTTGCTTGAGCTTGCTGAAGAGTTCAAGTGCCCTTTAGTTGGTGGAGATATCACTCGGGGACCACTTAGTATCGCTATTCAAGTTCATGGTCTTTGTAAACAGGAGCGAGTGCTACGTCGAGATGGCGCGAAGGTGGGAGACTTAATTTATGTCACCGGAACATTAGGAGATGGAGCCATCGCTTTAGCGAGTTTAGGATTGGATAGCCATTTAGGGTCTTCCTTCGTTGTAGATGGAGAGAAACAAACTGACGCCTGCAAACAACACTTTCATAGTGCATATTATAGACCAAAACCAAGAATAGAATTCTCCAATAACTGTGCTGACTTTATGAGTAGCGGTATCGATGTCTCCGATGGGCTTGTTGGTGATCTCGGCCATGTAATAAAAGCGAGTGGTGTTGGAGCTGTGTTGAATACCAAATCATTTCCTTATTCAAACCCTGCGGCGTGTTGTGTTTCTGAATCAAATCGTCAATTAGCGGCATTATTTGGCGGTGATGATTATGAACTTTGTGTCTCAGTTCCTGCGCTTAACCGCAGAGAATTCGAAGCGGCAGCAGAAAGCGTTTCGACCCAAATAACTTGTATTGGTGAAATCGTGACTGGGTCAGCAATTCGTTGCCTGGATTCTCAAGAGGAGGAAATCGATTTGAGTTCTGGCGCCTATATGCACTTCAGAGGAGCTAATTAAATCGATGGCAGCCCCAAGTTCAGTTTGGCGTAATCCCATTCACTTTTTTGCCTATGGTTTTGGCAGCGGAGCTGTTCCCAAAGCTCCGGGAACAGCAGGGACCCTAGTGGCGGTGATTATCTACCTTCTCTTGCCTCAGATTAGCCCCTTAATCTATGTCAGCCTTCTTCTCATTAGCTTCGTTTTCGGAGTATGGATCTGCGGTAAAACCGCGCATGATATCGGAATTAAGGACCCTAGTGGCATTGTTTGGGATGAATTCGTCGGTTATTGGATCACTATGTTTATGGCGCCATCAGGCTGGGTATGGGTAATTATTGGATTTGTTTTGTTCCGGCTACTAGACATCGTCAAACCCTGGCCTATTAAATGGGCAGACAAGCAAATCGGTGGTGGTATGGGGATCATGCTAGATGATGTATTAGCAGGTATAATGGCCGCCCTGTGTATGCAAGCCATTGTGATTTTGCTCCCATAAGTGCATTATTCGCCGCCCCGGCTCGCTAATCATGGGTTACTCGGGTCGAGATTATTACCTAAGACTCTAGATATAAAATCTTTGTTTAATAAGGGAGAGCTACTAGCTAAGCCCGCATGAGGAGAGGAAAGGCAGTTGACAGTCAATTTTGTAGCATCGGCATCATTGCCCACTAAATGGGGTCAGTTCACCATTCATGGCTTTGAAGACAATGAGTTAGGAAAAGAACACGTGGCGCTTTCCTTTGGCGAATTAGATACCGAAAAGCCGATACTGTGTCGTGTTCACTCTGAATGTTTAACAGGTGATTGTCTTTTTAGTCTGCGCTGTGACTGCGGGGCGCAGCTGCAAACTGCAATGCAAGCAGTAGCTGAAGCTGGCCAAGGTTTAATACTTTACCTTCGCCAAGAAGGCCGAGGCATTGGACTGCTAAATAAAATTAAAGCCTATGCTTTACAAGATTCTGGCGCCGATACGGTAGAGGCTAACGTGCAACTTGGATTCGAACCCGATAGTCGGGAATATCAAATCTGTAAGCCTATGCTGGATTATTTTGATGTGCAGAATTTACGCCTAATGACAAATAATCCCCGGAAAGTTGATGCTTTAAGAAAGGCGGGGTTCATAGTACAGATTGTGCCAATTCATACTACAGCTAATCCCCATAATGAAAGTTATCTGGCTGTAAAAGTTAATAAGCTTGGCCACATAAAATAAGAATTTAGGATCTCTTCCAAAATCTAAAATCTACTCCAGCGGGCTGCTTGTGAGTTCTACTGCAAAAAGAATATTAATCGATATCCTGCGTCATGGTGAACCGGAAGGTGGAGATATACTCCGGGGAAGAATTGATCCCGTATTGACTCGGCTGGGTTGGCAGCAAATGCGTCGAGCGACTGCACTGGTTGATGTGGACAGCAAATCGACACTCACGCCAAACTGGACCCATATAATATCCTCACCGCTGCAACGCTGCCGGCAATTTGCAGAAGAAATCTCCCAACACACTAAAACAGATCTGGAGGTGAACGATCAGTGGCAAGAAATTGATTATGGGGATTGGGATGGAATGTTATTGAGCGAATGGCGAAAAGAAGCCGCGGATCAATTTAAGGAATTTAGAAAGGACCTTTCGAAATTGGCGCCGCCCAATGGAGAGGACTACCTTTCCTTCAAAGATAGGATTCTCACTGCCTGGCAAGAAATTTTTGAACTGGAAGACGGCAGCCATGTGCTTCTGGTTACCCATGGTGGCGTGATGCGAGTCATTCTGCCGACTATTTTAGGCATGCCACTTAATCGCAGCTCTCCGCTAATAATTCCCTTTGCTTGTTTTAGTCGCGTAAGTCTGGAAGTAAAAGAAACGACCCTTAGTGCGAGTTTGCAATTTCACAATGCAGCCGAGTATGAATCGAGGGCTCTAACAATTTAGTGCAAAGTTAGGAATGTGCTAATTCTTCAATAGGCTTCTCGCTGTGTCGATATGGCGACACATTTGTTCAGCACCGTCCAGCGCACGCGGGGTATGTCTCTGTAATAATTCCGGCGGTACAAAAAACAGATTGTTCTTCTTCACTGCGTCGATGCTGGGCCAGCGCTTCCAGTCGTCTAACCATTCCGGTCTTTCAATATCCATTCCGCTGGCAATGATTGCCATTGGGTTTCGAACTAGCACAGCTTCTTCACTGACTTTAGGAGCTACCAGTTGTATATCTGAAAATATATTATTGCCACCACACAAGTTGATAATGTCATTGATGAGTTCAATGCCTCCTGCAGTAATCAATGGCGTATTCCAAACTTGATAGAAGGTATCTACCGGAGTTTTAGAGCTGAATTCTTTTTGCAAAGAATCGAGTTTAAGTTTGAAAGCAATTGTTGATTTCTGAGCTAAACTCTCAGTTGCTGCCAAGATGGAAAGTCTCTCGATGTGCGAAGGGATAGAGGCAAGGCTCTTCGGCTCCGCTATGTAAACCGTCAACCCCAATTCACGTAGTCGATTAATAGAAGCCTTTGGATTTCCAGTTTGCCAGGCAACAATCAGGTCTGGTTGTAGCTCCAAAATTCTTTCCATGTCTAATAAATCAAAGCGGCCAATTATCGGCAGAGCCTTTGCTTCTTCAGGGTAATCGCTGTATTCAACCGCTCCCACCAATCTTTCACCTGCGCCTGCAGCATAAATAATTTCAGTAAGTGATGGGGCGAGGCTGATAATTCGAGCTGCGGGTTTTACAAGGTGTACAACTGTGCCTTCATCATCTATAACGTCTGCCGCGTTGGATAGATGAACAGTGAACGAACAAGAAATTGCAGTTAGCAAGACACAGAACATTTTAAGCAATTTAGTTGAAATTCCTTTATTCATATTCATTAACAAGCGGAACAATTGCGGTGTCATTTTAGTAATCAATGCCTTTTTGAACTTTTACCCCATCATAAAAGGCGTGCTTAGATTCGCCGAGCTCGGTTACTGTATCTGCAATTTCTATAAGCTCTTTTGAGGCACTGCGACCAGTTACAATTACATGTTGTTGGGAAGGACGGTTCTCTAATGCGTTAAGCACTCTTTCTTTATCTAAATAACCATAGGTAAGCATATATGTAAGTTCATCTAGGACTACTACTTCTACATCTTCATTTTTTAATAATGTTTCAGCCTTTCCCCATGTAGATACAGCTGCTTCAATGTCTTTCTCTCGGTCTTGAGTCTCCCAGGTGAAGCCAGTGTTCATCACATGGAATTCAACAAGAGGATTTTCCTGAAACAACATCTGTTCGCCGCATTCCCACTGACCTTTAATAAACTGAACTACGCCACAGTGTAAACCGTGCCCAACACTTCTAGCGAGCATGCCAAACGCAGAGGAACTCTTTCCTTTGCCATTGCCGGTTAATACCACCATCAGTCCCTTATCGATCGTTGCTTCAGCTATACGACCATCGATATATTCCTTTTTACGTTGCATCGCTTTCTTGTGGCGCTCGTTTCTCTCTTTACTTTCGGACACGATTATCTCCTGAATTAAAAATTTACTCGTAAGCCTAAATAAGAAGCCCGCTCAGGAGCCAGAAAATCTGTTACTTCTGAATAGCTTTCGTTCAAGCCATTTTCGATTCGACCATAAAGCTCCAAACGTTCGCTAACTTGGTAACTGGCGGTGAGGTCTAGAACTTCGAAATCGTCTAGAGGAATAGCTGATCCAAAAACCTCATCTATGGAGTTTCTAGAAACTCTATAAAAAAAATGCACACTCAATCTATCTTTGTTATTACGATAGCTTATGCCGAGATTCGCGAGCCTCTCGGGGCGGCGCAGCCGTTGACTGCCATTCGGTCGCTCTGTTTCGTTATAAGTATAATTAGCTGAGAGCTCCCATTGGTCATCCAAAGAATAATTTCCTGACAACTCTACTCCCTCAGAAGTGCTCTTGCCAATGTCTTGTAGGTAGCCGCTGAAACCAGATAAATCGAAATAGATCGCATCTTCAATTTCCTGCACAAAAATTACTGTCTCAAGGTTTAATTGTTCACTGGCGAAAAACTCGAGACCAATTTCGAATCCTTTGCTTGTTTCTTCCTTCAAGCTAACTAAAGATGCTGGTGGAGCAGAAAAGGGGCCAGAATTGTAGGCAATTTCAAACAGACTAGGAGAGCGAAATCCTGAGCCATAACTAGCCTTCAATTTTAAGGTTGAACTGCCAAGAGCTAATAGATAAGCAGAGGAAAGGCGGTAGCTGTCGTGTTGTCCAAAATCATTATTGTCATCTTGTCGTACGCCTGCAGAGAGAAACAGGCTATCCGAGAAGTCGCTCAATAACTCCACATAAACGCCTTTGTTATCGCGCTCCATTATGCCATTTTCTTCTTGTTCCAGATCGATGCCAAATACCAAATCTACGCCAGGTAAATTGCTTGCACTAGCTACATATTCCCAACGACTTAATTCACCTTTCGAGCTGAAGGCAAGGTTTCCTAAGGCTAAATCTTCACGATCAGTTTTTGTATTTGAGAATCCAAGAGAGTGGGTAAAGGATGGCGAAGTGTAAGCTAGAGATGCTCGGCTGGCATTAAGATCATAAACTGCAAGACAATCATAGACAGTGCTGCCGGCAAAGCAGCCGTCATATTGAGTTTCTCCCTCAACATTTCTCTGCACAATTTCTAACAGCCAATTATTACTGACCTTGAATCCAACACGGGCATGATAAGAGATGTTTTCATAACCGTCATCATCCGAAACCTGTGTATCGGATTCGCGGACATTGTAACCATCGCTCTTAAAATTATTAGCAATCAAGGTAAAATTTACTCTCTCAGAACCTTCCGTAACGATGGCTGATACTTGTTGAGTGCCGCGGGAACCAGATTGCCCATCTAAAGTGATATTCATGTCAGTATCAGATTGTCGCGAAGAAATATTGATGATGCCGCCGGCATCAGCGCCGTAACTTAGTCCTTGAGGACCCCGTAGTATCTCTACTCTGCCAAGACCACTGGTAAGAATATGCTCTATTGGTGTTGTGACCTGCGGTCCGCTTGGATCAGATAACTTTAGACCATCAAAAAGAGTCAGAGTACGAAACCCTTCCTCTCCGCGTATGCGCAAGGCAGAAGTAGCACCGACTCCACCATTGCTAGTAACTCCAATTGCCGGAGTCTGTCGTAATAGATCAGTGAGGGAAATGTTGCCTCTTGCTTGGATCTCTTCTAGATTTAGAATCGAAACAGAACTGCCTACTTTTTTTATTGGGATTGGAACTCGATTTGCGACAATAACAATTTCTTCCAAAGACGAGGTCTGGTTTTGGGCAAAGCTCAATGAGCTGCAGAGCATAAAAATGGAACAGCTAATCATGCACATAGAAAGGAATCTAAAAAGCTGATTCTTCTGTATTCCAAAAGGCTCTTTAAATACAAAAGGTTTTTTTTCGGGAGAGGAAGGCTGCCTTTTCGAATTTACTTGAGCATTAAGTGAGCGGAACAAACGGAATTGTTTCGGGGGTCGAGGTTTTATCGATTGAAATTTTAGCATTTGGATCTCCCAATGAACGTTCCGTCACTAGACACAGTTGTTGAAACAACTATTGACTGCAAGAAAGGTTATTCATCAGGGAGGGGACAAGTAGAAGAGTCCAATAAGACTCTGCCACTGATGTAGCCCTCCGCTGCATCAAGGTAAAAGTAGATCAGGCTGGTATCGGACTTATAACCACGGAGGGTTCATTACCGTTGCGGGGGCAGTGTTGGAATTTCACCAACTTCCCATTGAGCTGCTAATTAGAACTAGTAGATCGAACTACAAGGCAATTCAGCAGCACCTGAATCCACTTACTAAGTATTCCCAAGCTATAGGGAATGCGCGCAGTCTATAGAGCTGAGAAGTGGCAGTCAATTTATGTATTGGGTGGAAAGAAGGAATTCAATGAAATGTTCGCCGCGAAAGCTGAACACAATTACCTCAAAGCGTTACACGGCTTCAGATTGGATTTTGCAATCCGCAAGCTTTTGGCGGATTAAAGCGGCCACGCTAGAGCCATCAAGGCCAACTGCCACCAACATATCAGGAACTTTTCCATGTTCGAGAAATTTATCAGGCAAGCCCAAGTTTAACACGGGAATCAGATAATTCGATTGGAGCAAGAATTCATTAACAGCGGATCCAGCGCCACCGGCTAACGTATTCTCTTCTATTGTGACGATTAGTTGATGGCTGGTGGCCAAATCTCCAATCAGCTGTTCATCCAGAGGCTTAACAAAGCGCATGTCAGCGACGGTTGCATTGATTGATTCGGCAGCTTCAAGTGCCGGGGCTAGCATACTGCCGAAAGCAAGTATGGCCACAGAACGCCCTTGTCGTTTGGTGATCGCTTTGCCGATTGTAACTGTTGCGGTGTTTTTTTGTACTGCGGCACCAGGCCCTTTACCTCTTGGATATCGAACAGCAGCAGGGCCTTTGTATTGATAAGCCGTATTCAGCAATGTATAGGTTTCATTTTCATCGCTGGGCGCTATAACTAGCATGTTTGGAATGCATCGCAGATAACTAAGATCAAAACTACCGGCATGGGTCGGGCCGTCTTCTCCAACGAGACCAGCGCGATCGATCGCGAACAATACGTTCAAATTTTGGATGGCTATGTCGTGAATTAACTGATCATAGGCGCGTTGTAAAAACGTTGAATAAATCGCGACGATGGGTTTTAAGCCATCGCAGGCCATTCCTGCGGCAAAAGTCAGTGCATGTTGTTCAGCTATCGCCACGTCATGGAATCGGTCAGGAAAACGTTCGGCAAATTGTTTCATCCCGGAACCAGCACCCATTGCAGGAGTAATACCCACCGCAAGAGGATCGGCAACAGCGATATTACAAATCCAATCGCCAAAGACTTGTGAATAGGTTTGTGTGACTGGTGCTGATTTGGCTGCGGTAGCACTAACACTTGCGTCTAATTTACTTATAGCGTGCATGCCAAATGGATCGTTTTCCGACTCCGAATAGCCTTTGCCTTTTTGCGTAACAATGTGAAGAAGCTGCGGGCCACGGAGCGTTTTAATGTTTTTAAGTATATCTACTAGCCCGACCGTGTTATGTCCGTCAATCAAGCCAATATAGTTAAATCCAATTTCTTCAAAAAGAGTGCCCGGTGACACCATTCCTTTCATGTATTCTTCAGCGCGATGTACCGCTTTCAGCGCAGGAGGAATCTTGGAAAGCACGCGTTTTGAGCCGGTGCGGATAAAATTATAAGGCTTGCTCGCCCACATACGAGCGAAGTAACTAGACAGTCCACCAACGTTGTCGGAGATAGACATATTGTTGTCATTGAGGATTACCAAAATATTGTCGTCAAGATGGCCGGCATGATTGAGTGCTTCGAAGGCCATACCAGCTGTCATAGCGCCATCGCCAATTACTGCTATGGTGTGCTGCTCTTTATCTTGCATCTTGGAGGCTAACATCATGCCCAATGCTGCACTAATCGAAGTGCTGGAATGTCCGGCTCCAAAGGCATCAAATTCACTTTCTGCGCGATTAGGGAATGCAGTCAGACCACCGGCTTGGCGCATGGTGAGCATTTCATCCCTACGTCCGGTTAAAATTTTATGGGGATAAGCTTGATGGCCAACATCCCAAAGCAATCGATCGTTTGGTGTATTGAATACGTAGTGTAAGGCGATTGTTAATTCAACCACTCCCAAGCCAGCGCCAAGGTGCCCACCAGTTTGACCCACGGCATAGAGTAAAAATAGCCGCAGTTCATTAGCCAACAACGACAGCTGATTCTGCTCCAGGACTTTGAGATCCTGAGGACTGTCGATCTGGTCCAACAATGGCGTATCGGGCCGAATTTTCGGTATTTCGTCTAGCATGTCTTTACTTCAACTCCGGCAATCTAGATTTATGCAACAGTGATAGGGTTCTCGGATAACTTAAATCAACGTTTATTAATGGTCAATCAAAGACCGGGCTATGTTCTCTCATTTGACGATCAGTGCGCGCGGCTTACGATAAAAGCTGCCAGATTCCTTAAAGTATCAGCAGCTTCGCTAAACTCATCCAGCGCTTTGCTTGCGTTTTTAACTAATTCAGTAGCTTTTTCCTGCGCTCCTTCCACACCTAGCAATGAAACATAGGTTGGCTTATTAAGTTCTCGATCTGACCCCTGTGGTTTGCCTAAGGTTTCGGTATCGCTAGTTTCATCGAGAATGTCATCTTGTACTTGGAAGGCCAATCCCAATTGCGTAGCATAAGCTTTTAGAGCTTCCAGTTGCTTTGGTGATGTTTGTGGGTAACTTAGCCCTCCCAACAAGACACTAGTGCGTATTAATGCACCAGTTTTTAAACTGTAGAGGATTTCTAGTTCCGCTAGAGTTGGCTGTGTACCTACTGCTTCAAAATCCAAATATTGTCCACCTACCATACCGCTTGCCCCAGCGGCCAGACTAAGTTGCTGGATCATCTTGAGCGCTTTATCTGGTGCGACAGTCTCTGCAGTGCTGAGTATTTCGAACGCCATTGATTGCAGTGCATCGCCCACTAATATTGCTGTCGCCTCGTTGAAAGCTGTGTGAACGGTTGGTCGTCCACGCCGCAAGTCATCATCGTCCATTGATGGGAGGTCATCATGCACTAGCGAGTAGCTATGAATCAGTTCAACAGCACAAGCCGCGGCATCGCCAGCTGCTAACTCGCCACCTACAGCGAGTACACTGCCATAAACTAGGGCTGGCCTTATTCTTTTACCTCCCCCAAGTGCAGCATAAGTCATCGCCTGTTTAAGGTTGCTGCTGGGGTATTCGACATCAAATTTTTTCTCAAGAACAGCATTGACTCGCAGTTGACATTGCTGAAGAAAGCCTTCTAATTCTTGAGGGGTTTGAGCACACATAATTCTGACTAATTCTTTTCCGCAAGAAAGTCTTCTGTATCGCCATTTTCGTTAATCAACACCTTTACTTTCTGTTCCGCTTTCTTCAGTGCAGTTTGGCACTCGCGTGTGAGTTTGATTCCTTTTTCGAAAGCCTGTAGTGATTCCTCGAGGCTTAATTCTCCCTCTTCCATAGAAGAAACTAACTCCTCCAATTGCTCTAAGGCATTTTCGAAATCAAATCCTGCTGCTTCTTTCTTCGCCATCGTGCTATCTGCCTATTTATTTTACTTGTAAGAAATCATCCATGAAATTTATCTTCAACTACTCTCATTTGTTGCAGGTTTTTTTGCATAGTAGAGCTACAATGATCGCTATTCTGCAGCCACTTTGCGCCTAGCCTAGAACTCGAGGGATATTGTTGATTCTGTTTCCAATTTCCGCTGAGTCTGTGATTATACGCTATGTGATTGTTAATTCACGCCTAATTCGGCTACTTCGCTGAAGCTCTTTTCGAACTTTCTTGAGCTTCTATGTCTTCCTCTTTTAATAAATTCTGTCTGCGATCAGCGCCCTATGGGCTTGTAATAGTTGGAACAAATTAATACAGTTGCTGCTTTAATGAGCCAATTACGCACAGGTTGGAAATCATGTTGTCTCAATATTGTTAACTCTGCTCAATAAATCTAAGTCGCATTGTGAGCCTCATGTGCCCAACATCTGCCCTTTCAATGATTAGACTAATCACAGTACTCACTTGGCTGGCACTATTTTCTGTTAATTCAATTGCTCAAGCTGATACTGTAGGGCTAGAGGATGCAAGTGTTGTTAAGTCTCTGTCTAATATTGAATATGTCGAAGTAAATACTGGCTTAGCTAGCAATCGGGCGAAACAGTTAATTGTGTTTGTACATGGGACACCAGGGTCATTGACTGCATTTCTAAGCTATGTGAATGACCCTATCATGCAGGAAAATTTCCATATGATTTCAGTGACTCGACCTGGTTGGGTTGCTGACGGTGATGCAAAAGTTCCTTCTTTGGGTGAGCAAGCCCAAGCTCTAGAACCGATTTTGCGTATGGACCGATCCGGCAAGGGTGCTTTGCTAATGGGCCATTCTTTTGGAGGGCCGGTCATTGCACGCACCGCTATGGACTATCCAAAACTTGTTGCCGGACTTATTTTTGTTGCCAGCACTGGAGACCCGAAACTGAGCGGGCCTCGCTGGTATAATCGCTTTGCTGTGGTGCTTCCCCGTTTCATTCTTGGTTCAAGCTTGAAAGGTGCCAATGCGGAAATTATGCCGCTAAGAGCTCAACTAATCGCAATGGAGCCCCGTTGGAAGGGTATTACAATACCTGTGCTGATCGTGCAGGGAGATGAAGACCTATTAGTAAACCCTCGTAATGCCGATTTCATGGAGCGGATGTTAGTAAATTCAGATGTGACTTATCTTCAACTAGAAGGCATGGGACATTTTGTGCTTTGGGAGGAGTCGGAGCTAATTCGGGATACGCTTATTGATATATTCAACGACTAAGAACTTCAACATTAGCAAAAAATATTTTTTGGACAAACAAAAGCATAACTATTTAAATCAGGAGTAGAGTATGGACTTAGTAATCATCGTAGTTGTATTAGCAATCATTCAATACATCGCATTTGGGTTTTTGGTTGGTTGGGCGAGAGGCAAGTATGATTGTCCAGCTCCGGCAACTACGGGTAACGAAATTTTTGAAAGATACAATCGTGTGCATATGAACACGTTAGAACAGATACCAGCATTTCTATCTGCTATGTTTCTCTATAGCCACACTGGTAGCCCCAATGTAGCGGCAGGGCTTGGCGTCGTGTTTATTGTTGGGCGTTTTGTTTATTTGCGTAGCTATATTGCAGATCCGAAATCTAGAGGCATTGGCTTCGGTCTTACTACGCTTCCGGTTCTCTATATGCTATTGGGCTCGCTGTTTTTTACAGTTCGGAATATGCTTGCTTAAAGCTACAGAATCTTTGTGAGTGCAGAGGTTAGATCGCAAAGACTAGTTAGCACAGAATATAGAGCATAGCTATGGCTTACCAATCGCAGCTCATAGGAATAGGAAGTCTAGCAATCGCCTTTCTCACCATTTGTGCCGTTGTTTTGAAATTTTTTTAAGGGACTCGGGTAGAACTTGAGTCCTTCTGCGGGCTAGCTAGAATGCTTGGGAGGCTGCTGATTATCGGCTACTTCTTTAGTTTCATTTTTGACTAAGATTGCAGTTTAATACCCTGAGCAATACTCTTTGTAATGATGCTCATGTCTTTACCGGGCATGATGAATGGTCAAATACTTTCAGGTATTGATCCTTAATTCGCTGCTCGTTATCAAATCATGATTATGTGTATATTGTTCTCTCCATCTGACCTCTCGATGACTTGTTTTCTAATACTCCATCGAAACGAGAGCGAGAAATTTTGCGAGTGAAAAGCCTACTGATCCAGCTGCATCGATATCTTGGAATTTTCCTTGGATTTTTCTTCGTGCTCTGGTTTGCCCCCAGCTTTTCTTTCTTCTAAATTGCCCTTGCTTGTTGTAGGGGCATTGCTAAGGTATTCTCATTCAGAGCTAGGAGAATGAAATGACAAAGCCAGTATTGATAGCTAATGACAAAGGGTTTGCGCAGTCTGCTGTTAAGCAGCTGGGATTTTATGCTGTCTGTACTATTATGGGGTTAGCAGTTCTTATGTATTTGCTATCTCTGGCTGCAGGCAATACTGGAGGGGGTTCTGGAATATCCGGTATTAATGTTGAAGATAATAGTATAACCATTACTTTAGGGCAGGAACCACCACAGTTAGATAGCAGCAGAGCAACTGATGCAGCTAGTGCTTCAGTTCTTGGTCATGCGATGGAAGGCCTTATTACCTATGATCAGAATAATCAACTAAGTCCAGGGGTCGCTGAGCGCTGGGAAATACGTGAAGATGGGGCTACCTTTTGGATTCGTGATGATGCTTTCTGGAATGATAGTAGACCCGTTACTGCTCATGACTTTGTGTTTGCATGGGAACGAGTAGTAGACCCGATTACAGCTTCAGAATATGCTTTCATTTTGTACCCGATAAAAAATGCTGAAAAAATAAATCAAGGCGAGTTACCTAAAGAAACATTAGGAGTTCATGCTCTTAGCGATCAGATTCTTGAAGTTGAATTTGAGCAACCCACCCCATACTTCGACAAGTTGGTTGCGTTCAATACATATTACCCAATAAGGGAAGATTTTTTTGAAAGCACGAATGGTCGTTATGGGGCAGATGCAGACATGCTTTTATATAATGGGCCCTATATGGTTACGGAATGGGTGCATGGTTCTAGTATGTTGTGGGAAAAAAATCCTTACTATTGGAACGAAGAGAAAGGATTTCTAGATAAAATTATTGCTTCCTATATCACAACTGATGTAAACACGAAGATAAATTTATTTAAAGATGGTCAGATAGCTGATACTAGTTTAGTTGCTCCGATGCTTCCACAAGCAATGGAGCAGCGTTGGCAAATAGATAGAGTGATGGACGGTACAGTTTTCTTTCTAGAGTTTAATCATCGTGAGGAGCGCATTACTAGCAATCTTAATTTTAGAAAAGCGCTGTCTCTTGCTCAGGACCCGAATGAATTAGTATACAAAGTACTAAAAGAGGCAGCATATTTGCCGGCCCAGAGTTTGTTCCCGGTTTGGGTTCAGGGTGTAAGCGAGCAATTTCGCAAAGAATATCCACCCAGAGAACATAAAATTGATGTGCTCAAGGCGAGAGAGTATCTCGAACTGGCTAGGCAAGAATTAGGTTTGGACGAATTTCCACCAATCGTATTTCTCACAGGAGATACGCCAATATCACTATTGGCGTCTGAATATTATCAGCAACTTTATTTAGAAAACCTAGGCTTAGAGATTCGAATTGATGCGCAGATATTTAAACAGAGGTTAGCAAAAATGACATCTGGAGAATTTGATGTCGTAATGGCAGGCTGGGCCCCAGATTACTTCGACGCTTTAACATTCGGCGACCTTTTTGCATCTTGGAACCTTAATAATCGCGGTCGTTATAACAATGAAGAGATGGATAGAATGATAAGAATTGCACAATCCGAGTTAGATCCCCTAATAAGAATGGATGCTATGGGAGCCATCCAAAGTATAATTGAGGAAGATGTAATTTTAATCCCCATGTATGAAAGAGGCGTATCATTTGTAGTTGATCCGAGGCTCAAGGGTTTGATTCGAAGAATTGTAGGGCCAGATGTTGATTATAATTACGCATACATTGATGTATCCGAGGATTAGATTTTTGTTTACTAGCTTATTGTAATTAGTAGTATTTACTTATGTGGTTATATACTTTTAAACGATTGCTTCAAGGTGTTGTGACAGTATGGTTTATTGCCACAGCAACTTTTATTGCTATGCATAATGTGCCTGGTGATCCTCTTCTAAATGATAGAGCAATGACACCTGAAATCCGGGCAAATGTGGAAGCTAAGTATGGTCTCGATCAACCTCTTGCAACGCAATACTTTATCTATTTAAGAAATCTTGCGCAGGGTGATTTTGGGATTTCTTTCACTCAAGAAAATAGACAAGTAAATGACATCATTCGTGAGCATTTTCCTGTATCAGCAATTTTGGGTGTGCTTGCCGTAGTTTTCGCCGCCGCTGGAGGTGTGCTCTGGGGTGCTTTGACAGCAATTTATCGAAATCGACTTCCGGATTACATTATTATGTTTTTTGTAATACTTGGGATTTCTGTTCCGAGCTTTGTTGTTGCTGCCCTTAGTCAAGTTTCGCTGGTGAACTTAAATAGTCTTGTCGGAACCACGGTATTGCCAGTTGCGGGATGGGGAACTATCTTTCACATGTTAGTTCCAGCAATGGTCTTGGGATTAGGGACAATGGCGTATCTGACGCGATTAATGCGTTCATCAATGTTAGAGATAATTAGTTCTGATTTTATTCGTACTGCTAAGTCTAAGGGTGTTCCGCCCGCGAGGATTTTTACAAAACATCAACTAAGAAATGCGATATTACCAGTCGTTACTGTGCTCGGTCCTGCTATTGCTGCAATTACTACAGGCGGGTTCGTGGTTGAAATTGTCTTCGCAGTGCCAGGCTTGGGAAGGTTCTTCGTTGAAGCTGTGCAACAACTCGACTACACCGTCATCATGGGTACAACTGTATTCTATGGTGCTTTCTTAGTCTTTATGGTGATTGTGGTTGATGTACTGTATGGATTTATCGATCCGCGGATGAGTATGAAATGAGACTCGTGTATTAATGCAAAGCTTAAGTAGTGTAGATTTTGCTCCTATATCTAATAGTCAGGAAGTTCATGGAATTTCTCGCCCATCTTTATCTTATTGGCAGGACGCCTGGATTCGATTGAAGGCCAATAAACGCGCCTTGATGTCTTTGTACATCGTAATTTTCTTGCTGTTGTTCACCATCGTGGGGCCTTGGATTTGGCGAGTGAGTCCAGCGGCTCAGGATTTAGATCAAGTTAGTCAGCCTCCAGGCAGCAGTCGTGTCGCTTTAATTGTTGATGACTATACTCCCTGGTTTGGAGAAGGGAACTCCCCAGAAACTGGATTGCGAACTTTTGGTGATCCAACCACGCAAGTTGTTCGTCTTCAGTGGAACGCGCTTCCCGGTGCTGCCGGTCATCGCATCTATCGTAATTTATTTCCTTTGGGTCCTGAAAGGGCTTATGGGATTCCAATTGGTGAATTCTTTGATAACAACACACTATTTTTTGAAGATCGATTAGATTTAAAACCCCAGAATTACTACTACTCTGTGGTTGCTCTGGGTCAATTTGGAGAATTACTGGATTCCTATGAGCTTATTGAGGTAGATGTAAAGCGAGTCACAACAATTGCTGAGGCGCTCGAGCAAGAATTAATTTCACATACAAATAACTTTCAAATTGGTGACGCTATAGATATGGCCTGGCATCCACTAGGCACTGATTATCTAGGTCGCGATATGCTAGCTCGCTTGATGGCTGGTGCGAGGGTCTCTCTATTTATAGGTATTGGCGCGCCATTCTTATTTGTATTGTTTGGTGTCACGTATGGCAGCATAGCTGGATTTTTGGGCGGTAAAATCGATCAGGTGATGATGCGTTTTGCAGATTTTGTGGTCGCTTTGCCTTTTCTACTCTTTATGATTTTATTCAAAATCGCATTTGGTGTTGGGCCCGGTGAAAGTGGTGTTCTACCTATGCTAGTCGCTCTGGTGATCCTCATGTGGCCAGCGACTGCACGTTTAGTTCGTGGTCAAATATTATTAATAAGAGAGCAAGGTTATATCAGCGCATCTCAATTACTAGGCGCCAAGACTCCCTATTTGATCTTGCGCCACATGATTCCCAATACTCTTGGGGTCGTGCTTGTTACATTAACATTTGCGATTCCCAGTGCTATTTTTACTGAAGCTTTTCTTTCCTTTATTGGTATGGGAGTAGTACCTCCGACTCCTTCTTGGGGGTCAATGTCAAACGAAGGCATTAAGACCATGCTAACTACACCACATGAGTTAATTTTTCCAGCAGTAATCATTAGCATTACAGTTCTAGCTTTTAATCTTTTAGGGGATGGTTTGCGAGATGCGCTGGATGCTCGCATGAGGAACCAGGAATGACTGAGGTGGCCCTAGTTTTGCAGAAACAAGCTGCCTTACTTGAAGTCGAGAATCTCACAGTTGAGTTTGATGCGTATGGCGGCAAGGTTCAGGCAGTACGGGGAGTAAACTTTAAAGTAGAAGAAGGCAAGACTTTAGCTATAGTAGGCGAGTCCGGTTGTGGAAAATCGGTAACTGTGCAAAGCATGATGGGTCTAATTCCGATGCCGCCTGGGCGAATTACTTCAGGCTCAGCTCGATTGCGTGGTCATGAAGTGCTTGGGCGCAGCAACATAAATGGGCAAGAGATCAGAGGTGCGGAGATTGGCATGATCTTTCAAGATCCCATGACTTCGCTTAACCCAACGATGCAGATTGGTGATCAAATCGCTGAGCCCTTGCAGGTTCACAAAGGCTACAGTTATCGAAGAGCTTTCGCTGAAGCGATTAATCTATTAGAGATGACCAAGATTCCAGAAGCGGCGAGGCGAGCTCGACAATATCCATTCGAGTTTTCCGGGGGCATGTTGCAAAGGGCGATGATAGCCATGGCTATTGCTTGCAAGCCGGCAATCTTGATTGCCGATGAACCAACCACAGCGCTTGATGTCACTATTCAGGCGCAGATTCTTGACTTGCTTCAAGACCTGCAATCGCAAACCGGTATGGCAATTATTCTAATTACTCATGATCTTGGAGTAGTAGCGAGAATGGCTGACGAAGTCGCCGTTATGTATGCCGGCAAAGTGCTGGAGCATGGTTCCGTAGATGATTTATTTTACCGATCGTCTCATCCCTATACCTTAGGTTTGAAAGCTGCCATGCCGACTAACGATCCGGAACGGCAACATGAGTTACAACCAATAGAGGGCAATCCCCCAGATTTGTTCTCACCACCAGCAGGTTGTGGCTATTGCCCTCGCTGTCCGTTCGCTATGCAAATATGCGGAAAGTCCCAGCCTGAGGAATTCTATCTAAGTGATAATCATTTTAGTCGTTGTTGGTTGCACCACGATGATTCCCCGACGAAGCCGGCAGAATTAACATTTGGGAAATCTACCTAATGGTTAATCTTTTTGAAGCAAAAGATCTAACGCGATATTTTGACATGGGGCGTAATGAACGAGTGCATGCAGTCGAGAATGTCTCTTTGGATATTGCTGAAAAAGAAATCGTTGGCCTAGTAGGGGAAAGCGGCTCAGGGAAATCCACTTTCGGAAAAACAGTTCTAGGTCTGCATGACAAAACTTCCGGTACGGTTAAATATCGCGGTGAGAAGTTGCCCCAGAAATATCGTTCTACCGATTTCCAAAGATTAGCAACGAAGATGCAAATGATTTTTCAGGATCCGTATTCTTCTTTGAATCCTCGCATGACCGTTGGTGAACTTGTCGCAGAGGGTATTCGCTTACATCCTCAGCTGAGCTCTGCAGATATAAAAGAAAAAGTAGCTTTATGGTTAAACAGAGTTGGTTTGCAGGCAGACCATATGTCTCGTTTTCCCCATGAGTTTTCCGGCGGGCAGAGGCAAAGAATAGGAATTGCTCGCGCATTAATTCTCGAGCCTGAATTTGTCGTCTGTGATGAGCCGATTTCCGCACTGGATGTCTCCGTTCAAGCACAGGTTATAAATCTATTGGGAGAACTGAAAGAGTCTATGGGTTTAACGTTGCTATTTATTGCCCATGACCTGTCTATGGTGAGATACGTAAGTGATCGTATGGCGGTGATGTATTTGGGCTCGCTAGTAGAAGTGGGCAAAGCTGATGGAGTGTATTTTGATCCCAAGCATCCTTATACAGAAGTATTGATAGGTTCAAATCCAGAACCCGATCCCAATATGGAAAGAAATAGGCCTTCAACGGCAATACAGGGAGAGATTCCCTCCCCAGTTAATGTGCCTGTGGGTTGCAGGTTTGCTAACAGATGTCCAAAAGTAATGAATGTTTGCAGAGATATCACACCCTTACTTATTCCGCTAAAAGATTCGGATAGAGAAGTGGCTTGCCACTTATATTCATAGAATATCTACAAACAAGTGGTGTTGCCAAGCACCTATTCTGCAAAAGGTTTGGCATAAAACCATATTATATCCCCTGGTCAAACCTAGAAGGTGTCGACGTAAACCTGAATTGCCTCGATCAGAAGCCGCCTAATTTCAGCATCATAAAATTTGATGGTGAGAATTGGGCGAAAAATTCCCATAATTTAGCGCATAAAAATAAAGCTAGCCGGTCGCAGCCTTAGTTATAGTCTTTAGAAATCTGCTCTCAGTCCACTCTATTCAATTGTTGTGGTTGGGGGCTGGCTAGTATAAAGTCTCTCCTCTTTTGAAGGAGGTGCCCGTCATCTTACAGAGGGTGGTTGTTTCAGCGTCGATGTTTAGAAAGTAGCTTAAAGTATGAATGCACCATTCAAATTCAGTGATTCAATAAAACTGATAAGAAATATCAAGACTACTGGGACAGTTGCTCCCAGCTCCCAAGTATTAATAAAAAGGCTCTTGGCTCCAATCGACTTTGGGTCAGCTCGTTGCGTCGTTGAACTTGGTCCAGGGAACGGTTGTGTAACTCGTGCACTACTTAGTCGTATGCATGCAGATGCCATATTAGTTTGTGTCGAAGTGAATAGTGAGTTTGCAACACATCTTAGAACTCTCAACGACCCCCGCTTACATGTTTACAATGTTTGTGCCTCGTCTATTGGTGATGTAATGGCAGAGCTTAATGTTGAAGATCTAGATCATGTAGTTTCAAGCTTACCGTTAGCTCTAATAGATGATGATGTAGTCGAAAAAATTCTAGCCAATGTAGGATCCGCTTTGCGTGAAGGTGGGCGGTTCCTTCAGTACCAATATAGCCTTAATAATTACAGTGAACTAAAGCCACGCTTTAAAGACGTGAAACTCAGATTTACCCTCCGCAACATGCCTCCAGCTTTTGTTTACGAATGCACGAAATAGTAATCCTGCATCACGCAATTTTTAATATTGATTAGATCTTAAGCTCATTTGCAAACCTTGCTGGAGCGAATCGGTGGGCGTACACTGCCAAATACTAAATAAAAAGCTACAGAGGGAAAGCATGTCACTGCGAATAAACGATGAAGCACCTAACTTTAACGCCCAGACAACTCACGGTGAAATTAATTTCCATGAGTGGCTAGGTGATCAATGGGGAGTACTCTTCTCCCACCCGAAAGACTTTACTCCGGTTTGTACAACAGAACTTGGCTATATGGCAGGTCTGGAAAGTGAGTTCACTAAACGTAATTGTAAGATTATTGGCTTGAGCGTGGATGCAGTTGGTAACCACGCCGAGTGGGCCAAGGACATCGAAGAAACCCAGGGACATGCTGTTAACTATCCAATGATTGGTGATAGCGATCTGCAAGTAGCCAAGCTTTATAATATGTTGCCTGCAGATGAGCCTGGCTCTTCAGAAGGACGAACTGCAGCAACAAATGCTACGGTACGTTCGGTATTTATCGTCGGTCCCGATAAAACCATCAAGCTTATGCTTACTTATCCGATGACTACCGGTCGAAATTTCGATGAAATATTGCGAGTGCTCGATTCCATGCAGCTAACTGTGGCTCATAAAGTTGCGACTCCAGTAAATTGGCAGAATGGCGAAGATGTAATCATCATTCCATCTGTATCAGATGAAGAAGCAAAAGAAACTTATCCTGACGGTTTCGAGACCATCAAGCCTTATCTGCGTAAGGTTAAACAGCCGAGCTAGCCTGGCTGTCTTAATTTGGGAGAAGGATCGCTTAGACAATTTAAGTAAAGTAAAAAAGGCTGATTAGTTACTAATCAGCCTTTTTTATTGCTTTTTTTTTGCGCTTTAGTGAGCTACGGAAGTTTGAATGCAAGAATTTCAGGACTATGCTGGCGGTCCCCAATCGCTACCAGTAAATATTGCTCGCCTTTATGCATATAGCTAATTGGGGCATTGGTGGTGCCGGCTTCTAGCTCAATTTCCCAAAGAATATCACCTGACGTTTTATCATAGGCGCGGAAATGAGGGCCGCCACTGTTGGTAGCGATCTCAACAGGCATATCGAAAGGAATGCGACCACCTGGTCGCTGATTCGTAAGTCCTTCACCTAAGAACAGTAGTGTTTTGGTAAGCAATGGTGTGGGTCTGCCTGGGTAGCCTAATTTGCCAAGATTCAAATGGGCGATGGCAGGATTGTCTTTGGGACCATCACCATTAGGCACCATCCATACATGTTCGCCAGTATTCATATCAATTGCGGTGATTCTGCCGTAGGGCGGTTTAAATAAAGGCAAACCTTGAGGACCGCCGATCCAGCGACGAGCTCCCTTGGTGTAAGTAAGGTTAGTGACATCCTGATCCCCAGGTAGCAAGTCCGCTACAAACGGTGACGTGATCGAAGGAATATAGAGATAGCCAGTTTCTGGATCAAAAGCCGCTCCCTGCACATCTGCACCACCTTGTGAACCTGGCAACTGAATCGTGCCCTGGGTTCCGTTTTCAGTGCTAACTGAAGGCGGTGTAAACATGGGTCCAGTCACATAATTGCTAAAGATTTCCAAGGCTTCGGCACGCAACTCCGGGGTAAAGTCGATGAGATTATCGACAGTCGCACCTTGTCTATCGAATGCCTCTGGCCTAGTCGGAAAGGGCTGGGTTGCTGAAGTAACTTCCCCCGGCACATTCGATTGGGGCACAGCTCGTTCTTCGATTTCCCATACTGGCTCACCAGTTTCACGATCGAAAACGAAGGCGAACGCCTGCTTCGTAAGTTGCGTAATGGCTTTTATTTCTACCCCTTCGACAGTTATGTCCATGAGAATTGGTGCGGCCGGCGGATCATAATCCCATAGGCCGTGATGAACAGTCTGAAAATGCCAAATTCTCTCTCCTGTTTCTGCATCAACTGCTACTAGGGTCTGGCTGAAAAGGTTGTCGCCAATGCGATGGCCGCCATACATGTCATTAGTTGAGGAAGAGATTGGCATGTAGACCATGCCTAATTCTGGGTCGGCACTGAACAGTGCCCAAACCGGAGCATGGCCCGTATAAGACCAGGAACGATCCTGCCAGCTCGAGGTACCAAATTGACCTTGCTGGGGAATCGTGTTGTAAGTCCACTTCAGCTCACCAGTGCGCACATCAAAGGCATGTACATCACCGCGGGAAGCTTCTTTATTCTCAAAAGTATCATTCATGGATTGCCCGGTAACGATTACATCACCGACTACCATAGGGACGCCACCCCACCTATAACGTTCCGATGTTTCAGGCGGAGTTAGCTGCAGGTTTGCTCTGCCATTAGCACCGAAATCAGGATAGGTTTCTCCGGTTTCCGCATTCAACGCATAGAGATAGGTACCCCGCTGGGCAATAATTCGCTTGTCGTCACCATCAGTCCAGTAAGCGGCACCGCGTGTATTAGCTCCGGGCAAACCCTCGGCACCGCCTGGAGGTTCTTGTACCCAGATCGTTTCTCCAGTACCGGGATCGAAGGCTTCTACTAAGCCAACGCCATTGGTGACATACGCGACGCCATCAACTACTAAAGGAGCTGCATTCCAACTGGTGGAATAGCGCTGATTCGGGTTTATGTCCACAAAAGACTGATCTAGAGCAGGTCTCCGCCAGACGATCTCTAGGTCATTCACATTATCGGCATCGATCTGATCTAGGGGTGTGTATTTTGTGCTCCCGGTATCAGCCCCAAATGCTTGCCAGCCCCCATCCTGTGCGCCGTGCTGTGCCAACAGGGTAGTCGATAAGCTGAGCGCGAGCAGTGCGATGATGCTTCTGGTGAATGTTCTCGGCTTTGTAAGTTTTGTTTGCCTGGACATTTAAACGACTCCATGAACTGTAAAATCAATAGAGCATGGATTCTAACCAATAATGGCATGGTTAAAAAAGGAATTAAGGAGATAATCTGGCGCTGAATGGAATTAACTGTACAGTAGCCGTGCATTGAAAATTGCTGGTATTCGACATAGTCTCTGCTTCCAAGAGGTCTTTGGCTCGCTATAATGGCGAGGCGTATTCACGTATGCTTATTGAATTCGTGCTTCATTGAGGAAAATGCGCTGTTCTGATTTGGGCAAGAAAACATGTTTCGAGAAAATGATTATCAAAGTTGCTCGACAGTCATTCCTTAATTTTTAACGCACTATCGAAGATGTGTCTTTCTTTCTAGTTGCATAAGAAGCAAGGGAACAGCAAAGAGGCTGCGGAGGTATTCAAGTCTATACACGACCAGTGTTTGGTTCAGATTGCGATGGAGTGAGAGCCACCACGATAGTTGAAAGTGCGCGGTTAGCTTCATTGGTTACATTAATAGAAGATGCAGAAGCATGTCCTAATTGAGCGGATCGCTGTGTCTAGTCCTAGAGATGCAGTAGTGCCTTTTATACAAGAATCTTAGCTTGTGATTCACACCTTAAACCTTGTTACCGACAACCTGCACTTGATTGAGATGCAGAAGAGAAAATTCTATGCCATATGATCACCACGACCACGACCACAATCACACAGAACCGCCATCCGATCTTGAACTTCGAGTTAAAGCTCTGGAGAGCTTATTGTTAGAAAAGGGTCTGGTGAATGCGGATGCGTTAAATACAATTATTGATACTTATGAAACTAAAGTTGGCCCACGCAATGGGGCCCACGTTGTTGCCAAAGCCTGGATTGATGGCGATTTTAAAAAGGCGTTAATAGAAGATGCTGGAGCTGCTGTTGCAGCTTTGGGTTATGCCGGAAGACAGGGAGAGCAGTTGCAAGCAGTGGAAAACACCCCAGAAACTCATAACCTTGTCGTTTGTACTCTCTGTTCATGCTATCCCTGGACCGTGTTGGGACTACCTCCGGCCTGGTACAAATCTGCTCCCTATCGTTCCAGGGCTGTTAGCGAGCCCCGCTCAGTGATTAAGGAGTTTGGTACCGAGCTAGATCCAAATATAAAAATTAGAGTGTGGGATTCCACTTCAGAGCTACGTTATTTGGTCCTGCCTATGCAGCCTGTGGGTACTGAGAATTGGAGTGAAGATCAGCTGTCGGCGCTGGTAAGTCGAAATTCAATGATCGGGGTGGAACTGGCAAAAAATCCTGAGGGCGCAAATTAATGAATGGCGGACATGATTTGGGTGGTAGGCATGGTCTTGGCACCATAGCTCCAGAAGCTGAAGACCGAGAACCGGTATTTCATGCAGAGTGGGAGCGTCGAGTTTTTGCTCTAACCTTGGCAACTGGCATGTTAGGGAAATGGAATATAGATGAATCGAGATTTGCTCGAGAGCGACAACATCCCGCAACCTACTTACAAAATAGCTACTATGAAAACTGGTTAGAGGGCTTGGAAAAGCTTCTTGTTGAAAAAGACTTGCTGGCAGCAGATGAGCTCCTATCTCAAAAAGTTTCCGGCGCTGGTGCTGCCCCGGAGTTAAGAATTCCAGATGCAGAAGCAGCGCTCAAAATTTTGCGAAGTGGCGGGCCTTCTGCAATAGAGTCCGAAGCCTCTCCACTTTTCAATATTGGCGATCGGGTTACGGCTAGAAAACAGTATTCTTCAGGACACTCACGAGCACCTTCTTATGTCCAAGGTTCGATTGGAACAGTGATTAGGCACCATGGCTGCCATTTCTATCCAGATGAGGCTTCCCAAGGCAGAACTGTTGGGGAGCATCTCTATACAGTATTATTCACCAACCAATCTCTTTGGGGTAAGACAGAAGAAAACGCAGAAGTTTGCATCGACTTGTGGCAACCCTATTTAAGTACCGCACCAGAAGAATCATGCTAATGGAGGAATTTCCCTTTCAACCAAGAGACGAGGACGGCCCGGTGTTTAGCCAGCCGTGGGAAGCACAGGCTTTTGGTTTAGTGATAGCTTTATACGAACAGGGTATTTTTACCTGGCTTGAATGGGCTGCAACACTCAGTCAGCAAATAGAACTTGCGCAAAAGGCTGGCGATCCCGATTTGGGGAATAGTTATTATCAGCACTGGTTAAAAGCTCTGGAACAACTCAGTAAGGAAAAAGGTTTGTCGACTGACATCGAGCTTTCTGCTCGTACTGAGCAATGGCGGCAGGCCTATCTTGATACTCCTCACGGTCAGCCAATCGAATTGAAGTGATTTCGATAGCGTGTGAAGCAAACTTGCTTCTTATGCTGAAGGTCCCCCCTAACTTGCATTTCTACTTTCTTGTAGCTCCTCAAATTTTTCCTGAAGTTGCCAAACAGTGTTGCAAAGAACACCAGGGTAGTTAGTAATTGAGTGTCGAGTCGATGTTTATCTACTTTCAGGATGGGAGCCCAATCTCTGAAGTTCGAGTTTTGCTCGATAATATTCAAACCGAATTCGAAGTAGATAACTAACAAGCTCAATTAGGCGACGCCGCCAAGGAGCTAGATTGATGCGCCTTCAGAAATGACATAACTAAAGAGGCTATGGAATGCCAAAACGTAAAATAAGACCGAGATAAAGGCAATTACGTATATATGCTCGACGCAAAACATATAACAAAATAATAGACGATCCACAGAATCTATTAGTTAGTGGGCGGATACCACCTTGGACGTTTGTATTCTATTCCGCTGCCAGTTAGTGCTGTTTCGAAGGCATCGAGACTCTGCTCGACTGTCAAACCGCCAGGCAGGGGAGACCTCTTAAAGTCAGGATTCGCTACGCTTCGTGCCCATTCCTGATCATAGTGATAGGTATAGACCAACTCCGGATCGAGCAATATTGTACATTCTGCTGCCGCGGCTGGAGTCATTCGTTCCCTCGGTATATTCATCGGCACAAAGGCGACATCGATTCCGCTTAATGCCTTCACTTCGTCCACGCATTCGGTTACTCCGCCAAAAAACAATTTCTTGCCACCCAAGGTAATAACGTAGCCGTTGGCATCCCCCTTTGGATGTTCCGGTGCTCCGAGGATAATGTCATAAGCTGCTACCGCTTCAACAGTGATACCTGCCACCTTTATTGTTTCGCCATTTGCCATAATAATGCCACTGGGAATTTGTTTTTCACCATTAGCAGCAATAACGATGCTAGTTATGGGCGTACGTAATTGAGCAATCGCATCTGGGTCCAAATGATGTCCAGGGCTATCTGTAACCAAAATTAAATCTGCTTTCTTAGCAGATGAGAGTCCGCTAATGCTCCATGGGTCAACTTGGATAATCAAACCTTCATACTCGAGCTGCACACTGGAGTGAACCAGCGGCGTGATAATAATTGGACCATCTGCAGCAGGGTAACTGTCAGCTGCAAGTGTTAGCTGACCGCAAAAGAGCAACAAAAATGTTGTGAGGGTCTCTCGATTAAAGGAAAAGGTTTTAGCAAAGAATGTGAACTGAGTTTTGAGAGAATTCAGGGTTGAGAGCTTTTTGATTGATTTCATAGTTTCACACTGTATTAGTTTATTTGTCTGGGCTATCGGTAATTCGCAAATATTTATGCCGAGGGGCTTTAGCACGGTTGAGTTAAGCATACGATGTTCTGAGGCGGAAATACTATCTAATTTTCGCTCTGCTCAACATGGTAAAACCACCGCAAAACTAGTTGCACTGGGGGGCCACGGGCGGATATAGTCATTCTCACGCAGAAAAATAACAGCAATCGATATCGAACGAGGAGACAGCCCATGGGCGATCCCAATAACGGAGATGATAGGGCAAATTCTGGCAGCTCCGACCTACCAGAATCTGCTAGTACTTCAAAATCTACAGACTCTCGACCATTAATTCCGGATTCCCTAGCTCCACGGGCCCAATCCCGCCGCGACTTTCTTGAAGGGGCAGGCGCTGCAGCGGTGGCTACCGCCGCAGTTCCCACTCTGGGAATGTCAGTTGCACAGGCCGCAGAAGAACCTAGTCAGGCTAATGTCTTGGAAACCGCTATTCAACTAACAGTTAATGGTCAGCGACACAATATTGAGGTAGAAGATCGATGGACCTTGGTTGAGGTGCTTAGAGATAAGTTGGATCTCACTGGCACTAAGATCGGTTGTAATCGGAGCGAGTGCGGAGCCTGCACGGTCATTATGAATGGCAAACCAGTTTATTCTTGCAGTCAACTAGCGGTTTGGGCAGATGGTGCAGATGTGCGTACGGTCGAAGGGCTTGCTCAGAATGGTCAATTGTCACCAGTGCAGCAAGCTTTCGTCGATAACAACGGACCTCAATGTGGTTTTTGTACACCCGGTCAATTAATGACGGCGACAGCTCTATTGGAAAATAATGCCAGCCCCGATGCACAAACTGTTAAAGAAGCTCTGGTTGGCAATCTCTGTCGTTGTTCGAACTACAACGCCATCGTTGAGGCAGTTGTCGCAGCAGGCGATCAAGGAGGTGTAGCATGACACAACCTACTCGAATAGGCCTTGAGCCCATGCAAATCATTGGCAACGACACGCCTCGCGTTGATGCCATTGAGCGTGTTACCGGGGCCGCCAAATTTACTCGCGACGTTAAATTACCCGGCATGCTTTATGCCAGGGTATTGCGAAGCCCGCACCCCCATGCCCGTATAGTAAGTGTGGATACATCAGAGGCAGCCAGCTTGCCTGGCGTGCGTTCTGTTATTACTCACGAAGACGCTCAAGTAGTTTGGGGTGCAGGGTCAGTTTCTGGTGGCCGGCAATACAATGACCCGACCAAGGATGCAACTCTGCATCGACGCTATATATTTAACAATCCCGTTCGCTGTGTCGGCGATTCTGTTGCAGCTGTAGCTGCTACTGATCGTCACATCGCTGAGCAAGCAATAGCGCTAATTAAAGTGGAATATGAACAGCTTCCGTTTGTGTTGGAACCGGAAGCAGCTCTCGAAGATGATGCTCCAAAAATATGGCCAGAAGGGAATCTCTGTCCTGACTTTAGAAACAACTTCGAACCTATGACATCTGATGTCGGTGATGTAGAAGCAGGGTTTGCTGACGCTGATCAGGTATTTGAAGAAAAATATGAAACTGGATTCATTCACAACGCGCAAATGGAACCACGTTGTTCACTAGCAAGTTGGGAAGGAGAAAAACTAACCCTCTACACGCCTTCACAAGGAATTTCAAATTGTCGCCACGATACTGCCAAGGATTTGGGGCTAGAAGATCACCAGGTGAGAGTTGTTGCTCAATATATGGGCGGCGGCTTCGGCAATAAGAACCAAAATCAGGATTCTGATTTAGTAGCCGCGACCTTATCGCGCCGCTCTGGCGCGCCAGTGATGGTGGAATATTCACGCCGTGAAGATTGGTTGGGGGTCCATGGCCGTTGGCCAACAGTTCAGTATTACAAAATCGGTGTAAAAGATGATGGCCAGGTAACTGCCATGCAAATGCGGGCTTATAGTGGCATGGGCCCTTATCGTAAAAACTCCGGTGGTATTAGTGGTATGGATGCCTATGGTTGCCCAAACCGGCTGCGCGAGATTTATCCGGTTTATACCAACCGTACTACCTCGGGCAATTTTAGAGCACCGTCAGAGCCTCATGGTTTTTACGGCATCGAATCGATGATGGATGATATTGCTTATAAGATAGGTATGGACCCGGTTGAATTCACCTTGCGCAATATGCGTCGACCTACAGATGATCAGCCATTCACTAACTATTCCTTGGAAGAGGTAATCGAAACTGGCGCGCGGCAATTTAATTGGCAGAGCCGCCGCAAACTTACACCTGGTTCAGATGAAGGTCCTATCAAAAGGGGAGCAGGTTTCTCTTTCATGATGTTCCGAGCCGGAGTTGGTACCAGTAGCGCAATAGTGCGAGTCGATTCGAATGAAAAGTACACACTCTTTGTTGGTGTAACTGATATTGGGCCCGGAGCGAAAACCACTATGGGAATGATCGCAGCAGAAGCTTTGGCCGTGCCTCTGTCTCAGGTTGAAGTGGTTTGGGGTGACACAGATCGCTGTCCTTATTCAGTAGGTGAATCCGGAAGTCGTACAACTATTCAAACTGGCTTGGCCGTGGTTCAAGCTGTTGAAGAACTCAGATCTCAAATTGCCGACCAGGGTATGCCTAATGGTGGTGATGTATTAATCGGCACAGCCACGCCGGTTCCTACTACAGATGGTAAAACGCGACAATGTTTTGGTGCCCATTACGTTGAAGTAGAAGTAGATACAAGAATCGGTACTACGCGTATTTTAAAGTACACTGCGGTCCATGAATCAGGCCGAATCATAAACCCAACTACTGCGAGAGATCAGATTCGAGGAGCGACCATTCAAGGTATTGGTCAGGCTCTGCATGAAGATCTGCTATATGACAGCGACAGTGGTCAGCCATTAACTCCAGGTTATTATCGCGCTCGTCATTTAACTCATCAGGACGTCCCAGATATTGACGTAACTTTTATTGAAGTTGATGACGGCTACGGACCATTCGGCGCTAAAACTGCCGGAGAGTCTGGGATCATTCTCGCGCCGGCTGCAGTCGCTAATGCAGTTGCCAACGCCACTGGCAATCGCATGACTTCTTTGCCTATTACTCGGGATAAAATTCTGGGAGCAATGTCATGAAAACATTAACTAACATTAATGCGACTAGCATCTCCGAAGCTGTGCTTGCCGCTCAAGAGGCTCGCGCCGAAGGACGAAGCTATGCTTTTTCCGGTGGCGGGACTGATTTACTGCAACAAATCAAAGACGGTACTGATAAAGCTGACATTATTATCAACCTCCGTAATATAGAAGGTTCGAGTCAGATATCCGTCACCAATGCAGCAATATCCATTGGTGGCTTGATCACTTTAGAGCAACTAGCCGGTAATGACATTGTGTCCAATCGTCTCAGCGCTATCGCGCAAGCAGCTAATAGTGTTGGCACGCCACAGATTCGAAATGTTGGAACTCTTAGCGGTAATGTTACCCAGCGGCCATGGTGCTGGTACTACCGCAATGGCTTCAACTGTTTTAAAGCCGGTGGTGATCAATGTTATTCGGTGGATGGCGAGAACGGCCAGCACGCAATTTTTGGTGGTGGGCCCAGCTTCATTGTCCATCCATCGGATATTGCACCAGCGCTAGTTGCCTTTGCTGCAGTATTTACCGTTGCTGGCCCAGATGGAGAAAGAGAACTTTCTTCTGAAGAATTTTTTGTCTTGCCGCGAAATAATCCAGCCAGTGAAAATAACCTGCTAGAAGGAGAATTACTAACCGGTGTCAGAATTCCAATCACTGCTGCAAACACAGTGAGTACTTATCACAAAATCATGGACCGAGAAGCATGGACCCATGCCGAAGTAGGTGTGGCTACTGTGATTCAACGCAGTGGAAATGAAGTACAGAGCGCTAGAGTCGTTTTGGCCGGCGTTGCGCCAATTCCATGGCGAGTGCAGGCGGTAGAAGATTTCTTGGTTGGCAAACAAATCAACGAAGAGGTTGCTAAGGCAGCGGGAGAGTTAGGGGTTGCAGATGCGCAACCGCTTGCCAAGAATGCACATAAACTACCTATGACGAGTGCCGCAATCCAAGCTGCTATTCTCGATCTGGCTGCAGGGTAAAGTGATTTTTACAGCTTATGAATAGACGTGATTTCTTACTGCTGCGAACCGAAGGAAGTAAAACTATAGCGGAACTTTCCTGTGAAAAACTTTTTATGCATTACCAGGACTTAAGTTCCGGTTTTCAACAAGCTGAAGCAGAATCAGGAACTCTAGATGATGCAGAGTGGTGGGCAGGCGAACCGCCTCTTTCAGTTAATCACATTGATCCTGAGGCTTTTTTCCGTAGTGTCCAGACCGATATAATTAAAGCGGACAAACTGCGTGTTCTGGATATGGAATGGCTAGCACAAGGTGAGTTTAGAATACGCATAGAAACTTTATTGGCTTCGTTCAAAGCCACCGGCGGTGAAGTACTTTATAAAAATAACAGCACTGAAGAGGTCCGTAGAGCAATATGATTTCACTTAAAGTTAACCGTTTTCTTCTACTGTCTCTGAGTCTACTCTTTTGTTTGACTGCCTGTGACTCATCTACAGAAACTACCGATAATTCTGCTGGTGAAACGATTGCGATGAATAACGATGTGGCAGTAAAAATGCGGGTAGAGCGAGCTATTACAAGCGCTTCGGATTTACCGCAGGGAATTTCTATTGATGTGAATGCTGGAGTAGTTTCCGTTTCCGGTTCACTGAGCTGCGAAGATTGTGGAGGCCTCCGTACTCCTGGTAATGTAGGAACAATTCAGGAAACTCTGGGCGCAGTTGTTCGAGCTGTTCCTGGTGTAGATTCTGTTCAGTTTTCCCTCGCCTATTAATTTTTCTCAATCAGCATGGGATCAAACGCAAGCAACTTTTCTTCAAGACTAACTAAGCCTAGATTAATAATTAAGTGAATTACTGGGTTGTTACCAGCTCTCTAATGTGATTATTTCATCTCCATATTTAAGAAAGACAAACAAGGTAAAATTGCAGCTACATGAAGTTTTCGAAGATATTGGAAAGGGCGGAAGCTCGAAAAAATGGAGCCGCTGGATTAAATTTATTTCTCCCGAAAGTGGCGTCTGAGAAGAAACTTATCACTTTGGGTGATGATCGTTATTTATCCGCCATGACTAAAACCATTAATCAGGCAGGATTTAGTTGGAAAGTTATTGAGAACAAGTGGCCAGAATTTGAAGAGGCATTTTTTGGATTTGATTTGCATAAATTAGGATTACTAACTCCTGAGCAGTGGGAGAAATATACTAGCGACCGTCGAGTTGTGCGGAATTGGCAAAAGATTAAGGCACTGCAAGAGAATGTATTCTTTGTTAGCGAAGAGTCTCGTAATCATGGGAGTTTCGGCCAATTTCTAGCGGAGTGGCCAGTGAGTAATCAGATAGGTTTAATGGAATATCTCAAGAAGAATGGTTCTCGACTTGGAGGTCAAACAGCACTTTGGTTTATGCGTAGAGTTGGCAAGGATTGTTTTGTGCTTTCTCGAGATGTGGTTACAACGCTAAAAGGTGTGGGTCTGGATATTGCTGAAAAACCTTCGAGTAAGAGGGATCTTAAAAAGATTCAAGATCAGTTCAATGCTTGGCATGAAGAAACAAGACTGCCTATTAGCCACCTTAGTCGAATTGCAGCCTGTTCAGTTGGGGAGAATTATCGAAGCTAATACTGCCCTCGATTATGACTTTCTGAACGGCCTCATTAATGCATGAGTGCTGAATGTCTTTATCACCAAAAGCTCGAAACTGGAGCTTCCGCAGTCGGCCATGATTTTAATGTTAGTAAGATAGTGCCCCTGAGAGTTCTCGGGAAGATAGAAATTGATTGATAAGATATTCAGAGGCTGCTTAAACAAGACACAGAGGTACAAAAAGTCGGGACAGATTCCTGCTAATCTGCTTAAATAAATTCTCGAATAAACGTTTATTAGTAATATATAGGATTACCATATGAAACACTTTTTACTCATGATACTGGCTCTACCAACTTTACTTGCTTCGGTTTCGCTTATTGCACAACCGGAATATGTCACCATTGAGATGGAAATTGATGTCGCAAAACCTGCCGATGAAGTATGGGCTGCGGTCGGTGGATATTGCGGAATCACCGATTGGATGGGACTAGATTGTGAGTATACTTCCGGTGATGGCGATATGGGAACGGTGCGTGCACTTCTTGGCGGACGCATCATAGAAATTATGGTAGCACAAACTCCACTTTCCTATGGTTATACACAGCCCTGGAATGAGGGTGAATTCTACAATCTCTATCACGGATTCATGGAAGCACGACCTGTTAGTGCGAATAGCTCAAAGCTTCTTTATACCTTGATCTTGGATGTCTCTAATCTTGAAGATCAAGCAGCTAAAGATGCGGACGCAGCAGGAAGGCGTGCAACATTTGAGGGAGCATTGGCTAGCATGAAAGCGCTAGCTGAAGGCTAACTAGAGCAGTGTTAAGTGGGTAGCGCCTGCTGCCCACACATTCTTGCAATTTCTTCGTTAGAAAGAATACCATTCAGTGTCAAACAACAATTTGAGGGATTTTGTTAATGCCAAAGCGTTGTTTTAGCTGTGACAATACTAATCTTAAAGAGATTTCCAATGTGTATGGTTACAGCGTCTGCGTCGTCTGCAAAACCACATTAGGATTTTATCAAGACTCTACTATTCGCAAACATATCTTGGCGTTCGAAAAGAAAAAACAAGAAGTTCCAGAAAAGCCTAGCTATAGAGAAGAGATCGATTACCGCCTAAATTTTATGCGAGCTGAATATATTAGAAAAAGAATAAAACTTTTACACATCCAGGCGCGATTGAAGGGGATAGAATCTTAATACACAAAAAATATAAGAGTGCTACGCATAGTCCCCAATTTTTATATTTGTCTCGCAGATCAGGCTATCCATGTTAGCGCAGACGCTTTTGTGTCATGGCGGGCAATTACTGCGTGGAATTGAAGTTTAGAAAGGTAAACCGATTTTCTATAGTCTGGGTGAGTTTTTTCGAGAAGCACAATGGATGGTCCGAGTACAGCTAGGTAACAGTGATGGCGGTCAGAATTTCGGATGGCAAAACTTTGGCGGCTCTACTTAGTCATTAGACTGCTTGGTCGCAATCAGCCATTACGAAGAGGGAGAGCTGGCAGAGTTACGTTTGTAGTCAACTGATATTTGCTTCGATGGCCCAGGCTCCATACTCGGCATTCCACGTCTTGCTCAACCTGAAATTGCACAATGAATACTTGCAAGAATGCAGCTGCTATTGGAAGAACTGGATACAACCATTATCATTGAAGACAATGTCGAAGTTATAAAATTTAATTAGTGTTAAGAGCTCTTGCCAGAGAGTTTTATGTTGGCATCACGAATTCGTCGGCAAACACCATCATACCTTCTGAATTGTCCGTTCGCAGGGCAATTATTTCCCGATACTCCGGTGAATCGTACCAACCCTGTAATGCTTCACGCGTAGGAAATTCGAGTATTACGGTTGTGGAACCCGGGTTACCTTCAACTGGGGTGCTGCCCGGCCCAGCGACCAAAATTTTTCCACCGTGGGACCCAATAATGGGCCCCACGGCCGTGACATAAGCGCCATAGCCATCTGCGTTGGTAACTGTATAATTTGCTACTAAATAACTTGCCATTGTAATGTCCTTGTTCTCAATTAATTCTAAAACCTGAGAATAACCCAGCTTTCCCGCACTTACTAACCAGATACTCGATTATTAGTGAACAACTAAAATACTGCTGTCGTTGAGTCTAATTATCCGGTAATTTGATTTACTACTAATAGCAACAATTCACTATCACTTGCAAAAAGGAGCACATCCTAATGCTGCATTTAATAAGAGAAAGAATACGAAAAATAAACTTAACTCGCTCTGTATCTTTGGCGCTACTGTCATTGCTGTTGCTTCCAATTTCGGCTTTCACTCAGGACTTCGATAATGTTCAAATCACTACCATCTCAGTTCGAGATAATATTTATGTGCTGCAGGGTAGTGGTGGCAATATCGGCGTATCCATCGGTGATGATGGCGTGATGATAGTTGATGATCAGTTTGCGCCACTTACAGATAAGATAACCTCTGCCATAGCCGAGCTAACCGACCAGTCAGTGAAATTCGTCGTTAATTCCCACTTTCACTATGACCACACCGATGGCAATGAAAACTTCGGCCGAGCGGGTGCTTATATTGTTGCCCACGACAATAGTCGTCGACGCATGGAGTCAACTCAAGTCCTCGCCGGCAGTGGCCGGGTTCAGGAGCCCTATGATGAGGCTGGGCTGCCGAAGATCACTTTCTTTGATGAGATGCGGTTTTACTTCAATGGCAATGCTGTAGATATTGTTAAGACCGGTGATGGTCATACCGATGGTGATGCGCAGATTTATTTTCGAGAAGCTAACGTCATTCATACTGGCGATATGTTCGTGCGCTACGGTTTGCCTTTTATAGATCAGTCCAACGGCGGCAACCTCGATGGCATGATCGGTGCACTTTGGAACGTTGCCAGCATCATCAACGATGACACCATAATAATTCCCGGCCATGGTCAGCTCTCTACGAAAGATGACTTGCTAGAATTTCGATCCATGCTTACTGTTATTCGAGGAAAGCTGGTGAGAGCGAAAGTTCTGGGGTTAACCCCAGAAGAAATGTTGGCAACCGAGCCTGCTGATGGCTATGCACCACTCAATGATGGTACTACTGATTGGTTACTGCGCGCTTACGGTGAGTACACGAGACAATAAAACATCGCGAGAGGAAAAATTCGTTGGCAAATTCTCACTTAGAGGCAACGACGAAACATACCTATTAACCGCTCCCAGTGCCTTTCGGCAGAGGCTTTGTGGTATTTGTCGGCTCGTAAGGGAAATACAAATCCATGCTCCGTTCCTGAATACCATTCGACTCGAGAATTGATTTTAGTTTTAGCCAAGTGCTTTTCTAAAGCATCTACCATTTCTTGAGGCGCGTACTCATCAGTTTCCGCACAGCCGAAATACATTTCGCCTTTAATCTTATCAGCGTCGAGATGAGGGGAATCAGCTGCGTCTGAATAAAGTCGCACGCCGTGAAATGAAGCAGCTGCTGCGATTCTATTGGGATAAGCTGCTGCTGCAGCAAATGCAAAGGGCCCGCTCATGCAGTAGCCAACACAACCCGCTTTGCCGTTTTTTGCTGCGCCGTCATTGTCTGCGGTTTCCAGTAGTTCGCGTACGTCCTCGTTCACCATGGCATTACTTAAAGAATCCATATGGCCGCGCATTTCTTCACGAGAAGCATTCTGAATTTCGAATTCGCGGACCCTTCGGTAATAGAGGTTTGGTAACATGACATAATAACCTGACGAACCTAGCCTGCGAGCCATGTCATGTAATTCCTCACGTTTGCCTGGCGCATCCATCAAAAACAATATTATAGGATGAGGTCCATCTTCTTCTGGATGCGTTACGAATGTATTCATAACACCGTTTTTGGTTTGAATATCGATTTCTTGATCTATCATGCTTCTTAGTCCTTTTTGCTTGCGATCACCAATTCTTATTAGGTTTGAGCCAATGCGCTGACCATGACTCAATTGGCGTCGTACTTAACATTTGGTTATTTGACCATAAGAAGCCCGATGATTTAAAGCGGGAACTGCAACTGAAAAGCAACAATTCTTTACAGGAAGATGCGTACTTTTCTGGCGTGGCGGTGCGTTACATTGATGGCAGGCAAGAAGAATTTATTTTGATTAGTTACGCGTAATTTTGTACTCATATAGGGTATGCTGCGAGCTCTTTTTTTCATAGATTCGCTTAACATGCAGCCATCCAATAAATTCAATACGATCGCCTTCGTCGTTGCTGGAGCAGGAATTTCTACCTTTGCCGGCATGGATGTGGTGATGAAAGGTTTGTCCTTGAGCCTTGGGGCATATAACGCTATGTTTTGGCGGAGTATTATCTCTGTATCTCTCGCGGCATTGCTCTATCTGTGGTGGCGTCCTGCCTGGCCGACAGTCGATGTCATTCGATTACATCTGTGGCGCGGGTTTATCATTTCCATTATGGCCTTCTTGTTTTTTTGGGGTTTGAAATATCTGCCCGTAGCAGAAGCAATTGGCTTATCTTTTATTGCTCCTCTAATAGCTCTCTATTTGGCCGTAGTTATTCTTAAAGAAGATATTGGAAAGCACGCAATCATTGCTTCACTGATCGGATTACTTGGAGCAGTTATTATCGTTTTTGGTCGCTTGAGTGGCGAATACGATGAGGAAATGGGAAAGGGTATTGCCGCGATACTATTGTCGGCAGTTATGTATGCCTACAATATAATTCTTCAACGTCAACAAGCCCTCGTTGCAGGCCCTGTAGAGATAGCTTTTTTTCAAAACAGCACGATCATCGTTCTATTCGCCAGTCTATCGCCTTTTTTTGCGGTAGTGCCAACTATAGATTACGTGCCGATGTTAGCTGCTGCAGCTGTACTCGGCCTTGTTTCATCATTAATGATGTCTTGGGCTTATGCCCGAGCTCCGGCTAACATGTTAATTCCGGTGGAATACACAGCCTTTGGTTGGGCAGCACTATTTGGCTGGTTTGTGTTCGGTGAAACAGTGACCCTAACTACAATATTGGGAACGACCCTTATCGTTGCTGGCTGTCTGGTAACAGCATGGCAAAAACCAGAGCATGTAGACCACATAGAGTCGACGGCGGTCTAGTTTTCCCCTTAAAAAAAGCTTCATCCTTAAAGATAGCCCCACCCTTAAAAGCCGTTACAGTATTCGCTCTTTCGCCGCCTGATACTCTTTCAGTAATCTACCAACAAAATCTGCAACTGGTACCACAGCCTTTACTGCGTTAATTCCTTGGCCACAGCCCCAGATATCTTTCCAGGCTTTGGATTTACTGCTTCCGCCGGAACCGAAGCTCATCATCGAAGCGTCACTTTCTGGTAAGTTGTCAGGGTCCATGCCTGCAGCTTCAATCGATGGCCTTAGGTAATTTCCCAACACTCCTGTAAACAAATTGGTGTAGACGATATCACTTGCCGCGTAATCCACCAAAGCTTGTTTATAAACAAGGTCGGCATTGGCTTCATCAGTCGCGATGAAAGCAGAACCGATATAACCAAGGTCTGCGCCCATTGCACGTGCTGCCAGCACACCATCGCCGGTCGCAATTGCGCCAGACAAAAGAATAGTGCCATCGAACCACTCTCTTACTTCTTGGATAAAAGCTATCGGCGACAAAGTTCCAGCATGGCCGCCCGCTCCAGAGGCGACACAAATTAGACCGTCGGCTCCTTTTTCAATCGCTTTTTTAGCGAAGCGGTTATTGATTACATCGTGTAAGCAGATGCCACCATAGGAGTGAATAGCTTCAAAAACTTCTGGTCTGGCTCCGAGAGAAGTAATAATAATTGGAGCTTTGTGCTTAACGCACATTTCTACGTCATGCATTAGTCGGTCGTTAGACTTATGCACGATTTGATTTACCGCATAAGGTGCCGCTGGTTGATCTGGGTTGGCTTGATTATGTGCATCTAGTTCTTCATTGATGCGGGTAAGCCATCTATCGAGCATTTCTGCGGGCCGTGCGTTCAAAGCCGGGAAAGATCCTACGACACCTGCTTTGCATTGTGCAATCACCAAGTCGGGATTCGAGATTATAAATAGAGGAGCACCCACGGCGGGAATAGAGAGGCGTCCTTTCATGCATTCTGGTAAAGGCATAGCAGTTCCGATAGTTGGTTGGATTTAAGGCTGTTTTAGACTATGAGTGATTGTTTCGATCTGGTTTACAAATTGAGCGTTCTTATAAATTAGGAGTTCTCACAAAAATAAGCGCTTTTATAAATGGAGATTTTTTGCAAAATTGGACTTCGTTTTAATAGCGCAGAAGGAATATACAGTACAAAGCTAATCCTGTGGAGATTTTTCTCTCAGCGCTCTTAATTTCCTAAATTCTCAGGGCCTATTTAGGATTGTTTCTCTACCACCCAATCCTTTGCATCTACATTCCAATCTCGGGCGAGATAAATGAAGGGGGTATCCACCAGCGCAATGATGACTTTGAACAAATACTTAGCCAGAGCTAATTGCATTGCTGTGGTAAAATCTACTACTCCCCACCATACAACAATGCCGTAGATTAAAGTATCGATCGCTTGAGAAACCATAGTTGAGGCATTATTCCGCAACCAGAGATGTCGGCCCTGTGTTTTTGTTTTTATCTTATGAAAGATCCACACATCGAATCGCTGGCTGATTAAATACGCAAGGAGGGAACCTAAGACAAATCTGGGAGTGAAAGTAAACAGAGTAGCCGTCGCTTGATGCATGCTTTGAGCTAAGCCAGCTGTTTCAGGGTTTGTTGCCGGAAGATACATCAGACTAATACTGATCATTACGATAATAATCACACTCACCACAAAGCCAATCATAACTGCCCGAGTGGCTTCGCGCTTACCATAACGCTCACTAAGTAAATCTGTTGCAAAGTAAATACTGGAATAGAGAATAACGCCCATGCTGGTTTGCATGCCAAAAATTTCAGTTAGCTTTGGCCCTTGCAAGTTAGCCAACAGTAGGCTGATAACAATACTTGCGTAGAGTCCCTGTCGACCGAATAGACGGAATAGAATTATTGCAAAACCCAGATCGGCACCGATGGTAAAAAACCATAGAAATTCTTGATGAAATTGAAACCACTCGGTGATTGAGGCGGACATAAAGTGTTGGTCTTACTCGGAATTTATCAGAGGCTTCCAGCAATATGGAATGCCATGCCATACATATAAGTTTAGCAATCCTATCCTTAGTCAGCTAGAAGGACAACAGAATGGAGTTGGAGCCATTAGTTTAACTGCGAGAAGTTACTCGAAATGTCCACCAGTGATCGAAACGAACTTGATCGAGTGGAGGCCTTGGCGTAACCATGGTTTCCAGATCGGTGTGCTGGAGTTTTTCTACTCTAGCTCGAAAGGATCGGTCCATAGTTTCCGGGTCTGTTTCTCGATTCACTACAACAGGATAGACAAGATTGCCCAGTCTAAGTATTGCAGATTCATCTTCACCAACTCGCGCTGCCCAGTATTTACGAGTACAAACAGAGCAACTTAAAAACAGTTCACCTTCTGGTGTGGCCATGCAATTGAGGTTTATGGAATGGGGCCGTATACCTGCCCAGATTTGTAGCTGACAAAGATTTTCTTCATTGGCAGTGGTTAGATTCCAATCGGCAACAGGCTCATCAACTTGTTCCCCAAATAAAAAACCCCCAGGCGACGTTTCACAGGGGCATATGTTTGAGTAAATGATAAACCCTACAACTATGCTTACCGACAGTACGGCAAGACAGCCACTAATCCACAATTTAAGTTTGTTGTTATTAGGTGCTGCTGTTTCGTTCATGGTATTACTAGCTCCGGTTGGTATTGATGGAAAATAAGCTGGCTATTTTGGCAGCGCGTATCGATCCATTAGTTCTTGAATTACAGTCTCAGTAACTCTGGAACTCACTATATTCATTCCTCGATGGATTCCCGCTGCAATGATCAATGGGGTATGACCAAAATCATTCTCCTGACTCCATATCGATATTTCAGCACCCTGTTGATCGAGATATTCAACGACTGAGGGTGCATGCTTATACGCAGCGCCATGCATGGCAGTATTGCCGCGGTCATCCACAGCATTAATGTCACTTCCTAAACTTAATATGTACTTTACTGATTCCAATATTTCGCTTTCAGTGCCGGGGTCTTCCCCAGGCGATTCCGTTCCGAGCCCAGCTGCTACCATTAAAGGCGTGCTTTCATCGATATTAGGAATTTCAGGATCGGCGCCAAGCTCCACTAACAAGCGTAATAGGTCTACGTCGGCGCTTCTCGAAGCTAATAAGAATGGAGTGCCGCTTTCCATGTTCAAGCTGCTCACTCCCACCGGCGGTCGGCCACTGGCGAGCGCGTTTAAATCGGCTCCATGATCAACAAGCTCGCGAACAAAATCCAAACTTCCCAATTCACCTGATCCTTCAGGTGTTGGATTATTACTACCTGACTGTCCCGCTTTGCGTACCCATGAAACCTGGTGAAGAGGAGTCCAGCCTAGAGGGTTATGATTTGGATCGGCACCTGCTTCTAGTAACAGAGCTGCTGTTTCAAAATGAGCACTGCCAGCTGCTAAAAGTAATCCATTCATTCCTGTTTGTGTGGCAGTTCCCGTCCCATTTTCAGTAATTATTCCCGCGCGGGCGGGCAATGATTCAGTTATATCAGCACCATGATTCAATAAGCTCTCAACGATTTCTGAATGACCTTCTCGTGCAGCGAATAGTAATGCAGTAAAGCCTTTATCGGAGCGAGCATCTAAGGCAGCACCGCTGGTAAGTAACAATTCAACTACGGCCAGATTGTTTTCACCGGCTGCCCACATGAGAGGGGTCTGTCCACGCCAACTTTCAGCGGTATTAGCATCTGCACCGCCATCAAGCAGAAGTTGTACAACCCCAGTGATACCCACGCGAGCTGCAGTGAGTAAGGCGGTTTCGTTTTCGCTCATGGTGGTATTAACATTGGCACCTGCTTCAAGCAGCAGGCTGACCATTTCTGCATTACCATTGTTGGCCGCTAATGAGAGCGCCGCAACTTCGTAACGGTTTTTTGCATTCACATCGGCGCCCGCTGCGATCAATTGCCTAGCCATGCCGATATTATCGCGATGTACGGCCCAGTGCAGCGCGCGTGTGCCATTGGCCTCTCTTTCGTTTACATCAAAACCCTGGTCCAGTAGTACACGGAACGTCGACAAATCTTGCGCGTTGACTGCATCGATTAGTCGCGTATCCTGTGCCGCACTCTCTGCCTCTGCAAAAGACACAAGTAGCAACAAGGTAACTAATAGTATTGGTTTCCTAAAATTGAATTTCATATTCTTAAGTCCAACTCTTAAGCAGTAGGATGAAACAGCTCATCCAATCTGCCAGAACTATCGGCAAAGCCCTCAAGATGAACCCCCATGCTATCCAACAAACTAAGATGTAAATTAGCTAGGGGTTGCTGCTCTTGAAAACTTATGTGCCTGCCGCCATGAATGCCGGTATTGTCACCACTAGCAACCACAATAGGAAGATTCGAATGATCGTGGACGTCAGGATTGCCCATGCCGCTACCCATTAAGTAAGTTGTATTATCAAGCAACGTGCCGTTACCTTCTTCCACTGAATCGAGTTTTTCTAATAAATATGCAAAGAGTGATACATGATACTTATTAATCTTAGATAGTTTCTCTAATTGCACAGGATCGTTGGCGTGATGGGAAACTGGGTGATGTGGCTCGCTAACTCCAATTTGTGGATAGCTGCGAGTGCTCGCTTCTCTTGCCAGTTGAAAAGACACAACTCGAGTTAAATCAGCTTGTAGTGCCAAAGTTTGTAGATCGATCATTAGTTTTACATGATCTTCCCATTCTTCCGGTACGCTGGTTGGGCGCGAAAGATCTGGTAGAGGAGAAGTGTCAGTTTGTTGTTGAGCTAAGTGCACTCGGCGCTCGACCTCGCGCACTGTAGTGAGATATTCATCCACCTTAACAATATCGCTGGCGCCCAAGTTCTTTTGGTAATTGGCTATGTCATCCATCACCCAGTCTAGCAAGCTGGCATTCTTATCCAGTTCTTTTTTGCGTTGTTCCGGTGTGCCGCCATCGCCAAACAGGCGTTCAAACAATATGCGTGGGTCGCCTTCTATGGGTAGCGGTGAGGTGGGTGACGACCAGGACAAACTGTTTTGATAAACACAGGCATAACCATTATCGCAGTTGCCTACTAAAGAAATTAAATCGGCGCCAAGTTCCAGTGAAGGAATCGGCGTCTCGCGGCCAATAACTTGTGCGGCAATTTGGTCCACTGTCGTGCCCAGAAAATAATCACTACCCTCAGTCCGCAAAGCCTTCACACAACTTAAGAACGCACAGTTAGAGGAAGCATGATTGCCAGTTGTATAGGCATCACGAATTTCTATATTAGAAATCACGTTAAGGTTTTTTAGGAATGGCGTCAGTGAAGACAATGATGGCGTTAGCTCAGTTAGGGCTCCCACTGTTTCTGGTACCCATGGGGCTGGATTCATGCCCATGGGTATATAGAAGTAGCCGAGTCGACGAGTTGATTCTGATGCGGTCCCAGATTGCGCAAGTGCTGGTACCATGGCGTCTAACATTGGTAAAGCGACCGCGGCACCGAGCCCGCGTAAAAAACTACGCCTAGGTAAGGCTTTCTTTGTAATAATCATAATGTTCTCCTCATCTGGAAGGGAGTGCTGTTAACTATAGCGACCACCAAAGAACTGAACCGATAATCTTCTTTAGCTGCGTGTTCCAAGACTTTGCGGATAGCCGGCGCGTCATAATATTCTAGACCGCGACCAAGTGCATAGGTCATTAATTTCTCACTCATAGTGCCAACGAAGGCATTGGGATTGCTAAGTAGATCGGTGCGCAAACCATTAACTCCAACTAAAGGTTTACCACCTGGCAAATTGCCTTTCGTATCTATGGCTGGTTGATCGCTGTTTACCACTCGCACACGTCCAATTGCGTCGAAATGCTCGAACACTAATCCAATCGGATCCATAACCTCATGGCACTGAGCGCAAGCCGGGTTGGCTCGGTGTTGAGCCATTCGCTCGCGCATAGTTAGCACGACTACTTCCGATTGGTTCTCTGGCAGTGCCGGTATATCATCTGGTGGAGGAGGCGGCGGTATACCGAGGATGTTATCCAATACCCATTTACCGCGCATAACTGGTGAGGTTCGGGTTGCATAGGAAGTCACTGTGAGAATGCTGCCATGCCCTAGGAGGCCGACTCGGGGGCTATTTTCAGGCAGGCTGACCTTGCGAAAATGATCGCCATAGACATTGGGAATGTCATAGTGTCGTGCCAGCCGTTCGTTCAGGAAAGTATAATCGGCGCTTAACAGCTCCATTACGGTGCGATTTTCGGAAATAATATTTCCAAACAGACGCTCAGTTTCCTGCTGCATGGATTGCCTAAGATTGTCGTCAAAATTTGGAAACAATCGCGTGTTTGGTTCGACGCCATCGAGATTGCGCAAATATAACCACTGATTGGCGAAGTCTGCTGCCAAAGAAACTGCCTTTGGATCTGTCAGCATCCTTTCAACTTGTTCTTTCAAAATTTTGGGCTCACTCAGCTGATCGTTAATCGCCAGGTCCATCAATTCTTCGTCAGGAATCGTGCTCCATAAAAAGAAAGACAAGCGCGAGGCAAGCTCGACATCATTCAAGGCATAAACAGTGCCAGATGCGAAGTCTGCTGGGTCTTGTTCGATGCGAAAGAGAAATTCAGGACTAACTAAAATGGCTCGAATCGCCATTTCAATTCCTACCTCGAATCCTGACTCACTATTTACTCGCTCAAAGAATGCCAATGGTGTGGCGATGTCGTCCGCGGAAACGGGCCGACGAAAGGCTTCTTGCGCGAGGGAAGAAACAATAGAAGTGGCACATTCCATAGCAACGATCGATTCTTCAGGTATGCAGCTAAAGATTTTTTCACGGCTTGGAGTCTGAGAAATTCCTTTGGACTCAAAAGGGCCAGCTATAGAAACTGAAAGCACTGCTGGTTGCTGCCGTGGAGTGCGATCGCGATTAAAGTGAGCGATGTAAGGTTGCCGTGTGCTTTCCAGTAGAGCAGAGTTTTTTCTTAAAAAAGTTACCGTCACTTCATGTGGCCCAGCAGGAACAGAAACATTTGTTATCAGTCCCGTGCCTGCGCCCTGATCAGAATAGTAAAAGGTAGCGAAGCGCTCAGAACGGTTTGGAGTGATCTCGAAAATCTCGATTCGTTCACCATCGATTGCGACTTCCATCTCATGGGTTTCTGTCAGTCCTTCAATATTTTCATTTCGGTCGCGGGCCAGCAATACGTCGAGTCGGTAATCGCCATCGCGGGGGAATTGATAAGTGAATGTTGTCCCACCGCGGGTGCCAAAAGGTAGCCCTTCGAGGCGATCCTCTTGAGTTAGATTGGCAGTAATCTGTTCAACATGGGTCGCAGGGCTATTAAGCGGGCTGCCCACTGCTAAGCGACTAATTTTTTGTGCTGCCGCCAAGTATCGCTCCATTAGCGCAGGCGAAAGGTTGGTTAGATTCACATTGTCAAAACCGAAGCTCGCATCGTCTTTAGGCAGCAATTCGGACACATCTACTTCAAGCGCCAAGAGATCACGAATTGCATTTTCATACTGCAATCGGCTCAGGCGGCTAAACGTTGCTGTGCGGCCAGGGTTTGGACTGTTTAACGCCAGTGTGTCTAGTGAATCAGATAAATAGGATGCAAATTGGCTGAAGCTTGCTTCATCGGGTCTGGGCATTCCCGTTGGAGGCATGGCGTTGGCTCGGAGTTTCCGAAGAACTCTTTCCCAGACATCGGGGTGATCCTGAACGCTGTTCACATCGAAACTGTCTAGTGCTAAACCACCTGTGTTCAAAGTTTCGTTATGGCAGACAACACAGTATTGATCGATCAAGGCTGAAGGGCTTGTGTTCTGATTAGTAACGGGAATGGAGTCAACGGTGGCTAGTCCATCAGTTGGCTCGGCAAGATTAGGAATGATGACACCAGCGATTACCATAATTATCACTAGTGCGATCGTGGCAAAAAGGCTGACTTTCGCTATAAGTTCGGGATTTTTCATTTTGGCTCCAGGTGGTTCATCTCGGCTCTAGACGATCCATCTATTTTCCACCAGTCAGATGCTGCTTGCTTTAACCCTCTGGAACTCAAGGAGCCAGAGTGGAATTTAAGATTCAAGGTGGAGAATGACTGTTCTAATTCTTCTTATGCCCACAAGATGTGGTGCTTTCACGGTTAAATATGGACAATATCAACTTAGCAAAGTAATCCCCGCACCAGATACTGTCAAGGTGATAATTTTACTTCCTGAACGCGGGTTCTAATGCTCACTAATAAGACGCCCATCGAACCTAAGTCTTGTGATACATTATCGGGCAATAATTTCCTCATCTAGAGCGCTTAACCTCTACTGTTTATTAGCCTTCTTAGCACTAGTGCTGCTGAGTAGAGCTATGAAGGTCCTATGACCTAATGGGGCGTGCCAGATTTTCGAGGGATTTCGAAACAGGCCACTATAACTGCAGTCTTCAAACTAGAAAAAAATCAGGAGCATTATTGTGATTCCCGCGCCTAAGTTCAAAATAAAAGCGAAAATAAATTTTCAGTTGAAATCAAAAGGCGTCGTAATCAGCGTTGCTGCCTGTGCAGCTTTTTCTCTTACTGCAACAGCCTTTGCACAAACGGACTATGTGCCTTCAAAAACTGAATATGGTCAACCAGACTTGCAAGGTGTCTGGAATTTTGCATCACATACGCCCCTGCAGCGGGCAGAAAAATATGGTGACCGAGAGTATGTAACCCCAGAAGAAAACGAGGAAAACCGAAAACAATCGATTGACTCTTTCGAGGCTAGAGCTGAATCTCATTTTGACGGTGTTGGCGGCTACAACTCTTTTTGGTATGAGCGAGCGGCTATTGGCTATGATCTTCGCACGTCATTAATCACCTATCCCACAAATGGACGTATTCCAGAATTGGTAGAAGGCGTTACCATGCAAAGAGGCGGTGTGGGCAGTGATATTCCTGGTGAGCGTCCAGTACGATATGTTGTTGGTGGAATCTCAAAAGATGGGCCCGAAGATCGCGGTCTATCTGAGCGCTGCATTGTTGGCTTTAATGCGGGGCCACCCTTTATGCCCAGTAGCTACAATAATAATGTCCAATTAGTTCAACATCGTGATCACGTGGTCGTAATTACAGAAATGATGCACGACGCGCGCATTGTTCCATTGAGTCAAGGCCCTGGCCTCGATGATGGTATCCGGCTTTGGTCTGGTGATTCGCGAGGTTATTGGGATGGAGATACTCTAGTGGTAGAGTCCAAAAACTTTACTAGCATGACACAAAGCCTTATCGGATCACCCAACGGAGATTCCTATGATAAATTTCTCACCGAAAGGTTTACTCGAGTCAACGATGCAACCGTTGAGTATGAATTTACGGTCGATGATCCCGGGACGTTCACAGACAAAATCACCGCGATGGTGCCAATGACGCAAGTTGATGGTCTGCTATATGAATATGCTTGCCATGAAGGAAATTATGGAATGACTAATTTGCTTCGCGGAGAAAGGCGGCAAGAGATGGATGCGCAGGGAATTCAATAACTGAGGGTTGAGATTTGAGAGTAAAGCTTAGAATTTACTTTTCAGAGCCTCGAGTAAAGCAAAGCTCGGGCTATTTCCACAATGTTTCGAATCCAAACGTTCCAACTGACTAGTTTCTTCGAATCACAGGATTGTATTGAGCACAGTCAGACATTCGCTGGAAAAGATTAGCCAAGCAATCAGACAAGTCAGCCCAGATCAATTGGTCCCCTTAATTCGTTTTATTGTTCCGCGTCCATTTCCAACCGGCGCGCACCAGCCAAAGAGCCCGGCATTGAATAGTTGCCTTCATGACAAGCATATTCATACATGCCTCCTTCAGTGGCATAGAAACTAAGTTCCGCTGTCCAAGGCTGCAAGTAAATATTGCTGTCTTCAACAGTAAATTGGTAAAAGATTTCATTGTCTGCATAACGACTAAATCTTTCGGTAATGCGTCCTTCCTTGGTAATAGGGACTGAGCTCTGGCTCATTTGCTGTGGATTAATATTCACAGTTTCAACCACTAGTGCGTCGTCTTCATACCAACCGACAGAATCACCAAACCATTGTTCAAGCTCGACAGGACGTCGCGTTGCTCGCGCCTCAATGGCAGAGTCAAACATTGGAATAATGCGTGCATCGTGGACCATCTCCACCACGATCATGACGTAGTCATCGGTTTGTACGAATTGATAAGTGTTGTTATAGAGTGCGCCCATCATTCCAGGTCCAGCCTTGTTGCCGAAACCTAACAGGCACCTTTCAGAATTAGGAAAAGCCTCAGGTCCGCGAAAGTCTCCGACGCCAGTGGCATAGCGGGTACCAAAACTAGCTCGTTCAAAATCGAATACTGGGTTTTCTAGTCGCGGCACTCTGCCATTCTCTGGATTAACGATATATGAACTACGATATTCGCCTTTAACCAGGGCCAGGTTCGAACCAGGGCTTACCCAAAAATTATTGTAAGCCCGAGTGCCAAAGTCATCACCTGCGGCTTCTGGTGTATTGTTTATGCCGTCGCCTTCGTCCAGGCCTCCTTCAAGACCAGCGATAGGTGTCACAGCGGAAATAGCGAGAGCTTCCTCGGGTGAAACGATCAGGCTTTCCACTCCCGTAGGGCGAGTAAGATTTGTTAAAGATGCATTGGTCCAAATCCCTTCGAGATCAGGCCGGTCTGCTTGCGCCCAGGCTGAAGAACAGGCCAGCGTGGTCAAAGTTAATAAAGATCCAATTCGAGCAGACTGTTTTAGCAGGAATGTCATGTGGTGCCTCCGAGAGGAATAGTTTGTCAATTTGACTAGCTGTATCATAAATGGGGTCAGGGCAAATATACAGTGTTGAATAGCAACTCTAGCTCAGCTACTCGGCCAGAAAGATCCTAACCCGTTTTATAAAACCTTCAAGCTGATCGTGATGAACCCAATGGCCGGCTTTTTCAAATGCTTCAACCTCCAAAGGGCAATTGAAGTACTTGCTGCGACCGTCGGCTACTGGGTCTGATGCCCAGGATTCAACGCCACGCACTAATAAAGTAGGGCAAGTGATATCACCCCACAACGCCCTTACTTCTTCGGCAGGTCGACCACTGAATTCGAAAAAACGCACATAGTTGTCGAATTTCCAGCTGAAGGTGCCGTCTTCATTTTGATTGCTGCCATGAATAGTTAGATGGCGAGCTTGTGCTTCAGATAAATGAGGGTTTTCATTCTGCATGCGTTGGAATGCATCTTCCAGAGTCGTGTAACGTCGCGCCAAGCGTCCAGATGATTTACGGAGGTCGTCCATCCAGCTGCGTATCCGTTCGCCCTTGGGTTTTTTCGCTTGTTTCTTAATCATAGTGGGAGATGGTCCCAAACCTTCAATGGCAACCAATTTTTGCACATTGTTAGGATAGAGAGCTGTGTACATCAGCGCTATAGAGCCGCCCAGAGAATGGCCAATTACAGTAACTGGGGCCATGCCTTTTTGGTGCAACAATTGCGCGATGTCGTAAACATAATCTAATTGATTATAGGAACCGCCAACCATCCACTCGCTATCACCATGACCGCGTAAATCCGGCGCAAAGATGTGATATTCATCGCGGAAATGTTCCGCTACCCAATCCCAATTACGACAGTGGTCGCGGCCACCGTGGATAAGAATCATCGGTGGTGCTTCAGGGTTACCCCAATCTACGTAGTTGAGGCGTAGGCGCTGGGAGAAATAGTTGTGTGAGGTCGGGCCAGCGATGCTGAGAGTACTATCTGACATAAGAATAATCGATTGTTAAAAACACATTGATTATAGCCTATTAAAAAAAAATAATGCTTAGGCTTTGGATTTTGAAGAGAAGCTGCAGGCTTCGAGTTATAGGTAAAGAGCATTCGAATTTTGTAAGTATCCTCGTTTGTGACTGAGTCAGAAAGCTAAAGAGCGAGAAAACTGTAGAACGTTCCCGTGGAGTTTCGCAAATATATTATATTTTGAATGTTAGGAAATGATACTAATATTTAATATCACTGTTAAGTATTAGTGTCATTAGGTGCCAGTGCTTATAGATTCATGCATTTAACTCTTACTGAACCACTGGAATTCGCAATCCCTATCTCTCAGCGCTGGAGGGAAAGGCAGAGATCACTGTATTACTGAGAGTCATACTTATAGAAAAAAGTAATAACAACACTGAAGCAATAACGAAGCAGTTTTTAAAATGCAGAAATATATTCTCTTAAGCGACTAAGCCTTGGGTTTGTTAGGATTCAATCATGATGGCTACAGATACCTGTTCACATAGACTTTGGAATTCTTGTGATTGTATATAGTGGTAGATAATGTCTAATAACCTCGCTGTACCCAATCGGCATGCTCAATGACTTCTAATTGGCTATTTACTATGAATTACATTAACTTAGACTCGAGTTTAAACAAGAAAGGGTGAACCGCTATGAGAACACAACTTTTACTACTTCTTGCATTATTAGTAGCCCCGATTGGCCTGTCTACAGCCCAGTCTGCTGAAGACTATACAGTGCCTCGAACAGAATGGGGACAGCCTGACCTGCAAGGGATTTGGAATTTTAATTCTAGTACGCCAATGCAGCGACCCGAACGCTTCGGTACACAGGAGTTTCTAACGCCTGAAGAAGTTGAACAAGACCGTACTCGTCAGGCAGCAGCTCGTGTGGCGGCCGATGCAGCTGAGGCTAAACTTAACCTTAATCCTCAAGCCCCGCCAGTGGGTCAGAGTACCGGTGGTTACAATAACTTCTGGTATGAAACAGCGAGCATTGGAGAAAACGTTCGCACGTCTCTGATTGTCTACCCAGAAAGCGGTCGTCTCCCAGCGAGAGTCGAAGGTGCTGCAGTACATACTGCCAACCTTGGGCCAGATGTCGAAGGTGATCGTCCGGTTCTTGCAGTGTTTGGTGGCATAGGTAAAGACGGGCCAGAAGATCGCGGTCTTTCGGAACGTTGCTTAATTGGTTTTAATGCCGGACCACCTTTCACTGGCGGTGGTTACAACGCTAACGTGCAGATCATTCAGAATCAGGACCATGTAGTAATTCTGACTGAGATGGTCCATGACGCTAGAATCGTTCCATTGGATCGGAGCGGATCTATCGATGATGATATCCGTCTCTGGTCAGGTGACTCACGAGGTTATTTCGACGGTGATACTTTAGTCGTTGAAACGAAAAATTTTAGCGACCTGACTCCTAGCTTTAGTCGTTTTGGTAATGCGAAAGACAAGACGTTAACTGAAAGGTTTACTCGAGCAAATCGATTCACTGTAGAGTACGCTTGGACTTTGGAAGACCCTTCTACGTTCACTGACAAAATCTCCGCCACCATGCCAATGACTAAGGTGGCCGGTCAGCTTTATGAATACGGTTGTCATGAAGGTAACTATGGTATGTTAAATATTCTTCGCGGCGAGCGGATGAAGGAACGTCGAGGAGAATAATTTCTAGCAACATCCTTTTTCGGAGGAAACCATGAAAAAAGAATTGGTAGCTCTTATGGCTACGCTAGCTGTTGTCTTAGTTCCAACTCTGGCAGTTAGCCAAGATGATTTCTCACGCACGCCATCTGGTAAGCCGGACTTCAATGGTAACTACGACATCTCCACGCTTACACCATTCCAGCGCCCGAGTGAATATGGAAATCGCCTGTATCTGAACCAAGAAGAAGTACAGGCACTACGAGATCGTGAAATGAATGCCCGATCTAGTGGCTCTGAGCTCAGCAATCCTGACCGTGGCGCTCCGACTCAAGGTGGAGATATTGGTTCCTATAATGATTTCTGGTTTGACCGTGGCAGTGATGGTTTCACTATCGATGGACAGTATCCAACTTCGATCCTGACCTATCCGGAAGATGGTCGCATGCCTGCTCGTACCGCCGAAGGTCAAGTTAAGGCCGATGCGGCACCGAAATTTGCTTGGCCTGAAAGGGAGGGAGCCTGGTGGTTAGAGACTGGCGATCAACCCTACGACGGTCCTGAGAATCAAACCTTGGCGGTGCGCTGCATCTACCACCAGCCTGCGACCATTCCGATTACGCCGCGGGTTTATAACAATTTAAAAACAATCGTGCAGACCGAAGACTACCTGATGCTCAATATTGAGTGGATGCATTGGTCACGCATAATTCGCATCGATGACAAAGAGCACATGCCAGCTACCCTCGCC
>Ga0310125_10000027_pt1 | contig 55326 bp, 77 predicted proteins | sample CB11b_Tmax_Bot8__FD_203508 | JGI IMG/M metagenome (GOLD analysis project Ga0310125, IMG submission 203508) | Marine microbial communities from Western Arctic Ocean, Canada - CB11b_Tmax_Bot8 | ecosystem: Environmental > Aquatic > Marine > Oceanic | place: Canada: Western Arctic Ocean | collected... | reverse complement strand
TGTTTATATTTTAACAGCCAGAAGTAGTGATGTAGCAGATGCTATAGAAAAGTTTTTAAAACTACGTGGCATAGAGGCCGAACAGGTTATATGCGTTGGGGATGAGGACGAGAATACTAGTATTGCATCGTGTAAAAAGAGATCATTGATAAAACTAATGACATCGTATGATAAAGTTTATTTTTACGACGACAATGAGAAAAGTATAGAATTAGCGAAAGAGGTGGGAGTTAAATCCTACCTAGTCTGATGGATTCGAGAGACTTACATGAGGAAACAAGAAAAATGGCTCAGAGAATAGAGTATTTTGTTAAAACCATTGTAGCTAACTACTTTCATGAAAAGCCTTTAAACGTTTTAGAAGCCGGTACAGCTCATGGTATTGATAGCAGGGAGTTGTGCTTCCTGCTGCCAAATGCCAAAGTTTATGGCTTTGAACCAGATTCTAGATACCACGCGGAAGTTTATCAAAATACATCTGGTTGTGATAATTTTTATTTTTCTGATCTTGCTTTAAGCGACAAGGTAGGTACAACAAAATTTTATCAGGCTGATAGGGTGTCGGGTACAGAAAAATCTCATTGGGGCAGTAGTTCTATCTTAGCCCCAAAACTACACAAAGAGTTTCACACAGACATAAAATTTAATGGCGTTGTTGAAGTCGAAACAGTTGATATTGATTCTTGGGCAGAAAAAAACAAGATTGATTCAATAGGATTTATGTGGCTAGATTTACAAGGTGCTGAACCCATTGTACTCAAAGATTGCAAGATTTTAGATACGACAGACATCATATTTTCAGAAGTATCCTTGGTGGAGCTGTATGATGGGATTGTTCTTTATAACGAGTATAAAGAAATGTTGGACAGTAGAGGTTTTGAGCCGCTTATTGAACAACTTCCTTGGGAAGACGCTGGTAACGTTTTGTTTGTAAGAAAAACAAAGAAAGATTCCGTAGCGTCCATTGTTCATAAGTTGTTAACGCTTTAGAAAGGATGAAGAATAAATGAAAAATTTAGCAATTGTATCTTGTATGGTTTTTGCTTTCAGTATTAGTACTAGCACAGCATTTGGGTATGTTCAGTTCTATGCGGCATTTAAAAAGACTTATGTTAAGGAGAATAGTCCAGAGAAGTTTAAAACTTTAGTAACAAAGACTAAATGTGCTATATGTCATGACAGTACAAAGAAAAAGCCCAATGGAACCTCTGATAAAAAGTTCCGAAATCCTTACGGAATGGCATTAGATGAGTTGTTAAGCAAACAGGATAAACAAGACAAGGAAAAAATTTATGATTCTCTGGAAATAATTTCAAGTCAGAAGTCGTCAGATCCCGATAAAACATATGGAGAAAGAATCAAGGATTATCATCTACCCCATCCAATACAAAGAACAATAGGAGAATAACTAGATAGCCCTATGCCAATGTTTAAAAAGAAAAACAAAGAAGATAAGACCAATAGTAGAGTCGAAAAAAAGGACAGTAGGAGAAATTTTAGATTAGCTAAAATACAAGAGTTGACCGCGAAAGCGTATGCTGTTGCCGCCAAAAGAAAATGGCTAGTTCTGATGATTTCTTCAGTAATTGTGGGTTATTTAGTTTTTAAGTTTGTATAATGGATGATATAAGAAAAAGACTATCCAACTTGACAAACTCGAAAGATGTGGTAAGATGGAAATGAAAAGACGACGCCGCGAGGTAAAAGCTAGGCAACCTAAGACTAAAAAGTCACTATGGCAAAGGATTAAGGGGTGGTTCAATGTCGAATAGATTTGATCACAGGAGCGAGGGAACATTTAAAAAAGATATTAAATTTAGCACAATGCTGGAGAAATATTTTTTCAATAAATGGTTGGATATTGTCAAGGATTCGGATACTATTACAGTGTCCTCGTGGGACAACAACGGTTGCGGAAACGACGGAGAATTTATCGCCAAGGGCAATACCGCTGGTGCTGACTATAAGATTAGTGGAGCCGTAAGCAGCGAAGGTTTAGACTCACAGCTAACAGACGAGCCGCTAGAGATTAAATGGGTTCCAACGGCTGGTAAGTTTACCTTAAAAGAAGGTGATTTAAAAGCCTATATAAAGGAAGGAGCGAGCATCCTATTTATCTACAACTCTGTTCGTTGTGGAACAAACTTAAAGTTACCAAAAGGTGATTATGACCTTAAAACACACATTAAAAAAATAGAGGATGTAAAAGATCAAATTAAGTGGGGTGTTATGTGGTCATCAAGGGTGGAAGCACTTTATAACTTCGCTAAAGATAACGCACTATTCAAGCCGATATATTACATGGGAGGTAAGTCCGGAGTGGTGTTGAAGCAAGAAGATTTTGATGAGTGGTTTGTTCAGGAGGACTGGAGTTGAGTCAATACTAGAATTTCAGATGACTATGGGAGAACGGAATGATTATTGGAATTATATCAGGATATTTTAACCCAATCCACGTTGGACACGTAGATTATATCGAAGGTGCGGAACGACTGTGCGATAGGCTGTATGTGATCGTCAACAACGACCGGCAAGTAGACCTTAAGGGTTCTACAAGGTTTATGTCCGAGGAGTCAAGAGTGAAAATCGTAGGTGCTTTACGAGCAGTTGATCGGGTGGTACTATCAGTAGATGACGACCCGACCGTGGTAGACAGCATTAGAAAGATTTACGAAGACAATCGAAACGACCCGTTTGTTTTCGGCTTCACCTTTATGAATGGCGGAGATCGAAAAGTGGAAAACACGCCGGAGTCAGTTTTCTGTGAGAAGAATGGTATCTCTCTGAAATACAATGTCGGCGGGGGAAAAACCGAGTCTTCCAGCACCCTATTAGAAGGCGTCAAGGGAGCCTAAGTGACAAACAAGGTTGAATTATTAGGATACTACGGCTCCGATGAAATCATTGCGTGTTCGGCATGGACTAGCACTAGTCGAGATCTTACGGAAAACAAAAGAGGCAGAATTAATAAGTTAATTGATATGTTGTGGAGAGAGGGGCATGAAACGCCGTTTGAAAAGGGTGTCGTACACTTCCTTGTTAATACTGATATTGCTAGTCATATACACCTTCTTAAGCACCGCATTACTTCTCTCAACGCTGAGTCGGCTAGGTATAAAGAATTAATAGAAGATAAGTATTATATACCCGAAGAATGGAGAGACATTTTAGTTTCGGATAAGAACGCACGTGTGGACGGCAACGGTTCCCCAAACTTAGACTGGGCAACCAACCTAGAAAAATACACAAGACTGGGCAATAGACTTTATCACGCCTGCGTAAAAGACCTTGAACCCACACTTGGGAGAAAGAGGACGAAAGAATCAGCTCGGTTCTTCAAGACTTACAATAGCCAGATTCAAGCAGACGTTATGTTTAATATACGTAGCTTTGCCAATTTTATAAAACTTAGACTTAGCGAACATGCACAGTTTGAGATTAGGGAGGTCGCACAGGAGATGTGGAGATTAGTGGAGAATATAGAAGGACAACCATTCAAACACACGTTGGAGGCAATTAATGCACGAATACAAAGCAATGGTCGATAGAGTTGTAGACGGCGATACCGTAGACTTCATTGTTGACTTAGGATTTAGTGTTCAAATGAAAATACGTGGCAGGCTCGCTGGCGTCGATACACCAGAGCGTGGTCATGCTGATTTTAGGATGGCTACTAACAAGTGTAGAACCCTGCTGGAAAAAGCTAGGGATAGCTTTCCCTATGAGGGTACGGTGGTAATTAAAACAGAAAAGACGGGCAAGTACGGAAGATGGATCGTACATATTGATGGTGTAACAGATGAACTGGCCAGAATTTGGCCCTATGGAGAATAAAGGAGATTTAAATGAGTAAACAAAAAGCGTTATTGTACATGGAAAAGAAAGCGGAATCTGATCAGAACGGAGCGATGCTGGCTTTCGATCTTTTGTTAGAAAACGCCGTAGGAATTGGAGACCACTCCACTGCGGACTTTCTCTCTAATCTAGATGAAGCTCTTAACAACCTAGTAGATGCTAATGATAGAATAGAAGCCGTGGAGTGGTTAAAGAATCTGTATGGGGATAATTGAAAATATGTCTCAACCGACAACTATCTTTGTCCTTGTTTGCATAGAAATCCACCTTAACACCAAGGCTGGGAACTCCTGTTCAATAGAACCCGTTGGGGTCTTTGAGGATTTGGAGGAGGCCATAGATTATGCCTCGAAGCTGGAAGACATTCACCAGTCACCAGAGAATGTAGACACCAGTTATGACATTTTGGACTTCAACCTAAACGAGAAACCTCAAATTCTGTCCTTCTTAGAGAAAACAACGAGATCCTTAGAAGATGAGATAACATTGGTACTCATGTCGCTAATGGATAAGGGGTACGTAGAACAACTCATTGGCGACGATGGCCGCTTCTATTATGAATTGACCGAAAAGGGGGAGGGTATAGCGGAAGAAATGCCGAAATTAGTTAGAGAGCTTTTCCGTGAAAAAAGAAAAAGAAAACCCAACGATAATGAGGGCGAACATGGACCATAACCTGTCTCATCTAACCCTGCGGGATCATAAGGTGACCAGTTGGGATATGTCATTCCTTCTCAGTGCGGCCCTGTGGTCTCAAAGAAGTCATGACCACGAGACACAATGTGGATGTGTTTTAGCGAAAGATAAAAGAATAATTTCTACTGGATATAACGGATTTATTTCCAATATTGACGACTCCGTTCTTCCGAGAACAAGGCCGGACAAGTACCCGTTTATGATACACGCTGAAGCAAACGCTATTTACAATGCTGCTAAAAATGGTATGTCCACTAGCGGGTCTACCTGTTATGTTACAGCAGTTCCTTGTCTAGCCTGCCTGCAAATGCTTCATCAGTGCGGGGTATCGGAAATAATTTTTTCTGACATATCAACCCCAAAGATGGAGATCTATTCGGACAAATACAATAAAATACTCAGTTTATTAGGAGACAGACTGCCTATTAGGTATATCCCCCAAGAGGCCCTAGAAACCGAGGCCTTAGAGTGTATTCTGGAAACTTTCCAAAAAAACCAAAAACCCAGTTGACTTTTTCCACAACTTAGGCTATAATATAGTAAACCGAAAACAAGGAGACCTTAAATGGCAACATTAAAAGAGATGGCTGAAGCACACCTGTTGAACGTAAATAGGGAAATTCAGCAGTTAACCGAGCGTAAGGAAACTATCGACAAGGAAATCGAGAGGCTGTCCTCGTATCTACAGGACGGTAAGAAAATTTTAGAAGAAAGCAGTAAAGTGGAATCACCCATTCCACAGAGTCAAACCTTTTTAGGAGAGAATTATGGAAAGTAATGAGTTCTATTTGACGCTGGCGTCGTTGCCACAGTCATATCAGTTTGATGTAGAAGACAATACAATTGTTGGAACGTCAAAACGAGGCAAGACCAGAGGGGTTTCTTTTAACCCCGTTACAGTCCTTGCTTACCGACAAACAGGAGAAGTCTACGGAACAAACAAGCGAGAGACCTTGAAGGCTGGAAATGCCCTTGGCCTTACTCGTGAGTTCACTACTCATGTTTACAACGCGACTGCGGGCGTTTCAAACCGTGGTAATACTCAAGTAGTTCGAGGAAAACTTAGATCAGCACTAGGAGTTTAAGTATGAATCTTAATAGTTGGAACGGAGCCGGACGGCTCACAAAAGACGCAGAATTTACTATGACCAAGAAGGGTACACCAATGTCTAAATTCCGTCTGGCGGTCAACGACCGAAGGATGGATGACACGTTGTTTATTAACATTCTGTGTTTTGGTAAGATGGCAGAAAATTTGAATCCGATGCTTATGAAGGGCCGACTTATCTCGGTTACTGGTAAGTTGAAGATTGATGATTACGAGGATGAGAATCAGAACAAGAAGAGTTCTATTTGCATCATGGCTGACGAGATCTCTCTTGGTCCCGATCCTTCTACTATCACCCCGAAGGCTGCTGCCATTGCTGCGGCCACTACTGGTGGGGAGTCGTCCCCATTTTAGTTTGAACCTCAAGTAACGAACCGTTAAGGACGATGAAAACGGATACATAATGTTACTGAGTGGCCTCGTCGAGTTTCCCCAAGTCACTCGGCGGGGCTTTTTCTATTCCCACCAAAATAAAATTCTGATAATTTCCTCAAGCGGGGTTGACAAATAGGACGATAGAGAGTATAATGACACAGTCGTCTCAAAGGGGGCGGTCAATATCAATAACCAGAGGAGTAGTAAATCATGGGAATGGACGGAGTAGAAACTTTAAACGCATTGCAGTGGATAGCAGAGTTACTTGCTTTGGGGATTGGAGTATTTTTTGCCATTTGCTTCGTGGCTGGCCTAATAGCTGGGCCAGATAAAATCAAACCAGCATCAATTGTACCAGAACAAATTGAAATTGGTTATATCTCTGAACCCAAGGGTATCCAACCTTCATCGAGGAGTGCCCCATCTTCAGTGGTGGCGGTTGACGACATCAAGATGGAGGCTGACAAAATAAAACGGTTGAGAAACAAAGTTCAACGACTCAAACTGGAAAAGCAGCTACGTGAACTAAAGGAGCCTGAACCCATATTAGGCGGTAGCAGTAAGGCCCTAATGTCTGATTGCGTTTCGAGTCTCATTGCCCTTGGAGAGAAACCAGCAGACGCCAAAAAGCTTGTTAAGAGCTACCTCTCAAGCCACCCTGACACTAGCTCAGTTGACGAGTTCATTACAGGGGTATACTCATCGTGAATATAAACCTCATGGCTCCAATCAACCAGCTTGGATATGGCGTAGCTGGACTGAATATCTTAAAGGCTCTACAAAAACAAGCGAAGGTATCCTTGCACACTATTGGTCACGTCCAAGTTACCAACCAAGAGGATGCGGATGCAGTCAAAACTGGCCTAGAGACGGCTAAATTCTTCTCTGCTGATGCTCCGTGTGTAAAGATTTGGCATCAAAACCAGATGGCAGAATTCATTGGTCGCGGTGAACATATTGGATTTCCCATATTTGAATTAGATACATTCACTGAGCTAGAACGCCACCATTTGACGACGGTTGATCACTTATTCGTATGCTCTAAATGGGCAAAGGAGGTGTGTGATCCGTTATGTATGCCGGTAAGCGTGGTGCCCTTGGGTGTAGATTCAAGTATTTTTAAGCCAGCACCAGTGAAAGATGACGACAAAACGATCTTTTTTAATTGCGGAAAGTGGGAAATTCGCAAGGGGCACGACGTTCTAATTGACGCCTTTCAAGGGGTAATACGTCACGGAGAAAATGCTGAACTCTGGATGATGTGCTCCAACCCCTTTAACTCCCAAGAGGAGGAAAATAAGTGGCAAAACCTCTATTCTGACCCCAACATAAAGATTATTCCAAGGGCTGAGACACAAGCAGAAGTGTATAATATAATGTCTCAAGTTGATTGTGGGGTCTTTCCCTCTAGGGGGGAAGGGTGGAACCTAGAGCTTCTAGAGATGATGGCTGCGGGTAAACACGTAATAGCCACGGATTATTCTGCACATACTGAATTTTGCACTACAGAAAACTGCGGCCTTGTGCCGATAGAGGAACTAGAGCCAGCGTTTGATGACAAGTGGTTTTTTGGTCAGGGAAAATGGGCCAAGATAGAAAAGCACGAAACATGGGACTTAAGCCTGAAGATGATGAGATTTATACTCGACAAGAAGGGTACACTTAACGAAGCTGGAATAAAAACCGCAGCAGAATTCTCTTGGGACAATTCCGCCAGCAGAATAGTGGATATATTAACTAAATGTTAAATAAAAAGACAAAAGAAGAAGATAGGGTTATTATATGCTATACCGTCGATAAAGATGGCGAGTTTAAAGTAGATATACATATTAGTGACTACGACAGGGAAACGATAGATTACCTATCCACACTAATAGCGTCTATTCCTTCCGCACAGTTTCAGGTTCAAACTATAAACATAGTTAAAGATGCTTTCACCAAGGACGAGAAAGTTTCTGAACTTGAGACACTCATAGCATCCGTTATCTTAAAATCACAGACCTTGCTGGAGAGTCTACAGAAAGTACAGAAAGCGAACAAAACGAACACAGAGGATGACAAAGAAGGGACTGACGAACCATGTATTAAACCTTCAGATATGTTAGGAGATTGAACCATGAACAAAAACCAGATAGGTTGGCAAAAATACGAGGATATGCTAGAAGACCAGATGCAGTCCCCACTATTACTACAGCTATATAAGTCTTTTCAAGACACCCTGTACTCAGAAGCAGAAGGGCAGGAGATCGGAAACTTTACAGATGCAGAAATAGAAGAACTCATGAGGTCACAAGAGACTGAACCAACCTCCCAAGAAAACACCCTTATACAAGTAGACGAGAAGCTGATGGAAAACATCAACCTCGTGGCTAACTTTGACTGTTGGATGGGACACACGAACTTTGATATAACAGAAGACATCAAAAATGAGCTAGATAGCACTGAAGGCGTAGAAGTTCTTAAAATATGCAGCAGATATAGGTTCTTTGTAGGAATCGGGAAGATGTTTGATTTTAAAGACGTTAGAAAAATGATAGAGAAATCTATCCTTAAAAAGGAGAGGAATATTGAACAATAATATTGAGGACTATTTATCTAATGACGACATTGTTAAGGTCGCCAACAAGGCCGCATCGTCATTTTCAGGAACATTATCTAGGGACGAGATACAAAGCTGTATATTGTCGGCCCTATGGAAAGCCAAAAGGAGGTATAAACAAGGGAGCAAATGCAAGCTCACATCATTTATCCATAGGGGGGTGGTCTTCGAGTGCTTGACTCAAAGGAAGTTCAACTTAGCTAAAACCTGCCAACTCACGATTAGCGTTCCAGACAAAAGGAACGACACTGAGAGGGTGGATATGCTAGATCAAATCCAGCAGTGCGACGACCCAGAACTGATCTATGACAGGTTTTACCAAAGTATGACAATCAACGAAATTGCCAAAGATAGGGGGGTTTGCGGGGAAACCATACGAATAAGGTTGAAAAAAAACCTAAAAAAGTTACGACAATCAATGTCAAATGGTGTATAATACTCTAGGAATTGGACCACAAAGGGATAAGAGGAATCTAAACATTATTTCAATTTATTTTATTTTAAGGAGATTCTCTTATGTCTACTGTACGTCCAAGTGGTGCTGGCGACGAAGCCGTCGGAACTGGTGAAAAAGTAAACGGCGGAACCATCATCAATGGTGGAAGCAACGCTGCCGGTGTCATGACCAAGAACCTTAGCCTCGCTGATGTCGCTGATGATTTTGGCGAGAGCTTTGGTTCCAAGGTCGTCGCAAACGATGGAACTGGTGCGGCCACCACCGATAGAGCTGGTGCCAGACAGGCCCGAGCCGGTGGAGCTGGAACGATAGCATACGACGCTACGGCAACCCAATGGGTTGTTCAAGGTGGTAATGTTACGACCAAGCTCAATAATGCAACGAACACGGCCTTGATCAGTGCTGCCGCTGACAGCAATGGGGCTAACGCAACTAGAGACAACGTCACGTCAAACAACAATCGAAAGAAGATTGGTGCTACTGACATTGATGTTTACGCTAAACCGTCTACAACTATCAACGGTTTTGTGACAAGAACTGGTGCTGGTACAAACCAAAACATGGTGGCACCAGTTGGTGATGGCGACGCTGCCGCTGTTGATGCGGAAGCTAACGCAACTAGAGCAGTTCCGGGTGAACTTACCTACATGTTTGGCGGCAAGAACCCCAAGCAGGATGAGTATAAAGCAAAGGATGCCCCCGAGGCATAGTTTTGTCTTTCTACATCTACCCCCTTCCCGATCAGACACAAATCAGTGAGGGGAGGGGGTTTTTTAGTACTTGGGGGGCACAAAGATGGTATCACTAGACGAAGCAGCCGCTTTAGCATCTCTCACTGGTGCGACAATAGCTGTATTTATTTTCTTACGAAAAGTTATTAAAACCAGCAAAATATTTTTAAAAGACCAAGAAGAAGTCAGGAGGTCCATCGAAACAATTAAGAGCGAAGTTACACTCAATGACGGCAGCTCAATGAAGGATGCAATTCACTGCCTCAAAGACACATGTCAAAGAATTGAAATAACACAGCAAGTTTTAGATCAGAGATCCAAGGCTGCACTTCACTACACTGAAAGACCGCTTTTTGAAACAGATCAGGTAGGAAGAGTTGCTTGGAGCAACGAATCCTTTCAAAAACTCACAAACGAGAATGGGGATTTTTCCAAAGGTCTTGATTGGATTTCGATTATCAATGAGGAGGAACGAGCAGAATTTTTAAAGGAGTTCAACTCCTGCCTCGAAATGTGCAGGAGAATCGACATCGAGACTGAGTCGGTAGATGGAAACAAAATTCACTTTTTAGGTTATCCGTACAGGATCAGTGAAAAGTCTCATAAAGGGTTTTTAATTCATCTTCACAGGGAGAACAACTAACATGGGTTCTAAAAAATTCACACTTAACTTGGTCGAGGTTACCAGAATCGGTAAGAATGCCGCACTGGTTGCTATAGCTGCTGCATTGACATACATAGCGGGTAACTTAGATCAAATTGATTTAGGGACCGCCGGTGCTTTACTGGTACCCATCATTGCTGTTGGTCTCGACACAGCAATCAAATGGCTTAAAGACAACAAAGACGTGGTTATTTAGTATGGAACTATTCAACAGTCCGAGAGAATTGTTGAATGCCTACAGAGATGGTTTTGAGGGAGGCATTTGCGACCCAGAAGAAACCGCAGAACTGTTAGCCAAACTCAAAACACCCTTATTTGGTGCGACAGCGTATAGGCTTTACGGTAGCGGAGAGGGCAAACTCTCCCTGCCGTTTAAGTCTTTATTAAAGTTCGATCCAAATTTTGGACCTTCCGAACGGCAGACAACCGGAGATTGCGTAAGTCACTCCACTAGAAATGCTGTTGACATCACAAGGGCGGTGGAGATAGACATAGAAGGCGAGTTAGAATCTTTTGAGACTCGCAGTGCTACTGAAGCAATTTATCAATCAAGAGGGCACAAGAGCCAAGGTATGACCTGTTCCGGTGCCGCTAAGTACGTCCACTCTAAGGGCGGAATCTTATTACGAAAAGACTACGGTGAAGTAGATCTTTCTAAGTATGACTCAAGTCTTGGTTCCAAGCATAAAATACCATCGAGTATATATACAACCGAGGCTAAAAAACACCAAGTGCAAACTATCTCCCTGATAACAACAGTGGAGGAGGCCAGAGATGCACTCGCTAACGGTTATGCCATCTCTGTTTGCTCTGGCTCTGGGTTTAGTTCTCGCAGGGACTCCCAAGGGATTGCCAAACGTTCAGGCGGATGGAGTCACGCGATGGCTTGGGTAGCCTGTGACGACACAGGAGGACGACACAAGGAAACTCTGTTCCTCGTGCAGAACAGTTGGGGAAAATGGAATAGTGGCCCCAGAGTCCACGACCAACCAGAGGGAAGCTTCTGGATCAGGGAGAAGGATGCTAGAGGAATGCTAGGGCAGAATGGGTCTTGGGTTTTTAATGATGTAAATGGTTTCCCACCTAGAAATCTGCCGGATTATGGTACGTCCTCTTACCTATAGGGGTAACTATACAATTTCAGTTTTTTGGAGACTAAGCAATGATTACTCCGTGGAACGACGGCATAGTTACTGAAGACGAGCTTAGAGTGATACTGAATACTTCGGAGCTTAGACAGATGTTTATGTCTCTGGCAGAAGAAGAGCAGTACAATATCCTTAAAAAGTCTGCCCCCGAAAAATCAAAGATGGCCAAAACACTGGATAAGCTTGCCAAATACCTCAAGTCGTCATGGTTTAGAAATATGGCCTTAAAAAGGGCGGCAGCTTTTGGATTGAGTGAGCAGGAAGCAGATCATTTTGCCAGAATATGGCAACTGGATCTGGATGCAGAAAGGCTCTACTTTGATGACCTTCTTTAGAGACAACACAACTTCACACCCGTAGAGGGCCATATCATGAAAATTTTTATTACATGGCTTTTAGCCTCAACCTTGGTCACATTCCATGTCGCTGGAGTAAATAACTACCGGCCTTATATCTCTACAAACCTAGCCAAAGTCATAATGGCTGACAAGGAAGAGGTCATAGAAGAGAAGTGCGATGGGTCTGGCTGGATTACTCATGGAGACGGACACAAAACTGAATGTCCAGGATGTTCTGCCTGTCAAGGTAACGACCCAAAACCAGAACTAGAACCAGAAACGCCCGAAGTAACTTATAGATGTAAATGTGATCGTGGTAATAGATATTGTAATTGTGTCGCCACTTACGGTAAGTGTGGATGCCAAAAGACGGAAGTAAAAAAAAAACGAGGTCCAAGAAGGGGATCGTCAAAAGGCAGCGATACTGACGCAGGACTCCTCCGAAGAGCCTTTAGGTTTTTTAGAGGACGATAGATACCTAGATGACCTTGAGACGCATATCAAGAACACGCCATCCCAGTATTTTATCTGTCACCTAGGGGCTAAATGGTGCGGTCCGTGCCAAAGAATGAAACAGCAGACTTGGGGAAGCAGGGTAGTTAAAGAGACTATGGAACAAGCCGGAGCCGAATTACTTCTCCTTGATGAGGCTAAACCGGAACACAAGAAGCTTTTTCTTTATTACAAGGTAAAGCATTATCCCACAGTAATTTTTCTAGATAAAAACGATCTAGAAAATCCAATCTACAGGGCATCTGGTTTCATAAACGCGACCACGATGGCCAAAACCATAAAAGGGGAATTAAAAGATGAGTGACAACACGAATGAGTTGAATCCATTTGAAGAGGCGTTTTCAGCGGATGGCCTCCCTACGATCCAAAGCTTAATCGCGACTAGAGTACTTACTCATGCACAATCTAAAAGTGATAAGTTTTCTCTTGATCCTTTAACAATTCTGACAATTATTAATTGCATTATATCCCTTATTAGACTATTATATATGTGTTACTCAAAAGAAAGTATTATATATTCCATCAAACAAGACAGCCTAGTACATAGAGTGCTCTTAAGAAGAGAAGTACGAAGGAAGTTCAAGAGTCCGGAAAAGAGGCGAGCACTATATAAAAGTTTCTCGGAAGTGTCGCAGACACTTTCACAAAAAGAAGTAACTGACCTAGTGGAAAGTATTACTCCAAAGGAGGAAAAATGAACACTTTTCAACTTTCGATGCTGACCGGTGCGGCTGTGTTAGCATTAAGTGTATGTTGGCCGCAAGTACGAAGCCTGTTGGCCAAATACGCACCAAAAGTATCCAAGCCTGTGGATATTAACCCTCTCGTGTGTGACTATACGGATTCGTCTCTAGTGGGAATCATTAGATGTTGGGAACACTTGAAGGGTAATTGCGAAAAATCAGGCCTGAAGGATGCCTGTGGGGAACTCGATAAACTTTTCCCCCTTTTGAATGGCAGGACGCCCGAGGAGGAGGTGGAGAATGTCTAAAACAGTGAAGCTTTTCCTAGCTGCACTGCTGACGGTAGTTGCCCTCTTTGGAGAACAGGTTGTTGAAATTATAAAGAACAACGTAGAGGTTATTAACACGCCGTCAGTAAACATAGACGAACCATCTCTAGAGTTCAAGACTTTAATGGAAAAAATTGTTTCCCTACAAATAGAAACAAAGGACGCCAAACAAATATCAGACTTCTTTTTAGAGTTGTCAGACGTTGTGCGGACAGATCCAGGATTTCTAGATACCACCGGAACGTTTAGAGAGTTCAACATAAAGGCGGGCGGTCTTAACTTCGCCGGTCTCGAACTTAATGATAAATATCCAACACTGGGCAAAGAAATTGATAGTGTGCTCAAAAGCACAGTAGGACTAGAAGACTCCAAACTATCAGACGAGAAGAGGAAAAATTTATGTGATTGCTTAAACGCAATTGCTTGGGGAGTCCACAATTAATGGGTATAAAAGATACCATTATTGAAAGTATCTTAGAAGAGATGAGAATAACACAAGAGGACATAGATAAAGCTACCACCATATTAGATATGCTCTCTTTCACGAAGGAGGATGGACGAGACGTTATCATCGTGCAGATCGGAGACAACGTACAAATAAAATTTAATAGATAGGAGCAACTTGCCCCGTTTTAACTTTGATTATTGCGGGGCATTTTTTCTACCCACGCACTTGACAAACTACAATGATTATGTTAAAATTAACGGTGTGACATATCGTTAAGGAATTATAAGGATACCCTTTTAAATGTACGTGACAAAGCGAGATGGTACGAAAGAAGAGTTCTCCGTAGAAAAGATACACAAAGTCGTTCAGTGGGCAACCAAGGGAGTCAATGGGGTGTCATTCTCCGACATCGAAATGAACGCAAACTTATCCCTTTATGATGGGATTGCCAGCTCAGAAATTCAGCAGATTGTCATCAAGTCTGCAAGCGATCTAATTTCAGAGTCCAACCCAAATTACCAATATGTTGCTGCTAGACTTCTGAACATGCAGTTAAGAAAAGAGGTGTGGGGGCGTGGTGATCAACCCACAGACTTCTTATTGTTCTTACAAAGAAATATAGACAACGGAATCTACGACCAAGGTATTCTCGACAAGTGGAACGAGGAAGACATTGACAAACTTGGAAAGTATATAGACCACTCCAGAGACGACAAGTTTACATTTGCAGGGCTTCAACAATTAATTGACAAGTACCTTGTTAAGAACAGAAGCTCTGGGGCTATCTACGAAACCCCACAATCTGCATACATGTGCATTGCAATGTGTTTATTTGATACCCTAGACGAGGTTAAGAAGACCTATGACTGCTATTCTACATTCAAAATTAATCTTCCTACTCCTATTATGGCTGGTGTTAGGACTAACATACGTCAGTTCGCGAGTTGCGTTCTGGTTGATGTTGACGACAATCTTGATGGTATATTTTCGAGTATTCATGCTGTGGGGAAGTATACGGCGAGAAGGGCGGGAATCGGACTCAACATCGGAAGAATGAGACCCATTAATTCTCCGATCCGAGGAGGAGAGGTCATTCACACCGGAGTCATTCCCTACCTTAAGAACTTTGAGTCTGCCGTAAAATCTACCTCCCAGAACGGGCTACGTGGAGGCAGTGCAACGGTCCACATCCCATTTTGGCACTATGAAATTGAGGATGTCATGGTTCTCAAAAACAATGCTGGGACAGATGACAACCGTGTTCGCAAGCTGGACTACTCTGTACAATTCTGCAAGCTATTCTATGACCGATTAATCGCCAATGAAGATATAACTCTTTTTAGCCCCCACGAGGCGGTAGGCTTGTACGAGTCGTTCGGTGACAACGCGGGGTTTGAAGAACTCTATCTAAAATACGAGAGAGCCACATCTCTGAAGTTTAAGAGGAAGATCCCCGCACGAAAATTAGCAGAGATTTTCTCTCGTGAACGTCTGGAAACGGGACGTATTTATAGCATGAACATTGATAACGCAAATGAGCATGGGTCTTGGGCTATACCGGTCTACATGAGCAACCTGTGTCAAGAAATTATCCACCCAACAAAGCCGATTCAATCTATTGACGACGCAGAGGGGGAAATAGGTATCTGTATTTTGTCTGCACTTAACTTGCTTGAGATGGGCAATGAGAAGGATGTAGAAGATGCCTGTAGAATAGCCGTAAACACACTAGAAGAAATCATTGATTACCAAGACTATCCAGTCCTAGCTGGGGAAAACTTTACCAAGAATAGGCGTTCTCTCGGAATAGGTGTGACAAACCTAGCTGGCTTTTTAGCCAAGAATAAATTTAACTATGGGGACGAGGAGGCATTAGAACTAATCCACGAGACGATGGAACAAATCCAGTGGAACTTAATTAATGCTAGTTGCGAACTAGCGGAAGAAAGGGGTGCCTGCGAGAAGTTTGCAGATACAAAATATTCACAAGGACTACTTCCAATAGACTGGTACAAAAAATCAGTTGATGATTTAATTAAACCGACATACAACATGGATTGGGAGGGGCTTAGGAAACGAATTAAAAAGCATGGACTTCGCCATTCCACTCTTTCGGCCATTATGCCCTGTGAGTCATCTAGCGTCATACAGAATAGCACAAATGGCATTGAACCCGTAAGAAGCCTGCTTACCCACAAGAAAGCTAAAAATGGCATATTAAAGCAATTAGTACCAAATTACCACTTGCGTAAAAAATATTACACTTTGGCTTGGGGCATTGATGACAATAGAGCTATTATGAATATAGCTGCGGTTATTCAGAAGTTCGTAGACATGGGCATGAGCACCAATCTCTACTATAACTATGCCCACTATGAAGATGGAAACATTCCACTCAGCGTTTTAATAAAGGATCAGATATATGGATATAAGTACGGCCTCAAAAACTTCTATTATGCCAACACGCCGGACGGAGATGGCGACACTGAAAAAGGCATGAACTGCGAATCCGGAGCATGCTCTATATGAAAACCATATTTAATACGAAGAATGTAGACCCAATGAGTCAGCCACTTTTTCTAGGAAAAGACTTGGGTGTACAACGCTACGATGTTCTCAAGTATCCAATATTCAAGGATCTTGACAGTAAGCAAATGATGAACTTCTGGAGGCCAGAAGAAATCGAGTTGAAGAAAGATCGTGGCGACTTTAAAGAGATGTCGGACAACGAAAAGTTCATCTTCACTTCCAACCTGAAATATCAGACTATGCTCGATAGTGTAATCTGTCGTGGTGTACCCAAACTACTAGAGTTTGTCACGAATACCGAGCTAGAAGCTTGTCTCATGACTTGGCAGTTCTTTGAAAAGATCCACAGCCAATCCTACTCATACATTATTCAGAATGTTTATGCCGATAGCTCAGAGGTGTTTGAGGGTATATATGAAGATAAAGAAATAATGAGACGTGCGAATCGTGCCGTCGAGGATTATAATAACTTGATGGGTATGGCATGCGATAGAAATAAGCCGACAGACCTGAAAAAACAGATTTACATGACCATTATGAGTATTAACATCCTAGAGGCTGTTAGGTTCTATGTTAGCTTTGTTTGCAGCTTTGCGTTTGCTGAAAACAAAAAGATGGTCGGCAACGCCGACATCATAAAATTAATCAAGAGAGACGAGGCACTGCACCTAACAAACACTAAAGAGATATTAAAAATATTGCAATCAGAAGAGTCTGAGGGGTTTACCAAGATTGCCAAACAGTGCGAAGAGGACGCGATCAGGATGTTTGAAAGTGCTGCCGAAGAAGAAAAGGAGTGGGCTTCCCATCTGTTCAAAGACGGTTCAATAATGGGTCTGAACGAGACAGTCCTACATCAGTACGTCGATTGGCTTTGTATGAGCAGAAGGAAAATGATTGGTTTGCCATATGACAACGTTGGCAAAAACCCAATCGCTGGATGGACTCAGGCTTGGATGCACAGTGAAAGTGTTCAGGTAGCACCACAAGAACACGAAATTACAAGTTACAAGATTGGTGCCAGTAAAAATGATTTAGATGACATGGATTTGGGAGACATGAAACTATGAGTGGCCTTAGCGACCAAGAGGTTAGAATGAAAATGCTTTCCGACCTAGAACCCGACAAAGACAACAAAGACAGCCACGTCCGTCACTATATTGGCGATGACTGGAATCCCCCAGAATATTATGGCTACTACGCTACCAGCTACCCAGAAGGGATGACACTGGAAGAAACTCACGACCTACAAACACTTATCAAAAAAGTGATCTCTTGGCACCACGATAGAAACCTGATAAAGGGCAGCTCTGATAAAGATCAGACACTAAAGTTACTGCAAGAGCTTGGAGAGCTTTCAGATAGCGTCTGTAAAGGTAAAGATATTAAGGATGATATTGGAGACATGCTGGTGGTGATGCTGAATATTACATCTAGAAATAACGTATCACTTGAGGAATGTCTTGCCAAGGCTTGGGAGGACATAAAAGATAGAAAAGGGAGGATGATTGACGGAATTTTTGTCAAAGAAACCGATCTGTAATCCAGCCCATAAGGTAATATAAATGTCGAGAACGAGACGAAATAGAAAAACAGACGACAAGCCTAGGGTACAATGTGTAGAAGCCAAGACAGACAATCAAAAAGAGTATATTCGAGCCATCATAGAAAACCACGTAGTTTTTTGTACTGGCCCATCGGGTTCGGGAAAATCTTTTGTCGCCGCAGGTATAGCAGCTGAACATCTCCATCGAGGTACGGTGGAACAGATCATTGTTACACGTCCCCTAGTTTGCACCGGAAAGGAAATAGGATCTCTTCCGGGTGAGCTTGAGGAAAAAATCGCACCATACCTCCTACCGATGAAAGAAAATCTCCAATTTTTCCTTGGAAGATCGTATTACGGCCACTATGATAATGATGGACGGATACATTACAAGCCACTGGAGGTCATGAGGGGGGCAACATTTCACAACTCATACATGATTTTAGATGAAGCTCAAAACTGCACAGTGGAACAGATAAAAATGTTTATCACACGAATGGGTAAAAATAGCAAGGTGTTAATAAATGGAGACACCAACCAAGACGACCTAAAGGGACGTAGCGGCTTGAGGTTCTGCGTAGATAAGCTAAAGGGGGTTACTGGTGTAGGAGTTTGCGAACTAACATACGAGGACATACAACGAAATGATATAATAGGTAGAGTATTGACCGCATTGGAGAATTAAAATGCCGCTATACGATTATGAATGTAAGAACTGCTCTCACCAACTAATAGATGTGAAGCAGTCTTTCAAGGACAAGCCCCTCTCCCTTTGTCCGGAGTGTAACGAGTCTACGCTGTGCAGGATTGTGACTGGGGGTATCCATGGATTTGTAAGGGGGTCTAATACCATTGGGGGAATTGCTGACAAAAATGCTAACATAAACAAACACAAAATATCAGAAGAACAACACGGTAAAAACGAAACCAAACCAAAGACAGAAAAATCGTGGTATCATCAGTACGGGAACGCAACATCGAAGGAGATAAATTCTATGACTAACAAACAGAAGGCTAAATATATAATGGAGGGTAAGAAATGAGATATGTTGAAGAAGGCTATATAGAAAAACACAATAGCCAAATCACACTTTTTGATAGAGCCGGTAATTCAATAGAGGATGAAAAACAATACGTTATCTCCTACTATGCCAAGACTATTAGAACCGATATGGGAGAGGAAACTTACTTTGCCAGAATACATCAAAGCACCCTGTTTGACCCCAATGGCCCCTATGGTAAGAGGGAAAGGTTTGTGGATACCAAAATTAAAAGAATTTCCAAATCTACTTTCGACTTCTATATAACATACCTTAAAACCAACAATTCAATATACTTAACTAAAGCTCAAAGAGGATTTTTAAATGACTAAAAAAGGACCATTAAGCAAGGCAGAGAAATTTTACATAACACACCACTCTGAAAACGACATGGGTGGTCTATGTAAGGACTTAGATAGGGCGAAGTCTAGCGTTAAGAAGTTCTTAGACACCCTTCCAAAACAAGATAAAAAGGAAGGTTTGCTCTACCAGCAGTTTGGCAGGAATGATAAAGGGTCTACCGTTATGACCCAAGCCGCATCAGAGATGGCCGACGCGAAGAGGTCGGAATTTAACGTAAAGGCGAGGCCGTCGTGTGTAACGACAATCAAAGGTGATTAAACATGGACGAATCTAAATGGAGAGATTTTTACTCAAAAGCTAGCAAGCGGGACGTTTGGGTAAAGGTCATGACCGGCGACCAAAAACATTTTTTCTTCATGGAAAAAGAACTCGCAGGGTGGGTAGACGACGTGAAGACCCATTGTTATGACAACAGCACGTTCGTTAAAGAGGTACACCTCCAGTTTAGATCTCACAAGTGTGTAATGGACCTTAAGGACTCCTTAGGTGTTTACCTAGTGCGTTCTGCTATGGGCGAGATGGGAGGAGACACCACAAACTTCATTACATTTGGCGTTCTAGAAAGGGACGGATTGGTTCATAAGCAAATGTGGATGGTTCCCGAGCTTTTGAAGGACAAGGAATACTCAGATCCTATGACAGACTGTTTTGAGGAGGCTATTATCTACAATGAAAAAAAGAAAGCGGACACAGAAGAGTAGGTATAAACACGAGAGCACTGGAGATCACTGCACCTGTGCAGCCTACGTCGCAGAGATAATGTGCAAAAGAAATGCCGAAAGGAAAAACCAAGGCTCCCTTCCGTATAAATTTTGGAACCAGAAACCATGGGACTGGACCTTTAAGAAACAGATGTTTGCCGCCAATAAAATCCTGAAAGACCACAGGATAACTGAACAAGCACTTGTAAAAGCTATACACTCCGATGACTTTAAAAGCATTTTTTCTCTTAATCACCCGAATGCCCTTGGTATTATATGCAAGTGTCAGCTATTATTAAGTGAGCAGACCGAGCAACACCAAGAGATAGATGTAAAGAAAAATGCATCACATCAGAAAAAGAGGTATGGCAAAAGAAACATGTTGAATACTTTAAGGAACCTTGAGGATGATCAAGAAAGCGAAGAAGGTTGAAGTTAGTGACGACCCAGTAACTAACATGATAAATAAAAAATACGGAGAAATAGTTCAGTCTGGAACATCCGTTTTAGAGTCTCTAGAAAACTACAAAACTATCGGTATCTCTCCGGCGTTAGACATAGCACTGGGGGGAGGTCTCAGAGAGGGTAGCTGTGTAGTTATGACCGGAGACCCAAAAACCGGAAAAACCACTACTGCTCTATACTTTGCGGCGAAGGCACAAAAACAAGGCAAGAAAGTGGTATACCTAAACACCGAGGGTAGACTCACAAAAGAAAACTTCAGAGGGATCAAGGATCTAGATATCGGTGCCATCGAGATTATACAGGCTACCGATAGAGAACCATTGATCTCTGCCGAAAAATACTTGAATGCCCTTGAGGCGTATATTAAGAACACGCCAGACCTAGTCGCCATAGTAGATTCTACATCCAGCATGGTGCCCCAAGACGAGCTTGACGGAGAGATTAGAACCGGAGTTCGTAACGCCCTACCTCGTCTATTATCTATGTTCTTCAAGCGTATAAGCGGCGATGTTTCTAGGATGAAATCAATCTGTATCTTCATCACCCATAATATTGCAAATACCGGAGGTAGTCGTTGGGCACCGTCTAAGATGTCAGACTGCGGGAATATGCTCCAGTATCAAGCCGGAACCAATATGGTTATTACCCACAGAGGCAAATGGGAAGTACCTAAAGATTCTGGGCAACACGTTGGTCAAGTTGCCAATTGGCTAATAAAAACCTCTGCCGCCGGTGGAACACCACTAAAAACAACCGAGAGCTGGATAAGATATGGCATTGGAATTGATGAATGTCAAGAAATTTCACAGATCGCCAGCGAGTTCGCGATGATCGAACGTAGCGGTGCTTGGTATACCCTCGCCTCAGCAATCGAGAATAGAGAAGATCCCGTCATCAAAAGCTGGCTGATAGAAAACGAGGTGGACCCAGAAGACAAGGAGGCTGTTACAAAAGCTTTTAAGTTTCAGGGTATGGAAAAGGTAACAAACTTCTTGGAAACCAATGAAACCATAACCCAGTTTCTGTACGATCAAATTAGAGAAGTCTTACTATGAAGGTGACGGGCCTAAATGGTAGGGAATATAATCTTGATCTCAAGAAATACTCCAACCCCAGACAGAGCTGTTCATTTTATCATAAGGTTGCCAGAGGTCTGTTACAAGAAGTCTTTCGTGGATACAATATCTATGAGGAAGTTAAGCTACCGGGGTCTGTTAAACCCTCAAAAAAATCAGTTTTATACCTTGACTTCTACATTCCAAATGCTATAATGGCGGTTGAGGTACATGGTCAGCAGCACTTTAATTTTATACCCTACTTCCATAAGAGTAGAACCGGATTTGCTATGGCTCAAAAGAGGGATATGGATAAGAGGGAATGGTGCCGCATAAACGAAATTGAGTTAATTGAACTAAGGTGGGACGACTCACCGGAATACTGGAGAGAAAAAATTGAACGCAGCGGACAGACTTAAACATTTTTTGGACGGAATCGAGTCCTACATTGCGGCAAAAAACGTGGCACCCACGGTATTTAATACGGATTTTGCCGTTGGGGAAACGTTGTCGTTAGAGGGCATGGAAAAACTAAACCAAGACGATTGCTTTAATTATGCCTATCAGCTTTACCAGTTTGCAGACCATGTATCGAAAGAACGAGCACACTGTGAAAACGTTATTCGCTGGTGTGATAACACGTTGCAGGGTATTCTATCCGACGAGATTAACAATGGGGTGTGGGATCAGTACGCCAAGTACGACACAAAGGTCGCAACGATATTAAGAAATGACGACCTAGCTAACAAGATCAACGAATGGAAAATGACCGCTGAGGGACGCCTAGAAAACATTAAAGGGAGAGAATACAACGTACGACGGAAGGCAGATATCTTAATTGAAAAGGGTAAAAGGAAATGAGCGACGACTTAGTAAAGGCTCTTTTAGAGTCTCTTTCAGAAGAACAAAAAGAAAAACTTATTAAAGAGGTTTTAAACAACAACGTTAAACTGGGGAAGGCACCCCCGACCAACGAAGACGAGACTTCCCAAGAGTCTATGACAAAGGTAAACCAAGATTTTACTGTTATTAGAAATAATGAATTAAGTAGAGGGAAAACCCCCGTGAAAGCGAGAAGAAATAAGTGGGTAGATGAGGGCGAAGATCGAGATCCGGATTTTGATCCGGAGAAGTTTGAACGTATGGGTAAGGCAGCTCGAAATCGAGGGCAGACAAAAAAAAGACATGTTGAATGTCATATTTGTGGAAGAGGGTTCCACATGAACGAAAGTTTGATCTACGGCGAATATATTAGATGCAATCGTTGCACCGGAAGGTAAAATGGATTCAAAATTGTCCGATCTCGGCTCAGAGAGAGCGGTTCTAGCTGGACTGTTCTCTTATGGAGTTGAGTCTTATGTTGAAATATCCGACTTCTTAACACATAGTAGTTTTGCTCACAGAAATAATCAGGTACTTTTTAAGTGCATTGAGAAGATTCTCCAATCAGATGCACATGTGGATATACCATCCATACTCTCCGCAGCAAAACAACTAAACCTCTCAGAGTGTATACATACCAAGCAAGAGCTTGAGTATATTAACTCGTTGATGGAGTTTCCTGTTAAAAAAGAAAACGTCGTCCACTTCGCCGCCCAAATCAAAAAATTTGAATTGGCAAGACAGGTGAAGAAGATAGCCCACAAAATCTCCCAAGATATTGAGGACATTAAGGGTGACGAGTCAATAGATGAAATTGTCAATCTTATCGAACACCCGATAACAGAGTTTCTGAGAAATGACGACATAGGACAGAAACCTGAAAAACTAGGCGACGATATAGATGAGTATCTAGAATTCTTAATAGAGAACAAATGCGATCAAATAGGATTATCAAGTGGGTTCCCAAGACTCGATGCGGTAATCGGCGGGGGTCTTCGCAGGAAGTGCGTGGACCTTGTTTCGGCTCGTCCCGGCGTTGGTAAGTCTGTTTTTGCGGACAATGTGGCTTTATACAATACACGTAAGGGTATCCCAGTTCTTATGCTCGATACAGAAATGAGCAAAGAGGATCACCTTAATAGAATCTTATCAAATATTAGCGGTGTTCCCATCGAAGAAGTTGCAACTGGCCGCTTCTCAGAAGATGACGAAAAACTAATTAAAGTAAAAAAGGCTATGGAAGAAATTAGGGAGATGCCATACACCTATGTAAGTGTCGCCGGTGCTCCTTTTGAAACCATAATAAACACAATCAAGCGTTGGCTGATGCAAGACGTGGGGCAGGATGAATACGGGAGAACCAACGACTGCTTGGTCGTATATGACTACCTCAAACTCATGTCCTCTAGCTCTATATCGCACAACATTCAGGAATACCAAGCATTAGGCTTTCAAATTACAAATCTGCACAACTTGGCCGTTAAGCATGACTTCCCATGCCTATCCTTTGTTCAATTGAACAGAGACGGCATAACAAAGGAATCTACAGACGCTGTGAGCGGTTCTGACAGACTTATCTGGCTTTGCACGTCATTCTCCATATTTAAATTAAAATCCGCAGAGGAGCTTGCTGAGGACGGCCCAAGTGCCGGTAATCGCAAACTAGTCACGCTCAAGGCGAGGCACGGAGCGGGTCTGCTTGATGGCAACTACATAAATATGAACATGATAGGATCTCATTCCCAGTTGTTGGAGTTGAGAACCAGAGACGAGGTTCGTTCGTCGCCTGAAGACGACATAATTGAGGGTGCAGACTTACCATTTGAGGAAGATAAAAATGAAGATTGATCCTGATATCAAGCTGGACTTTGACGATGTCTTACTCGTACCACAAAGGTCGTATGCTGCGAGCAGAAAAGACGTTAACCTGAAACGTAACTTTAAATTTTACTGGTCATCCAAAGAGTGGAACGGCGTCCCATTGATGGCGTCCAATATGGATACAACCGGAACCTTTAACATGGGCGTTTCTCTCAATAGCCACGAGGCCATAACGTGTCTGCATAAACACTATAGTGACATTGCGGTCGGGTCATATTACAGGCATTACAACATAGAATCCAATGTCTGGGTCAGTGTTGGAATGGATATTGAGACAGAGTTAGAGAGACTATTTCACATTGAAGATAGCATGTCCGCATCTCCAAATATCTGTATTGATATAGCCAACGGGTATACCGAGAAGTTTGTTGATTTATGTGCCGAAATCAGAACTGAATTTCCCAGCTCGATTATAATGGCTGGCAACGTAGCCACGCCGGAGATGGTCTCCGAGTTGATTTTACACGGAGAGGTGGATATTGTGAAAATCGGTATCGGCCCAGGGTCTGCCTGCACAACAAGACTCAAGGCTGGCGTTGGATATCCACAACTTTCAGCTATCTCAGAGTGTTCCCACGTTGCTCATGGCTTGCGGTCTGACAACGGGCGACTTGGTTTGATTTGTGCCGACGGTGGATGCCGCTACCCAGCAGATGTAGCCAAGGCATACGCCGCTGGTGCTGACTTCGTTATGCTAGGTGGTATGCTCGCGGGAACAGACGAATGTGAAGGTCAATGGAACAGATACTCCGACACCCACGAAAAAAAGTCACTTGTATTTTATGGCATGTCCTCTAAAAAAGCCCAAGAAAAACATGGAGGGGGACTTCCGAGCTACAGGGCAAGCGAGGGTAGGGTTCAAAGTATACCGTACAAAGGTAAGGCAAATGCTATAGTCAACGACATCCTAGGCGGCGTACGTAGTGCCTGTGCCTACACTGGGGCTACATCCCTCAAAGATTTTAGCAAGACCGCTCGGTTTGTTCGGGTGAATAGAGTACACCATGATCAGTCGGTGGAACAATTGTAATGTTAGCTATCTACGCAATAATTATCTGTACCCTATGCTACTTCGTTTGCAGCATAGACAATCTTAGACAAAGAGACTTGCCTCACGCATTAATATGGTTTGCGTACGCAACAGCCAACATAGGGTTTTTATGGTATGAATTCACCAAGAATAAAGAATAAGACTCTCGACCTCAATAAGGTAAGAGAAATAATTTTTGATGATATAGACCCACTTCTAGAAACTTTCGGATTGGAATATGAGCAGGTAGCGGATAATATATTTATGAGCTGTCCTATTCATGAGGGTAGCGATAACCCGCAGGCCGTTTCTATATCGTTGGCAAAAAACGCTTGGCGATGTTGGACTAGGGGTTGTCACGACGAATTTGGCACAGACATATTCTCATTTATTAGGGGGTTACTATACGCTAAGGGGGAGTCATACGAGTTCTCCGACGCACTGCGAAAAGTTTGCGAAGTCTATAACGTAAACAACGCTCAAGCACGAATTGAAAAGAAACAAAAACCTAGGGAAGATTCTTTCCTAGACCTAGTGAAGACCTTTCGCAAAACAGACCACGGCTCGACATTGGTTACTCCAGAATCTTTCAAGATAAACACTTTGGGTAACTCGCCATACTTTGAGAGGAGGGGGTTTAGGCAGGGCACGCTGAGTCATTTTGGAGTAGAAGACTGCTCCGACGACAAATCTGCAATGAGACATAGATCTATAATTCCTATCACCCACTACGGAAAGCAAGTTGGTTATATAGCACGATCCACTAAGGATTGGTTACAGCCAAAGTACCTCTTCTCGGAGGGGATCAGAAAAACGGACTACCTTTACAACTATGATGAGGCGATAAAAGCAGCCAAAGAGAAACACTGCTTTTTTTTGGTTGAAGGACAAGGCGACGTATGGAGACTTTACGAGGCGGGAGTTAGAAATGTCGTGGGACTTTTTGGCAAAGACATCTCCACCACGCAAAGATCACTATTGCTCAAGAGTGGCGTTACTAGCCTCGTTGTCTTGACCGATAACGACCAAGCTGGAAGGGAATCAAAAATCAAGATAAATAGAGAACTGGGAAGGTTGTTTAATCTGTTTTTTCCAGTCACATACGGTAAAGACCTAGGGGATACTTCGGTAGAAAAAATAAGGGCCGAAATCCTAATTAACCTACGAGGACATTATTAATGAACATATTAGGAATATCAGGAAGAAAGCAATCCGGCAAGAACACTACTGCAAATATCTTGCATGGAATTATACTCCACCAAATGAAGAATATAGAAGACTGGTCAATTGGCGGAGACGGGCAACTTATGGTCTTAACTGATCAGGGGTGGGGGGAATTCGATATAACACGTAAAGACGAGAGCTTTGCAGAGTACGCCGAATACAATATGTGGCCCTATGTCAAGATGTACAGTTTTGCGGATGAATTGAAGCGTATCTGCATTGACCTATTTGGCATTAGTCACGAGTGTGTATTTGGCACCGATGAGCAGAAAAATCAACTTCAAGACCATCTACTCTGGGAGAACATGCCCAAAGCTATCAATTCCACAATGATGAAGAAAATGATGCCACCGGACGCAAAGAAATCTTGGGGCTGGAGAGAAGGTCCAATGACGGCCCGTGAGTTTATGCAGTTCTTTGGAACAGATGTCATGCGGAAAATGTATGAACCCATCTGGGTCAACTCATGTATCGACAAGATACGGAGAGAGCAATCAGGGTTGGCCATCATTGCGGATGTTCGATTTCCAAATGAGGCCAAAGCAATAGAAGACGCCGGTGGTAATCTGGTTCGCCTAACAAGGCAAATAATTAAAGACGGCCATTCAAGCGAGGTAGCCCTAGATGACTACCCCTTCAAGAGCTACATAGATAACAAAGACCACAGCATTGATGCCTTGTCGGTGAAGGTTAAGAAATTTTACCAAGATCTCAAGGAGTAAGTATGCTAGTCACGTATGTAAGAAGCTCAAGCTATAATAACTATTCATTTTGCGAAATGCAATATTTTATAACCTATGTTTTGGGACACCAGTCAGACAGTGGCAAGAAGGCGGAAATGGGAACAATGGCCCACAAGGCTATGGAGATACTGGCGGGACTCAAGAAGTTTCAACAAGATAACTCAAGAAAAAAATATCTGGTTGTCGAAGACGATGCAGCCGGTAAAATGAGGGTACACAAAGATAAGCTATACACAGATGATTTTGTGAACGAATTGATTGACATTTCAATCGATTGTTACACAAAAGACTCAAAACACAAGTTTTATCCCGCCGATAGAAGGGCTGTCTCTGAAACGGTTTGGACTTTCTTGACTCATAATGACGGACAGTTCGACCCTCGACAAAGAAACATTTACCATCCAGAGCCGCATTTTGACATCCCCATTGAGGAGGATTGGGCAAAATTTGAATACGAGATAAATGGTGAAAAGGTTGAGGGACAGTTAGCAATTAAGGGGACTATCGACCTCGTGACCCTACTTGACGAAGACACAATAGAGGTTATCGACTGGAAAACTGGACGCCGTATGGATTGGGCTACAGGAGAGGTGAAAGACTACGACAAGCTAGAAAACGACGCACAATTATTACTCTATTTTTACGCTATATCTAAGCTCTATCCGGAGTTTCCAAATAGAATAATGAGCATATTTTTCTATAAGAATGAGGAGGGAGATCCAGACCCTAGGCCTTTTAGTCTATGTTTTGGCCCAGAAGATGAGGCTAGATTTTTAGAGATGTTAAAGAGCAGAGTTGAGCAAATCAGACAAAATAATAACCCCCAACTCCTAGATAGTACTAGATCACACTGGAAATGTAAGTACCTTTGTCATTTTTGCAAGAATAATTGGGAGGGCACAGATGAAAAAATGTGTATATATATAGAGAAGCACTTAAAAGAACATGGCATGGAAAAAACAATAGAAGATTGTACTCGTCCCGGCTTTAATATAGGCTTTTATGAAGCTCCGGGGTAACTAGAAGCTGGTCGTCCCAGATTCTTGTCAGAGGGTGCAGCAAACGTAATCCTTTAATCTTAACGGAGGTAACTATGCCATTATTCGATGGTCCGATTGCCAGACTTATCAAAGAACACCAGTTGGTCAGAAAGACCGCTTTGGCTGGAGGGGTTTTGGTAGGTCTTTATTTCTTGGGAGCTACCCAAGGATGGTGGTCGAGGTTTTTATTCTAATTACCTAAGGGGGGATGGTTGGAGAACGGAATCTCCAGTCCGCTCGCTAGGAAACGTTTTTCCTAAGCCATTCTCCCCCTTTAGTAGGATACAAGGAGACTCTGAAACTATGATTACTCTAACAGATGCCGCTGCAAGTGAAATAAAAAGAGTTATAGAAACAACCGATGACTGTAATGAAAATAGTTATCTCAGAGTTGCTATCGAAGGAGGGGGTTGTTCAGGGTTTCAATATAAACTCGGCTTTATCGACAAAAAGGGCTACGATCAAAACCAAGACTCTAAATATGAACAGAATGGAGTTACTGTTGTTGTAGATAGAAAATCTGATTTATATATAGATGGAACCATTCTAGATTGGTATGAGGACTTAACCCAACGGGGCTTTAAATTTGAAAATCCTAATGCACAAAAAACTTGCGGATGCGGGTCTAGCTTTCAAGCCTAAAGGATTTAATAAAATGAATAGAAGACACTTTATAGGTACTGCACTGGCTTCACTGCCAGCACCGCATTTAATACAAGCTGCTACAAATAGCGAGCCGGAAGGAGTTATCATAATCTATTTGGCAGGAGGTCCGCCTAACATAGATATGTTTGATATGAAGCCGCTTGCCCCCTTAGAAATGCGTGGTGAATTTAATCCTATTAATACAAATGTGCCGGGTATTAGAATATGTGAATTAATGCCCAAGTTAGCAACTATTGCTGATAAATTTTCTATAATTAATTCTTTGGATGGTCAATTTGATGAACACTGTAGCCATCAATCTTTTTCTGGATTTAATATAGGCAAACCTTGGCCGTGTTTCGGCTCTCTTATAACAGAATTAAAAGGATATAAACATCCAATGGTTCCTCCATTTGTATTTTTGGGACCAGAAACTGACCATAAACTATGGAGTCATCCAGGAGTAACATCTTTCTTAGGAAGAGAAGCGGCAGCCACAGAACCATGCAATACAGAACTCATGAAATTAAAAGTAAGTAATCAAATTTTTAAATCTCGCCTTAGCCTAGCCAAATCTTTGAATAAGTTAAACAATGTTGATACTTTAAAAACGCATCAAGAACAGGCAACGAGCATTCTAACTTCCGGATTATTTCTAGATGCTTTAGATGAAAATAAAATAAGCGAAATAGAAAAAGATAAATATGGAAGAGGCTCAAAGAAAAAAGTTGCTGATGGAGCGTGGACAGATTTAAATCAATTCATCATAGCTAGACGGTTAATAGAAGCTGGTTCAAGAGTAGTTTCTCTAGTATTTGGCCGGTGGGATTGGCACGGAAATAATTTCGGACAAGCAAAGCAATATTTCCCATTACTAGACCAAGGATTACATGCTCTCATTAGCGATATCTATGAGCGTCAATTAAATATACAGGTACTGGTTTGGGGTGAATTTGGCAGAACTCCTAAAATAAATAAGACAGCAGGTAGAGACCATTGGGCCGGTAGCAATGGTTGTTTATTAAGTGGGCCTAGTCTAAAAACAGGTCAAGTTATTGGTTCAACAGATAAAGTGTGTGCATATCCAGAAGATAGACCAATACATAATCAAGAAGTTTTTGCTACTCTTTATCATAATCTCGGAGTAGACCCAGAAAAGACAATAGTATATGAAGGGAATAGACCTCATCACATATTAGAACATAGAACACCAATTGAAGAATTGATAATTATCTGACCCGTTGGGCGGAAAAGTTATACAAGATTTAACCACGTAATTTTTAATGAGGTACATTATCATGAAAAAGAGACCGATCATACTGCTCATTTTGGGTGCCGTTGCTATAGTTGGCTTATGCTTCCAAGATGAAATAGAAGAACGCTTTTCTCCAGACGCTACTACGTGTGAAGTATGTGAATCTGACTGTCCGTGTCCAGTGGCCGACTGCAACTGTGATGATAACTGTGGTTGCCCAGCCTGCATATAAAATAAAGGAGTTAGTTTAATGAAAACATTAGTTTTAACATTTTGTTGTTTATTCTGTATCACAGTTGGTCAAAACCTATCTTGTGACCGAGCACAGGCACAAGAAGTACAACGTAAGGCAATCAAGTCTCCCGCCGCGAACAGCGTTCCCCGAACAACTCGGGCCAAAAATAATCCACGCCATCATGGTCATAATAACATCCATCGTGGTCATAATCACATGGGAGTCGGCAGACCCCACGTCTATCCGTACCACTATAGGACATATAGATCGCCAGTGATTCGTTATTACTATGGTCACCCAGTATTTATTTATCCTCAGCCTTCGCGGTTCCCAGGACCTTTTTTCTATTTTAGGTGGTAGCATGAAATTCTCACGTAAAATGGTTAAGAGAATTTAACGTAAACTTTCACCAAATAGGTAAGAAAAACAATGCCGCTGCCATCAAAGAATAAAGACGAGAAACCAAACGATTTCATGTCTCGCTGTATGTCAAGTGACAATATGCAGAATGAATACCCAGACCAAAAACAGCGAACCGCTATTTGCATGAGTAGGGCGACTGAGTACCTCAGCATTGTTGAAGAAACAGACTTTAGGATGGCCTATAAGTCCGAGTCAGATGACAAGGCGGGGTATCCGCCGAATTGCAACGAGGGGTATGAGGAGAGAAATGGGAAGTGCGTCCCAACAACAAAGCAAGAGGCCGGATTCAAGTATGAACACCCTCAAACTGGAGAAGTGTTCACCTACAGAAGAAAAGGGGTCTACAAAAAGGGTGATGTGTTCTTAATTTACAAGGGGAAAGCGGGGAATGAAAACGGGTTTGGGAAGGAATGGAGAACTATATGACTGCAAATACAGAAACTTTTAAAAAATATAAAACAAATAATATATTCATAGAAACTGGTTCGTATATTGGAGATGGTATCAATCAAGCAATAGAAGCAGGATATAATAAAATAATTTCAATAGAATTAGGTCATCAATTGTATGAAGGGTGTGTAAAAAGATTTAAAGATAATGATATTGTATCATTATTTCAGGGTGATTCTAGTGATGTATTGAATTTAATTTTAAAGGATATAAATTCTCCTGCTACTTTTTGGTTAGATGGTCATTGGTCAGGGGGGATAACAGCAAGAGGGAAATTAATATCGCCAATAATGCAAGAACTTGACATAATTAAAAATCATACGATAAATACCCATACAATATTAATTGATGATATGCGATGTTGGCAACACGAATGGAAGGATTTTTCTTTCGGTAAAGACGAAATAGAGCAAAAAGTTAAACAAATTAATGATAAATATATAATAGAGTATGTCGATGGACACATACCCAATGATATATTAGTTGCTTATGTAAAGGAAATTAAATAGCGTAGACCTTGCCCCACTGGAGGACCATTGAAGGACCATGGGAGGATACAGCTATCCATAAAATAGCTAATCTAGGAAAAGTAATTTCCGAACTATTTTCCTAAGGTGCTAAAATGACAATTTTTACCGGTCACTCTTCATTCAGTTGGAAATGTACAGCATATATGTTATTTGTTCTTGGTATATGTAATCTGGCTGTTAGTTGCTACATGTTTACAGAGCTAAAGAATCCTAATATCATGGTGGCTCCCGATCCAGAAATAAAGGTTATAAAAGAACATACGAGGATCAGGGATACACAGTTATTCCAAGCAATTCTCGCGATTCATCACCAAGTAGGGATTCACACCCCAGGCAAGCAACCAATGTGTCCCATTTGCGAAAAGATGAAAAAACGTCCTGTTCGTCCCAAGACGTTTCGACAACCCCAACCCCCCTCCGTTGCCATCAACAAGTAGAGGGTATCGTTTGAAACACGACTTATCTAAATGTCACTGCGAAAGGGCTGGGTTTTGCCACGTCTTCAACATGGAGATGGGCATTTCCCCGCCCAATTTTTTATGGTGCCAAGCTGCAACCAAAAAACAAAGGGAAGCATTCTTTAAAAGCAACGCGAAGATCGTAAAAAAGATCAAGGAAAAAGACAACTGTGCTCCAGTCATAAGCTATCATGATGACCTCCCAGAAAAGACTAGCGATTTTGCGATTTGTGTCATCCCAGCCAATGAATCCGCAATGGATTTGCTGGACGTGAGTAGAGACTCTATAAAATCCTATGCTGAAAAATGCGGTGCCGATTACATAGAACTTACCGGAGACCAGTGCGAAGAATGGCCTCTTGGGAACAAATTTAGACTGCACCACGTAACTAGTGTCTATGAAAAAACCGTTTTCTTTGATTGCGACGTAATAGTTAGGGGGAATGCACCCGACCTCTTTAGGATCACTCCAAATGATAAAATTTCCGCATACGACGAATTCCATGATTGGCCTAACGAGGATTGGATAATTGACCAGTATCGTCGCATCAACGTGGGGTTTGATAGGGCAGCGGATTTCTACATCCCGACATTTATGATAAACAGTGGGGTTCTAGTAATACCCAGGTCTTGCTCCGAGTATTATAAACAACCAGATAGGCCCTACCCAAGAATATGGTGCTTTGATCAGCAATACTTGTCAATGAACCTTCCGGACGATAAGTTCTTTCGCTTGGATAGGAGGTGGAACAACACGTTCGCCACTGTCGACTTCTGGGATCACATAGAAAAGTCCTACGTGTTCCACATCAATGGAATAACAAAGTACTCAAACCCTCCAAGCCATCTCCCTATTTTTAGCCTAGGAGCCAGAGTCAACCTCATGGAATATTTTAGGGACACCGAGAAACCCACTGAGTATTCTTGCAAGACCCGAAATATAGAGTTACCAGACGAATACGTACTTCCAAAAGAAATAGATGAGGTGGAGCTGGTAACCTTTCACTTCAACCTCACGCAGTCTAAAAATATGACAAGGACGTATAAGATATGGATAGAAAGCCTAAAAAATCTTGCACCATACATTAAATGCTACGAGATTGTTTACGATAATCGGGAGCCTGAAATAGAAGGGTCTATTGTCATTCCGGCGTGCTCTGAGAAAAATTGCATGTGGCAAAAAGAGTCTATACTTAATATGGCTATAGAAAAAGCAGACCCAAGTAAGAAATATTTTGCTTGGATAGACCATGACGAGTGCTTTAGAAGCCCCACTTGGTTAGACGAGACAATAACAATGATAAAGAATGGCATTGATTTTGTTCACCTGTTTAGGAAAAACTACTATTTAGACAAAACATTCTCTGTACTAAATCACGTTCACAGTCGAGCTTATATCTACAAAACGGGTTCTTCCGACAACGAGAGGGAAACCCACAACACAGCGGGTGCTCCGGGTCTTGGGTGGGCTGCCACCCTTAAGACTCTAAAGGAAATAACCCCACTGCCAAACACGTTGGTGGGAAGTGGAGATGAGTTTCTAGCAGAAGGGGTCATGAGGTCTACCAACTGGGATGGGTCATTCACGCAACTGGGAATATCCCTAGCAGAACATGAAGCTCACATCCAAAACATCGCGTATGCTAAACAGATTCAGAAACAGGTGGGAGAGTGGGTTAATATGGCGATGAACAAATACTTTAATTCGGCCTATTGCGACACCGAGACATATCATCTATACCATGGACACCTACATAAGAGACAATACGACACAAGATACAATATATTTGAACGAGGCAACATTACCCCAGAGAAAGACATATTCATTAATGACAACGGCCTCTTGGAGTTTAGAGAAAACGTCGATATAAAAAAAGCCTCCAAGGTACTAAAGGAATTTTTCTTGGCACGCGGGGATGACGACTAATACAAGGGAATCCTAACATGAAAATTAATAAAGCGATAGTATCCTCAAATAATAATCCATTATACCTTGATTTTTGGCCCATCGTCCGAAACGCTTGGCTTAGATTAGATATAACTCCCGTACTTGTTTTAATTGGCGAGCATGATGGCATTATTAATGACAGCGGTGGTATAATTCACCAGATAAAAGAAGTTCCAAATGTAGACAGTGGCTTTCAGGCCCAAATATCTAGAATGTATGTACCAAAATTATATGCAAATGATGTTTGTATTACATCCGATATTGATATGCTACCGATTAATTATAACTACTTTCACAACTTTGAACAGTATAATGAGGACCAAATACTTATTTTAAGTGCTGATGCTACTGATTTTAGTGGACGTTATCCCATGTGCTATAATGTTGCAAAGGGAGAAATGTATAATAAGATATTAGATTTAGAATGTACCTTTACCGAATTTACTCATAGATTATTAGCTTTAGATCATGGGTGGGATACTGACGAACTGTATTTCACCAGTAAAGTAGGACGAACCCCTGATACTAATCACTTTGACAGCAAGGTGTCTGACGGTTGGATAGCACAACACCCAAATCAGGTTGTTAAATTAAACCGAGGTTGGGATAAGAAGACATATTATGCAACTAGGCGAATTGACCGTGCTACGTGGAAATATGATAAAAGTAAAGTACATGATTATATTGATTGTCATATGCTCAGGCCCTTTGCTGACAATCGCACGGACCTGATAGAATTATTAGGTCTTATAGATAAGTCGTTAATCACTCCGATGTTAAATTTTGTTAAATCAGAATTAAGATCACCATTTACTGGTCGCTTTGATTTATTTATAAACACAAAGGAAAATGTAGTATATAAAAAGATTAGACAGAAAATTGATAATATAGCAACATACAAAAAAATTATATATGGTGTTGAAAGTGACCTAGGATTATGTGAATATATATTTGAACCGGAAAAAATTAATATAGAAGATGATGGTAGTTATTATTCTTCGTATATTAAAAATGGAATAAGATTATATGATATAACTTCAAGCTCTACGATAGATGATACTGTATTAGATAATTTAAAACAATCTATTTTAGATATGAAACATAAGTTAAATGATTATGTTAAAACAAAAAGATTAAGTGGTGATTGGGCACTGCATAATTTAATATATTGTTTGGATACTAATAAAATTTATAACATTGATTTGGAAGGGTTTTATACCTATCCTCTTATACATAGTGATAGTAGTTGTGATATAAAAGGTTGTAATGAAAGGTTTGATAAATTATTGGACATTATTGAAAGTATAAGCGAGGGTGCCAGATTTTACAAGGCCAGCAGCAGTGACGGGATGAAGAAAACAGTATCATTTACCTTATATACCGATCAACGGATAGACGGTTCAATCCGTTATATGGATGGTGCGATTCGTTGCGTTCAGCACGGGATGGCAAAATATCCAGACTGGGAGTGGCGTTTCTATATTGGAGATTCGGTTCCGCAGTCAGTCCGTAACACCCTGAATGATCTGGGGTGCCGACTCATCTCAATGAAAGGCGTACCAGAAAACTATTGTTCAACGTTTTGGAGGTTCTACGCTTGTGAAGACTCAGATATAATGATCTCCCGAGATGTTGATTCGGTAATCATGTGGCGAGAGTACTGGGCGGTACAGGAATGGCTAAATAGCAATAGGGTTTTACACTGCATGAGAGATTCTGCGGCACACGAAGCCGATATGTTGGCTGGCATGTGGGGTATCAAGGGACCAATTGAAGATATTAGAGAACAAATTGACCGTTTTCCGCAACGCGATTATCACGGCGTAGATCAAGAATTCCTAGAAAAAGAAGTTTGGCCGGTTTTTCGGGACCGCTCTATAGCTCACGTGTCGTCTCGTAACTGCCTAAGGGTTGGGGACGAGTTTACAGATCGGAACGACCGTACAGCAACGCTCAACCCAAATAAGGCGATAGAGCTTGAGTTTCCAACCCCTTTAGTTGACAACGCGTTTGTAGGGCACCCGTGGCCACCCGAGTCACATAACAATCATTACTAAGGATAGGGAGAGGAAGACCTCAATGGAACCAATAATATACAAGATGTCAGGTGGTTTGACCCACCTACTTGGTGGCTTACAAACATGTATTGATGCCGCCAAAGCTACTGGTCGCAACATATGGATTGATCGCACGCAACACTATGCGTCATTTCCCTTTTCCCCGATTGAATTTTTCGATTTCTCGGCTGTCGGCATAAGCATTGAGGATGTTGTTTTACGACAAGACCACCCGTGCTATGGCAACCCTAGATACCAAAGCACACTAGGCAAAGTTGATCGCGTGGTGCTGACTGTTGATGGGGAAGAGAAAATGGAGGCAGCATCCATGCTGAACGCTTGGGAGAGTCCACACGCATGGCATGCGGGGGGATGCTCTAAGTTTCCAGAAAAAATTAAGTTACAAAAAGAGGTAAAAGACGGATGCCTCCTCCAAGTTCCACGGGAGCCTTACATCTGCTTGCACTATCGAAACACAGACATGAAAACAGACCCACGACTACTTTACGAGTTTGTGGAAGAGCTTCAACCTACCATGCCAACCTTTCTCTGTACCGACCACCTTGCATCGGTACAAGAAATAAAAAATGAATTATACAAATATGACGTAAGATGTATAAACGAACCCCCAGAAGTAGGTCACAATCTACACTATGGTCATCCCGATAAGCGTAAGCAAATATTAACCGCAATTAAAGACATTTGCATCATGCGTTACGCTGAAGTGTTTTTTCCGGGCAAATTGGGCCAGTCTGGACTATCTCAATGGATTCATAAGATGAGGGTCAATCAGGATAATGATCTTTTTTTCGACCACAAGTTGGAATAAAATCTAATTTTTAGGTTGCAAAATAGGTGATCCCGACCTATAATAGGGTAGACAAAGTTGAATAAGACGCATTGAAAGGACTAATCATGAAATGGTTTCCGCTGTGTAACTATACACACTACTCCCTGCAAAAGGGATTCTCAAAACCCAGAGAACTTGCCAAGAAGTGCTCAGAAAACTCTTTCCCCGCTTGCGGGATTGCAGATTACAAGTCTATATCTGGTGCGGTAACTTTCTATAAAGCGTGCATGGACAATGACATCAAGCCCATATTGGGCTGTTCTTTTGACAGCTTTTCTCTGTTCGCCAAGAATCATAATGGTTGGCTGGAGCTAATTCAAATAGTGTCTAGCATAGATTCGGAAGGTGAGCTTGACAGCTCTCTTGTAATTAAATTAGCCTCTAACGCTAACCTTATATGTATAGCGGAGGATGAATCTAAATCGCCAATCAAGGGTAAAGATTTCTACAAGAAGTCTGACGCTTTTATGGAAGTATATTACACTGAGATAGAACACGCACCGTTACACAGAATCATTTTGTGTTCTAGCATGAAAACTACCCTCCCCAAAATCAAGAGATCTCTTACCAACAAAGAGGATGTTGACAACTCCATCTTTTTTGAGTCAAATGACTTTTACCTGAAGGACAAGGCCGAGGTGTCTAAAATCCTAACGGAAGACCCCGCCATAGAGCTATTCGACGAAATTTTCGATAAGTGCGAAAATTATAACATACTAAGCCCACCCATCCTTCCTAAATTTGATACACCTGACGGGAAAACCCAAAAAGAGTATTTAAGGGAGCTGGCCAGAGAGGGGTGGACAAAACTTCTGTCCCATAAGATAGTAGACCCCGAGTCTAAAAAAACTTACGGCGACAGATTCAGATCAGAATATGAAGTTATAGAGCAAGCCAAACTGTTTGGTTATTTCTTGATTGTTTGGGATGTCGTCAACTACTGTGTCACCAAGGGGTGGACGGTGGGTCCGGGGAGAGGGTCTGCCGCAGGATGTCTGATTTCCTACCTCGTCGGCATAACTCAAATTGACCCCATTGAATTTGACCTCTTGTTTGAGCGTTTTTACAACGCCGGACGAAACACTGACGACCACATATCCCTGCCAGACATTGACATTGATGTTCCGGGCGGGAAAAGAGACGAGATAATCGCATACCTAAAAAAGAAGTATGGACCAAATAACGTCAGTCAAATGCTCACATTCGGCAGGTTGCAGGGCCGAAGTGCTCTCAAGGAAGTACTCAGAGTAAACAATGCCTGCGGGTTCAGCGAGATGAACGAGATAACCAAGTCTATCCCAGACGAGGCCGCTATCTCGGACCAATTGGCCGAAATGGATGAGGAGGACAGGTCAATTATTCGTTGGGCACTTCTCAATAACCCCGACGACCTTCGTGACTATTGTTTTGTTAATGAATCTGGCAAGCTGGAGGGCGACTACTCAGAACTTTTTCAGCAGGCTATAGATATAGAAGGAACCTTTAAAACACAAGGTAAGCACGCTGCCGGTGTTGTAATATCAGCAGAAGAATTGTATAAAGTTTGCCCCATGGTTAATCCTAAAAGCGGGAAAGAGAAGATCGCTGGCCTTGAAATGGCTGACCTAGAGGCTCTCGGACATGTGAAGTTTGATGTTTTAGGCATCAATCTTTTGGATAAAATTATGATGATTAAGGAGTTAGTATGAACCGTGACATTATAATGTTTGACTTTGAGACGGGCGGAAGAAACCCTTTAAGGTGTCAGCCCACCCAAATTGCCGCAATTGCACTAGATGGAAGGAACTTCAGGCTCAAGGGAGAGTTCAATAGCATGATGCGTCCAATCTTAGATGACGATAAAGCACTGAAAGCTGGTGTCGATCCGATTGAAGAGGGGGCATTAAAGGTTACTGGCCAAACAAGATCACAACTAGCAAGGGCACCATTACCGAAAGGGGTCTGGAAAAAGTTCGTCACGTTTGTCAATAAATACAACTGGAAGGGTACGCCATACTTCGCACCCATCCCAGCCGGGTTCAATATCCTAGGTTATGATATGAAGATTGTAGACCGGCTCTGTAAGGAGTATGGCCCATACGATGACAAGCGAGAGAGCCAGAAGTTATTTCACCAGATCTACAAGATAGACGTTATGGACGATGTTTGGCTTTGGACTGAGGGTGACCCAGATGTTAAATCCATCAGCATGGACTCTCTGAGAGAACGGATGGGACTCTCTAGCGAAAATTCCCACGACGCCCTTCAAGATGTTAAGGACACGGCCAATATTTTTATTAAACTGCAAAAGTCAAGGCGTGCGGTCTATAGAAATATGAAATTTGAAAAGGCGTTTGCAGACGGAAAGCTATATGTCTAATATTGATTACAAGGATGAAAAAACTTGGGATCTATTTAAGGATGGTCTAACAAAAGGTGTCTTTCAGCTTGAAAGCAACTTAGGTAGGGCTTGGTCTAAAAGGTTGGCACCAGCAAATCTTGAGGAACTTGCTGCCCTAATCGCCCTAATTAGGCCTGGGTGTCTGAAAGCTGTGATTGACGGTAAGTCAATGACCCAGAGGTTTGTAGATCGCAAAAATAAAGAGGAAGAAGTTTCCTATTTGCACAGTTCCCTAGAAGAAATTCTGAGACCCACGTATGGAGTTCTTGTTTATCAGGAGCAGTCTATGCGTATAGTCCAGAAGATGGCTGGCTTCGACCTGAAAAAGGCTGACGATTTACGAAAGGCCATCGGTAAAAAGAATGCAAAGCTTATGGCTACAATACGGGGTGACTTCATTACGGGTTGCAAGACGACTGGCCTAGTTGACGAAGATACTGCGTCTGAAGTTTTTGGCTGGATCGAGAAGTCGTCTCGGTACTCTTTTAATAAGTCTCATGCTGTTGCCTATGCTGTTGACTCCTTTTGGTCGGCTTGGTATAAAGCAAACCACACCAAGGAATTCTTCCTGTCCTACCTATACCATGCGAATGAGAAGCAAGACCCTCACCAAGAGATTTATGAGCTAGTTTCCGAGGCAAAACTTTTTGACCTTGAGGTTAAAATCCCCAAGGTCTCCTCATTTGGAACAAAGTTTAATATTCGTGAGGACGGCATACACTTCGGCATCAAGGACGTTAAGTCACTCACTGGCGTCACTGGAGACAAGGTCATAAAGGCCGTCGAGGAAGCGTCGGGAGAAATCGGAAAAGGTGCGGGTGAGTTCTCTTGGATGGATATCATGGTCTATTTATCACCAAAAATTAACGCCACAGCCTTTAAAGCCTTATGTTCCATAGGCTTTTTCTCAACGAAGGCAACAAACATATCTAGAAACAAGGCGTTGTATGAGTATCTGATATTCAGGGAATTGACGAAATCCGAATCCAGCTGGGTAATAAAGAACTATCCCGAGAAACAGTGGAACAATCTATACGACTGCCTCATGGATTTATCGCCCACAAAAAAAATGGGTGGTGGAACGAGCAAGGTGGAGCGTAGCCAAATAGTAGAAAACGAGGCGGTCCTAATAAAAAACCCCCCCTACAGTTTGGATGATGACCCCGCATGGATTATTGAGCAAGAAAACAAATTTTTAGGATGCCCAATATCACTCTCGAAAATTGATTCGGCAGATACGTCCGTAGCAAATACGCACTGCAAAGACGTTTTAAATGGCAAAACTGGCAAAAACCTCTGCATCGCAGCGAATGTGAACAGGGTTGCAACCACCACGGTAAAAAAGGGAAAGACTAAGGGTCGTAAAATGGTCTTCTTGACAATAGAGGACAATACCTGTTCCCTTGACAGCGTGGTAGTGTTCCCCGAGGCTAGGGAAAAATACCAGTATATTATCTACGAAGGCAACAATCTGCTGTTATGCGGAAATGTCGAAAAGGATAATTCGTTTATTGTTAATAAAATTCATGAAATATAATTGGTTTATGAGATTGTCTAGACTATTATACGTATAAAGGAGACAAGATGAACAACTGCCTTTTTACTGGGTTTCTACGTGCTGACCCCGAGATCGAAGTAGCAGACGACGCAGGCGGTGCTGAACACTGCGAGTTTACCCTACTGGTCTATGAATACTTCAGGAACAAAATGGGAAACAAGAAACGGCACGCCACCTTCCTCAGGTTTGTGGCTTGGGATAGTGGGGCACGGGCAATCGCGAAGTTAGGAAAAGCTGGTATGAAGATGACAATAAACGCTTCCGCCAAAAACATAGAGTCGGAAGGCGATACCGATATTCTTTTTCGGGTGAATCAGTTCGACTTCGGATGTTTAGACAAGGAATAATATGAGAAAGAAAAGGATATTGTTTTGTAGCGAAGCTACTTTTCTAAACACTGGTTACGCTACGTATACCAGAGAAATACTTAATTATCTACACGGTACCGGAAAGTACGAGCTGGCAGAGCTTGGTGCGTACGGTCAAGGGAATGACCCAAGAGCTTCTAATATACCTTGGAAATACTACGGTGTTGCACCAAATACCGACTGTGAGCCTAAGGCCACAGCGGAGGAGTTGCAAGCATACAATCAGTCTGGCACCAACCAGTTTGGCGAGTGGATTTTTGAGCACGTTTGCCTAGACTTTTTACCAGACATAGTGTGTGACATTAGAGACTTTTGGATGCTTGACTTTGCAGAGAGAAGCCCTTTTAGGCCCTACTTTAAATGGGTTGTGATGCCAACCGTTGACGCTAGGCCGCAAGCAAGACAATGGGTAGCCACATATCAGTCGGCAGATGCATGTTTAACTTATTCCGACTGGGCCGGTTTAGTGCTACAAGATCAATCTGGAGGTAAAATCAACTATTTTGGTTCTGCACCACCATCCGCACACCCAGCATACAGTCCCATAGAAGACAAAATCGCCCACAAGATAAGATACGGTATTGATCCGTCACACAAGATCATAGGCACAGTTATGCGTAATCAACGACGCAAGCTTTACCCTGATCTTTTTGAGGCGTTTAGAAAATTTCTTAACAAATCAGAGGACAAAGGGTTTTATCTATACTGCCACACGTCCTACCCAGATTTAGGGTGGGATATTCCAGAGCTTATTATCGAAAACGATCTGTCTTCTCACGTTTTGTTTACGTATATTTGTCCAGACACCAACAAGCCGTTTCCATCTCTGTTCAAGGGGGCGGTGGCACAGTCGCCATTCACCGGCAAGTGGGGAAGCACCCTATCAAATGTTAAAACTGGTGCCTCCTATGAAGACCTATCGAATATAATAAACCTGTTCGATCTTTATACCCAATACGCAAACTGCGAGGGGTTTGGTTTACCACAAGTAGAAGCCGCAGCGTGTGGTATCCCTGTTTGTGGAACAGATTATTCTGCCATGGAAAGCGTTCTCCGAAAGTTGGGTGGTTTTCCTATACGTCCAGCAGCCCTATACAAGGAGTTAGAAACTGGATGTCTCCGTGCCGTACCAGATAATGACAAAGCCAGCGAATTCTTCTTAGAATTTTTCCAAAAGAGCGACAAGGAAAGATCTGAGATCGGTGAAGCTACCAGAAAGAACTTTGAAAAATACTATCAATGGAATCTTAGTGGGAGCCAATGGGAACGTATATTCGATCAATTTGAAACTCCAGATATTAAACAGACTTGGGCATCTTCACCCAGAGTCCATCAGCCCGCACCAAAGCTGTCAAAGCAGCAGCGAGAAGCCATCCCTACACATAAACTATCAAAATGGCTGTTATCAAACGTGCTAGGAGAGCCGGAAAGAATAAACACTTTTCTCGACGCCAGAATGTCCCGCGATCTATTATATAAGTCGGCCACGGGATCAACCGGTGGAATGTATTTCAACGAATCTTCAGCTGCATTCGATGGTACCAATTCCAGACAGGGATTTGACTTCGATATAGCCTATCAAAACATGGAAGCACTTTGCCACAGGAGAAACAACTGGGAGCAAAAAAGAGTTGAGACCATGAGACAACGGGAGAACCAATAATGGATACCATTGTTATTACGGGGTGTGCTGGACTACTGGGGAGCCATTTCAGTCGGCACCTACTCAAGAGTGGATACAGAGTGGTGGGCGTTGACGACCTAAGTGGGGGATATGCAGACTACCTTCCAGATGGCGACAACTTTGAATTCTGGCCAATGGACTTGTCTGAAAAGGGTTCATCCAAAAAACTAGAAGAGTGCTTTAGTAGAGAAAGTCCTGTTGCTTGTTTTCACTTTGCAGCCTATGCAGCAGAAGGACTGTCGCCCTTCATAAGGCATTTTAATTACACGAATAACATTTTGGCAAGTTCAAATGTAATCAACGCCTGCGTTAACCATGACACAAAGCTGGTGTTTACTTCATCTATGGCGGTATACGGAAATCATCACCCCCCGTTTCGTGAAGACATGCTTCCCGTCCCCATTGATCCCTATGGAATCGCTAAGTATACGGTCGAAATGGATATAAAGCAAGCTCACGAACAATTTGGATTAAGATACAGCATTATAAGGCCGCACAACGTTGTGGGAATTTACCAGAACATATGGGACAAGTATAGAAATGTAGCTGGAATCTTCATACGCCGAGTCATAAGCGGAGAGCCAATGCTTATCTATGGCGATGGAGAACAGACTAGGGCTTTTTCAGATATCAAATACTACATGGAACCATTTGAGAGACTGATCTACGGATGCAGTGGGTACACGTTTAACATAGGTGCGGACAAGACATTTACCATAAATGAACTAGCAAACACCGTGCAGCGTGTAGCTTCGCAGAATGGATATGAAGCCACACGGGAGTATGTCGAAGCACGACACGAGGCTAGACATGCTCACTCAGACCACACCCTGGCAAAAGACCCAAGAACCCTCAATTTTCATGATGGCACCAATCTGGAGGTGTTAATAGGGGACATGTTTAAGTGGGCACTTTCCCAGCCGAACAGGGAACAGAAAACAATGGACTACGAAATACAGAGGGGTATGTATGAGTACTGGAAGTAAGCTGCAATTACCCGACGTAACCATCTTTACATTTTGCTGGGGAGAGGAACATGTAGGAAAATCTTTGCGATCTATGCTGATTGGTATGGATCAGGTAAAGTTTAAGCGTTCGGTGTTAATTACAGATAGCAGCAAGACAGACTTAAGTTTATTTGATAAGACAATAAATAAATACGGTATTGATGTTTGTGATATGAATGTAGACTTAAGCTCAAACATGTCGGATGATGATAAAAATCGAAGTGGATTTTGCGAATCGTTTATCCAACAAGCCAATAAATACATTTTGGATGATTTTTGTTTGAATGTTCAACATGATTCAACTATAATCGATGTCGGACAGTGGGATGATCGGTACATGGCTTATGACTATATAGGTGCCCCTTGGCCGATGCATATAGTTCAGGCGAGCGATATGGTTGCTGGCCGCATAGAGAAAATCCCGAACGTTGTGGGCAACGGAGGATTTTCACTGAGAACACGCAAGTTTTTAGAAGAATCAGCCAAGTTGGGATGGGACCATAAAAACGAAGACCTCAATATGTGTGTTTTCAATTACGACAACATAACCTCCAAGGGTATTTCATTCGCACCCCCAGAACTAGCCTGCAAGTTTTCGGTAGAACACCCCACGGAGTACAAATACTTTAACAGAGACTTACTGCTATCCTATTCGTCATTTGGTTTTCATGGAGAATTCAATAACGCTGGCATGCAGTTCATAGACTTTTATCACTTGGAGGAAGAATGCACAGCCTGAAGGAACTAGTCAAAAACGGAGAATATAGCACAGACAAGAACACTACGCACTCTTATATTGAGTCTTATGACAAGCTGTTTGAGTCTTATAAAGACAAAAAAATTAACTTGCTTGAAATCGGTAGTCACAACGGCGGCTCTCTCAGGCTTTGGGATGACTATTTTAGTGACGCCACAATGGTTGGGCTAGAAATTGAGACGAGGGAGCCTCTCAAGTATTTTGACGACATAAGCAATGTAACAGTTCACCAGAACACGAGTGCGACATCGTTCGAGACCATAAGAATGATCGAAGACTTGGACGTTGAGTTCGATATTATAATAGATGACGGATCACACCATCCCAATGACCAGATTTTTACCTGTAAGTTTTGGTCCAAGCTTTTGAAAGAGGGGGGTGTAATGGTGATAGAAGATATACAAAATATAGAGTTTTGCGAAGCAGTTACCTACAATCTTCCGTACGAATTTAGCTCCGAGGTTATAGATCTAAGGGAAAACAAAGGGAGATATGACGACATACTTATTGTAATCAGGAGAAAAGAATGAAGATACTCTATATAGGATACCACGGAGAGGGTAGTGATTGGGGAACGCTAACCAAGAACAATATCCTCGCACTCGACGCCGCCGGTTTAGACGTTGCATGCAGAAGTGTGGCCCTAGAGGGTTCCGCCCCGCTAATTGGCAAAATCAATCAACTGGAGAGCAAGTCGACCGACGGGTGCGATGTATGCATTCAGCATGTTTTTCCCAACTCCCTAATTGGATCTACCAAGTTTAAAAAGAATATTGCCATATTGTCAAACTCTTTTGTAGATCTGACACATACGACTACCATCGAGTATTTGAAGCAGGTTGATGAAGTCTGGGTCTCAAACGAAGATCATAAAAAAAATATCGAAAATGATCTCAACGTAAGGGTTGTTCCCAACCCCTGTGATACAGAAAAGTTTAAACAACGCTACCAAGACATCCAAATACCGCAGGGGGCGGGGAAGTTTAAGTTTTATGCGTTTTTGAATTCTAAAGACATGACCTCTATCGACACCGTGTTCTCTTGCTTCCATGCCGAGTTTGACTATTCAGACAGGGTGACTCTAGTTGTTGTTATATCAGACCCATCAGAGCAGTCTAGAGATAAAATGAACCATGCGTCCTCGGAGATAAAGAGTGGCTTGGGGCTAAACAAGGACAATGCAAACTATATAAAAGAAGTCATTATAACTGACAACAGCTTATCAGAAGAACACCTGCTCGCAGCACACCAATACGGCAACTGCTTTCTTGATTTTTCAAACACGCCTTGGCCAAATCATGCCGTAAATGCTATGGGTCTTGGTAGTAAAGTAATCCTTATTAATTCGGGTGGTGGCAAAGACCTGTTGACCAATTTCCCTGATTGTGGACACGCTGTAGGATACTCACTCAAGTGTGACAAAACCCTAGGAGGCTTTCTCGATTTAGGATTGGGCACAGACTTTACATGCGTACCCGACCAGGGGGATGTCAGAAAAGCTATGAGGTCTGAATATGAAAAGTGGCTAACAAACCCTGTGTCTTTTGAGAAATCCACCAAAACCAACGGCGTCTTAGCCTGCGATTTATTGTCCCTAAAAAACGTAGGATCTAAAATGAAGGAGATGTTATCTAATGATTAAAGTAAAAAACATAATAGATCGTGTTGGTGGCAAACGCGAAAAATATAACATTCTAACCTTTAATACTCATGAAAGATATCAATCCCAACTAGCAAAAACCGGGCATAACTTTTATGCCTTCTCTTACGACGGAGGCAAGGATTGGTATAATGGACACGCACCGATGCCGGAAAATTACTATGTTTTGCCCAAGAACTCCCTATTTCCAGCTATCAACTTTGATTTAATTCTGTCCAATAGCAAGTTTGGGCAGTTTCAAGTCACGAAGCAGATCAACAGAACTCTTCAGATTCCCGTCGTTTCTCTAGAACACACCCTACCAATTCCAAGTTGGCCATCGGAACAACTTGCTGGGTTCCAAAACATGAAGGGGGACGTAAACGTCTTTATCACGAACTATTCCAAGTCTCAGTGGGGTATGGGTGGTAAGGTGGTTTACCACTCTATCGACACCGATCTATTCAAGCCGGACGATTCCGTGAACAAGTCTGGCGTGTTAACTGTGGCTCACGACTTTATCAAAAGAGACTATGCACTCAACTATACTGGGTGGGAAAGAATAACAAGTGGCCTTGACAGGGTAGTCGTAGGAGAAACGGAGGGGTTGTCCAAGCAGAGCAATTCCGTTGACGATTTGATTAAGGAATATCAACGAGCCTTAGTTTATATCAACCCTAGCACACTAAGTCCAGTGCCGACCTCTTTGCTGGAGGCAATGTCTTGCGGCTGTGCTATCGTAACCACAGAGACCTGTGAAATCCCGAATATCATAGAGCACGGATCAAACGGGTTTATGTCAAACGATGAACAGGAATTGAGATCATATATTGAGCAGCTGTTTAAAGATCCAGACCTAGCACGAGTAATGGGGGAGAAGGCCAGAAAGACGATTGAGGAGAAGTTCTCCGAGAGTCGTTTTGTGAACGAGTGGAATAATATTTTTGATAATATCTATAAGGAAAACAAATGAAATTACAAGTCTTAAAAGATGGACAAGACAAGATAGAAAATTACAGCCACGTGGTTGCTAGTAACAACCAGGTCGATATAAGCCATGTTATGAACAATGAGTGTGAACACATCCTAGCGACAGATGTGCTCGATTGCTTCACTCCCGATGGGATACCCGAGCTTCTTCAGGCACTCGTCTCAAAATTAAGGCTGGGCGGAGAAATGTCGGTTGGGGGGACTGATATGAGGTTGTTGAGCAAATCTATAATCAATGGGTCTATAACACAAGAGGAGGGCTCGGCAATCATATCTAGTCTTTATTCGGTGTCTAGCCTGCAAGTCGTTGGGGAGGCCCTTGAAAAGTTAGGCTTAACTGTTGTTGACACCCATATGAACGGCATCCATTTCGAGGTGAAAGCGAGGAGGGCCTAGTGGATTGTTCTAGCTGTGTGTTCATGGAGGGGATTCCCTATAGCGGTGGCCCGTTCGGCTACATGTGTCAAACTGGCTGTTCTGCTGGCAGGTTGGATGTCCTCAAGTCTAGGGGTAAAGCAAACCTAAAAAATGGATATTATCATCTCACACAGTTCTGCAATATGTATAGAACCGAGAAGTGGTTAGAAGCTGTAAGTAGTGGAATAGACGATCCTGTCGAAATTTTCAAGATAGCCAAAAACGAAACCAAGCCGTCATTTGGGGTAGTGGTTCAAGACGACACAAATCTACCGCAAAGCGAATTAGAAAAAACGGTAATGTCTTTTTGTTCAATAAATTATGACTTCGATAAAATTAAGGTCGTCATATCTAGTGACGCGAGCAGAGCAGCGTCCTCTGTGGTGCAGCTTGTCCATAAGGCACAGGAGAACATAAAGAAAACAGAATATGTCTCTCACCTCCACGATCTTAAGTCCTTAAGAGAAAAAGAATCATTCCAAAAGGTCATAGGCTATAATTACTTTGTATACGCGAAGGCTGGTACGGTGGTAGACCAAGATATGTTTGAAAAAATTGACACCTCCCTAAACAGTAAGTTGGAACAGATTTCGATATATAAAAATCAGCAGATTACTTGCTGCCCCTCTAAGACGGTCAGATCCCTGTACTTAAACCACAACGACTACGATGTGATGCTTCGTGAGCTAGAAAGAACTTCCAAAGGACGAGGTATGTATAAAGACATAGTATGAGTCGAAATAATAGTAGAAAGTTTATAACTAGCCCCTTAGCTGGAACAGGAAAGAGGCGGGACGTTCCGGTCTCCTTCGTTTTGCTGGCGGAAAACCATGGATATAGAATGAAGTCTTATGGACCTATATCCCTAGTTAGGATTGGGGGAAAAACGCTCATAGAAAGGCAGATGGAAGCAATAAAAGCGTCGTTTGTCAACTACGAAGTTATAATATGCTCTGGATTTGAGACATCTAAAATATACAATTTTGTTAAACAAACATTTGGGAGCAGAGAGAAAATAAGAATAGTAGAGAATCAGGTATATTTTCACTCAAACTGCTGTGAAAGTATAAGACTCTGCTTAAACAATGTGATGAACACTAATATTGTTGTGTGTGGTGGGGGCGTCTTATTAACCCCAGAATACTTAAGCTCAATTGACCTGAAAACACCCTCGATGCTTTTTCAGGATCAGCAACAGGAGGAAGGGTTTGAGATAGGGGTAATAGACAATCACAGCAGACTAGAAGGTTTGTCTCTAGCCGTTTGCGATAAAAGGTGGACTGAGCTTACCTATCTAACGGGGGAGTCCTTAGTGCAGTCATTTTACAACACAGTGTCCAATCCAGAATATAAGAACCGGTTTCTTTTTGAGGCTATAAACTCTTGGTCTGGTAGGAGAAAAGTTCATATGACAAAGAACCAAGGCAGTCCCATAATAAAAATCAACACCATCAAAACACTAAAGAGGGTTAACAGATAATGAAAATATTGTTTCAAAATTATGCCAATGATTTATCCACGGAGGCGATGTACCTCTCCAAAGCACTGAAAATGGCTGGTGTAGAAGCCGAGCTGTGGTCGGATGCGAACATGAGTGCCTACGACGTTTTAGATAGCTATAGACCCGACATGGTCTTGACCAGTTTTAGGGTTTTGACAAATGACATTGTAAAGTACCTGTCTCAGGGGGGGAGTCCTGAACTTGTTTTGAATGTCACTGGGGCCTCTGAGGACGATTGCAAAAAAATAGATGATCTTTCCGAGTCGATTAAGATAAGAATGATATACACGAACGCGTTCACAAAGAAAGAAAAGTTTAACAAGTTAAAGTTAGAGGGGATCTATCCGGCAGCGGATATATTTATGCAGCGTCGACCAATTCAACCAACACTTCCGCTAGGGATATTAAACGACGGAAATCCCGAGTGTGTGGCTAAGGCTGTGGGGGAAAACAAAACGTACCACCTCCTTTCGCTGCAAGATGGGGACTACTCCGACCATAGGGTGAGCGTGTCCTCGTTACATGAAGTCTATTGTCTGTATGAGAGGTTTGTGATAACCGGTATGCCTGACTTAGTTAATTCCCAAGTATTTTTTGACTCATGCCTAGCATGTCACAAGGTCGACATACTTCCAGAAAAAAAGTCTGAGGCACGGTTTCACACCGGCTTCCTTAAGAGGATTTTTTCTGAACCAAAAGAGGGCTTTGATAACGTGGGGGAACAGCTCAAAAAGCAGATAGTTGCAAAACACACACCGTTTAATCGAGCCGAGCGACTCATGAGATTACTGAAAAATGATCAGGCCGTAAGAAATTTACAAAACTTAAGAAACAATGTTGTAAAATAGGTGCATGGGAGATATAATATAAATGAAGATATTAGTGCAGTTCCCCACATATGCTAGGCCCGAGAAATTCATGGATGTGTTGGATAGGTACGTGGATACAGCTAGTAGTCACCACCAACTCTTTTTTAACATTAATTGCGATTTGTCAGATTTGAGTATGACAGACCCGTATGTGCAGGAACGTATTAAGTATATATTCAAGAAAAGGATAAATATTAATGGCGTGCAAAACTTCGATGCTAACACTGAGAAGATAAGTGCCATAAATGACCATATTGACGGTAAGGAATTTGATATAGTAATTTGTGCTAGCGACGATATGATCCCAAAGGCACACTCTTGGGACAATGAGATTGCTATTGCTATGCAGAAACATTTTCCAGATCTAGATGGGTGCGTACACTTTGATGATGGACGGGGAGGCGGGGAGCTTATAACCTTTTCTATTTTGGGTAAAAAGCTATACGACCATTTCGGATATATATATCACCCAGATTATAAGAGCCTTTATTGTGACAACGAATTCACGCAGGAGGTCAAACGTTTGGGGAAAGAGAAATACATCCAAAAGTTAATTATAAGTCATGAACACTACGCCATCGAGGGGACCGCTAACTACGGAGACTCAGACTTATCCACTAGAAAAACCCTTCACTACTCTGGGAGAGACGGCGTCGTTTTTGAGGAAAGAAAGAAGCTTGGTTTTCCAAGAGAAAGAATAACGAACGACTAAGGCTATTGCTTTTAGACTCTGGGGTGATGACCCTAAATATACGAAAAGGAGAGAACATGGCATCTAAGGTTCATGCAAACGTTCCGTTTAAAAACGAGGCAGTACTGTTAAAACATCTTGTTCCTATTTGGAACACCTATCCCATAGATGAATGGGTTTTTTTTGATGATGGCTCAACAGATGAAAGCGTGGAAATAGTAAATTCTTTAGAAGCTAAAGTGACCTTCGTTAGTGATAATAACTGTTTTGCTGTTGATGGAAATTGGCATGAAACAAATGTTAGACAAAAGATGCTTCAGTACAGTAAAGACAGCGGAGCACACTTTATAATTGCTATTGATGCAGATGAATTCCTATCGACTAATATGGTTAGTCAAATGGACGATGTGCTAAAATGTGCTGAAAAATATCAACTGGAGCTATACTGGTACAACTTCGTTGAAGATATTCACCACGTAAGACAAGATAGTCAGTATGTTAACAACTTCAAGAATTTTATAATGCACGTTCCTTCAACGTATGAGTTTCAAGGAAACCTAGTGAAGCACACACCAAGAACTGCACCAAGCAAATTGCCCAACACGATGTCTAAAGATTTTGGACTCATGCATTTACAAAGTTTAAATGTAGAGTTTTATGCTTTAAAACAACTCTGGTATAAGCACTGGGAATATCATGTGGAAAATAGGCCAATACACCTTATTAATGCTAGGTATGACCCAGTGGTTAACAACCTAAACTTCAACCCAGTAGAAATACCAAAAGAATTAGTTGATGACATAGATATAAGAAAAGAGATCTTTGACGAACTGTTACTTATAAAAGATTATAAGGGATATATTTTGAAAAACTTAGAACCAGGACTTATAACATTTGGACAACAATATCTATTGTCATAGGATAAGATAATGAAAAAGATACTTCTAACCGGAGCAACTGGCTTTCTTGGTCAAAATTTAAAACCAATACTGTCTCAGTCTTATAATGTATTTGGAGTAGGGTCTGATTGGGATCTAAGAGATCAAGAACAATGTAATAAATTACTAGCAGGTTTTCAATCAGATGCAGATGTTATAATTCACGCTGCTGGGACTGTTGGTGGAATTAGTGCAAACAAAGAGAATCCCGGAAGGTTTATGTACGACAATTTGATCATGGGAGCTAACCTAATCCACGAGGCGATGAAACAGAAAGTCTCTAAGTTTATATTATTAGGAACCGTATGTTCTTACCCAAAGTATACGCCAATACCATTTGAAGAAAAAGATATTTGGAATGGCTACCCCGAAGAAACTAACGCTCCATATGGTATAGCTAAAAAAACACTAATGAGACTCCTTGAATCTTATCATGAACAATACGGTATGGGCGGTGTAAATTTAATACCCGTCAACATGTACGGCCCACACGATCATTTTAATTTAACTAGCAGCCATGTTATACCAGCCCTTATTTTGAAGTTTTATAATGCGATGAAGGAGGGACGGCGTCAAGTCACGATCTGGGGAACCGGAGAAGCCTCAAGAGAATTTCTTTACGCTCCCGATTGTGCGGAGGCTATTCGCCTAGCAATTGAAAAGAATGTGACACCCGAACCTATAAACTTGGGCACCGGAAAAGAAATAAAGATAAAGGATCTAGTTTCTGAAATAGGAGAACAGATGGGCTTTGAGGGCGACATAGTATATGACCACTCCAAGCCAGATGGGCAGCCACGACGCTGCCTAGATACACAAAGGGCCGAAGAACGCCTAGGGTTCAAGGCTGCCACGGACCTTCAAACAGGATTAAAACAAACAATAGAATGGTTTTTAGGAGAACAACAATGCATATAGCTTTTTATGTGGATACCAATGGTGGAACCCCACAAAACACAGAAATCTACAACGCACTCAACAAAGCTGTAGATGAACGAACCGTAGACGATGCGAGTGTATTTTTTAATTCCGTTGACTTCAATCCAACAAACAGTAAGTTTGGAATGTTTGATGCTGCGGACATGTGGTCCTTTACAGGAAACCTTGTTGCAACGACAATGGAGAATGTAGACACCGCCGCAAGCATCGTCAATAAATTTAAGTTGTCCTACCTATACAGTAAGCAGGATGGGGACAGATTTGGAATTTTTAAGTTATTACACGTGGCGAAGAACTTTCCCGTTATCACAACAAACGAAGAAGATCGAGATGAGGTTTTAAGACTGACGGGCGTGGAACCTGTCACGCTGAAGGCTTTTAGTATAGAAGAAATAAAAGGGGTATGGCCATCATGAAAGATTTTGAACAAAAAGTAATCAACATGTATAACGATCAACATTGTAGTACATATGAAATAGCTAAAGAACTAAACACTTATCCCAACAAGATAAGACGAACCCTAGTCAAGCACGGCATTTCCCTAAAGACCAAAAGCGAGGCACAGAGAAATGCACTTGAAAGCGGGAGGAGTTCTCATCCAACGATGGGTAAGAAACGTTCCCGCAAGGAGCGACTCAAGATCAGTAGTAGTCTGGTTGATTACTGGGAAGACATGAGTGAAAAAGAAAGGGCAAAACGTGTCAAAGTAGCCAAGAAAAATTGGGAGAGCATGACTGCGGCACAAAAAGAAAACATGCGTTCCAAGGGGATCGCCGCGATACGTGTGGCCGCAACAGAAGGTTCCAAGCTGGAGAAATTCGTTGAGAGGCGTTTGGTGGATTCTGGATTCAGAGTCAAGATGCACGAAAGGATTATTCCGGCGGAAAACTTAGAAATAGACTTGTATATTCCTGAACTGAAGACTATAATAGAGGTAGATGGGCCTTCACACTTCCTTCCTATCTGGGGAGAAGATAAGCTACAGAAGCAAGTAAATGCCGACCTTAGAAAAAGCGGAACCCTTTTGAGTAAGGGATACGTAGTAGTTAGGGTCAAATCACTCGGTTCTGAGTCTCTCACCAAAAGGGAAAATATTATAGAGGCAATACTGAAAGCACTTAAGTCTGTGGAAAAGAAATTCCCAGCAAGATCAAAACGTTTTATAGAGGTTGAATAATGATTGAATTAGAAAAAAGCGATGATTTGTTTCAAGATGTTGAGCTGGAATCACCATCTACAGTCGATACTAGCGTAAAGGATATAATTATGGACGAGTCAGCACCAAGCGTAACCTCTCCGGAGTGGAACGATTACGTATTGGGCTTGTTTTCCGATAATGAACTTTTCGATGGTAGGCCAACGTGTGCGGGTCTTAGAAGGGTATCTGAACTGGTTCTGGGGCGAGTTGTTTCCAGTAAACCAACACAGGTATTTCCACCCACTAGTGGGGACGAGATCGGCAGGGCAACGGTGATATGGGAAGTTGTCTTTGTAGACGGATCTACGTTCTCCGACGTGGCAGACTGCTGGGAGGGCAACACAGACGATCTGTTTTGTGTATTTAATACCGCCACAGCAGCTACTCGTGCAGAGGGCAGGGCTTTAAGGAAAGCTCTTAGATTACGAACTGTAGCCGCCGAAGAAATGACCAAAAAGGATACGGCCAGTATTGTAAAAAGTATTAGCCAAACAAAACGGGTGGAGACTGAGGGCGAGTATGACGACTCCTACAGAATGAGTGATGCTCAGTCCAATTTTATTGACTCAAAATGCAAGCAACTCAACCTTGAGGTGGGGGAATTCTTTAATGAAGTTTTCAGCATTAACGTGAAAAGGAAGGTTGATAAGCGTCAGGCAAGTGACGCAATTAAGAAATTGAATGACTTTCAACAGGATAAAGATTTGATTCCTGACAATATCAGTGCCTATGTAGCAGATTGGAGAAATTAATGAAGGTAAATTATCAAACCATCAATGGTAGACTGAGTGTTGAGCTTGAGGGCGACTCTCAGAGGGATATCTTTCAAGAAATTGCTAGATTCCAAGAAGTCTTTGAGGAGACCGTTTGTGGAAAATGTGGCTCCGATAATATTCGGTTCGTTGTAAGAAACGTAGATGACAATCTGTACTACGAGCTTCGCTGTGCAGACTGTGGGGCGAAACTATCCTTTGGTTCTCATAAGAAGGGAGGTGGTCTATTTCCAAAGAGGAAAGATGGCGACAACTGGTTGCCCGACAAAGGTTGGGTCAAATGGAACCCTAAAACTGAAAAGAACGAATAAACAACAAAGGAG
>Ga0310125_10000025_pt1 | contig 56813 bp, 76 predicted proteins | sample CB11b_Tmax_Bot8__FD_203508 | JGI IMG/M metagenome (GOLD analysis project Ga0310125, IMG submission 203508) | Marine microbial communities from Western Arctic Ocean, Canada - CB11b_Tmax_Bot8 | ecosystem: Environmental > Aquatic > Marine > Oceanic | place: Canada: Western Arctic Ocean | collected... | reverse complement strand
ATTCAACTATATGTTTACTATCAGGAAATGGTCATTGGGATTTAAGAACACCTGGAAATGAGATTATAAACAATGCTACCACACCAACAGGTGATGTATTGTTAAGTACAAAAGATTTTGCTATAGGCGATAATTACACAATTATTGTTGAGTTTAGATAGAAATTCTTATAAATATACATTAGAACCTACAAGAGGGAGAAAATGAGATTAATATCCGAAGAAGTCCAAAATGCAGAGTACATTGTAGAAGATAACAATGGAAAAAAGGACTACAAAATTAGAGGTATCTTTTTACAAGCAGAAATTAGAAATAAAAATGGACGTGTTTATGAAAAAAGCATACTTGAAAAAGAAGTAAACAGATATAATAGAGAATTTATCAATAAAAGAAGGGCTTTTGGTGAGTTAGGACATCCTGATTCTCCAACTGTTAATTTGGAAAGAGTTAGTCATATGATAACTAAACTTCATCCAGATGGAACTAATTTTATTGGTGAAGCTAAGATAATGAATACCCCATACGGTAAGATCGTGAAAGGTCTTATAGATGAAGGCGCTCAATTAGGTGTATCATCACGAGGTATGGGTTCGTTACAAACAAGAGGTGGTGTAAATTATGTAGGTAGAGATTTTTATTTAGCTACAGCCGCTGATATTGTTGCAGACCCTAGCGCTCCAGACGCTTTCGTAGAAGGCATAATGGAGAGTAAAGAGTGGGTTTGGGACAATGGTGTGCTCGTTGAAAAAGACTTAAGCGCTTGGAAACGAGACATAGAGGTTGCAAAAAGACATGCTTTAGCGGAAGCGAAGGCGAATGTCTTTAAAAGCTTTCTTAAAAAACTCTAGTTTTATAAATAGTGCTACAAATTAATTTATAACTAGTTAAATTATAAATGTTTAAACATAAAAATAAGGAGATTTCTCAATGGCCGAAATAGACAAAAAAATTGAGGCAACAAAAGATCAAAAAGAGGTAGCTGAAAATGCTAATCCTAACGCTGATCTTCCGAAAAAGAATGCTGTTGCAGCTGAACCAACTCATCTGAAAAACGATGCCGAGGATTTAGGTGCGCCTGTAGTTAAACCTACTGACAGCAATCCGGATGCTTCAAAAACAGTTAAAACTGTTTCTGGACAACCTGCTCAAAAACATGAAGGTAAACCTGACGGTATGCCTACATTAAAAAAAGAGGAGAAAAAAGAAACAGCAACGGACACCGAAGATAAATCTACAGTAAAAGAAGGCGAATTGCCTGCTGGTCTGAAAAAACACCTTGACGCTAAAAAAGATGACAAGGAAGCTAAAACTGAAGAAGTTGAAGCGAAAAAAGATGACGAGAAAAAAGAGGATACTAAAGAGAAAGACATAGACGTAAAAGAACATGTTGACGCTTTAGTAGCTGGAAATACTGATTTATCGGAAGAGTTCAAAACAAAAGCTGCAACGATTTTTGAAACAGCAATTAAATCTAAAGTTAAAGAAATTGCAGAAGAAATGGAAGCAGATTATAATAAAAAATTCGAGAGCGAAACTTCTAGTGCTAAAGCTGAGTTAGTTGAAAAAGTCGATTCTTATCTATCATACGTGGTAGAGGAGTGGATGAAAGAAAACGAACTTGCTTTGGAAAGAGGGATCAAAGGCGAAATCGCTGAGGACTTTATCAGTGGTCTTAAAAAATTATTTGAAGATCATTACATAAATGTTCCAGATGAAAAATATAATGTACTTGAAGATCAAGCTTCAAAGATTGAAACGTTAGAAAAGAAACTTAACGAATCAATTGAAAAGAATGTTGAATTAAGTAAGTCAGCTAACAAGTATAAATCAGCTGAAATTTTAGATGAAACATCTAAAGATTTAACTGACACAGCTAAAGAAAAATTCAACAAGCTTGCTGAAGAGGTGGATTATTCAACAGAGGCAGATTTTAGAGCTAAGATAGCAATCATTAAAGAAAGTTATTTTAGAACAAAAGACGCTGGTGACGGACACGATGATGTAGCGGCAGGCGAAGGTCAAAACGAAGACCTAAGCAATGCGATGGCTGCTTATAGTGCCGCTATAAGTCAGACAAAAGATATTAAATTATCAACAAAGTAAAATAAAAAAGGGAGATAAAATAACATGTATTTATCAGAACAATACGAAAAAAAATGGCAGCCAGTTTTAGAGCACCCTGATTTACCAAAAATCAGTGACTCTTACAAACGTGCCGTTACGGCTACTATCTTGGAAAACCAAGAAAGAGCTATGAAGGAGGACAGCGCATTTTTAAGTGAAGCTGCTCCTACGAATAATACTGCTGGAACTTCAAATTGGGATCCAATTTTAATTTCATTAGTACGAAGAGCAATGCCAAACCTTATCGCATACGATATTGCTGGTGTTCAACCAATGACTGGTCCAACAGGACTTATTTTCGCAATGAGATCAAGATATACTTCAGCAACAGGTAACGAAGCGTTATTTGACGAAGCTGATACTGATTACTCATCTAGAAATGCTGCTGGCGATTCAGTTACTCACGATGGTGTTACTGAACATAGAGGAACTAATCCTTCTGTTCTTAATGACGCACCTGCTGGCGAGTATACTAGAGGTCAAGGTATGACAACAGCTGGCGCTGAGGCATTAGGCGACGCTACTGCAAACGCATTTGCTGAAATGGCTTTCTCAATTGAGAAAACTACAGTGACGGCGAGAAGTAGAGCTCTTAAAGCAGAATATACTATGGAACTTGCTCAAGATTTAAAAGCAATCCATGGCTTAGACGCTGAAACAGAACTTGCAAACATTCTATCTGCTGAAATCCTTGCGGAAATCAACAGAGAAGTTGTAAGAGCTGTTTATATCAATTCAGAAAAAGGCGCTGCTACAAACACAACTACTGCTGGTGTATTTGATTTAGATACAGACTCAAACGGTAGATGGTCAGTTGAAAGATTCAAAGGTCTTATGTTCCAATTGGAAAGAGACGCAAACAGAATCGCACAAAGAACAAGACGTGGAAAAGGTAATATGATTATCTGTTCTGCTGATGTTGCTAGTGCTCTTCAAATGGCTGGTGTTTTAGATTACACGCCTGCATTAAACAACAATCTAAACGTTGACGACACTGGTAGCACATTCGCTGGTGTATTAAACGGTAGATTTAAAGTGTACATTGATCCATATAGTGCTAACTCAAGCGCTAGTCAATATTACGTTGTCGGTTACAAAGGTACTTCACCTTATGACGCTGGTATGTTCTATTGTCCGTATGTTCCATTACAAATGGTTCGTGCTGTTGGTCAAGATACTTTCCAACCAAAAATTGGATTTAAAACTAGATACGGTCTAGTTGCTAATCCTTTTGCGGAAACTGGTGCTGCTTCGGGTGCTGTAACTGGAATCACTGATTCTGGTACACCTAACTCAAACAGATATTACCAAAAAGTTAAAGTATCAAACATAATGTAATATTGTTTAATTGAAAACAAATTAAAAAGGGGGCTTCGGTCCCCTTTTTTTTGGCCTAAATAATCATATGCTTAAACTCTTTATATATTTTTGGATATTAATGATAGTAATAGCGTTTGGTCTAGGTTATATACACGGAAACCTAACTTTTTAAACATGTATAAATATTGTTATGAGTGATGAAAAAGAATATATGAAATATAAACCTGCCAAAGAAGGCAGTTTTAAATCATATGCACCAAGTATTATCAAAGGTATGGGGCCGAGGTTCAGCAATCGCTATGAATCTAAACTATTTCCAGCAAGTAAAGTAAATTTAGATTTATCTCATAGATGTCCATTAGAATGTCCTAGATGTTCAAGACAAATGCATTGGAGAAATAAAGGTAAAAGAGTACCAGGTAGAGATATAACAATAGAAGAATTTGAAAAGATTCTTGATTACTTTGACAGAATACAATTTTGTGGTCAATACTCTGATCCTATACATCACCCACACTTTATTGATTTCTTAAAAATGATACATGATAGAAAGAAAATAAGTCAAGTACATAATGCCTCTACACATAAACCAGATAGTTTTTTTATCAAAGCATGGGAAACAAATCCTGAAGCTCAATGGTGGTTTGGTATAGATGGTCTTCCTAAAGATAGTCACAAATATAGAGTACATCAAGATGGTGAATTGCATTTTAAAAGAGCGATCATGTCTAAAAAATATTTAAAAAAAACACCAATATGGCAAATGATAGTTTTTAGATATAATCAAAATTCAATAAAAGAATGTGTTAAACTGGCTGAAGATAATGGAATAGTTTTTAATTTAATAAATAGTGGTAGATGGTTAGGTCCAGATGATTGGTTAATGCCTGAAAATAAAACAGAGTCAAGAGGTGACTATGCTGAAACATGGGATCCTAAAGACAATAATCTAGTTGGGGCGGCACCAGATGTTATTATGAATGCGAATCCAGATGGTTCAAGGTATCAACACCCTACATTAAAAGATGGCTCTAATTATTTAGGTTTACCCGAACATATAAAAAGAGACGACTTAAAGAAAAGAAAAAATGACAGAGATTAAATTAAATTTTCCACATGTAACAGAATATAATAAATATGGAAAAATAAGTGAAGAAAATAAATTTCCTGACCAGGAAGATACTAAAATAGAACCTATGTGTATTAAGGGTAATATGAATCTTGCTATTACAAATAGAGGTCAATTAATACCATGTTGTAGATGTGATACAAATGAAAATATGACCGATCCAGAATTTAAAAAAATGATAGACGCAAGCCAACTAAAAGATTATAAAAGTATAGATGATATAATTGAATCGAATGTTTGGAAACAATTTTATGACCAACTAAAACAAAATAGAGGTCCTAAAGCTTGCTGGGATACTTGTCGTACTAATAAACCAGAAGAAGATAAACAAGAAATGGTGTTTGCTGATAAAGATGGTAAGCTAAAAGTATGGGAAAGAAAATAGATAAATATGTTTATGAAAAGTTTATTGAGAACAATATTAGGAATACTACTTGTAATAGTTTGTATTAAAGTTATAATGCTACTAGTTATCTTGTGTTATGTTGGATTTATTGACAACAATGTATTCAATAAACCTACAGATAGCTCAGTAATAATTGAAAAGGTTGAAAAGGAGACAGATAAATAGTAATATGAATGATTGGACAAAAGAGTTTATAAACAAACACACAGCCAGAGGTTCACATAGGTGGGCATTTTGGTGTGAAGGAATAATAATAGGTTTAATAATAGGAATTTTAATACTATGACAACAGCAATGGATAGACAACCCACAAAATTAGATTACGCTAGTCCAACACAATTTAAATTTAGCATATTGAAGTTACCTAAAGTAGAATATTTTTGTACTTCAGCTAATATACCTGGCATTGCATTGTCTGATACTCAAACACAACCAACACCACTTAAAGATATACCTTTACCTGGTGACAAGTTAAATTACGAAAGACTTACTATCTCATTTTTAGTTGATGAAAATTTAGAAAACTATAGAGAGATACATGGTTGGTTAAGAGGCTTAGGATTTCCAGGTGACCATAAAGAATTTAAAAATGTTTTAGATAGTGGTAATAGTAGATTTCCTGGTAGTACATCAAACATATTAGGTGACGCTGGCCGATCAAAATATGCACCACCAAAAACAGGTGGTCTTTTTTCGGATGCTACGTTATCTGTACTATCAAATAAAAACAATTCAGTTTTAGAAGTTAGATTTAGTGATGTATTTCCTATTTCATTATCTGGTCTTCCTTACAACCAACAAGCAACAGATGTTGATTATTTAACAGCGTCTGTTACGTTTGACTATAAAATTTATGATTTTGCTCTAACAGGATCATCATCAACAACTATTACAACATCTTAATCAGACTTTACTTTTAAAGGTTTTTGTGATATAATAATGTGAAAAGGATAAATTATGACATTGGAAGAATTACAAGAAATTGCTGAAAAAGATTTAAAGATTAATGATATTGAATTAGATATAGCGTCTTTACAAACACCTCAAATACACAATAAGTTTTTAAAATTTTTAACTAAATTTAAGTTATTATTAGTACGTGCTGAAGATGAGTTTAGAACAATTAAAAGGGATAAGTGGGAATATTACACAGGTAAATCAGACCCACAAGTTTATATACTTAAACCTTTTCATTTAAAAATACTTAAAGCAGATGTAGGACAATATATTGAAGCTGATCCAGAGTGGCAAAAAGCAAATCAAAAGGTTAAGTATCTAGAAGCAGTTGTAGATTTTTTAGATAGATCATTAAGACAAATCTCCAATAGAACATTTACTATCAAGAACGCAATAGACTGGAAAAGGTTTACTAGTGGAGCTGTATAATGTATTTAACTAATAACAATTGCGTTTCAATTTCAAAATTCAATCAAAACTATTGTAGTACTATAATAGAAAATTCAGATAAATTAAGATTAAAAAAAGCCGCTATACAAGACGGCAATAATAAGAATAGAAGTTCCAAGGTTGCATGGATTAAGGAAAATAATCAATTATATAAAGATATGGAAGATGTTATCTTTAATCATAATGTAAAAGCAGATTGGAATTTTAATATAAAAGAATTTGAACCCTTTCAGTATACAGTATACGAAGAAGGAGACCATTATGATTGGCATATAGATTCACATATTAAGCCTTACCCTAATGGTTTTATTAGAAAGATAAGTTTTACTTTATGTTTAAATGAAGATTACGAGGGTGGTGAATTAGAAATAGCTAATTTAAATCCTAAAGGAATCAATAAGAATATACATTTTAAAACTAGATTTACAACTGGTACAATTATAACCTTTCCATCATTTATGTGGCATAAAGTACATCCGGTGACCAAAGGAATAAGAAAAGTTTTGGTAGGTTGGATTGTAGGTCCACCTTTTGTGTAATGCCAGATATAAGATACATCATAGTAGACAAGGTAAACGAAGTTTATTTAAAGATAGAAGCTGACGCCTCTATACGTAGAGAGTTATCAGAATATTTTTGCTTTGAAGTGCCAGGTTATAAGTTTGTTCCTGCCTATAGAAACAGAGTATGGGATGGAAAGATAAGATTATTTTCTTATGCAACTGGTCAAATTTACGCCGGTTTATATCCTTATATACTTAAATGGTGTGATGATAATAAGATACAGGTAGTAGATGGTGCTAAAATAGTTGATACTAAAGTTGATTTAGAATTGGTAGATAAGTTTACAAAAGCACTTAAAGTACCTATGGAAATAAGAGATTATCAAAAGGAGGCCTTTATCCATGCAACACAAAAGAATAGATGTTTATTATTATCTCCAACAGCCTCTGGTAAATCACTTATAGTTTATATGTTAGTGCGTTATAATATGATAAGACTAAAAGAACAAAACAAAAAGATACTTATTATAGTGCCAACAACATCATTGGTTGAACAATTACATAAAGATTTCAAAGAATATGGTTGGAGACCAGAGAAATATGTACATAAGATATATCAAGGATATGAAAAAGATACAGATAGAAATGTAGTTATATCTACATGGCAATCAATATATAATCAGCCTAAAAAATGGTTTCAACAATTTGGTATGGTAATGGGTGATGAAGCACACTTGTTTAAAGCAGTTTCACTTACAAAAATAATGACTAAATTAGAGAAGTGTAAATATAGAATAGGTCTTACAGGTACTTTAGATGGTACAAAAACACATAAGTTAGTATTAGAAGGATTGTTTGGTACAGTAAACAAGGTAACTTCAACAACAGAATTACAAGAGAGTAAACAGTTAGCTGATTTAAAAATTATATGTTTAGTGTTACAACATGACAAAGATGTTAGACATATGTTAAAAGACAAGACGTATCAAGAAGAAATGGATTATTTGGTACGAAGTGAAAAAAGAAATAAGTATATAAGAAACTTAGCCTCTAGTTTACAAGGTAATACTTTATGTTTGTTTCAATATGTAGAAAAACATGGAAAGGAGTTATATGAATCAATTAAAACAAAAGCTGTTGACAAACAAGTATTTTATGTCCACGGTGGAGTGGATACAGGCGATAGGGAAAAAATACGAGAAATTACCGAAAAGTCTGACGGAGCTATTATCGTTGCAAGTTATGGGACTTTCAGTACAGGCATTAATATACGGAACTTGCATAACATTATTTTTGCTAGTCCTAGCAAGTCACGGATAAGGAACTTACAATCTATTGGAAGAGGATTAAGATTAAAAGATAATAATTCAGCTGCGACTTTATACGATATAGCAGATGATATTAGTTATAAAGAAAAAGAAAATTATACACTGGCACACTTTAGAGAACGAATAAACATATACAATGATGAAGACTTTAATTATGAAATACACAATATAGATTTAAATACACCGAGGAAAAATGGAAAAATGTAAGTACTGTAAAAGGGAAATGATGAAAATTAAAACTATTCTTAATGGTAGAAGGCAGAATAGGTTTAGACCTATTAATCAAATTAATACATCAAATTTTTACAAAGCTTACTGTTTGCCTGAATCTAGATCACAACACAGACAAGATATGTTTGTACTTAAAGAATTTAAATTTAAGGGTGATGGTTATTTTATTGAAATTGGCGCAGCTGATGGATTTGACTCAAGTAATACTTATCTATTAGAGAAAAAATTTAATTGGAAAGGTATTTTAGCAGAACCGGCAAAAATTTGGCACAAAGATTTAAAAGAAAATAGACAATATTTTACCAAAAATGCGACTGCTATTGAAACAAATTGTATATGGAAAACATCTGGTGATGAATTGGTCTTTAACGAAGTTCCTGGACATACAGGCAAAAGTGAATATTCAACACTTGATATTTATGCAAATGTTGGCAGAAAAGGAAGTAAACTTCGTAACACATTTGGTAAAAAATATAAAGTTAAAACAATTTCTCTAATAGACCTATTGCTTAAGTATAATGCTCCAAAACAAATTGATTATTTGTCAATAGATACCGAAGGAAGTGAGTTTGAAATTTTAAATGCATTTGACTTCAACTCATATGATATTAAAATAATTACCTGTGAACATAATAGCATGCCTGATAGAAAAAAAATATATAATCTGTTAATTAATAATGGTTATAAAAGAAAATTTTCTGACCCCATTGAAGATTGGTATGTACGATGAAAAAATTACAAGAGATTATGCGCTGGCACACTTTAGGGAACGGATAAATATATACATGGAAAAATGTAAGAACTGTAAATGCGAGGCACATTGTCCCGAAACTTGTATGAATTGCAAGTGTAATAAATGTGATTGTTCAATTTGTGATAAACCAAGACCTAAAGTAAAAACAGGAGATGAAATAGTACAATAAATGGAACAAAGTAAAACAACAGCCGAAAAAATAAAAATCATTAAGTTGATTAATGGGGACGATATTGTTGCCGTTGTGGAAAATTCAAAGAGTCAAATGGATACCACACATCAAACAATTTGTATTAATAAACCTTTACAGATAAAATACGTACCACAAATAACAATGCATGGTTTCAAAGACTATATCGCATTGATACGTTGGACGGCCTATACTAACGATAATCATATTACAATTCCAAAAGATAAGATAATGACTATTACAAATGCCAACGAGGCTATGAGTAAGAGTTATCTTGGTGTCGTTGATACATATGGTGATATTCCATTGGCCAATGCAGATGGACATAGACAGAAAATGATGATGAAGTTTTCTACTAAAGAAAATAGAAAGTTAAATGAGATATTTGATGACAGATTTTATGATGAAGATGATGAGCCAGGAACTTTACATTAATAATCCCCCTAGCTGGAGGTTCTCTATCAACCGGCTACACCGTTCATTATACATATTTTCCAGAAAAAGTCAATGCTGATTTAGCCTAAAACCGAAATTTTTTTGGTGTGTTATAACCTTAAAACATTGACAAACTGAACGAAAAGGTATATAGTTATATTATGACTGCAAAATCAAAAACGAAGAAAGAACACTACGTTAATAATAAAGAGTTTCTGGAAGCGATGAACAAGTACAAAAAAGCTGTACGAAAAGCAATAAGAGAAAAACAAGATAAACCAGCAGTAGGAAACTACCTTGGATCCTGTTTTTTGAAGATTGCCAATCACCTTTCATTTAGACCAAATTTCATAAATTACACATTCAAAGATGACATGATTTCAGATGGTATAGAAAACTGTCTACAATACCTTGACAACTTTGATGGCAAAAAATCTAACAATCCTTTCGCTTATTTTACTCAAATAATCTACTATGCTTTTATACGTAGAATACAAAAAGAGAAAAAACAAGTGACGATTAAACACAAACTTATTAGTAAATCAAATTTAGATGACTTTGCTCTCCAACCAGGTGAAGATAGAGAGTTTAAAAATCAAATGACAGAGTATTTACAAAAGAACTTACCTATGGATTCACAAGAGAAAATAGCTGAAGAAATAGCAAAAAGTAAAATAAAACGTAAAAAAAGGACGAGTAAGAATAGTTTAGATTATTTTTTCCAAAAAAATTATGAAGATAGCTCTGCTAAATGATACACATTTTGGTTGCCGTAATGATTCTCCACACTTTATAAACTATCAAAATAAGTTTTACGAGGAACAATTTTTTCCTTATATTATTGATAACGATATAAAATGTTTAGTACATTTAGGTGACGTTGTTGATAGACGTAAGTTTATTAATCACAACACAGCCCACAATTTTAGAGTAAATTTTTGGGATAAATTAGAAGAATTGAATATAGATACTCACGTTATATTGGGTAATCACGATACCTATTATAAAAATACTAACGAAGTAAATGCTATACAAAATTTAAATCTAGGAAAAATTACAACATATACAAGAGCAACAGATATAAATCTTGGTGGATTAGATATATTGTTTATACCATGGATATGTGAAGCCAATATAGAAGATACTTTATATAAAATAGATAATACAACAGCTCAAATTGTTATGGGTCATTTAGAAATAAAAGGTTTTGAAATGCATAGAGGAATTGTAAATGAACAAGGACTTGATAGAGAACAATTTAGAAGATTTGAAAAAGTATTATCTGGTCATTTTCATAAGAAATCAGATGATGGTCATATCTTTTATCTAGGTACACAATATCAAATTATGTGGTCAGATTATAATTGTCCAAAAGGTTTTCATATATTTGATACAGACACAAGAGAATTAGAACGAATAGAGAACCCTTTACCTATATTTAAAAAATTAATATATGATGATACAAAAGAAAACTATGACAATTTAGATTTATCCTCTTACGATAATTGTTTTGTAAAACTATTTGTAAACAGGTGTAAGAATAAAGAAATGTATAGCAATCTAGTAGAAAGATTTTACAACAATACCAATGTACATGAATTGATTATTAATGAAGATACAACTGATATTACACAAACAGTTAAGGTAGATACTATAGATCAAGGCGAAGATACATTAACATTTTTAGGTAACTATATTGAACAGGTAGATACTGATTTAGATAAGACAAAACTAAAAGAGTTTGCAAAAGAATTATACACGGAGGCCAGTGAATAATAAAATTCCAAAAGTTGAAACATTAGAATCACAAAAAGAAGAATTAGAGTCATCTATGAAATCTTCCAGACATCAAGAGTATGTTAGAAAAGAAATGGATAAAATTAGAGCAGAAGGTAAAATGAAGGAAGAAAGTGTGTCTGATACACACGCTATTATTAAAGAGGCAGAAAAAAGATTAAAAACACCATCAGAAAAAATGCAAGAGGAGTTGGAACCAATACCAAATTTATGTCCAATAACAGATGAATAAAGCTATAATAGAAAGTATTATAGATGTAGGTAGTGGATTAATTTTAGCTATTCTTATTCAATTATATATCTTTCCATTCTTTGGATTATATCCAACTATTTTAGATAGTATAGGAATTGCGTTAATATTTACTGTTGTATCAATGGTAAGATCAGCATGTTGGAGATACTTCTTTAGAATTAGGCCTATTAATCCGGTTTTAGGAAATAAAGATGATAGTCTTTAAAAAAATATCATATAAGAATTTCCTATCTACAGGTAATACGCCTATAGTAATAGACTTAAATAAATCACATACAACATTAGTAATAGGACCAAATGGATCAGGTAAGTCTACTTTATTGGACGCCCTTTGTTTTGTTTTATTTAATAAACCATTTAGAATTATAAAGAAAGAACAAATAGTAAACTCAATAAACAATACAGAAACTATTGTAGAAATAGAATTTAATGTAGGTATGAAAGAATATAAAATAGTAAGAGGTATTAAACCAAATCTATTTGAAATATATCAAGATGGTGTTCTTATGAATCAAGACGCCAACAGTATAGACTATCAAAAATATCTAGAACAAAATATAATGAGACTTAACTATAGGTCTTTCTTACAAGTTGTATTATTAGGATCATCATCATACGAGCCGTTTATGAAAATGAAACCTAGATACAGACGAGAAGTGGTTGAGGAAATTTTAGACATTAGAGTGTTTGGTCTTATGGACTTGATATTAAGAAGTCAACAATCAGATTTAGCTAAGAAAGTTATTGAAATGAAACACCGAGCTGACCTTATACAAACCAAGTATGAGACAGAGTTAAATCACTTCAATGCTATTTCCAACTTGAATATGAACGACCTAGATGGTAAAAAACAGCTGATTAACAAAAACGAAGAAGATAATAAAGAGTATGGTAGAAAGATTGAATCACTAAACAAACAAATAGGTTCTCATAAAAAAGAAATAGAAAATAAAAATAAAGTAGTTACCAAGGTAAGTAAATTAACAAAACTAGAAGCTAAGATTGAAACCAATTTAAAGACACATCAAAAGACATTAGAGTTTTTTGAGAATAATGATAGTTGTCCTACATGTACACAACCTATAGATCAAAATTTTAAAACTCAAAAGATAAATACTACTAAAACAAAAGTAAAAACTCTATCAGATGGTATGAGAGATATATTAAGTGAGATAGCCAAAACAGAATTAAAATTAACAGAAATGAATAAAGTATCTGAAAAGATATATGAACTTAATATTGACATATCTAAATATGAAACATCTTTAGACGAGATAAATAAGTTTAGCAATAGAATACATGAAGAAATGAGACTACTAGAAAACAAACAAGTTGATGGTAAAGAGATTAAAATACAACTAGAAGATTTAAAACAACAACTAGATGATAGTAAAGTAGAAAGAGATAGAATAATTGAACAAAAGGATTACGTAGATATATTAAGAGAGATATTAAATGACAAAGGTGCCAAGGCTCAGATTATACGTAAGTATGTTCCTATAATGAACAGCTTAATTAATCAACATTTACAGGCCATGGATTTCTTTGTATCGTTTCATTTAGATGAGGAGTTTAATGAAACAGTAAAGAGTAGATTTAGAGATACATTTAATTATAATAACTTTAGTGAGGGTGAAAAAATGAGAATAGACCTTGCATTGTTATTTACTTGGAGACATATTGCAAAGATGAAAAATAGTACAAATACCAATCTATTAATATTAGATGAAATATTTGACGGCAGTTTAGACGGTCAAGGTACAGATGATTTTTTTAAGATTATAACACAACTCTCAAAAGAAAACATCTTTATTATATCCCATAAGGGAGATATAATGTTTGATAAATTTACTAATATAATAAAGTTTGAGAAGTATAAAAACTTCACAAGATTACAACCAACATAGGAGATAATATGGGTAGTACACAAAAAAGTGTAATGAGACCACCACAAACAAAAAGGGAGAAGATACCTAAACAGGATAATTATACTGATAATGCTCAAACGTTTATGAAGGCAAAGTCAAAAAAACAAGTAAACACTGACAAAAAAGAGGAGAAGGGGGCCACTGAAGTGGACGATAAAAAAACTTTAAAATTGGTACCACCAAGAGACCCGAGAGTAAATTCAGCCATAGCACCTTTTAGCGATGATATGTTAAAAGATGAGGGTTTTAAAGATAGAAAAGAACTAGCAGACGCTATGTTCAAAACTATGAGAAAATATGGTGGATTAGGTTTAACCTGTAATCAGGTTGGATTGCCTTTCAATATGTTTACATTAGGCGATCATCCAGATTTAGAAAAAGGGTTAAAGATGGCATGTTTTAATCCATTTATAATTTCAAAAAGTGAGGAAACAGTAATGATGAAAGAAGGTTGTTTAACCTTTCCTTTTGTATTCTTATCAATAGTAAGGCCTAGAAAAGTAGTTGTTAAATACGAAGACGAAGATGGACAATTAAGAGAAGGCCACCTTGATGGTATGATTAGTAGAGTATTCCAACATGAATACGATCATATATTAGGTAAGAATTTTATAGATGGTGTATCTAAAATGAAATTGGATATGGCTTATAAGAAGGCTGCTAAACAGATGAAACTCTACGAAAAACGTAAGAATCAATAAGCTTGACAATCAGATTAATTTCTGATAGGATTATATTATGAATAAAGAAGACTTTGATATACATGAAAAACAAGATTTAGAAGGCGTTGAAAAAAAGTGGAAGAAATTCCAAGAAGAAAACGATATATCTAAAGTAGAAGATGTTGATCTAAAACATCTTAAAGAAGAAATAGAAAAAGACCTTGGATACGTGTCTAAAATGACCGTACAAGAGTATACATTATTCCAAAAGTGGCAAGAAGTACATAAGAAATATCCTACAACCGAATCAACTACATTGTATGGTACTGAAAAAATATTAACATCACCTGAACAAAGAACTCAAATAGATACAGTTAGAAATAATATCTGGATTCCAGAATCACCTGAAGACTATGATAAATTAGAACCTGTATTAGAACCTACAGATGATAGTACAAAAAATTTTAAAGGTAAAGCAGTAAGAACTGCCAAACTATCAGAGAACTGGAATACATTAAGAACGTTTTTGTCTACTATGAAAAACAATAGTAATATTGGTAGACAACTATTCTTTAATGTAAATGATAACAGATCAGGTAAACATCTAGGTGTCATTTGTATATCTGGTGACTTTATGGATTTAACTCCAAGAGACAGTGCTATTGGTTGGGATAGACATAGTAAAACATTTGGTGGTATGATTAATCATACTGCTATTGGTTCCTCTATTGTACCAACACAACCTTTAGGTTATAGTTTTACTGGTGGTAAATTATTAGCATATCTATGTTTATCAGATGATGTACAAAGAATATGGCAAGAAAAGTATGGCGATAAGTTAGTTGGTGTTACCACAACATCTTTATATGGTAAGGCAAAAGCGAATACTTTAAGTCAATATGATGGTTTAAAATATTGGAAACGTATGGGTTTCACTATGGGTTCCGTTTCATATGAACCACAATTAGAAACTAAAAATTTAATTAAACAATGGTTAAAGAAAAATCATACTAGAAAATTCTTTGAATGGTATGTGGCAACAAGAGCCAATGGCCAACCATTAAAAAGAGATCATAAAAATAGGTCATATATGTTTACTTATTCAAGACTTGGTATACCTAAAGAGTATATAAAAACAGATCATGCTAGAGGTATATACTTTGCAAGATTATATGAGAATACATATGAGTATTTAAGAGGCGAAGTAAAAGATGATGGTTTAAAGAAACGATTCGATTCGTCTACCGAAGCATTAGTTAAGGTGTGGAAAGAAAAACATGCCTCTAAAAGAATAAAGAGTCTAGAAAAAACAAATAGATATTCTAAAGAATCACATTTTTATGATGATTTGATATACTTAAATTGGGAAGAGTGTAAAGGAAAGTACTTAAATCAAGTAGGAAGATAGAGAATCAGCAAGAGTTATCCAATGTTCTGGTAATGTTCTATAAATTAATTTCAAAAAGCAAGTAAAACCGTCAAAAATAATGGTTGCTTTTCGTTTCATTTTCCTTTAGGATAAGAGTATATTATGAAAAAGAAAACCACTACAAAAGTTTCACTAGATCAAAAATCACAATTAGCAAAATTATTAGCAACCGAAAATGTAAGCATTCAACATAACAATGTTAGAACGGCTTCTTTTGATGTAAAGAATAGAGTACTTACATTACCAATTTTTAAAACAAAATCTCCCGATGTGTATGACATGTTAATCGCCCATGAGTGCAGTCATGCTCTATTTACTCCTTATAAATTATGGGCAAAAATTACAGATGATGAGTTACGTGCTTATGTAAATGTTCTAGAAGATTGTAGAATAGACTTAAAAATTCAAAAGAAATATCCTGGTGTTACTAAAAACTACCTTAATGGTTTTGATATTCTTAATAATGCTAACTTCTTTGGAGTTAGAGATAAAGATTTAAATAAAGACTTACATTTAATTGATAAAATTAATATGTTCTATAAGTCTTCAAAAAGATTACCAATACATTTTACAACCCTTGAAAGCATTTGGATTAAAAAAGTTAATGCAATAAGAACTTTTACAGATGTTGTTACGTTAGCTAAAGAAATGTTAAATTGGCAGAAAAAACAAACTGAAAAAAATAAAAAGGATCCAAATTTTTCAGGTAGTAATTTAGATAAACTGTATGTAATAAAAGACGATCATAAAGGTCCTGAAGAAACTAAAGCAGAAACACCTAACAATGATGATGAAGATGGTAATAATAAAAAAGAAGAAAAACCTCAAGAAAAAAAAGAAGGCAATGGTGAAGCTAGTAAAGAAGATGTACAAGTTGACAATGCTGAAAATCAAAAATCAATTGAGGGTGGTGATGGTAAAACAGAAGATCAAGAAAGTAAAGGTTTAGATTCAAGAAAATTTATAGCAATTACTGATAAAAAATACCAAGAAAGTACTCAAAGAATTACAGACAGTGATGTTGAATATAATTATGTGACTTTACCTGAACCTGATTTAAATAAAGTTATTGTTCCAACTAAAACTTTCTTAAAAGAAATGAGAGAATATATTAGAGGTGAATATAAAATATCATCTAGTACAACTCAATATTTAAATTGGTTAAAAAATGATTTTAAAAAGTATTGTAGTGATAATATGAAAACTGTTAACTATCTAGTTAAAGAATTTGAAATGAAAAAATCTGCTACTGCTTATAAGAGAGCAACTACTGATAAAACAGGTACAATTGATCCACTTAAATTAAAAGATTACAAATTTAGTGAAGACATTTTTAAAAGATTAACTATCTTACCTACAGAAAAAAACCATGGTATGATGATGTTGTTAGATTGGTCTGGTAGTATGTGTGCTGATCTTAAAAAAACTATAGATCAATTAATTAATTTAGTTTACTTTTGTAGAAAAGTTAACATACCTTTTAAAGTATATGCATTTACTACCGAGTATTGTGAAAAACAAGGATTAGTCCATAGAGATAGGGATCCTAGTAAAGCAACTTTTAAATTTAAAAGTGGTGATATGTTTTTAGAAAATTTTAATCTAATTGAAATAGCAAATCATAATTTAAAGAAAAAAGAATTAGAAGAGTCTTTAATGTATATTTACAATATGGGCTTATGTTATGGCCATTATTCAAGAAAAGGTTTATGGAATGAGGAAAGACATGAAGGAAGTAGATTTCATATGCCGTCTCAATATAATTTAGGTACTACACCACTTAACGAAGCTTTAGTTGCTTGTTTAAAATTGGTTCCATTATTCAAAAGAAAATATAATATTGAAAAAATGACTTTCATTACATTAACTGATGGTGGTGCTAACTATTCTGGTGACGCAAAAGTTGTAGAAAACAAAGATGGTAAACTTATTAGAGCACATAAAGATGAATTAAGAGTCACTGATAAAAATGGTAGAGACAAATATATTCCAATTAAAACAGTTATTAAAATTGGTAAAAAACAATATGTTAATGAGGATAGTAGATCAGATATGACTGCTTTGTTATTAACTCTTATACAAAAAGAACATAATATAAAAACAATTGGTTTCTATGTTTTAAAAACTATTAAGTGGTGGGATGTTGGCAGATTTACTAGACAACTTAAATCATATATGTTAAGAGAAAAAGTTATTGCCGATATTAGAAAGAAATTTGTTAAAGAAAAATGCGCTATTGTATATCATAAAGGATATAACAAGTATTTTTTATTAAATGGTAAAACAATGGCCGTACAAAATACTGACCTTACTACAATACAAGAAGGCTTAAAACCAGGTCAGATTAAAAATTTATTTAGTAAAAGTATGAAAGGAAGAATCACTTCCAGAACACTATTAAATAAATTCATTGAGGAGGTTGCGTAAAAATCAATGTGGATAACACAATTTTTAGGCTTGCTTTATGAATAGAACTATGATAGGATATATTAATAAAACGAAAGGAAAGCACTATGCTAAACACTAAACAAACACAATTTATTGAACATGCTTATTCAATGTTTAATAAAAAGGAGTTAACTGTAGATCAGTTAAAGAAAGCCAATGCAAAATTTGGCTGTAAATATGCTCCACAATGGTTGATTAAAAATAAAGATTACAAATTAGGTAAATCTTTATTTAAATTACCTGTAGACGGTGAGGACGTTTCTGTTCCAGAACCAGTTATCAAAAAAGATACGGCTAATGAGGTTGAATCAAAATCTGAAGCCGCTTATATTGTATCATCTTTAGTAGGCGACATTGTCCCTAAAAAAGATCCAATATTTGTTCCATTTGGTAATTATACAGATGTAAAATCTATTGTAAAATCTAATAGGTTTTATCCTATTTTTATTACTGGTTTATCTGGTAATGGTAAAACAATGGGTGTCATTCAATCTTGTGCCGAGGCTAAGAAAGAAATGATTAGAGTAAACATAACAATTGAAACCGATGAGGACGATTTGTTAGGCGGTTATAGACTTAAAGATGGTCAAACTGTATGGCAAAACGGACCTGTTATTGAGGCGATGGAAAGAGGCGCTATGTTATTATTAGACGAGGTTGACCTTGCTAGTAATAAGATTATGTGTCTACAACCAATACTTGAAGGTTCAGGAGTTTATGTTAAAAAGATAAACAAGTTTGTTAAACCTAAATTAGGGTTTAATGTTATCGCTACTGCCAATACTAAAGGTCAAGGTAGTGAAGACGGTAAGTTTATCGGAACCAACATTCTTAATGAGGCATTTTTGGAAAGATTTCCTGTTACATTTGAACAGAAATATCCAAGTGTTGCTATTGAGAAAAAAATATTAACTAACACATTAAAACAAGCTGGTAAATCAGACAAAGATTTCATAGAAAAGCTTACTACATGGGCTGATGTTATCAGAAAAACTTATTTTGATGGTGGCGTTGACGAGATTATCTCAACAAGAAGATTGGTCCACATTACTCAAGCTTATGCGATATTTAATAATAAAGTAAAAGCTATTACAATGTGTACTAATAGATTTGATGATGATACAAAAAATTCGTTTGTAGAGTTATATACTAAAGTAGATTCTGGTGCTAGTGTTGAAGACATTATGGAACAGAATAGACAAAAAGATTTAACCGAACAATCGGATCTTAGCGAGAACGAAGACGATGATTCTGACAGCGATGCTGGGACAGATGATTCGGATAATGTTTAAGCTATAGTGTAATCCTTGGTGGCGATGTAGTGGTCGCCACCGCTTAAGGAGATTGGCATTTGTAGGGAATTTATAGGGTACCTTAGCCGAACATGCCAATCTCTTTAAGGATTAGATAGAAGAATAAATAGAATTATGATAAAAGTAGATGTAAGAAATGGTAATGTAGAACAGGCTTTAAGAGTCTTAAAAAGAAAAAATTTAAAAGATAATTTCCTTAAAAATTATAAGGAAAGAATGTATTTTGAGAAACCTTCTGAAAAAAAGAGACGAAAAAAGAAAGAAGGAATTGCTAATGCAAAGAGGAAGAAACGTTTACAAGAAAAATTTTTATAAGAAATTTATGGAATTTAACGCTATAAAAGTGATATATATATTATGGTCAAGGCTGCTCGTAAGTCCTATGACAGCGTTAAAGAAGCTATTATAGCTTCGGATATGGTGGATTGTTTTAGCATTTGCGCTTAGTTTCGCACCACCTTAAAAAAACAAACTAAAGCTGCGGAGCGTTTTGGTAGTTTCGCCCTTATATAAAAACTACCATTTTATTTTATATAGATGGTTGACATTTGAAGATTAATACTTATATAAATAACTATGACAATGCCATTAAGGGTTGTCTATAACAATAACTTTGCTTAACAATAGGAGGTTAATATGACCAATTCAAAAGCAATTCAATTCTTTAATAGTTTAAGACCAATAACCGTAGGGTTTGACAGTATGTTTGACAACTTTGAACATATGTTAGATACAGATTTTACGAGAATGGGAAACTATCCACCATACAATATCGTTAAAACAGGTTCGTTTACCTATGATATTGAATTAGCATTAGCAGGATACTCTAAAAATGATGTAACTGTTGACTATGCTGACAATGTTCTAACAATCAAGTCTAATAAAGACGAGCAGACTAAAGAGGTTGAGGACAATGATGGTATACTTCACAAAGGTATAGCTAAAAGATATTTTAGTAAGTCATTTACTGTAGCAGAAGACTGCGAAGTAAAGGGTGCTGAACTAAAAGATGGTCTTTTAAAGGTATCTTTAGAGAAGATTGTTCCAGACTCAAAGAAGCCTAGAACAATAAAGATTAAATAATAATTAAAACTATAGGCGTTCCAGCATTGACAATGGGACGCCTTTAGTGTATAGTGTATAAATAGGATTATATAAACTAAAGCAAAAAAGTTTGCTGTTTATATTAAATAAATTGTAAAGCGACAAAGGTCGCAGAAAGTAAATTATGACATTAAATACGCCACAAAGCACACAAAGGCTAGATAGAGCTTTTGATATTCAATCAACACCAAAAATTATTAATAACGACAATTCAATTATTGTAAATGTAAGTAATACAGATAGATTTACAGACGAGAATTTAAAAACACAGGATAGACTTATTGTTAAAGAAGCATATCCTGAATTATATGATAGAGAAGATAAAGGATTATTTTTTTTAAGATTTGAGATAAGAGATATAGATACATTATTTGACAATCTAAAAAACAAATACGGTAAACAAAAAGGTAGAGCTATAACTAACCAAAAGATGGTTGGTATTAGAAACGATATTTTAGAAAATGGTTTTAAACTAAAATATAACCCTATAGCAATAGCTGAATACGTAGATGGTTCAATTAAATTTTTAACAGGTAGAACTAGGGTAGAAATCCTAAAAAAGACTTGCGATTTTAAAAATGCCATTGTAGCTGTTTATTCAGTAAAAGACAATAAAACTTTAGCAACAAATAACTTAAAGTTTAATCTAATTGATTCTCCAGTAGGACTTGCATTAACTAGTGATGTCATTGTAGTAGGTCAAGAACTAATTGATGACGGAGATTTAGCAAAAAATTTAGATGAGATAAATGCTTGGGTAATTGAAGTTACCGAAGGCAGTCATTTTACACTCAATACTAAAAACATTATTGCTCAATCACTTTTAAATAACAATTCTTCAAGACCTTATATCAACTCTTGGACACCTGAAAGGGTACACGATTGGATGATAGAACAAGGTTATAAGAAAGCTGGTGACCAATATCCTAGTAGTGGTTTATCTTCTAAAGAATCAGTTTACGTACAAACTAAACAAGGTCAAGAACATTTAAATCAATACTTATATGTTATAGGAGCTTCTTCATCTTGGAGTAAAAATCTATCCAGAGTATCAGCAGTAGCAAACAATACATATTTTACTGGTAAATCTATTAGAGTTATTTTACATACTTCAACATTAGATACATTAAATACTATTCAAAAATTAGAAGAACAATATGATGATAAGATTGAAAAACATAATTTAAATTATAATCAAGAGTTATTAAATATTGGTAACTCTTACTATACTAGAGAAATTAACGGCGAGGTTGTACTACCTATTATTAATACAAAAGTGGTATTATATGCAACTTTACCAGTTATAGGCAAGGTACATAAACAAAATGAACTTGTCGTATTATAATTAGAGGAGCATTGACTTCCTCCCGATTTTATGTTAAAGTAAGACTATATTATGGAAATAAAGAATATAAAATTTAAAATACGTGAAGGTGACATATCCGAATCAGGTGCTTGTAATTTTTCCAATGGTAAATGGGTTGATAGAACTACTGACTATTACTTTAAAGATAAGAAAGTAATTATATTCAGTTTACCAGGAGCTTTTACACCAACTTGTACATCACAACAACTTCCAGGTTATGACAACCTGTATACGAAATTCAAAGAACATGGCATAGATGAGGTTTATTGTATATCAGTAAATGATTCTTTTGTTATGAATGCATGGAAAACCAACGAACAAATCAAAAACATTAAAATGATACCAGATGGCAATGGCGAACTAACAAAGAGTTTAGATATGTTAGTTAACATAGAGGCCATTGGTTTTGGTTACCGTTCATGGAGATATGCAGCTATTGTACACAATGGTGATATAATAAAAATGTTCGTTGAACCTGGTAAAGAATTTAATGATCCATCGGATCCTTATGGAGTATCTTCACCAGAAAATGTCTTGAAATATTTGGAGGCTTGACATTTTGAACAAATTGATATAGTATAGTAAATGCGGATGTCGTATAAAAGTATTATGATAGGTTTCCAACCTGTAGAACTTGGGGCAGTACCAAGTATCCGCTCCAAAAAGAAAAGTTAAATAAAAAAAAGTTAAATTATGAATAGGAGTGATTACAAAATGAACTTGTCCACAAACACAATAGCTTTGTTAAAAAATTTCTCTGATATAAATCAGAACATTTTAATTAAGCCAGGAAATAAGATACAAACTATTTCCAATATGAGAAATATTTTAGCAGAGGCTGAAATAAAAGAAAAATTTGATAGTGAATTTGCTATCTATGATCTACCACAATTTTTAAGATCATTGGATTTATTTAAAAGTCCTGAACTAACGTTTAATGGTGGTGCTTCAATGACTATCAGTGAAGCTAAAGAGGGAAGAAAATCAGTTAAGTATTTCTTCTCTGATAAATCTACGGTGTTTACACCTAATAAGATTAACATGCCAGATAAACATGTTTCATTTCAATTAAAAAATGATGACTTAGCTGAACTACATAAAGGCGTTACAACTTTAAATTTACCAGATGTTGCTGTAATAGGCGATGGTAAAGATATTAAATTAGTGGCTACTGATAAGAAAAACAAGACTTCTAACGTAGTGTCTTCTGTAATCGGAAAATCAGATATTAAGTTTACTGCTTACTTTAAATCAGAAAACTTTAAGATGATACCAGATGATTATGATGTAGCAATATCAAAAGCAAAAATATCTAGTTTCATTAGTAGAGCAAAAAACGTCCAATATTGGATTGCATTAGAACCTGACTCTGAATTTTAAGGAGTTGGTCAATGACAGATTTTTTGTGGGTAGAACAATACCGACCCAAAACAATAGATGAATGTATCTTATCAGAAGATACAAAGAATACCTTTTTAGAATTTCTATCTAAAAAAGAACTACCAAACATGTTATTAACTGGTACTGCCGGTACTGGTAAGACAACTGTTGCTCGTGCTTTATGTGAAGAATTAAACCTTGATTATATTATAGTCAATGGATCAGATGAAGGCCGTCAAATAGATACGTTAAGACATAAGATTAAAAACTTTGCAACAACTGTATCTTTCAATACAGAATCAAAACATAAAGTAGTCATACTTGACGAGGCAGATTATATGAATGCCGAATCGGTACAGCCTGCTTTAAGAAATTTCATAGAAAGTTTTTATAATAACTGTAGATTTATATTTACTTGTAACTATAAGAACAAAATCATACCAGCTTTACATAGTCGTTGTACTGTTATTGACTTCAAAGTTTCTAATGGTCAAAGAGGGAAAACTGCTGTTGCTTTTATGAAACGTTTGGAAAATATCTTAAAAGAACAAGAAATTGAGTATGATAAAAAAATATTAGCTCAGTTAATTGAAAAACATTATCCAGATTTTAGAAGAACTATCAACGAACTTCAAAGATATTCTGTACGTGGTAAGATTGACAGTGGTATTCTATTCAATCTAAAAGAAACAGACTATAAAAATCTTATGGGTTACCTGAAGAAAAAAGAGTTTGATAGTATGAGGAAGTGGGTAATCCAACATTTAGATATGGACGCTACTGATCTATTCAGAGGTGTCTATGATGTTCTATATGAGAGTTTAGAACCTAAATCCGTACCTCAAGCGATATTAATAATTGCTGGCTACCAGTACAAGGCAGCTTTTGTGGCTGACCACGAAATTAATGTAATCGCCTGTCTAACAGAGATTATGGCCAATTGTAAATTCAAGTGATGAAAGGAAACATTTTACTAAATATGCTTAGAAAGGCAAATGCCTTTTAAATCAATGAAAGAGATAAAGAAAAGAAATGGCAAAGAGGACATTATGGAGAGTTATGATAGTTAAGTTTAGAATGTGGTATGCTGACGTAAGAGGACACCACGGACATAGATGGAACTACGAACCATCCGAGCATTATATGGGTAGACACCCAAACAAAAATGGCAGACATTAACAAATTATTAAATGAAATAGGTAAATTAACTATGCAAGAAGCTGCTGATATGGCCAAAATGATGGAAGATCAGTGGGGAATACAAGCAAGTAATTTACAAGCAGCTGCTCCAACCCCTGTTGCAGTTTCAGAAGAAAAGAGTACAGCTACAGTTATATTAAAAAGTTTTGGTGAAAAGAAAATGGGTGTATTAAAAGTTGTTAAAGAAGTATTAGGATTAGGCTTAATGGAAGCAAAGACTTTTATTGAAGATTTACCTAAAACGGTTGAAGAAAACCTTGAAACAGCACATGCTGAAGAATTAAAGAAGAAGTTAGAAGACGCTGGCGGAACAGCAGAACTTAAATAAAATTGATTCAAGGCACTAGTTTATATTATGTACGAATTAAAAGATTATTTAAAAGCTATAAACGAAACAAAAGTTAACCTTTTGAAGACCAGCGATATTGCCTGGATTAAAAAGTACCCTCCCTACATCATTAATAAGTGTTTATCCATGTTTTGGGATACACTTCCACATGCCAATGAAATGAATGGTTATCACTTCTTGGACAAAGACATACAATTTCAATTTTTACTAAATAGTATCAGACCAAAGAAACGTTTTGGAGGGAAGTGGATCAAACAAATTAAATTGATTGACTTGGAATATGTAAAAGAGTATTATGGATACAGTAATGATAAAGCAAGACAAGCACTACAAATACTCTCAAAAGAACATATAGATAAAATTAAACAAGCCTTATACAAAGGCGGGAGAAAAAAATGAATGATGAAATAAAGTGGTCACAAGATCAGATGTTAGAGGTGACTCTAAATCAACCAGACGATTTCTTAAAAGTTAGAGAAACACTTACCAGAATAGGTGTTGCAAGTAGAAAAGATAAGACCCTTTTTCAATCTTGTCACATATTACACAAACAAGGAAAGTATTACATAGTACATTTTAAAGAACTTTTTGCTTTAGATGGAAAGAAGGCAACTCTAATTAATAATGATATACAACGTAGAAATACAATAGCAGTATTACTAGAAGACTGGAAATTAATTAATATATTAAACAAAGATACAGCAAAAGAAAACAAAGCACCATTATCACAGATTAAAGTATTACCATTTAAAGAGAAAAAAGAGTGGATATTATCCGCTAAATATAATATAGGTAAGAAAATAATTAAGGAAGAGAAGCCTCTTCCGAAGGAAGAAAAACCTGATAATGCAGATACCAAAGTTTAGAGATTATATAACAGAGCAAAACCAAGGTCGTAAAGATAAACCGATTACGGTTGCTATACTTACTATAAATGATTCAGAGGATCCTCAAAAGGATTCAACTGTTGAACTTATAGAAAAGGCGTGTAAAAAACAAAAGACTAAATGTGTTATTGTTAATACTACATCTACTATAATCACAGCAAAAGACGAAGATAAGAACACCCTTACTGTCTATAATTACGATGGTAAGAATGGTGAACATACCTTTACAGGTAAAGATACCGTTGTTGTAACACGAGGTGGTGCAGTGGAGAACGAAGCTGGACTGTCTTTAATCTCTGCCTTTCAAAACTCACAATCATTTATGTTAAACACAAGAGCAGCTATGATGACTTGTGATAACAAATTAACGTCAGCTTTACTATTTGAAAAGTTTGGTATAGCTACACCAAGAACAGCATTTATATCTAACGAGAATAATATAAGAACTGGATTAGATATGATTGGTGGTAAGTTTCCACTTATCTTAAAGACATTAACAGGTACACAAGGTATCGGAGTAATAAAAATTGAAAGTTATGAGGGTCTTGTTGCAACTGTACAAGCAATGTGGAAATTAGAATCTGAACTTTTAATACAAGAATTTATGCCTACAAAGTTTGATGTAAGAACTTTTTGTTTAGATAACAAAGTTATTGCAAGTACAAAAAGAGTACATAGCTCATATGACTTTAGATCAAATACTCATAGAGGTGCCGAGGCACACCCTTATACTTTAAATGATGAAGAACATGAATTAATTTTAAAAGCTTCAAGAGCTTCAAAGGCATATATGGTAGGAGTTGACCATATAATACACAATAAAAAACCATACATTTTAGAAATCAATGGTAGTCCAGGATCAGGTGCTGATTATCAAGGTTACCAATACAAAGATTATTATTCTGATCCAGAACCATCTGGTAGAATAGACGGTGAAAAAATGATGGAATATCTTGTAGATTATATTCAAGATAGAAGTCATTGGGATAGACAATCATTTATAGAATGTGGTTGGTTAGAAACTGTTGACGTTGCCGATGTAGCTAAAGTTAGAGCTAAGTTTGATAGTGGTAACGGATCAAAAGCTTGTGCTTTACATGCCGATAAAATTATGTCAGATAAGAAAACTGTTAAATGGAAATATAACGGTAAAACTTATGAGAAACCTAAATTTGGTCAAAGTAAAATTTTTAGAGCAAATGCTACAAACGAACCTTCTGAAATTAGACCTACAATATTATTAGATTTAACCTTTAATGGTTTTACCTATAAAGATGTAGAGGTAGGATTAGATAGTAGACCAAGATCAGGATCAGACTTATTAATTAATAGAGATTTAATGAGACAAATGAATGTTAGTGTTAACCCTAATAGAACGTTTGTATTAAGTAAAAGACTAAAACCGGTTGACAAAGAACAGAAGTAAAACATTGCCTTTTTATAGGTAATGTGTTATATTAAATAATACAATAGGAGTTATTATGCAAGAAGTGAAAATATTAAGACTATCTACAGGCGAAGATGTAATTGCCAAGGTAGGTGAGAACGACCAAGGTGTAAGTCTAAAAAATCCATTCGTGATTATACCTCAACAAAGAGGTCCAGGACAACCATTACAATTAATGATGTCATTGTACAATGCCTTTGGTAAAAAGGATACTGTCACTATAACAAAAGAGAAAATAGTTTTTATGACAGAACCTAAAGATGAGATAAGAAAATCTTACGAACAAAACACAAGCTCAATTATAACAAAGAATCAAAAGTTAATAACCGAAGCTACGTGATAACAGTAAACTTTATTAGGACAAACAATGAGAAAGTCCAAGTAAAGGTGCCTGCTGGTTGGACTATAATGGAGGCAGCTAAAGAGGCAAGTTTACCGGAAATTCCTGCTAGTTGTGGTGGTTCTTGTGCTTGTGCTACTTGTCACGTACATGTAAACAATGCCTGGATTGCCAAATTAGGTACTATAGATTATAATAGCAATGAGCAAGAATTATTAGAATATGAAAAAGGATATAAAAAAGGTATTAGCAGATTGAGTTGTCAAATTTCATTGACAAAAGAACATGATGGCATAACTTTACATTTACTTGATGACCAACTTTTATAAATCAGTTATAGAACACAAAGGTAAACTTCTAGTTAGAGGTATACATGATGGCAAAGACTATAAAGAAAAGATAGACTTTGGTCCTACTCTATATTCTATCACACAAAAAGATACAAAATTTAAAACTTTAGATAATCGCAATCTTAATCCTATTAAATTCAAAAACATTAATGACGCAAGAAGATTTAGACGAGACGTTGCAACCGATAATTCTCCTATTTACGGTTTAGAACGTTTTCATTATCAATATATTAATGACCAATTTCCTAAAAATATAAAATGGGAGAAAAAGTTTATTAAGATATTCACAATGGATATTGAGACTACAGTAACAGATGGTTTTCCAGATGTAGAAAACCCTACCGAAGAAATTATTTGTATCACTGTTAAAAATCAAACTAACAAACAGATTATAACATGGGGAACTGGTGCATATAAAACAGATAGATTAGATGTTACCTATGTACAATGTAAAACTGAACAGCATTTAATAATGGAGTTTATGAAATTTTGGTTAAAGAATCATCCAGATGTTATTACAGGATGGAATACCAAGTTTTTTGATTTACCATATTTAATGAATAGAATTAAATTAATTGCAGGCGAAAAGGTTGCAACTAGAATGTCGCCATGGAATTTAATAGAAAAAAATGAAATCATAGTAAGAGGTAGACCTCAAATAACATATACTTTAAAAGGTATTGTGATGTTAGATTACCTTGATCTGTATAGATGGTTTATTCCAACAAGACAAGAAAGCTATAAACTAGATTTTATTGGTGAGTTAGAACTAGGTAAAAAGAAACATGTAAATCCTTTTGAAACATTTAAAGATTTTTATGAAAAAGATTTCCAAAAGTTTATTGATTATAACATACAAGACGTTGAAATTGTTGACGCCTTGGAAGATAAACTTGGTTTAATTGAACTAGCATTAACTGTTGCATATGAATCTAAAGTAAACTATGATGATATATTTTCACAAGTAAGAATATGGGATACTTTAATTGCAAATCATTTATTGGCAAAAAATATATGTATACCACCAAGAGAAGAACATATTAAAGATACAAAATATGAAGGCGCTTATGTAAAAGACCCTAAAGTCGGTCAGCATAAGTGGGTAGTTTCTTTTGATATTAATTCACTATATCCACATATCATTATACAATATAATATTTCGCCAGAGAAAATAATAGGACAGGATCCTTCAGGTATTTCTGTAAATAAAATGTTAAAACGGAAAATAGATTTATCTTATTTAAAAAATGAAAATGCCTGTGTAACACCTAACGGTGCGAAGTTTAAAAATGATAGTCAAGGTTTCTTACCAGAAATGATGGAGACCATGTACAATGAACGTGTTGTTTATAAGAAACGTATGTTAACTGCTAAAAAATTATATCAAAAGAATAAGGATCCCGAATTATTAAAAGAAATTTCTAGATGTCACAATATACAATGGGCAAGAAAGATTGCCTTAAACTCAGCTTATGGTGCAGTTGGTAACCAATACTTTAGATTTTATGATGTAAGACAAGCAAGTGCTATTACTACAACAGGTCAATTCATTATTAGATATATTGAGGAAAAAGTAAATGATTATATGAATAAGATTTTAAAAACAGAGTTTGATTATATTGTTGCGTCTGATACAGATTCAATTTATGTGACGATGGATAAGTTAGTTGAAAAGACTTGTCCAGGTAAAACAAATGAACAAATATGTAATTTTATTGATAAGGTTGTTGATAGTAGAATAGAACCATATATTCAAAAATGTTTTAATGAACTATCTGAATATTCAAATGCATTTAAAAATTGTATGGTAATGAAACGAGAAATAATTGCCAACAAAGGAATATGGGTTGCAAAGAAAAGATATATGTTAAACGTATTAGATGATGAAGGAGTAAGATTAGCTGATCCTAAATTAAAGATTATGGGTATTGAGGCAGTTAAATCATCAACACCACAAGTTTGTAGAGGTAAAATTAAAGAGGCAATTCAAATTATTATGAATAAAGATGAACCTACTTTACAAAAATTTATTGCAGACTTTAAAAAAGAATTTTTAGAAATGTCACCAGAACAAATATCCTTTCCTAGATCATGTAATAATATTAGTAAGTATAGAAACCCAGCAACCATCTTTAGTAAAGGAACACCAATACATGTAAAAGGTTCTTTAATATATAATCATAAATTAAAAGAAATGAAATTACATAAGAAATATCCTTACATAAAAGAAGGAGATAAGATAAAGTTTCTTAAATTAATACAGGCAAATCCATTTAGATTTGATGTGATTAGTTATATTACAACGTTACCATATGAATTTAATTTAAAGAAATATATAGATTACGAAACACAATTTGAAAAAACATTCCTTGATCCTATGAGATTTATATTACAATCTATAGGTTGGTCACAGGAAAAGAGAGCAAATCTGGAGGCATTTTTCGGATGAGTTTATATAAAAAAGTAGAAAAAGTTATACCAGAGATTGAGTGGAAGTTTCACGCTCCTTATATTGAAAGTATTAATAAATTAAAAAAAGAAAAGAATGTTGTAATACTAGCACACAATTATATGACACCAGAAATATATCATTGTGTTGCTGACATAGTTGGTGATTCTTTATTACTAGCAAAAGAAGCAGCGAAAACATCAGCAGATATTATTTTGATGTGTGGTGTTTATTTTATGGCAGAAACAGCAAAGTTGATAAGTCCAGATAAAACAGTTTTAATTCCAGACCCTAAAGCAGGTTGTTCATTATCAGAATCTATTACAGGTAAAGATGTAAGATTATTAAAAGAAAAATACCCAGGTGTGCCTGTAGTAACTTATGTGAATACGTCTGCTGATGTTAAAGCAGAAACAGATATTTGCTGTACATCTTCCAATGCAGTTGAGATAATAGAATCGTTGGGAGTAGATAGAGTTATATTTCTTCCAGATGAATACCTTGCCAAAAATGTTGCTAAAGAAACAAAGGTTAAAATTATATCTTGGCACGGTACTTGTATAGTACACGAAAAATTTACTGCTGAAGAAATTAGAGAATATAGAAAAGATAATCCAGGCATAACTATTTTAGCTCATCCAGAGTGTCCACCTGAAGTAATTGCTGAAGTGGACTTTACAGGTTCAACATCTAAAATGAGTAATTATGTTAAAGAAAAACAACCACGTAAAGTATTAATGATTACGGAGTGTTCAATGAGTGATAATGTTTCAGTAGAGAATCCAAATGTAGAGTTTGTTAGACCTTGTAATTTATGTCCACATATGAAACGAATTACTTTACCAGGAATATTACAATCGTTAATGATGAACACTTATGAAGTGAAAATACCAAATGATATAATGGAGAGAGCAAGACGACCTATAGAGAGGATGGTATATGGCACATAAGATAGATAAATCAATTGAGATAGTTATTGTTCCAAACTTTGGTGATGTAAATGTTCATCAAGATAACGTAGGGATTATAATAGAAGAAGAAACAATTTTAAAAATATTATCTAAACGGTATAAAAATGTTTCAATCACAACAATTAATTATAAGGAAGATTTAGAACAACTGGTAAGAAGAAAGCCTGATTTAGTATTCTCTGGTGTTAAATATTTTAATTTTAACAATGAAAATATATGGCTTAATGATTATCTTGAAATGTATGACATTCCTTATATAGGTTCTAGTAGAGAGGCACTAGATAATGAGAGTGATAAAAGTAAAGCTAAAAAAATAGTACAACAAGCTAAAATCAAAACAGCAAATTTTTTCATAACTACACCAGAGGAACATCAAACTGAATTATCAATTCCTATTAAGTTTCCTCTTTTTATAAAACCAATAAGAGGTGGTGATAGTAGGGGTATTGATGAGAATTCCATTGTGTATGATTTTTTAAGTTTTAAGAAAAAGGTTTTAGATATTAAACTAAAACATAATTTATCTTCTTTAGTAGAAACATATTTACCTGGAAAAGAATACAGCGTAGGTATTTTTGAAGATAACACTAATGGAAGTATAAGAGCTATGCCTGTAGAAATTATTGTAAAGAAAAATGTAAACGGTCATTCTATACTTGATTTTGCTACTAAACAAAATGATGTAGAAAAAGTAATTGCAGTTACCGATACTAAAATCTTTGACAAACTATGTAAATTAGCAAAAGGTTCTTTTAAAGCATTAGGTGCTAAATCTTTAGGAAGAGTAGATATTAAAATGAACCAACGTGGCGTACCTCATTTTATTGAAGCTAACCTTATGCCTGGACTCCGAAGAGGATATTTGTATAGAGGTTGTTTATTCAATCTAAATATGAACTATGAAGAAATGATTTTGTTTATCGCCAAAAACGGATTAGCTTCTAAAGTTATTAAAAAAGTTTTAAGTACAATAACACCAAGATATGATTTTACAACAAAAGAAATAATAGAAGCGATGGATAGTATAAATGTATGAATAAATTTAAAGATAACATAAGTGATTTTTTTAAATGGGTTAAAGGTACTGAACTTGTTGAATTAGACAACATAGATGTATCAGAGGATCCTGTAAGACCTGAATTAACATTAGGTTTTAGAATTACACATGGTAGAAAGATATTTGGATTAAAATATAATGATGAGATTGAATCAATTGTTTGTGTTGCAATTTGTCCTGAAGTACCACATACTGTTAGAGAAATGGATTATATGTCCAGAGTTAAAGACGGCAAAATTGTAATAGCATATACTGTATGGTCAAGAAAAAAAGGTGCAGGTAAAGAGATTATTAATAAATTAGGTGAATGGGTTAAAGATAATAAGTACGAAAAATTGATAACATTATCTCCATTAACAACAATGGCAACACACTTTCATATTAGAAATGGTGCCAAACAAATAGGTATCAATGAAGATACTCAAAATTTTGAATACAGACTACGATGATAAAAACATTTGATTTAACATTAATACTATTAATTACCTTGCATTGGTCATTTTCTTTAGGTATGTTATTAGCAATAAAAACATCTTGGTCTATACCAAGATTTATAATGACAATTTTTATTTTCAGGTATTTAGCTTTGAGTTATGGATATTAAAAAAACATATAATATAATATACGCCGATCCTCCGTGGCATTTCCAGAACTGGAATAATGAAAATGCCCAAACGAATCCAGAGAATCATTATAAGACAATGACAATGAAAGATATAGAAAATCTACCAGTTGGAGATATTGCAGATAAAGATTGTGTATTGTTTATGTGGTGTACTGATCCATTATTACACAAACAAATACCTATAGTTGAGAAGTGGGGTTTTGAATACAAGACCGTAGGCTTTACGTGGGTGAAGACAAACAAGAAACGAATCAAGAACTATTTTTTTAAAGGTCCAGGTTATTGGACAAGAGCCAATACAGAGACTTGTATACTTGCAACAAAAGGTAAACCAAAACGAGTTGGTGCCAACGTAGATAGATTGGTTGTGAGTGAACGTAGAGAACATAGTAGAAAACCAGATAGAATTAGAGACGATATAATTAAACTATGTGGAGATTTACCACGTATAGAATTATTTGCTAGAACTTCTATGCCTGGTTGGGACGTATGGGGAAACCAGGTTGACAAATTTACAATTTAATGATAGAATAAACAGATGAAAACTAAAAATTTAACAGATGACCAAGCATTGCATTGTGCTGGTATATTCAATAATTACTTTGAAAAGTTTAGTCGTATAGATGAATATATGAGAGATCAAAAATTATCTCAAATAGGAAATATACCGGCTGCATTACCTGGAATGACTTTAGATAGTGATATGTTTTCTAAATTTGATATGTCGCCTAAAGATATGGAATTTGAAATATTGGAACCTGATAATGAAACATATGATACATTATTAAATATGACTTCTTCTCATACTAATATGTCAAGTGTGCCTGGTAAAAATTTAAAGATCGCAATAAAAGAAAAGAATACTAATCAGTGGGTAGGTTTTATAAGATGTGGTTCTCCAGTTATAAATATGAAACCAAGAAATGAATTATTAACTCACGTACCAGAATTAGTAAGTTTTAATAAAACATCTATAATGGGATTTGTAATAGTACCAACTCAACCTTTTGGTTTTAATTATCTAGGTGGTAAACTATTGGCTGCCATATGTTGTAGTCATACAATAAGAGAAAAATTAAATAACAAATATGGTATGAACTTATCATTGTTTGAAACTACAAGTCTATATGGTAATAGTAAATCATCAAGTCAATATGATGGTATGAAACCATATTTAAGATACAAAGGATTAACTGATAGTGATTTTATACCTTTGATACATGGTAAACCTTTCCATGATCTTGCAACGTTTGTTGATAGTGCTGTAGGTAAACTTGTTAAAGATGACGCCTCTAGTAGAAAGTTAAAACTAACAAATGCCATTATTGGTTTAATAAAGAGAAGTTTAAACAAAAGTGATTTAGAAAGATTTAATACAACTATAAGTAATGCAAAGAAGCTAACTGAAAGAAAAAGATACTATGTTAGTGATTATGGTATTAAGAACTATCTAGATATAGTAAAAGACAACACAAAGAAAATAGTTAAAGGCGATAATTGGGATAAATTCCACCTAAATAATATAATAGATTGGTGGAAAAAGAAAGCTGAATCTCGGTACAATAAACTGAAAGAACAAAATAGATTAAGAACTGAATTAGAAATATGGACACCAGAGGCAAAAATAGATATAATAAGATAACAAGCTTGACAATTTTAAGTGGATATGATATAAAGGAGATAATATGAGTGATTTTTTAAAAGAAATAATTAAAGAGAGTGGAAATGAATATGCAGGTTTAGTCAGTGATGGAATAGATAGTGCTGACGTTACCAGTTTTATAGATACAGGCTCTTATTCTTTTAATGCTTTATTATCAGGCAGTATTCACGGTGGATTACCATCAAATAAAATCACAGCAATTGCAGGAGAAGCGGCTACAGGTAAAACCTTTTTCGCATTAGGCATTGTAAAGAATTTTTTAGACAAAAATAAAAACGCAGGTGTTATTTATTTTGAATCAGAAAGTGCTATATCAAAAGACATGATTGAAGGTCGTGGTGTTGATGGTAGTAGAACGGTAGTTATACCAGTTTCTACAGTACAAGAATTTAGAGCACAATCAATAAAAATTATAGACAAATATTTAGAACAACCAGAGGATAAAAGACAACCTTTAATGTTTGTTCTAGACAGTTTAGGTATGTTATCTACTACAAAAGAAATGGAAGATACAGCCGCTGGTAAAGAAACAAGAGATATGACTAGATCACAAATAGTCAAATCAACTTTTAGAGTATTAACTTTAAAATTAGGTAAAGCAAATGTACCTATGATAATGACCAATCACACCTACGATGTTATTGGTTCTATGTTCCCACAAAAAGAAATGGGAGGTGGCTCAGGATTAAAATACGCTGCCTCATCAATCATCTATTTAAGCAGACGTAAAGAGAAAGACGGTGCTGAAGTAATTGGTAATATTATACATTGTAAAAATTATAAATCTAGATTAACAAAAGAAAACGCAAAGATAGACGTTAAATTAACCTACAAACACGGACTTGATAAACATTATGGACTTTTAGATATGGCTGAAGCAGCTGGTATCTTTAAGAAAGTATCAACAAGGTTTGAAACACCACAAGGTAAGGTGTTCGGTAAATCTATCAATGACGATCCAGAAAAGTATTTTACAAAAGAAGTATTAAAACAAATAGATGAATATGCCAACAAAAAATTCCGATACGGATCAGACGAAGAATAAAAAACGTTTTGTATTTGCACAAAAGACTGGTGCAGATTACACAGCGGTAAAATTACTTGAAGACAAGTACAGAAATGTAATCTACAAGTATGGTAAAGTTGCGTTTGCAAAAAAAGAAGATCAAAAAGGTCACTTGCCAATGAAGTTTGATTATGATATACTATCCAATCCAGAATCAAAAGAGATAGATACACAAGAGTTTATAGATTATATTGGTGACATATTAATTGAAGTAATGGAACAACAACTAAACTCCGGCAAGGTAGAATTTACAAATGAATAATGAACGAATTGAAATAAGTATATTAAGAAACTTGATGTACAATGAAGCGTACATGAGAAAGGCTATACCTTTCTTAAAAGAAATATACTTTGCAAAACGAGAAGAAAATATTTTGTTTACAGAAATATATGCTTTTATATCAAAGTATAATAATCTTCCTACCAAAGAAACCATTATGGTTGAAATGGGTTATAGAAAAGATTTAAATGATGACGATGTAAGAACAGTAAAAGATTTATTAGAAGTATTAAATCCTGAAGATGTTGACCAGAATTGGCTGATTGATACAACAGAAAAGTTTTGTAAAGACAGAGCAGTACATAATGCAGTATTAGAGGGTATTAAGATATTAGATAAGAAAGATAGTAAGAGATCACCAGAGGCAATACCAAGTATCTTGGCTGACGCCTTAGCAGTTTCATTTGACAATCATATTGGTCACGACTATTTAAATGATAGTGAGGAAAGATTCAATTGGTATCATACTAAAGAGAAAAAATTCCAATTTGATTTAAGTTATTTTAATAGAATTACAAAAGGTGGTGTACCAAGTAAGACTTTGAACATTGCATTGGCAGGTACAGGTGTAGGTAAGTCTTTGTTTATGTGTCATTGTGCTAGTAGTTTTTTAGCACAAGGTTTAAATGTATTGTATATCACTTTAGAAATGGCAGAGGAAAGAATTGCAGAAAGAATAGACGCTAACTTATTAGATGTATCTATGGACGATCTCCATGATATGCCTAAATCTTTATACGAAGATAAACTTAAAAGGTTACAAGATAAAACTAAAGGTCAATTCATCATTAAAGAATATCCAACAGCGTCTGCTCATAGTGGACATTTTAGAGCATTATTAAATGAACTTGCTTTAAAGAAATCTTTTAAACCACAAGTATTGTTTATAGATTATTTAAACATATGTGCTTCAAGTAGATTTAAAGGTGGTAATATATCATCATACTTTTATATTAAGGCTATCGCTGAAGAATTAAGAGGTCTAGCAGTAGAGTTTGATCTACCTATTTTCAGTGCTACACAAACAACTAGAACTGGTTATACAAGTACAGATATTGGTTTAGAAGATACAGCAGAGTCTTTTGGTTTACCAGCAACGGCTGACTTTATGTTTGCTTTACAATCAAACGAAGAATTAGAACAACTAGGTCAAATGAAAGTAAAACAATTAAAGAATAGGTATAACGACCCAGCAATTAATAGATCATTTATTGTAGGTGTAGACAAATCAAAAATGAAATTATATGATGTACAAAACACAGCACAAAATATAGTAGATAAAGGAACTGAAAGTAAACCATCAGGAAAAAATCCTTATGATAAGTTTTCAGATTTTAAAGTATGATAAAAACTATTATAACATTTCTATTCATTTCATTTATTCTTGCCTTGGGAAGAATTATTCCACACCCACCGAATTTTACACCAATTTTAGCAACAGCAATCTATGCTCCATATCTAATCAAAGATAAATGGGTTGCAATGTCACTTCCATTATTAGCAATGTTTATTGCAGATTTATGGATAGGGTTTCATCCATATATGTTATGGGTGTATGGAGCAATAGGATTATCAACACTAATTAGTAATTTGTCAATGCGTTTTGATAAAGAATATATGCAGTTAGGTATAATGGCAATTTTATCTTCTATATTATTTTTTATAATAACAAACTTTGCAGTATGGACTATGTGGGATTATTATCCCAAAACAATTGAAGGTTTAATAATGTGTTATACAATGGCGATACCGTTCTTTCATAATACACTACTAAGCACTATAGTATATACATCACTAATAGTTTTAACAGTAAAGAAAGGAATGAAATATGCGAACAATTATATTTAGTTTATTATTAATAATTGGATTGGCTGGATGTTCAAATCAAACATTTAAACCAGATACTACTACATTAAAATATGGTAATACTGGTCAAGATGGTGATAGTGTGAATGGTGATTATAATTCAGAGAATTTTACTATTACACAAACATTTAAATGGTCACAATAAAAGGAGATATATAAATGAAAAAACTTTGGAATTGGAAAATAAATCTAATACGAAAGTATCCAATATGGTGTGCTTATGCTGCTTGGATTGAAGGTCTAATAATAGGATTATTAATTTATCATTTCTGTATTAAATAATTATGCCAAAAATACAAAAAGTAAGATTTAGTAAAAGCGATAGACGACCAAGAAAAGATTATCCTAAAGTATCATATACTAAAGGTATGATTAAAAAAGGTCGGAAAATACTATGGCAAGTTAAAGAAAAACCTACCAATAATATAGTTGCAACTTACTTTTTTGAGGAAGACGCAGATAAATACGTTAAGTTTCAAAACAAAAATAAAGTATGGGAAAATAACGGCGGTATCCCTAAAATGTTCTGGATTAACGAGCATTAACTCTTGCCTCTTTCTTATAAATATGGTATAAGAAAGAATTATGGCGTACAATTTAGCAACGGTTTCAACATTAGAACAACACGTACCATCAAATATTAAAGGTGAGTTTATATCTTTATTAAAGTTAATGGTAGAGGGCGCCTACTATGGCGATGATTCTCCTGTCACAAAGTCTAGAGTATATACAGTTAAAGTATCTCCAGACAATCTAAAAAAAGTCCTACCTACACTAGAAAAAAAGTATACAGCAAAAGTTAAGCAAGGCGCCAAGAAGTCTGCTGAGTTTATTGTACAAGATTATAAGATAAGATTTATTGAGACAGGTAAAAAATCTGTAAAACAATTAGACGCACAAGTTGTAAAGAAACAAGAAAGAGCCTCACTTTGGATTATTAAAAGATCATTAAAAGATAAGATTAGATATACAAGTGCTGAAGATATATCTAAAGACAAGAAATATAAAGAACTAGTGGCGATATATCCAGATGTTATGGAAGATGGTTGGTTAGATAGTTTTTATGCACAACAAAAAAAGATGTTAGAAATTTTTAGAGGTAAAAACTTCACAGAATATAATAGAGACGGTGGTTTTATGGATTATATCTCTAACTTAATAAGAGATAAGTTTAAGATTTCAAAAAAAGATAGTTGGAATCCTGCCGATATTTGGTTAATAAACAATGAGAGTACTGTTAAACGAACTATAAACAAAGCTATGGAAGGAAAGTCAGTATCTATTTCTAAACTAAATGACGTGATGAAGATATTATATTCAAAACATAAAGTAGCAGGTATATCATTAAAGAAAGTTACCAGTAAAGAGGCAAGATTTGAAGAAGTAAATACTAAAAACGCATTAATGAAAGACAGTAAGTTTGTGATGAGGTTAACTAGATCAGCTATGAAAATGACAAACAAGTCAGACAAAACATTATCATCAGCTGATATGAGAATAGATATTAAATCATCTAACGATGTTTGCGAGTTTCAAATTAGACAAAACGGAAAAGGATTTAAACAGAATTTAAAATTTGATGGTAAATTTAAAGGTGCTGGTGCAGCTCGTATAGGTAAAGTACCAGTAGATTTATTAGCAAAATTAATGGCAGAGTATGGTATAGGAAATAATAAAAAATTATTCTTTGTGAATAATCATAATCTATATCCTAAATCATTAGCAGAATTTGACAAAGTAAAAAATATATATAAGACAAGATTTGATGTAGTCAATAAACATACAGATACAGGTATACCAGCGTCAGCATTTATTGGTAATATGTTGAAGTCGTATAACTCTCCAGATTTAAGGAACGGTGTATCTCATACTAAATTAATGGAGTTAGATTTCTTATATGTTATATACGCTATACCTACAGCAAAAAGAAATAAAATGCTGACGGACATGGTGTTTTTGGCAGAGAAACGAGGGCAACAATTTGGTCCATTTGGCAAGTTGTATTAGTATAAATATAAGCAAATGATTTAAGATATGAGAAAGTGAATTAATTTATGGAAAGAATGAAGGACAAATGTTTAATTTTAAAGGTTTCATAACAAAGGAAAAGAATACACATTTAGAACATCTAGAAGATGACATAATCAATAGAGGTTCCAAAGGTGGAGATAATGCTATAAGGTTTCTAAAGTCAGTTAGAAACATGTTAGTAGGGTCTTCTGGAGCTAAAGTAAATATGTCTGTCAAGTGGGACGGAGCTCCTGCTATTATATGTGGTATAAATCCAGAAAACGGTAAATTCTTTGTTGGTACTAAATCAGTATTCAACGTCAAGCCAAAAATCAATTATACATCGGGAGATATTATGAGTAATCATAGTGGTCCTGTTGCAGATAAATTAAACGTCTGCTTAAGAGAATTAAAAAAATTAAGAATAAGAGGTATCTACCAAGGAGATTTACTCTTTACAAACGATACAAAACAACAAGTTATAGATGGCGAAGCCATGATAACTTTCACACCAAATACAATTACATATGCAGTACAGGCAAGTAGCAGTATTGGTAGAAAAATTAGAAGAGCAAGAATGGGAATTGTATTTCATACAACTTATCATGGTAAAGATATGAAAAGTTTAAGTGCTGGTTTTGGTACAATAACAAGTAGATCAGGTTCTTCAGCAGTGTGGTTAGCAAGTGCTGGATATACCGATACATCTGGATCATCAACGTTTACTAAAGGAGAACTATCTAGATTTGATGGTCTAATTAGAATGGCTGAAGGTTCTTTAGGTAAAGCTTCATCTATATTAAATGAAATGTCAAGATCAAATGATTCGTTATCAGTAGGTTTTAGATTGAAGGCTTTCTTTAATCATTATATTAGAAACACACAAGGCCATATGGGTAAGGTTAAACAACTCCAAAAAATGTTCAGAGACTATTATGGAAATATTTTAAAAGAAGAAATAGCAACTAGAAAAACCGAAAAAGGTAAACAAAAATATAGAGATATATTAGATACTAATTTAAAATGGATTGATAGAAATGAATCAGCATTGTACTTTGCTATAGCTTCTCATGTAAGTTTAGGTAATGCAAAGAACTTTTTAATATCAAAGTTATCACAAATACAAAGTATAGGTCATTTTATTAGAACATCAAATGGTTTTAGAGTAACCAATCCAGAGGGTTATGTTGCAGTAGATAGATCAGCTGGTGCAGTTAAACTTGTAGATAGATTAGAATTTAGTAGAGCAAACTTTACTATTGCTAAAGATTGGGTAAAAGGATAATGAATAATATTTACAGTGCTACGTATGAATTTAATTCAGCACCAATAGAAAAAGAAAAGAAAAGAAAAAAGAAAAGTAATAAAGCATATGCTTATTTTCTTCTTAAAAAAAAGAGAATGATGAGAAAAAGAAAATGAAATCATTTATAGAGTACATAAACAAATTTTTAGAAGAAGCTAGACAACCAAAAATTATTTTAATTGGTGGTCCAGGCAGTGGTAAATCTACATATGCAAAATTTATATCAAATGAATTTAATATACCACACATATACCCAGGTGAACTATTGAGAAAAGAGAAAGAAAAAGGTGGTGAAATGGCCAAAAGATTATCTAATTTAGGTAAAGGTCACTTTGCTCCAAATGATATAGTTTTAAAACTTGTATTTGACGCCGTTGACAAAGCAGATGGTTTTGTATTTGATGGCTTTCCAAGATATATGCAACAAGTTAGAGACATGGAAAAGAAAGGTATTGATATAGATAATGTGGTATTTTTAGATGTAAGTCAGGAAGAAGTTATCAAAAGACTAACTGCTAGAGGTAGAGTTGATGATAAACCTGATGTTATTAAAGACAGAGTTGCTTTATATAAAAAAGAAACAGGTCCTGTGGTTGACTACTACAGAGATAAACCTGGTTTCGTATCTATTAAAGCAGAAGGTGATACGCCAGAGAGTATAGCTAAGAAGATAATAAATAAGGTTAAAAACAAATAATGAAAAGGAGAATAAAATGAGTGTTAAAAATGAAATAAAATTTCCAACACCAGAAGAAGATAATACAATTAATGGTTGTAGTACAACAGTTGATGTATTAGAGGCGGTGAAAGAAAATATTGCTAATGATAATAAAGATGTAGCGATTGATATGATTAACCAATTACTTAATGCTGGAAGTGGTGCATTTGGACCACAAGCACCTGAAGTTGATGAAAGTAATACAGACATTAGACAAGAAGAAACAAATTAAGGAGATATAATGTATATAAAAGGTGGTATGAAAAAACTATCCAAAGCAATTGCAAAGTCAGCTAAAGAAAATATGGATGCTGAAATAAAAGTTGCAGAACAAGAGGAGAAAGAAATGATGGAAGCAGAGAATACGCCTGTATTTGGCGACAGTCAAATGGCCGGCATGTCAATACAGGAAAAGCTTGGTACATGGAGCCATAATTTTTCTCAATTGGATGACAAAGAAAAGTTTTACTATATGCTAGAACAAGGACGTGGCATAGTTAAACTTGATGACGATAAAAGAATAAACGGTTATAGAATATATGGTTGTGTAAGCCAAGTATGGTTATTACCACAGCTTAAAGGTGAAAACATGGAATTTGAAGTAGACGCTGATTCTCACGAGGCAAGAGGAGCAATGTATATACTTCAATCAATTTTATCAGGACACCCACCAAAAGAAATTTTGGAAGTGGACGACAATCAAATTGCTGGAATAGGTTTCATAGATGTATTAACTCCAAAAAGACGAGACGGTCTTTTCGCAGTTGTTAATGCTATAAGAGACTATGCTAAAGACATGAACGAAATAATGGTAGAGCAAAGTCAAGCTGGAGTGGTGGATAAAAAAACAACAAAAAAATATAAGAAGTATACAAAAGCGGGGGAGTAATGAAAAACTTAAAAGAAGTACAAAGCTTTCTAAATGAAGGTGTTTATGACAGAGGCATTTTTAAAGCTTTCTTCTTAGCAGGTGGACCTGGTTCAGGTAAATCATTTGTTACACAAGCCGCTTTTGCTGGCATAGGATTAAAAATAGTAAACTCGGATACAATCTTTGAAAGAGGATTATTAAAAGCAAACCTATCTTTAAAAATGCCAGACGAAGAAGAATATTTTAGAAACGTAGTACGAGACAGAGCAAAACTTACAGCAAATACTCAATTAGATACCTATGTAAAAGGAAGATTAGGTCTTGTTATTGACGCAACTGGTCGTGATAAATCTATAATCTCTAGACAACATTCAATGTTAACAGCACTTGGTTATGATTGTTATATGATTTTTGTAAACACAAGTTTAGATGTTGCAGTAGAAAGAAACAAGAATAGACCTAGATCAATACCTGAATACATTGTAAAGAATAGTTGGATAAAAGTACAATCTAACATTGGTTCTTTTCAAAGTATATTCAGACCACAAAACTTGTTAATTGTGGATAATAATAGGTCTGAAAAAGAATTAGTAACCAATACAATTGCAACAGCTTCAAAATATATTAGAAGATATATTAATAAAACACCAAATAACTATCTAGCCAAACAGTGGATAGCAAAAGAATTACAAGCAAAGAAAAGAGTATGAAGAATTTTAAAGAATTTACAATACAAGAAAGTATCATAGATATACCTCGTAGAACATATGCGCCAGGTGTATTTGATAAGGCCGATACTAAAGACCCTAAAATGAAACCTAGTGTCAAGAAACAAATACAAGATCAGATTAAAAAATTTGAGGAATATCCTGTGATTAAGATAGCATTAATAGGATCAATTCTAACTAAGCGATATAGAAATGACGCTGATCTAGACATCAATATATTGTTTGATGTACCAAAAAAAGACCAAGAAGAACAAAGATTAACACTATCTAAAAAGTATTTGTCAGCAAGTAATCCTGATAACATACAAGGTAAATTAATACCAGGCACAAAACACCCAATCAATTATTATTTTATTACAGATCAAAAAACATATGACGATCAAAATAAAAAAGCAGACGCAGTGTTTGATATAGAAAACGATGAGTTTGTTAAAAGACCAGAAGATTTTTCTTTTGATACAAACTTATATGTAAAAGAATTTGAAAGAAAAGTACAAGAAATAGATGTAGTTAAAGGTGAATTAAAGAGAGATATAATAGATTACCATGAATTAATTGAATTAAAACCAGATGATATTTTAAATCTACAAGAAAAAATTAATGAGAAATTAGAAGAAATAGAAGATAGTATTGAACAGATTGTAAAAGTAGGTGATGGTGTTGACGCAGAAAGAAGATCAGCATTTAATAGTGACATGACACCAGATCAAATAAGAAAATATGGTATTAAAAATAGATTACCTAAAGCAGTTATCTATAAGATGTTGGAAAAATACCATTACTTAAAATTTTATAAGAAGTGTAAAGAAGTTTTAGAAGATGGTAAAGTTACCGATGATGAAATAAAATCTTTAACAAAAGAACAAATAGATGAAATGAATTTAGAATCTGTTGCTAGTGCTTGGAATGATTTAATGAGAAGAACAATCAAAGCACCAAGAATGAAAGCAGGTGTAGATTTATATCTTAAATATTTAAGACAAGGTATGAAAGACGCCAAGAACAAGGCGGCTCAACATGCTGGTATAGATTATAATGAATTTGGTAAAGCAGTTAGAGACGCTGGCTTACCAGAAACAGTACACGAGGCAGTTAGAAGAAGAAAATCTATGGCATTTACATTTGGTAGATTTAATCCACCAACTATTGGTCATGAAAAACTTATTAGAAAAGTTAAATCAGTAAGAGCAAACGATCACAAAATTTATTTAAGTAGAAGTGAAGACAGTAAAAAGAATCCATTATCTGCTAGTCAGAAACTAGCGTATATGAAAAAGATGTTTCCTTCTCACGCAAGAAATATAGAGATTAACAAAACAAATATGATATTAGATATTGCTACTGATCTACATAACAAAGGTTATACAGAGGTCTTTATGGTAGTAGGTAGTGATAGAGTAAGAGAATTTGAAACTATATTAAACAAGTATAACGATGTGAGATCAAGACATGGTTATTATAACTTTGATAACATTAATGTGTTGTCAGCTGGTGAAAGGGATCCAGACGCAGACGGAGCTTCAGGTATGAGTGCAAGTAAAATGAGAGCGGCGGCTGTTAAGGGAGATTTAGAAGGATTTAAAAGAGGGTTACCTAATGGTGTGGACGCAAGCCATTTAATGAAAGATGTTAGAAAAGGTATGAGACTAGGTGCTATTCCAGAAAGTTCAGTTAATATTCATTTAGGTGGTGGCAAAAAACCAATGTTAAGCATGGAAGAATTTGGACAACAACAGATAAGAGACCTCTATTTAAGAGATATGATATTCAATGTAGGAGAAAAGGTAGACTACACCAAACAAGATATACAAGGAACAGTTAAGAGAAAAGGTACAAATTATATTGTACTAGAAGATAATAAAAACAATTTACACAAAGCCTGGATATGGGATTGTATACCAATCGCCAGTGATAAAGAGGTTGCAGTTAGAGAACATAATTTAAATGTAGACTATGGTTTTGAGGCTGTATCTGAAAAGAAATATAAACAAAAATTTGAAGAATATAAGAAAGATATTGTTAAAAAATTAGAAAAAGAATCTTTTGAGATAGGTGCTGACTATGCCAACCATACAAAAGACGTAACTCCTGGTGAAACACCAGAGGCAACGCCTGTGGACGCTAAGAAAAGAGGCTATCCTACACAACCTGGCTTGGAAAATACCAAAATATCAGAGAAAGATGTAAATAAATGGGCTTCTTCAAGTGATACAATAGATAAATATAAACAGAGATTTAAGGAGGAGTGGAAAATCAAGTTGGATCAAACGATAGCGAAGATGATACAAGATTTATAAACACAATTAAAAAGAGAAATGAAAGATTTTAGTACATATAGAAAAACAATGGCTGTGGCCTACGGAGAGGTACCAAACATATTAGAGAGTACTCTAATGGGTGTCTTATCTGATAAGCAGCTACAGAATTTAAAAAACACATGGGCTATGAAGACTATGAAAGATGTAACTCCTGGAGTTAAGTCTATTCTTAAAAAAATGGATATGCCTACTAAAGTTGCAATTGCAGCTGCTAAAATTAACATACTTAAAGACATAGTATTCAAAGAAGAATCAGACGAAGACATTATTAAATTCATGGAGGCTATTGATGAACAAGCAGATATAGAAGAAGGTAGAATTAAAGATATATTCACAGCCGATCAAGAAGGTGATAGTATTGAGAAGATTGCTAAGAGATTAAAACTTTCAGTTAAAACTGTTAGAGATATATTAGGAGAAGAAGTATTAGAAGATATGTTATATGAAGTGGCTGATTCACTAACACCAATGATGTTAAAGGTTCTTAAAAAAGAATACGAACCATTTAGAGGTAGAAAGATTTCAGCTGCTAGAGCAAAACAGTTAATGAATATATTAGATAAATTTAATGATAAAAATTTAGAAATTCTAAAAAAACATAACATACCTTTTGTTTCAGGTGGTGCAATGTCAAAACTTATGGTTAGAAAAATGAAATGGAAAACAACAAGTGTAAATCCATTTAAAGAAGAAGACGATCAGATTAATTGGGCAGGTAAATTAGATGAAGCAAACATAGTTTTTAGAGCAAAAGCAACAGATGGTGGTTATTTTCTAGTATTAAAGCGTGATACTTCTGGTATGAGTGGTAGCCAAGATAAATTTTTAATGCGTCATTTGAAAAACGGTAAAGTTAAAGAATTAGGTTCTCATCCATCGTTAGATGGTGCAAAAACTTTTGGTAAGAATAGGGGTATTATTGAAGAAGTTGAATTAGAAGAAAAGAAAAAGGTTAAAGAATTAGACCTACATTTAAAGACTTTGTCCAAAAACGATCAAAAACTACCAGAACCAGAAGGCAAAAAAATTGCTACAGAAGAAACTCTAGTAGAATATACTGACAAACAAATCAAGATGGCATTTGGTATATTAAATGACCCTAGATACAAAGGTGGTAATTATTCAGGTGCTTATAAGGCAATTGAAAAACTTGCAAAAGGTTTAGCAAGTCATCCAAGTGTTGCTAAGGCATTGAAAAGAGCCAATGAATCAATAGATACAGGTAAAACATTTGAACAATTAAAAAGTGAAGTTGAACCTAAAGGAAAAGAATTAGAAGAAAAAGATGGTGCTAATACATCATCTAAAAAAGGTAGTGTTTGGAAAAAAGCAATGAAGGCCGCTATGAAAAGAAACTACATGAGAAAAGCAGAACATGAACCTAAAGGAAAAGAATTAGAAGAAGGCAAATCAGATTTTAGAATTTCTTATAGTGATAAGTATGGTAAACATGCTGGCTTTGAAGATGGAGAAACTTTACAAGATATACAAAACAAGGCACAAAAATTAAGAGCTAAAGGTTTTAAAATAGATAAAATGGGTAGAAATACCTCACCTATTAAAGAAAGATTATGGCTAAAACACAAAAGAGGAGATAAAAACTAATGAATTATTTAAAAAATAAACCAAACAGTTTAGAGGATATGGCAAAACAAATGAATATCCACACAAACGAATCTGGTTATAAAGAAATGTTCAAAAAAGAATTGAACAAAACTGGTAGAGCCGGTGTTGGTGCTATGACGCCTAAAGAAAAGACAGAGTTCTTTAGTAAGATTGACAGTAAACAAACAGTTAAAGAAAATGTTGATTGGAAAAAGGCGGCTGAAACTACAGAAAAATTAGAACAAGACGCTAAGTATTTTAAAACGGAAGACAGTAAAAAAATACCACCAATAGCAAAAGATAATAAACCTGGTGTTAAGATCGCTAAGATTAGAGCAATTAAAGATGGTGGCGATAGTAAAGAAGGTGGCGATAGTAAAGAAGGTGGAACTGAAGCCGATATGATTAAACTTAAAGGTCAAGTTGAATTATTAAAACAGAAATTAGAAAATGAAAAACATAAGGCTGTTAAGCCAATGCCTAATAAAGAAACAGGAGAAGTTCCTTTATCAGTTGGTATTGCTTACAAACATTTAAGAGACAAAATGAAAACTGAAGCTATGGTTAAACGTACTGTTAAAACTGATACAGAAGCCATGCCATCTAATGTGCCTTTAGATACAACAGAGAGAGATAAGAAATTAGCTAACCCAAAAGGTAAAACTATGACTGGCGAACCAAAATCTCCTGTTGAAATGAATCCAAAAATAAATCACTCATTTTAAAAAAGTTAAGTATTGCTATGGCAAAACAACTACCTAGAATATATTGTGACATGGACGGTGTCATTGCAGATTTTATGGCTGCTGCTAAGAAGGTAACAGGAACTACATTTAATCAATCTGATTCAGATAAACATTGGAATATAATTAAAAAAACTCCTAAATTTTGGTCAGATATGCCTTGGATGCCTGGAGGTAGACAGTTATGGAGTTTTATATCAAGGTATAAACCACATATCTTATCTGCTTATTCACCAAATGATCCTAATTGTAAACCAGGTAAAATAAAATGGTTAAAAAAAAATGTTGGCGTATCCAACATGAACAGAATTAACTTGGTAAGACGAATACAAAAGCAGAGCTTCGCAAAGTCACAAGGCCAACCTGCTGTATTAATAGATGATTTTAAGAAAAACGTAGACCAATTCACACAAAGAGGTGGTATAGGAATCTACCATACCAACACCACATCCACAATCCGACAGTTAAAGTCGTTAGGTTTCTAGCCTACTTTTCTTATAAATAGTATAAGTTATAACAATAAAGTAAATTTAAATTTAAAGGAGAGAATTATGTCTTTATGGGGAAACGATATTAAGCCCAAAAATTTGACCGAGGCTGAGAAGAAGGAAGTATACGCTACTGCTTCAGGCTGGGTTAGAGAATCGGGTTCTGTATGGTCAGGAAATGACAATACAAATGCAACACCAGAAGTTTTAGTTTCAGTGGGACAATTAGCTACGGCTATGGGATCTGCTGACATAACTGAACTAGAATGGATTACAACAACTGCTGATGTATCAGCAGGTTACACTATGTCTGTCAGAGTTAGATTTAACGAAGACGTGACAGTAACAGGTGCTCCATATGTTGCAGTACAAAATGGAAACCAAGGTACTGGCTCAGGCCGTGGACCTCACAATCTAGCTTATGCTAGTGGTACAAATACAAACGAATTGGTATTTGCATTGGTAATAGCTGCTGGCAACGCTGCTACAGCTGCTAACGATGTATTAACAATAGGCGCAAGCGCAATGAACTTAAACGGCGGTACAGTTAAGGATAGAAATACATCCACTAACTCTACTATTACTAGCTCTGCTGGTATAGGTACAGCTGCTGGATCATTAACGGTTGTTGCTTAATAAATAAACAGATTTGACTACAATTGGTATACGTATACCAATGGTCTCTAACAAGAAGGAGCTCCACTTAAGCCATTTTTTTATTGGAAAGTGTAGAACTTTATATTATACGCTTATAAAAAAACAATTAAAAGGAGAAAAACAATGGCTAATATAACTAGCATAAAATTTGGAACAGATAGAACAGTTACACTTAGCGGTGGAACAGTTAATGCTTACGTATTATTTGACGAAGACGTTACAGTAACAGGATCACCAATATTAAATTTAATTAACGATAATGCTGGTGGTGACTGGGGTGCTGGTGTTGGAAGAACAGCTCAAATGGTGTGGAAGAATAGCACTGGTGATGAACTTCAGTTTTCAACAATTTACGGTGCAGACACAGATACTATGGATACCGATCAAACACCAGGCGATAAATTGACTATAGGGGCTAACGCAATAGACCTAAATGGTGGAACTATCAACGATGGTGCCGGTGAAGCTGTTGATATAACTAACACACCTCAATCAGGTGAAGAAGCTGTATTTACAGAATAAGACGTTTAATACGTAGTCTAAAAGAATTATAGGTGTCCGAAAGGACACCTATATAATATAATAATTGATGTAGGCAATTACCTACAGTAGCATTCCCGAAAAGGGTTTTAAAAGGAGAAAAAATGGCAGACAAAAAAGTAACACAGCTTACCGATTTAGGTAACGCTCTAGATACAGCAGATTTATTTCACGTAATTGATGACCCAAGTGGTACACCTATTAACAAAAAAATATCAGCTGAAGATGTATTCAACAATATTCCAAGTTGGATAGCTCTTAAACAAACAGCACAAACAATAACAGCAAGTGGCTCGTCTCAAGCGGCGAACTTAACAACAGCTGTGACATTGGTTGACGCTACTTCAAACACAGCACCAACCTCATTAGCGGCTGCTTCTACAGATGGACAAGTTAAAACAATTTTAAATTCGTCTACAGGTGGAACAAATGCAGTGGCAATAACACCAGCAAACTTTAAACAAGGTACAACGGTTACATTAAATGCTCCAGGTGAGTCAGTAACTATGATGTACAAGTCTAGTTTTTGGTATGTAATTGGCGGTAGTGGTCACGTAGTAGCTTAATATATAATTAATAGGAGATATATTATGATAATTGATGAAAAAGTATTAACAGAGGAAAAGGAATTATTAGTTAAAGAATTTAATGATCTTTCCGCTAAAATTAAACAAGTTGAGTTGAATGTTGGCCAAATGAAAGCAAATTTAAATGCAATCAATGGTGCTATACAACAAACAGAAAAACTATTGAAAAAAGCAAACCCACAAGAAAGTGGATTTGAATAAGGTAAAAACAAATGAAGAAATTTAAATCATTTATAAAAGAAGAAGATTTAAAAGATTTTGAGGAAGATGTATTAGCAGATAAAAAACCTGTTGAAACATCAACTAAAGAAACAGATAAAAAGGAAGAAACAAAAGATGAAAACATTTAAGAAATACTTAAACGAGAAGTTGGCACCTGGTGTTGGAACTCCTGAAGTTAATGCCGTAGAAGACGGCGCTATCGGTGTTCACAACATACATGATCCTGATGTATTAAAAAGAGTTAATGCATTTGTAGGAGCAATTGGTGAGAGAGAATATTTAAAACCTGCTTTTGCAGTTGATGAGTTAAGAACAAAGTTATCCCAAATAGGTCTAGAAGTTAGTCCTGTTAATATGGAAGGTGATAACGGAACAGTTACAGCAGAAGTACGACAACATGGTGGAAGATTTGGTAAAGATGTAGATGGTTCTGATATAAATGATGATGGTATATCTCATAAAAAAGAGGGCGGCCTTAAAATGGAAGTCAAGTACGAAACATTAAAAACAGGAACATCAAAAGTCTACGCTAAATTAGTGTAGATAATGTTTAAAGAAATAACCAAAGATAACTGGTTGCTTTTTGCACAACATAATTATGATAATCCTACTCTAGAAGATGAGAAGGAATTTTATGAAGATATTAAAAGAATACGGTATATAAAAAGGTTATTTCGTAAGTTTAGTGTAACAGGTAATCTTAAAGTAAGATTAGTGGTTAACCACTTAATAGTTTTACAAAACGTATTTGGAGTTGAAGCTGCTTGTGTACTACTCTTATTTAAAATAGATAAGAAATATTGGAGTATATTAAAAACATTTTTAGAATATCTGAAGTACTTATATCCACATGAATTAAATGATATTAAAACAGATACTAATATAGAAAAATTGCTAAGGGAACTATAATGAATAGAGGTGTAGATTTATTAATAACGTATAGAATTGTCAAGATGTTAGCAACACCATTTAAAAAGCATGACGCTTTTAAAAATGGTATAATAGATGACGAGGGTAAAGTATTAAGAAAATATAGAACTATACAAAGCCCAATAGAAAAGAGATCATATACACTACTTCATAGATTTGTATTCAACCTAAAAAGAATACTAGCAAAGGTCGGAATTAGAGGAGCATTAGGTTCTTTTGCAGTGGCAGCCGCTCTTTTATTTAAAGAAAATAAACAATATCTAAAACATCAATTGGTAATAGAATCCGCTGTTATCACATACCTAAAACAGACAAATCAATACGATTCTATGCTCTCGGAAAACATAAATATACCTAACATACAAGATACACCAGCTATTAATTGTTTTGGTGTAGATGTATTTGAACGTAATGGAGAATTAATATCGGAGTACGATTATGACCAAACACTATAAAAAAATGATGGATGAAATCATCAATAAGATGGCTGAAGACGCTCCAGCAAATGCTACTGGTACTGCTGTTGCAGGAACAGGTGATGACAATACTGTTCATACAAAGAAATCAGAATTAGAAAAAATGGGTAGACGAGACCCTTTGGCGTTAGCTAAACCAGAAACGTTTAAGAAAAAAATTAAAGAGAGTGCCGACAATAATAGTATGATGTTAAAAGGTGTGTTAGATAAAATTGATAGTATAGAAGTTAAGATAGATGAATTAACAATACCTAAAACAGAAATTAAAGAACAAACAAAAAAATATAAAACATTTAGGGACAAATACAATGCTTAAAAGTTATCAAGAATTTCACGGAATAAAAGAAGATAGTAATAAAACTTACCAAGTAAAAGATAAAGCTGGTAAAGTAGTATTCACAGGTAAGTATAATCAAGTTTTATCTTATCGTAAAAAAAATGGTGGGGAAATAGTTACAGAATTTGCTGCTGCTACACAAGCTGGTCAAAGAGGTCCAGGTTTAGGAAACTTTAAACCAATGGTCAGTATGAAAAAAGAAGAAGGCACAGCACTACACAAGTACCTAGTATCAAAAGGCGTACTTAAAAAATAATAAGGAGAAATAAATGTTAGAGTTATTTATTCAACTAGCGACAAAATTCTGGCAGTTTACAGTACTAGGAGTATTAATACTTGTAGGATTTCTGATAAACATATCAGACAGAGTTAATTTAAAAGGCAGAGATAGAAGATTTTCTTATGAAGAAATGCCACACATGCAACCAATCACAATACCAACTAAAGATAAAGGTTTTTTTGGTGCAGTACTTTTGTGGATATTAACAGTAAGAACATGGAAAGTATCACGAGATTTCAAATACAAATTAGACGGACAAGATTACATTATACCAGAAGGTTTTGTTTTTGATGGTGCAAGTGTACCAAAATTTCTTGCTTCGTTTTTATCTCCAGTAGGTGTATTACTTATTGGTGGTCTAGTACATGATTATGCTTATAAGTTTTCAGCTTTAAGAAAAGTTGGTGCTAAAAAAGGTGAAATACTATTATTAGACAAATCAGAGGCAGACAGAATTTTCAGAGACATAAACATTGAGGTTAATGGTTTCCATCTATTAAACTATTTAACGTACTGGACATTAAGGGCGTTTGGTTTTTTAGCTTGGAGAAAACACCGAAAGGTGAACGCTAAAATGAAAGCATTGTAATTTCATTTAATACTATAAAAAAAAGGAGAAAACATATGTTAAGTTTTATCACAGGAAGAGTTAAAGAATTAACATCTTTACACGGTGGAGTATTAATCGGTTTAGGTGTTGTGGTTTTATTTTTTAGTCCACTTGCTAAGATAGCTGCTTGGGCAGCAATAGCTTATGGAGCTTGGGCGATTTTAAAGAAAGATTAATAAATCATGGGTTTTAGATTATTTTTTATAGGCATTATACTAAGCGCTCTTTTGGGCGCTGGTGCCTACGTAATGAAGTTGCAAAAAGACAACGTTATATTAAAAGAGAACGCAGTAAAATTAGAGTCAGCAATTGCAGACCAACAAAGTTTAATTGAGAATCAAAAGAAAGATTTTCAAGAAATATTACAAGCCAACCAAAAGATGAATGAGTTGGTTACTAATTTAAAAAAAGACCTAGACGAGTTAGACAAAAGATTTAACAAAAAGAATAGAGACATAGGTAAATTGGCCATTGATAAGACGAAGGTCATTGAACGAATTATAAACAAGGCAGGTGCCAAAGCTACACGATGTATTGAGATCGCAAGTGGGTCACCTCTAACAGAGGAAGAAAAGAATGCCACAAAGAAGTCAGAGATTAATTCTGAATGTCCTAGTATCGCTAATCCTAATTACATTCCTTACTAATTGTTCTTCTATAAAGAAGTTACAAATATTTAAGGAAGAAGTACCTAGACAAGAATTAAACCTAGCCAAACCAACACCTCTACAGTTAGAACAAATCCATTGGATCATAATCACGTCTTCAAATGCTGAGGAAGTATTTAAAAAGATGGAAGAACAAGGGTTGGATCCAGTACTTTTTGGCCTTAATGATAAAGATTACCAATTAATCGCAAAAAATTTCGCACAGATAAGAAACCAACTAAAAATCACAAATGATTTGTTGGATAAATACAAAGAGTATTACGAAGGTAATCCAGATAAGGAAGAGGAGAAAAAATAATGGCATGGGTAGATGTACCAAATTCAAATAGTATTTGGCAATATGAGAATACTGCTACGGCAGCTAATACATATTCAGATTCAGGTGCTGGAGCTAATTCTGTTTTCTCTGGTGGAATAAGAACTTATACTAAACCAGGTAGTGGTACAGTAAAAGTTTATGCTAGAACTAGAAAAAAAGGAACGATAGTTGAGCGTGGAGAACTTTCTAAAACTTATTATGACGCACAATAAAGGATAGTATGAGAAAAGATGAGATAAGGGTATCAAGTGAATCGGCAGTAAGCATGCCAATGAAAAATCTAATTGCCATAATCGGAGCCGTGGCCCTTGGAGTATGGTCCTATTTTGGTGTAGTTGAGCGGATAAATAAATTGGAAACCAATACAACTTTATTAGAAAAAGATTTAAACCAAGCAAGTGAAAGATTAACAGGTGATATAGAAAAGAATAACGAATTTAGGATCAAGTGGCCAAGGGGAGATTTAGGTTCTCCGCCGGCTGATTCTGAGCAATTTATGTTGATAGAATTTTTGAGTGGACAAGTGGAAGCTATATCAAAACAACTTGAAGGTATGATGAATAATAAGGTTAACATTGAGAGATTACAGACGGATATGGAAAAGGTTTTGATAGATTTAGAAAAATTAAAGGACAAAATTAGAGAGGCCAAAAACGGCTATACTAAAAAAGGAGAATAAGACATGGGAGCAACAGCTTTAGTTACTATTATTACAATGTTTATTGTGACTAATACATCTAGCGAGTTTGTTAAGTATGATGGACTAATGGATTGTTTGAAAGATAAAAGAAAGATTGAAAAATTACACGATGGTCGTAGAGTTATTTGTGGTCCATCTATGGCAGAAGTTGATGAGTTTGGTAATATTATTAGTATTAAAAATAAAATGCCAGACCAATCAGGTAGTTTGAAGTTGGGTGGTACTGCTAAATCATTAACAGAAAAGAAAAAGAAAAAGAAGACAGAAGTATTAACTCAATAGGATGAATTATATGAAAAAATTATTATTATTATTAATTACAACTTTATTTTTAATAGGTTGTAATACGACAAAGAGTTTTAAGACTGAAACAGAAACAGGTTTACTTAAACAAGTACAAGCAAGAGGTTATTTAATATGTGGAGTTAATGCAGGCTTGCCTGGTTTCTCTGCTCAAGATGACGCAGGAAATTGGAGTGGTTTAGATGTAGATTTCTGTAAGGCAGTTGCAGCTGGTATATTTGGTGACGCAAGTAAAGTAGAATTTGTAGGTTTAAATGCAGCTCAAAGATTTCCAACGTTAGCTTCTGGTAATATTGATTTACTTGCAAGAAATACCACTTGGACAATTAGTCGTGATGTTAACTTGATGTTTGAATTTGCAGGTGTTAATTACTATGACGGTCAAGGATTTTTAATACCAACAGATTTGGATATTAAGAGTGCAAAAGAATTAAATGGTGCGTTTGTTTGTATCACAGCAGAAACAACAAGTGAATTAAATTTAAATGATTACTTTGCTGAAAATAACATGGCATATAAACCAATATATGTTGAAAATAACAAAGACGCAAAAGCAAAATTATTTGGTGGTGATTGTGATGTATTCACAACAGACGCCTCTGGTTTAGCAAGTGCTAGAGCAGGTGCAGACGACCCTAGTAAATGGATGGTGTTACCTGAAATTATATCAAAAGAACCATTAGGTCCACTTGTAAGACAAGGTGACCAAGAGTGGGAAGATGTAGTTAGATGGACACACTTCATTATGGTTAACGCTGAAGAAGCAGGTATCACAATGTATAATGTGGATATGATGTTAACTGCTAAATCAAAAGAGATTAAAAGAATTTTAGGTGTTGAAGGTTATATCGGTCCAATGTTAGGACTTGGTATGAAATTCGGTTATAATATTATAAAACAAGTTGGTAATTACGGAGAATCATTTGATAGAAATGTAGGACCTAATACACCACTTAAATTAGAACGAGGATTAAATAATCTTTGGAAAAACGGTGGCGTTATGTATGTACCGCCAATAAGATAGGGAGAAAAACATGAAATTATTTCATAATATTTGGGAGAAATGGGCAACAGCAATAGTAGTTGTTTTTTTATTAGCAATTGGTTTCAGTACTGCTAAAGCAGACGCACAAAAACCAGAAGTAGTTTTTGCTGTTTGTGTATTTGCAGATGGTTCATTGATAGACCATAAAGGTGCTAACTCAATGTCCGATTGCTTAAAGACTAAAAGAGAAGTAGAGAAGAAGTGGAGAAATAAAGCAGCTGATACAGACAGTGTTGAAATAAATGGTATCACTTACAAGATAGATGGTGAATCATTAGCATTTATGTGTGATTTA
>Ga0310125_10000024_pt1 | contig 60096 bp, 45 predicted proteins | sample CB11b_Tmax_Bot8__FD_203508 | JGI IMG/M metagenome (GOLD analysis project Ga0310125, IMG submission 203508) | Marine microbial communities from Western Arctic Ocean, Canada - CB11b_Tmax_Bot8 | ecosystem: Environmental > Aquatic > Marine > Oceanic | place: Canada: Western Arctic Ocean | collected... | reverse complement strand
TTATACTGTGTTTAGCTAATGATAATGGACTGGGAAAGGTTAAAGGCGGACGGGTTTAGGGGAAAGTTTTCTTGAGTGATGCAGTTGACCAAGTGGAATATGGTGTTCTTCCGCGTTCGGTACCGGAGGGGTCGGTGCCCCTTGTCTTGGTGGAAGGGACTGCGCGGGAGTGTGGATGCAGGTATGCCGAGGCAGTACTAGAGCGGTATCCGGGATACAGGCGATACCTTGACGCTCTTCCCAGCCTTGGCGATCTGAATACTCGAACGGCACAGCTCATTGAGCAGCGTGCGCCTTATCTCATGGATGTTTTTGGCGGCATGATTGATGTGGCCGGTTCGCCGAAACATCCCACCGCTTCTGGGGATGAAGGCGGCTGTACATCGTTTGGCGTGTCGGGAACTGTCACCTTAGACGGCCAACCGATCAGTGGCCAAACCAAGGACACCGTGATCGAAAGCGCAATGATTTACATTGTTTTGTGTATGCGGATTAAGAATGGACCGACAATCCTTGTTCTTGCATATCCAGGAGAAGTACTTGGATATGGATTATGGACCACGGGCATGAGTGTTTTTCGAAACTCCTTGCACTCCAAGGAGCGGTCCTCAAGAGGCATTGACCATTCACTTTGGGCATTAATGGCACTCGCCGGCGAATCGGTTGAGGATGCAGCCGAGTTGGCGCGGCGCGAGGGGTTACGGGGTGTTGGAAACTACATAATTTCTGATCGTGGTGGCCATAGTGCCAGTGTCGAGTTTAACGGTGGTGGTGTGAATATAATCCATTCAGATGATGGCATATTGGCGCACGCCAATCATCCCGTTGGTCCGGATACGGCTCCATTCGAGCGCGAACGTGATGGACAACTCCAAGTTGACTCACGACATCGTGCGGATGATCTGCGTGAACTGCTGGCCAGTAACCGTGGCCAACTTACCCCTCAGCGCGCCATGATGTTGCTTGCTGATCATCGCCGTTATCCAATGGGAATTTGTCGACACTTTGGCGGTTCACATGAACGATACACAACTGCCGCAGTGGTTGCAGAGCCAACCCGAGGTCATTTGCACGTGATACGTGGCAATCCATGTTGTAGCTGGCCAGAAACCTATTCGGCTTAGTTTTAAACTGCTTCGCCTGCAACGTATTGAGGCAGGTGGCATATAGGAGAACTCATGTCCAGAATAATCGGTAGAAAGTACACGCAAGATTTTATTTTCCGTGCGCTGAGTGATGATGATCAGGGTTTTTATGATGATCAGGGTTATCTACTGTTAGGCAGAACACTTACCGATCGGGGTTTAAATCTAATGCATAAGCAGTGTATGGACGCATGGAATGCACATAAAGAATCTTTTAAGGAGGGGAAGACCTGGACCCAGAACGCACTGTTAAGTGACATTCACCATTACAGTGATGTGGCTTGCCGTTATTTTTTTTTGGGTCCTTTGGTGGATATATCGGTATCACTGGTCGCCCCGAATTTAAAGGGTGCTTCATCTCAGCTGACGTTCAAAATGCGCCATAACACGCAGCCATTCCATTGGCATCAAGATACCGGGTATGCTGAACTGGATCCTGACAACACCTTGACAACCCTAACGGCATTAGATGACTGTGATGTTGAAAATGGTTGTCTATGGATTGTTCCGGGTAGCCACAAGCAGGGGCGAATTAATATGAACTATACAAATAAAGACAGAAAGTCCCAGGTTGAAATTAAGTTAGATGTTGATGAATCACAGGCCAGGCCCATGGAAATGAAGGCCGGGGAATGCCTTGTATTTCACAATTGGATGCTACATAAATCCGAAGGAAACCGTTCGGACCGCGATCGCCGTATCCTTTTCCTGCGCTACGCGGATGCGGATGCCGTTGAGGTTTATAATGAGCATAAGCCACGTTTGGGGCGTTTGCTTCGAGGGGTAACGAAATTTCCTGAAATTGAGACTTACGAAGCCAATCTTTTATAAAAGATGGTTTCGAGTAATGTGATGGGGGAATCACTACATCCGGCACACCAGAAAGTGCGGTTCGGAAGGTCAGCGGTCAAATAGATTTCTTTCTGAAGATCAACACGTCACCTCCCTTTCCCCAGTCAGACCAACCTTCAAAATTCTTAATCAGTTCAAACCCACGATCACTTAATAGCTTCTTCCTACTTTTGGAAACATGGTTGGGGTAGAGCATGATAACCCAAGTCGGTTGCGTAGCATCCAGTTTTTCTTTAAGGCGAATACCGTGTTTGAGACTAAATGCGAGATCTAAGTCTCTGGCGTATAGGTATAGGACCTTGTGCCGAAGACCGATGGCTAGACCTGTCTCACCGGGCTTACGCTGGTTGTGAACATAGGCCATTGCTTCACGCAGCGGTTGCTTTGGGGGTCTAATAGTTAGATCGGCAATACTGAAACAACATACTATGGCAATGGCGGAAATACCGGCAGCGCGATGCCAAGTGAACAGCTGTTCAATGCCCCAAGTCATGAGTACCACCGCGCCGCATAGGATGAACAGCATGTATCTTGCATAAACCCATAGGCCAAAGGCGAAAATGGTGACAAGAAATACCACCCAACCTAACCAGAGCAGCCCTAGGACGAGCATTGAATCAACACGAGGGGTGGCTTTCTTTGCATAGCCAATTCCGATGAGGACAAGTATGAGTCCTGGAAGTGATGCCCATGGATACCAGGAGCCACCCAGTTGTAAAATGGCAAGAAGTCCTTGGCCACTGATAATTCCAGGTTGATTGTCGGTTGTTTTTTCAAATCCAGTGGATTGGGAAAGAAGATCGGGAAGCGCTGGTGCGTAAAGTGTCAATGTCATCACTGCAGCCCCCACTAGTGCCGTCAGGCACTTGCCGGAACTTGACCAGTGCCGTTTGTGCCAACTTAACCAGGTGAACGTTAGCATGTGCCCGATCGGAACAAAGATGGTTAGGAGGTGGGACCATATCCCCAACGCACACAGTAGTCCATAAACCCACCACAGCCACGGACGGTCATGACGATGTGCTGACAGCAGTGCCAAGGTCGAAGTGGTGGTAAAGAAAATCATCATGCTGTAGCCACGTGCTTCAACACCCTCAAGAACTGAAACAGGAAGGATTGCCATAAGTAGTGCGCTGACTAGAGCTGCACGCTGTCCGAATGGAACCAGAATCAGGCGATATATGGCCCAGACGCTGAGCAACGAAAACAAGACGGCTGGTATACGTACCGCCAGTTCACGGCCTAGTGCATTTCCGAATAAGTAAACTGTTATCCAACTGCACAGCGTGTGGGCAATATGATTGGAGATATCGAAGAAGTTGCTGACGATTGGGCCAGGGTGCTCAAGAGTTACGAATCGAATATAAGCGGCTATCTCGTCATACCAGAGGCTTTCCGTGAGTCTTGGGATACGTGCTACCAGTGCAAGTGCCATTACTACCCCAAGACCATAACGCCTTATGGAATTTTCAATTATGTTGGGCAATATTGAGGGACAAGAGTTTATGCTGTACGTAGAAGTCTTGGGATTGCAGAGGCGAGTAAGTACAAATGCACACAAAAGTGTCACCACTGCGCAGACAGGAAGCATGGCCCGCCAGTATTTCGCACCAAGTTCAGTTTCCACGGGGAAGGGCTGTCGTGCCGGATGATGAAACCATTGGGCCCAGTCGGCCTGATTGACAAGAACGGTGCCGCACAGGCACAAGAAGGCTACCATGCTCGGAGCGGCGAGCCACCATCGGGAACTGGTGCCATGTGCCTGATTCCCAGGTCCACCATGTGGACCTGGTTTTGATGGATTTGGTGATCGATGATCAGGTGATTTCATCATCACATCATCCGCATACGCCATGGAACTCACAAATGGACCATCGGGGAATAATTTATGACCGGGCCAGCGCTGTACCTCATCCTCATCAGGAGGTATTCTGCCAATAGTCCACAGCGAAGTGGTCTTGCAGGCTTCAATGGAGCAAGCATTCCTTGGATCATCCTTCAAAATTAAGGAATCCGACGATTGGATAATCTCACGCCACGGCAGATTGTTACCGAACTTGATCGATACATCATTGGGCAGTCCGAGGCCAAGCGGGCCGTGGCGATTGCAATCCGTAACCGCTGGCGGCGTCAGCAACTTGAGCCAGAGATGGCCCGGGAGGTTTCGCCAAAGAATATTATCATGATCGGCCCGACGGGTGTGGGTAAGACGGAAATTGCCAGACGCCTGGCTCATCTGACAGGCGCCCCTTTTATCAAGATTGAAGCGAGCAAGTTCACAGAAGTCGGCTACCACGGTCGTGATGTGGAATCAATGGTGCGTGATCTTCTTGATCATGCCATGTCCATGGTTCATAGTGAACAAGCCGACAAGGTACGCAAGCGGGCTACCGATGGCGCCAATGATCAAATAGTTGATCTGCTGCTGCCACCAACCCCAACACCAGCGCCAACGGTATCTCCAGTGCACTCAGCATTGTCAGCATCCTCGGTTGGTAGTGACAGTGAAGATCATGAAGATGTGGACGATGCAGCAGAGCGCCAGCTTCGGACGAGATTGAAGTTGCGAGAACAGATTGCCTCTGGCAAGCTAGACGAGCGAGAGGTCGAACTGACTATTACACAAAAACCCCAAGCCCACGTTATGTTTGCCAATATGGGTATTGACCAGATGGACCCCGACATGGCCAACATGTTTGAGCGCCTGATTCCAGAGCAAACCACGCGGCGCAAGGTGTCAGTTGCTGAAGCAAGGCGGATTTTAATCGATGAGGAGACAGAGAAGCTTTTGGACCGGGATAAAATTACCGTTGAGGCGATATCCAGAACCGAGGAGAGTGGGATTATTTTTCTTGATGAAATCGATAAGATTGCAACGCCTGGTAGTGATGATCGGCAGTCTGGTGGCGGTGGAGGCCCCGACATTTCTCGGCAAGGCGTACAGCGCGACCTGCTGCCTATTGTTGAAGGGTCAGCGGTCAATACACGCTATGGTACGGTACATACCGATCATATCCTCTTCGTTGCCGCGGGTGCGTTTCATTCGACCGCAGTAAGTGATTTGATGCCTGAATTACAGGGTCGGTTCCCAATTCGAGTTGAATTATCCCCACTGGGAAAAGAAGACTTTATACGCATTCTGACTGAACCGGGAAATGCTCTGACACGCCAACAGCAGGCGTTGTTAGCTGTCGAAGGGATAGATATTGAGTTTGATCCTTCTGCAATTGAGGCCATGGCAGATCTTGCCGCCACTGCAAATTCCAATATGGAAAATATCGGTGCCAGGCGGCTTATGACAATTGTTGAAAAGGTTTTTGAGCAAATAAATTTTGACGCGCCAGAAATGGCTAGCCGGGGTGAAAAAAAGATTAGAGTGGATCAGGGTTTTGTGTGCAAACAGGTGGAATCCATTATTGATGACAAGGAGCTAAGCAAATTTGTCTTGTGAAACGATGATGTTGACCAACTTGGTCGCCTATTAACTGATCACTGGACATTGTGTAATGTGCTTGCAGAAGCATTTATGATCACAGTGTGTATTCTCTGGCATCGGTAGAGACATGATACGTTTGCACCATATTGGAGTTAATTTGGCTGTTGCGATGCTGCTGGGAACAGCAGCATCGGGGGGGGCACTCAGCGTGGGTGATAAGCCAAGAATTGACATGCATACGCTGGGTGGTGAAAGATTGGACTCTCAGAAGTTGGCGGGGCGTATCACTATATTTGAGTTCTGGGCAACATGGTGTGGTCCGTGTATAAGGGAATTACCACATCTCAAAAAGATTCATGAAACCTATAAAGACCAGGGTGTTGTCCTGGTAAGTGTAAATAGGGATGAATCAGAAGGTGCCGCGACGCGTTTCATTGCAAAGAATAAAATGGACTGGATTCATGTCCACGATGCATCTCAGAAGTCGCAGTATGCCATCGCTTGGGGTGTTCGCGCTATTCCACATGCATTCATCTTGTCATCTGAGGGGAAGGTGCTCTGGCGAGGCCATCCAGCGGGCATGGACCAGCCCTTGTCTGATGCACTTAAACTTCATCCACCTCGTATTGGTGGTCGTGCCGAAGACGCTATGGATCTGATTACTGCACCTCGTCCGATTGTCAGTATGCAAACCCCCGGGCTCCGGATTCATGCGAATATTCTCAAAGGAAAAGTCCGGCGTGCACAGCGAGCGCACGACAGTCATGATTTTTACCAGGCATACCGCATCTGTAACTGGATTAATGATCGTGTTTCGGGTGGTGATGAGGCCAAATGGGCCAGGATATGGATCGGAAAATATGAATCCAACCCCAGTATTATGGAGCAGGTTGGACGGCAGCGAACTGCGGACGAGGTTCGACGGATGTTGAGCATGGCGAAAAATTATGAGAGAAATGGGCGATTAAATGAGGCAAAGAAATACTATGAAGCAATCCTTGATAGTTATCCAGACACTAAATACACGCCCGCCGCCAAGGCCGCATTGGATAATCTGATGTGAATATTAAGGTATTCATAAAATGAGGCGGCATGTGTGGTTGTTCTAAAAACATTAATGCAGATAAGCGAGAGAGTTGACCATGTCTTACTTGATCGAAAGTGGCTATTCACTACCCTCCACTAGAGGAAGATAAGTTTAGTGTTCATGTTGAATGTTAAGGAGTACGAACTTTGGCCAGGCATTTAGATTCAGAATGCTGGGCAACTCCATCAGCTCAAGACTATAGCGAAGTCTGTGAGATTCCTGATCCGGAGGTGTATTGCCCAACACCATCATTAGTTCGGCTCCCCAGTGGGCGAATACTTTGTAGTTTTGCACTTCTCACGCGAGTGAATCGTCTGCCAGGTCGTCCAGACCATGAGATCAAGACGCTCTTTTGGATTAGTGATGATAATGGTGAGACCTGGCAAGAACAGGGGAAAGTTAAACTGGGTGACGGTTTGGCATTTGTCCATCATGACAAGCTGTATCTACTGTGCAATCGAAGCGGGCGTAATGATATTGTGCTTGTGGAAAGTAGAGATGAAGGTGTTACATGGAGTAAGCCTCAATTACTCTTCAAAGGACGGTTTTGGAATACTTTTACGCCACACGCGATCCATGGTTCTACGTTGTATTGGTCATTTGGAATGGGTAATCATGAGGGTAATTTCAATCGGACTGGATCCCGCATCGTACTGGTGGCGGGCGACCTTTCCGCCCAGAGCTTAATGGATCAATCGGCATGGCGAATTTCTCCACACTTAACCTACCCGGGAACACCAGATGGCTTGAGTGTGGGTTTAGTGGCTCAAGTTGATCCTGGAAAGACATACCCCGGGGCACCAACACCTCCCGGTGGGTTGACATTTCGCGATCAAGCACCAGATATTGGAGATCATTGGCTTGAGCCGAATGTTGTGAATATCAATGGGAAGGTTCGTGTCTACGTACGGTTGCGTATTGATGGTCAGGCCACGCCACACATGTGCGCAATCTGTGATGTTGACGATGATGGAAAGAAACTGGAGTTGCGTTTTACTCAATTTCATCCACTACCGGGCAACTGTTATTTCCATATTATTCGTGATGAGCCAGATGGCTACTTCTGGACCCCGACCAACATGCCTACGCGAGCCCAGGATGTTGAGTGGGGCCGCGAGATGGCTGCCCATGGTCTCGGTGGCGGTGCAGGGAATGAAAGACGCTTTCTCATGCTGTGGTACAGCCTTGATGCCCTTAGTTGGTTCCCGGCAGGTTGTGTTGCCAGATGGCCCAGTCCTCGCCAAGGTTTCAACTACAACGCGATGCTGATCGATGGAAATGATCTGCTTATTTCCTCTCGGACCGCAAAGAATTCACGAAATCAACATGACAATGATAGGGTGACGATGCACCGTGTGCGAGATTTTCGCAAGCGGGCACTGAATCTGTATCCGGTGATCTAGGCGGTATCGCACCGGGTTCGAGGCAAAGCCGGGACATATCCTGAAATAATTGGTGGCGCTGCAATCCTATAAGCGAATAATTTTGACGGTGTTATCTGGGGCCGTGGTGCCAGATCCTCCGCTCGATATACTGATTTGTTATTCGGCGCATTTACTTTGACTGATATTCTGAGGAGTTGACTGTGCAATATCGCTATCTGGGCCGGTCGGGTCTGCTTGTATCACGCGTGTGCTTGGGAACGATGACCTTTGGTATGAAGGACTGGGGTTGTGATCAGAAAGAAGCCAATGGAATTGTCAGCGCATTTGTGGAAGTTGGCGGGAATTTTATTGACACGGCGGATATGTATAGCACCGGCGTTTCGGAAGAGATGCTCGGGAAAGCGATTAAGGATCACGATCGTGACGATCTGGTTCTCGCGACCAAGGTATGGTTTCGCATGCGGCAAGGCCCTAACGCCAAGGGGTTATCCCGCAAACACATCGTGGAAGCTGCTGAGGGGAGCTTGCGTCGATTAGGGGCCGATTACATTGACCTTTATCAAGTTCATGGTCCCGACTGGTTCACGCCAATGGAGGAGACCATGCAGGCACTGGATGATCTCGTGCGTACAGGTAAGGTGCGATACATTGGTTGCAGTAATTACTATGCATGGCAGATCGTTAAAGCCAACGCCATTGCCGATCAGTTTCATACCCAGCGTTTTATCTCCGCCCAGCATATGTATAACCTGGTGCGGCGTGACATTGAGTGCGAAATCCTGCCAGCATGTGCCGACCAGGGGATGGGCATGCTCTGTTGGAGTCCATTGGCCAGTGGATTTCTAAGTGGCCGTTACAAGCGAGAGGAGCAGCCGCCGGATGGGTCGCGTATTTCGTATCGTAAGGATATCGACATCCCGCGATATTACCGCGAAGGTGCGTTCGATATTGTTGATGAGTTGGCGGCTATTGCGAACGAAACAGAAAAGAGTTCGGCCCAGGTTGCACTGGCGTGGTTGCTGCATGATCATCGAGTTACAGCTGTTATTATCGGCCCCCGATTGGTTGAACATGCAACTAATTGCCTTGTCGTTGCTGACTGGGGGCTGACCGATGAGCAGTACGAACGGTTATCCAATGTATGTCCATTCAAGCATGGATATCCATGGGAGTGGATTGAAATGACTTATGGTAATATCGGTGGTGGAGAAGAATTTACTCCCTCCCATGTTCATCATGTAATGGAACGAGGGTGATTGTGGATTAGCTACTTTCTCACACCCCTGAAAAAACACCAGATGCGGCAACGAATGGGATTCCAGTTGCCAGGCATTCCCAAGTACATTAATTATTATGGCTAGTTTTCGATCAGATAATAATTCCGGATTGTGCCCCGAAGCCCTAGAAGCTATTACACAATCGGCAGGTGAGTATCACATTGCATATGCACAAGATGGTGTCACCGAACAGGCCCAGGGAATGTTTCAAGATATTTTTGGCGACGAGACACGGGCGTTTTTCGTGGCGACCGGTACGGCTGCCAATGTGTTGGCCATCGCTAGTCTGACTGATCCTTGGCAGCGTGTGATTTGCCACGAGCGATCGCATCTTGCCATTGCCGAATCATCAGCACCCGAACGTATTACTGGTTGTCGATTGTCAACAATTTCTACAGAATCCAGTAAGTTATCTCATCTTGATTTGAAGTCTATTGAAGATCGAGTGGGCAATGTCCAAGGTGTTCAGCCTGGCGTGGTAACCATCACAAATCCCACAGAGTTTGGCGAGGTCTATACGCCGCAGCAGACGGAGGATATTTGCAAAACCGCGAACGAAATGGGTTATCGTGTCCATGTCGATGGTGCACGATTTGCCTGCGCTGTAGCTCATCTGGGATGTGATCCACGTCAGCTTACGATTGACGCTGGCGTTAACGCGCTGACATTTGGTGGTGCCAAGAACGGCCTTGCGATTGGTGAGGCGGTGCTTTTTTTTCATCAAGGTGATGGCGAGGACCAGGCACGTGCTGTTCACCGATTCCCTTTTCTACGTAAGGCTGCTGGGCACTTGGTTAGCAAGCATCGTTTTGTAACGGCGCCATTCGTTGCATCACTCAAGAACGATGCATGGCTTAAACATGCTGCTTACGCCAACACGATGGCTGCAAAGCTCTCTGCTGGACTCGTTGATGCCGGTTACCCGCCGCGTTTCCCCACGCAGGCCAACGGAGTATTTGTCTCACTGCCTGATCATGTTCATGATGCATTGGTAGGTCGACATGAATATTACATTTTGGGTGCGCCGGCGTGGAAGATGGCGCGGTTCTTGATGAGTTTTGACACAGAACCAAGAGATGTCGAGGCGGTTATTAAGGATATTTCCGATGCAGGATAAGGAAATCATGAATGAGAATTGACAAACACCGTCTATTAATGATTCCAGGTCCAACGGAGATTGGGTATGAGGCACTGCTCGCTATGGCCCAACCTTCAGTGGTGCATTATGGCGATGATTATGTCAAACGTCATGGACATGTGATAAAAAGCCTGCAGCAGATCTTTCAAACCAAGAACACGGTGTTGATGATTCCTGGGTCTTCAAGTATTGCCATGGAAGCTGCGGTCAATGCAGCTGTCGAACCGGGCCAGAAAATTCTTATTCCTGGCGGTGGTATGTTTGCAGAACGGTTTAAGGAGATGGCCACAAATTGTGGTGCCAATGTGGTGACGTTCGAATTTGAGTGGTGTACACCCTTAATACCGAAAAAGGTGGCTGCTGTACTTGACGAGCATCCCGATATTCGCGTGATGGCAGCTGTGCATAACGAAACCAGCACAGGAGTTACACATCCTATTGAAGAAATATCCGAGGTATGTCGCCAGCGGCAAGTGAGTCTAATTCTTGATGTTGTGACCTCCCTAGGAGGTATCGATGTTCCAACAGATAAGTGGGGCATTGATTATTGCATTTGCGCAAACCACAAGGGCCTCGAGGCACCTTCAGGGACGGGAATCATTGCGGTCAGTGAGCACGCTTGGGAACGCATGCAGTCACGGGAAAAGCCGATTCATGGGTGGTTTCTTAATCTTCTGAACATCAAGGATTACGCTGATCGTTGGGCGAATTGGCACCCTAGTGGCCCTGTCTCCCAGCCCACGCATGTCGTTGCTGCATTGGAGGTGTCTTTGGACAGAATTCTGTCCGAAGGGTTGGAGAATCGCCATCGTCGTCACGCCCTGTGTGCTCGGGCTTTCCGTGCTGGCATGAGGGCCATGGGGATCGAGCTTTTAGTCGAGGATGCATATGCCAGTAACACGGTGACGGCGTTTCGTATTCCCCAGGGAACAACGGATGCTGAGACGATGCGGTTGATGGAAAAGGAATTCGATATCATGATTGCCGGCAGTCATCATCCTCGACTGGTTGGCCAGATGTTGCGTGTGGGGCATATGGGTTCAACCGCAGATCGTAACTGTTTATTACTGGTTCTTATGGCGTTGTCGCAATGTTTCCAAATGCAAGGTGCAAAGGTGGATGGTGCAACTGCGATCGATGCGGCGGCTGCAGTATTTCGTGATGGTGCATGATTCAGGGCAATTTCAAGTGAAAAACCGTCATTCTATATCGGGTTCGCCATGATAGAGGCTAAGATTGCCCACCCGTTTCCTTCATGGCCCCTTGCCCTTCAAGAAATCAATCATTGACGTGTTGTATCTTGTGTGGATCGAGACAATGGTGGGGCCGCATTTAGGCAACTCAATAGATCGAGAGAAAAACCAGGAATGGTTGCGGTGCCTCCGGGCAGGAATAAATCGAGTATTTTATGTTTCAGGCGGGCTGAATCGGGATCCTGTGAGTGGTACCCGGCGGTTTACTGGCGCCACCGCGGGAACGACCTGGGAGATCAATGACGCGGTGAAAAAGATGATCACATTTGCGGCACAATAATAAATCCAGTTCTCAATGCCGAAATAAACAAACGCTGACGTGATTAATAGCATGGTGAGGGTGACCGGGATTAAACCACGCCACGCCAACCGCATTAATTGATCGAAACGTAGGCGTGGTAATGTCCAGCGGATCCAGATCATTACGGCGACCAGCAGAAATGTTTTGATTGCAAAGACGATGACTTTTAAAGCAACCCATGCCAACCCACCAACTACCGGTTCCTGAACAAGTGGTAGATCCCATCCACCGAGGAAGAGTAGGGCGAAAAAGGCCGCACCGGTGATCATGTGCATGTATTCGCCAAAGAAGAATAAGGCCCATTTCATAGAGGCATATTCTGTGTGGTAACCACCAACCAGTTCTTGTTCAGCTTCCGCCAGGTCGAACGGAGCACGATTACACTCGGCCAATACGCAAGTAAAGAAAATAATGGCCAACAGGGGATGGTAGAAAAGGTTCCATGTGCTATTGGCTTGTAGTATTACAAGGAAATCAGCCCGACTTGTGCTCCACATCAGGATCATGATCAGTACGCAGAGGCCTTGGGGGATCTCGTAGCTGATCATTTGTGCGGTTGCCCGTAGGCTGCCAAAGAAAGAGTATTTGTTATTGGAGGCATAGCCGCCGAGTACTACTCCGTATACAGCCAGCGATCCAATGGCCAGAATGTAGAGAATGCCGATATTAATCGCGGCGCCAGTGACCGAGACATTAAAAGGTTCCACAGAGCCGCCACCAATAAACGGGATCCAAGTTGGCCACATCCAACCCTCGCTTTGCCACAGGCCACCCCATGGCACAACAGCCCAGCCAAGCATTGCAGGGATTATGGCGATGACTGGCGCAGCAACAAATAATGGGCGATCTACATTCAGAGGCGTGTAGTCCTCTTTGAAGAGCAGTTTTATGCCATCAGCGAGTGGTTGGCCCAAGCCCCAGCAGTGAAATCGAAATGGCAGGATCCCCAGGCTCAGTCCTGTTCGGTTAGGACCGATTCGATTCTGAATCCACGCGCACATCTTGCGTTCCAGCAGGATCAGGTAGGCACACGCCAAGAGCATCACCTTTAGCGTAACGGCCACGGTCAATACACTGACGCAAAATTGGGTACTCATTGCACCAGTTTTTACTGTTCCTTCCGATTCAATGCAACCAAGGCGGGCCAGTTGATAGAATGGAAGACCGAAAGGTAGTGCAGTGGTCCGTAAGCATAAGAACGAATCCAAAACCAGTCGGTCTGATCATCGCCCGATTGCATATTCCGCGTCCAGTGCTCCAGTGAAGGAGTTGTTCGAGTCATTCTTGGTTGCTTTTATGCTCGCCTTTGTCCTGCGAGCTTATGTCGTTGAAGCATTTGTGATTCCTACCGGGTCAATGGCACCCAGTCTGTTGGGCCAGCATGTGCCGATTCGCTGTTCTCAATGTGGATATCACTTTAAAGTTGATGTCCCGACATCAGGTAGTGCCAAGGCCATGCCGCTTCGCATGCAACAGGAGGTGACTTGTCCGATGTGTCACCTGCCTATTTCACTAGGGATGGGAGTTCGACCGCAAGCTGGCGATCGTATTTTAATTCACAAGTACATATATTCTTTTTCCAATCCAAAGCGATGGGATGTTGTTGTTTTTAAGAATCCCAGTAATCCACACCAAAATTACATCAAGAGATTGGTTGGCTTGCCAGGAGAGACACTGCTTATCATTGAAGGTAATGTTTACACCAAATCACAGGGTGAGGATATGTCAGCATGGGGTATCGCGCGAAAAACAGATACATCAGAAAATCCTCATGCAACAGAAATTCAGCGATCCCTATGGCAGCCAATTTACCACAGTCAGTATGTTCCAATAGACTTGGGTGAACCCGGTCGTGGTGCAAGGCGATTGCCTTGGCGATGTCCATGGAAAGCAATAGACGGTCAATGGCGGATCAATGAGCATCGCAGTTATCGTCATGGTAGTTTTACGCATGGAGCCATTGCTTTTTCCTTTGAACAACAATACCACAAGGAATTTGATTGGTATCCATACAATCAACTTAAAGAGCAGCATGGTAATCTTACGCGTAGAAAGATTATTCCTCATCCAATTGAAGAAGTTCGTGTGGCTGCAGCATTTGAACCTGATCAGTCGGGATTGTCGTTGGCTCTATCCACAACGGCTCGTCTTGACCAGGTTGCCGAAACTGCTCGGGCTCTACCTTTGGTCGGGCGAATCGATGCTAGCGGGTTAGCCAGCCTTGAAGTACAGGTGCCCGGAGAAGAAATAAGGATCCTCGAGCGTAAGCAGATCAGCCCGCTTCCAAGCGGACGCGCTACAGATGTGGAGTTATGGTATGTCGATCAGGAAGCAAGTCTTTGGGTCAATAGCAAATGTGTTTTGAGGTGGTCTTTTGATTTTGATGATATTGCAATGGTCAGTCGGCGCAATCGGCTGGCTGGTAATAGCTTCCCGCGGATTATGATTGCTGTAAGCGGTTCGCCTGTTACGTTGCATCGTATCCAAGTGGATCGTGATATCGCCTATATCAGTGATGATCCACACGGTCGTGTGGGGCGGGGCACACTGTCCAAAATGAGTCCCCAATTCAGGGGGTATCCAGTTGAGATTCTTGAGGGGCAGTTTTTCTGCCTAGGGGATAATAGTCCGCTGAGTCATGATGGAAGGTTTTGGAACAAGGTTGACCCTTGGATCGGACGGACAATGCTTGTCGACGAGCACCATCGTTATGGCGTGGTTCCCGATCAACTCATGATGGGCAAGGCATTTTTAGTATATTTCCCGGCACCCTATGCGCCTCGTCCCAATTGGCTTGGTGTTTTGCCAAATTTTGGGGAGATGCGTTTCATCCGTTAGGGTGAGGTCATTCGGTTTATCCACAGCATTTGTGGTGGCATCACGGTCAAAGGCCATCGTGAGGTTGTCCGAATGAGGATTTACAAGTTGGGTGGACGCTAGGTGTTTCGTAAAGTTATTTAATTTAAAGGTTTACCGTATGAAAATCAGGTTCTCTCGCGATCTTCCGAATGATGAGGTGAGTATGATTTTGGCGTGAATAATCATTTATAGACGTTAAGTGCCAATGTCTATCAACAGGATATCCACATGAATCTATGTGCTTGTTATATCTTGTCGTTAAATAGTTCAAGCCGTCTTATTGGACGATTACTTGCCGAATGACTTTTGGCTTAGGCAGGGCAGGGATGTAATCATTTTTCAGGCCGTCCACTTCTTAGAAAGTACTCGATGAGTTCATGTCCGTAGTTGATATGAAGGTCAGACTGTTCGGCATTGGCCTCAGTAAAAGGCTGTTGCAGGACCGAATTTACATGTCGACCGCACATAGCAAAAGGTACAGGTGTGGGGTCATGCTTGCGTGTTGATACAGCAGTGTAGTGGTCGGGCATGTAGAGCATGCGAAAGCCCGATTCGGCATGGCTTAAAGTTTCGAGTAGGGGCCCGACAATGTGTTGGTCTATTGCCTCAATGGCCTCAACCTTTGTTTTTGCATCGGCAGCGTGCGATGCTTCATCCGGTGACTCAACATGGATGCAGACAATGTCATATGATGCCAGTGCCTTGATGGCTGCGGAGCCAGCGGCGGCATAGTCGGTGTCGTGATAGCTGGTTTGGTCAGGTACATCAAGTCGATCCCATCCAATAAGTCTTGCCAGGCCCGCCAGTAGATCAACCGCAGTGATCATGGCTCCACGTAATCCAAATCGTTGCTCAAAGCTATTCATCTGTGGTTTGCGCCCCTGCCCCCAAATCCATAATTGGGTTGCTGGTGGTTCGCCCAATTGACGCCTTGTAATATTGACCTCATGGTTCGTGAAGAATGATTCGCTATCGTTCATAAGTTGAAGTAATACGTTACTGTGATAAGCCTGATTGGGCAGGTACTGATGAATCGGCTCGCCAGGAATATCGTGTGGTGGCGTGGTTGATAGGGTGGACCAGTCGTGTTGTCCGGAGGTGTCAACCAATATGTTGCGATAACTTACCCCCGGCATGAAGGTCATACCGGACCAATCTTGGCTGGCAGAAAAATCAGTTAGTAAACGATGGGCCTCGGCGTTACTGATATGGCCAGCTGAGTGGTCAAGCATTTCGTGGTCAGTTACGGTGACCAGGTTGGCTCGAAAGGCCCAATCGGTATTGCCCAGTTCAATACCCAGTGATGCGGCTTCTATCGGTGCACGGCCTGTATGGTATTTCGCTGGATCATAGCCTAATAAGCTCATGCAGCAGATATCGGATCCGCATGGCATGCCATCAGGTGTCGTTGCGACGATTCCCTGGCGTCCCTCAATGGTGATACGATCGGTATTTGGCTTTCGTGCCGCAGCAAAAGGTGTACGGCCATTGAGCTGTGGGAGCGGAAAATCAGCTCCTCCATCGGCAATAATAATCACGTATTTCATTACAGGCGTATCGGCACACCTTCTTGCTTCCACTTCTCAAGTAGAAGTCGTAGATCATCAACCGCCAGGTTGATCCGTTCCAATGCATCGTTGAGGTTATTAAAAACGGCTGGATCATTGAGCAGTTTGCTCGCTGAGCCTTCGCCTTCATTTATCTTTTTGACGATTCGGCGCATCGTGGTCAGAGCCCCAGATAAGTTGTCTGCCAACGCCATATAGCTATCAGCAAGTTGGTCAACGCTCTGTCCGGTTTCAGTTGCTAAGCTGGAGAATCGATCCGCCGCAATAGTCACTTTTTCCGTCATGGTCGCCGCATTGGCCGCCGCATTTCGTATGTCGGCGGTTAGCTTGGGGTCATTAAACAAGGCATCCAGGCCAGCCAAAACGGATTTCAGTTCGGTTATGCGACCATCACTACGTTCTAAGATTGTCGCTAGATTGCCGGGAAACCGACCTGTGTTCACCTCGTCGGTTGATCGTGGCTCAACGAGTTTATTGAAGTTTTTACCCAACCGCGTCCATGCACGACTCAGATGTGTAAACTGCTCAAACGGTCCGTCAAGCACCGCCCGCATTTCAGATGAGACACGGCTGGCTAAATTTGGTACACGTCCTTTCACACGCGCGCTGCCATCGGTTAGCAACATGGCCATCATTTCATTTTCTTCTAACTGATCGACGTCAAACTCAAGTGCGGGGCTGCCTCCCAGGATGTGTGCGACGACGGTGACATGGGCGTTTGTCGGGATTTGCACATCGTCCTTAATTCTGGTGAGGATGATCACACCTCGTTTAGGTGGTGTTTGTAGTGTTACTGATTGAACTCGGCCAATATCAACACCACTGAGCCGTACCCGACTGTCTTCGGTCAAACCGCCAGATTGATTCAATTCGATATGAATCTCATAACCACCTTCAAACCATGGCGGGATATAGCCAAATAGAAGAAGAATCATGCAGAGGCAGACGATACCGCCTATACCCATGAGTCCCACGAGGAAGTTTTGCCATTGTTTTGGCATGATGCTAGTTACTGTGAGACGACACGGATCCGTTCCAAGTCAGATTGTTCAGCTTGCCCCTTGATGAACCGCTGCACCAGATCATTATCACAGTGGGTAAAGGTTTTTACGTCACCATCAGCCACTATTTGTCCATCGTAGAGCATCACAATTCTGTCGGCAATTTTGTTCGTGCTGGCCATGTCATGTGTGACGACGATGCTGGTGATACCCAGGCGTTCGGACAGGCTGATAATCAACTCATTGATTACATCGGCTCGAATCGGATCCAATCCGGTCGTTGGTTCATCATATAGTACTACTTGTGGTTCAAGGACAATTGCTCGCGCCAATGCCACACGTTTACGTTGTCCGCCTGATAGATCAGCGGGCATTTTATTCTCAATACCGGCCAAGCCCACCATTTCCAGGACGGCGTTGCAGCGTTGGTTTTGCTGCGAAGAAGACATGCTGGTGTGTTCGGCGATTGGGAACCTTATATTCTGTCCAATGGTTAGGGAGTCGAATAACGCACCCATCTGAAATAAGAATCCAATCTTGGTGCGCACCGTGACCAGATCCGCCTCGCTTAGATGATCAATACGCCCCCCATTGAACCATACCTCCCCCTGATCGGGTCTGATCAAGCCCACAATATGTTTAAGCAGTACACTTTTACCGGTACCGCTGGGCCCGATGATTACCGTCGTATGTCCGCGTTTAATTTCAAGTGACACATTATTTAGGACTTGGTTTGATCCAAATGCTTTGGAGACATTTTCCAACTGGATGATTGGATTATGACGGCCGACATCTTCCTGAGCAGATTGTTTTATGGGGTTGGATTCTGTCACCGGTGAGTCACCTTTAAGCGAGATCCTTTCTGTGTGCCAGCATGTATGTTAAACAGGAGGCGTGGAGTTTATTTTAGTATGTAATTGGGCTATCAAGGAATTCTAGGGAGGACTGTACTTGTTGTTTAGTTAGCTATTCGTATTTCTTGATATTTTCTATACAGCGGAAGTGAGTTGTAGAGATTCATGATTGTTCCACCTGTCTACTTATTGGGTTCCTTGATTTTTCTTGAAATCATTAACCATGTGGTCGCGATCCTATCATGGAATCTAACTGTTATTCCGTTGAATGGCAACGCTCTTGTTTGTGCGAGAGATGTTGGATTTTATCTGAAGTGTGTAATCCGTACTGATTGCTAATATATAGCTTTACGACTAGGTTGTGGCGGTTAATAGTTTATTTTGTCTGTGCTTAGTGAGACGCTCTGTATGGCCAAAGCATCATCCTTTTTGTGCCCATCCTGTGACAAGCAGTTTCGTTGGGAGAAGAAATATGCCGGTCGCAAGGTCAAATGTCCTCAATGCAAAGCAGTCATTCGTGTTCCATCGGAACCTGCAAAATCAGCCAAGTTGATCAGGTCGAGTCCTGCCAAGGACACCTTACAACTTGATCCTTCTGAACGCAGTGGATCCAGTTATGAACTGGACGTTGATGCTTCATCGCAAGTGGGTGCAGTTGCCAGTCAAGCGGCGGTTAAAAATACCGGCAAGTGCCCCTCGTGTAGCGCCAAGCTTTCACCTGAAGCGTTGATATGTATTCAGTGTGGTTTTAACTTCAATGAAGGCAAGCAGATTAAAGTTGATACGGACCAAAATCCGTCGGGTGCGGGCCGTCCGATTGCAGGGATCCCTCTCAATGCCCGTCAGAAAGAGGATGAATCTCGGCGCGAACAGAAGAAGATTGATCTTCAACTCCCCATCACGCTTATTGTATTTGGGGTCATACTCATATTGGTTAACCTTCTGGTACTTGCGCCTCGGGTTCAAGCGGATGTGGCTACTGGAGAGAGATTGAAATGGATGGGGTTACAAGTTTTTTCCCAGTTCGTGTTTATGATGCCGTGCTATTTCCTTGCGGTTAGGTTGCTGCATGCGGGTTTGGGGGTGATGGGTAAGGCAATTCTTAAAATGGCTGGCTTGGCGCTGATCATCATTGGCCTCAGCGTTTGTATCCAAAGTGCCCTGACGATGACAAATGCAGGTTTTGACGCAAATTATATTAATTGGGGTATACGTGCGTTTGTGATTAGTACGATCTTTTGGTTGATTGGTTCCAAGAAATTTGAGATCGAACCAATGCCTGCTCTGGTGTTGCTGCTATTACTTGTTCTGGTACCTATATTCGGCATCGATTGTGTTCGAGAGTTTCTCGTATAGCCCCGACACCTTAGATGTTTCCCTGGCTCTCTCTGTCCTGTTGTCCCTTGATTTCTTTGTTTGGTTTTGCCGTGATCATTAGGTAAATGTTTATTGCAAATAGCAGTGGGTTGTTATTTGAGGACCTTCCCGATGAGTTTCTTGGCTTCTTTGGGAACGTGCCAGTTAAGATTTGATTTGCGACGCATATCCTCTTGGAACACTTTGCCCAGCAACTCAAATCCAACCTGAAATTCCTTTCCAAGTCGACGTAATTGCTGTTTGGCTGTGGAACCAAACAATGCAAGCTCTAAGTCACTGGTTGTGATATTTGGTCTTTCACCCAATTCCCCGGTCATAGGGATGTCATATACATTTTCAGGATCGACAATCTCTATAAGTGCTGGTTGTTCTGTAAGCAGCGAGGCGCCAAGAATCCCCATGCCTAATTGGTATTGTTGTGATACGAGATCAGCCTGGCCTTGAAATCCGATCGCCAGATCCTCACTGACCAGCCAGAATTCAGATATCTTCAACCTGCCCTTTTCAGCGTGCATATGTACGGGTGTAAAATGTGCCAAGTAGGTCTGATTCTTGGCTGCAGCGCGTTGTTGTAACGATCCTGGAAGTTGGAGGGCAACCCCAGCCACCCCATCAATAAATTCTGCCAGCCAACCCTTACGCGTCATGCGTAACGTGCCTAGTTCAAGTGTCATATCTAACATCAACTGATCAAGATGATTACGGAAATGTTTCAGTGGTACCGTGAACGGCTGCTTTTTGACCAAAAGGCGAATGGGTTCTTGTGAGGCTATAGCATCTCCAAAGATTGGGTGCAGATGCCCCAAGAGTGTCTTCGTGCTTTTTTCGGTAAGCGAGAGCGATGCGCGGATATCATTGTGGAGTGTAATCCGTTGGTTCTGGTCAATTGCTAGGGGCAATGGCAGATCAATCGTGTCGCTTTTAACCCGTAGATTGAGGTTGCCAGGGAAATTTCCTTTAGCTTCAATATCTACGATTGGTCCAAGCAAGGCCATCACTTTACCATCCTTTCCGAGAAGGCCATCAATCACCGCCGTAGGTATATTAGACAGTTGGGTGTCGGTCTTGACTCGAAAACCATTTGAATTCCAATGGCCAGAAGAATCGAAAAGGCCCCCAAGGACGGTTTGTGAACGAAGCAGACTTGTTTCAATCTTGTTGGTGTTCTGATCTAAATGATCAACAAGTCCAGAAAGATCAATGTTCATGTTTCCACGAAGATTTGTTGTCGAAGCATGAACCGTTAGCTTGTGCACTTTCAGGTCGTGACTCCTGAAAGCTTTGGACGTAAGGTCGACTGTATTGTGCATGCCTACAGTTACATCAAAAGAAATTTGATCGGGATCAAACTTCCAGTGCGTCTCGGGAGAGGAGATGTTATTTTGTATTAAACCGATATCCACCTTCTTGACATCCACGTGGAATTTGACAGGTTCCTTTAGTTGAACCTGTGTTAAAATGGTGGAATCCAGATCTTGTCGCTTGGCAAATTCATTATAGATCTGGGGACTAATCTCTAGTTCACCGTGTGATGACTCATCTAGAGTTATCCCGTGGTTGTATTGGTAATGGCCATCAAGTTGAATCATCTGCCTAGAGGCAGTTCGGATTCTGGTATTGAACAAGATTGGGTTATGGCTTGCTGGAGTGTATCGAAATGACAATGAACTTGATTCAATATGCTGGCCAGTCAACCATTCCAGTCGGTTTGGTTGCGCAATCCATTGTTCAATCAAGCGTACCGGGACGTAATTACCCGTGATATCTGTCTTGATAACCCGATGCGCTTGGGTCCAATCGATAGCTGTGGTATGCAGTTGCAGGTCACCTGCCTTGTCTTCGTGTACGAACTTAGTGCTAGCGGTTAGGTTCAATCGGTCACGCAAGTGACGGGTGTTGGCGGTGACGACGAATTGAGATAACGACAAATCTTTAAGTTTCGAAAGTCCTACTGGTTGGATTTTATCAAGTGTGATAGATACCGTGCCTGCAATACGATCCCATTTGAATGGTCGGATGGGAGCAGTTAGTCCCTTAATGCCCAACTTGGCATGCAGGGGGGCAGACAATGAAAATTGCTGGATGATGCCAGGTAATGATTTAGACCTGTTGGCATGTTTAATCATCTTTTCCAACCGATCAGGGGTGATAGCCAAGTTGGCTTGACCGGAATGGATCGTTAGTTGTGATGTGGTTGCATCAACAGTGCCGACAAATTCTGATTGGTGATGGACAGAGGAGTTGGCGATCTTAAAACGGATGTTATGGCCATGACGTTGTGCAGTGAATTGTATGTCCATGTTGGCGCCAAGGGCATTGGTACAGAGCGATTCGGAAAGATCCGAAGTCAACCCTCCGAGACGGTCAACGGGTAGACCGGTTATGGTGGCGTGGGCGCTGATGGCTGCACCGTTTAAGTTTAGGCGATGGTCTGGATGGATTGCGTGCTGAGCAGTTAAGGTCAGTTCGATCGGTGAACGATGAGTGTCATGCTCAGCAATTCCAGTAAACATGGCACGAACCTCATTACCAAGCACTTGAGCATCTATTGAGGTCTGGGAATCGATAAGGCGGAGAATGCCGTGAGTGCTTCCGGTATCAATACTGATATCACCAAGAGAGACATGGGCGTTAAAGGCCATTTGTGCCAGTTCAATTGCTTCATTGGTAAACCGGATCTGTAAATCCTTTATGCTGCCATCTAATTCAACGGGCGAAACCAATCTTGTGTGGGCAAAGGCCTCGGATCGTTTAGTTAAAGTTGACCAGGTGGCGGGGTCGATCCGTAATTGCATAGTCATTGGCGTCGTGACAGCCAATTGCCCATTGTGGCCTGTGAGATGCCCTGTCGCATCAAAGTTATTGCTGTGAATTGATACCTTCGTATTGAGCTGGTTGCGATTGCCTTTGGCGTTTATCTTTAAATCCAGTTGTTCACCCAAGAGTTCTACCAGCAAACCATCTTGGTTAAGTAACCGATCGAGCAGTAAAACTGGAACGTCTAGAAGTTCAACTTCACCGTCGACCTCAATTGCGTGCAACTGCAAGTTACCATCAGTGTCGAATATATTTTTAATTGTAAGATCAATGGCGCTGGATGATTTTCGATCATGTTGGGTGATTTCAGCATTCATCGATAGTGTGACTTGGCATGGATCCATTACCTCGAGATGGCCAGAGTTGATCTTGATGTTTACATCTGAACCATCGGTGGATGCTATGGATAAATTCGAACTGGCGATTTCAAGTTTTCCCCGAAGTGTTCCGCTCGTCCCGTCCCCGATTGCTCTGTTGCCGGTTGATGGTGTGCGTTCGGTGGGTGCAAGTGCAATAAGGGTTTCGTCTATCCGTGTAAAGGCCTGGGATATTTGAACCGTTCCGAAGTTTCTACTGCCCCGAAACAGGGACCAAAGGGATAACTCCGGCGCTTCAAGTCTGCCGATTCGCATGGCTTCAGCTCCTGTAGGAGCTAGCAGTCTGATCCCTTCAGCGCGTTGTCCCGAGGACCACGTTAAATCGAGATCTTCGATTTTCCAGGTGCCAGCAATATGCTGGTTCATCAGGTCAAGTGCGATCTTTGTGCCAAGATCCGTACTAACCAAGGTTGAAGCGGATGCAACAAGAAGACCAAGTACACCAATTAACAGGATGGCAACAATGAATAACCATCGGTACCTGTGACGCGGAGAATCATTGGTGTCGAGATTGACAGTTGTTGGGGCTGGTTTGGCCATGGGGCTCATCGATCCGAGAATTGGTGTGAGCAGGTATTGGGCATCGTAGTCCAAACTCAGTGGGTTGTATGCGAAAATTGTTCTGGCGTTAAGGGTTGATCATCAATTCAATCCTGAAGTGTCTATGCAGTAGGTTGTTACTGGTAAGTGGGTGTTGATATTGTTGGATGAATAAACTTGGCACGATCTTCTAGGCTATTGTCAGTTGATGGCGGGGCGGAAACTCAAAAGCTGTTGTTGTGGATGGTGCCGCCAATTGCAGCTACAGTCTATGAAAGACTATAACTATGTATCCGAGCTGCACCACATAATTCGATGCAAAATTGATACCTGCCACATCTCAGGTCTGACAAGGTCTTCCCTTGCCATCGTACATGGCGACGAATTGCATCCTGTTCGATTCGTTCACAGCTATGTCGATCAAATCCTTCAATCACTTGTCCAGAGGTGCCATCTAGGACCTCAACGCGGACGAAACTGGAGTTCTGATGTAGGGATGAGACATTCAGGAAAAGCTCAATATTCGGATCCATGATCTCAATCGGGTTGGTCGTCAATGTTCCGGGAATTTCTCGATCTTGCGTTTCTAGGCATGTCCAGCGATCCAACGGAAGTGTGGCAAGTCCCATGCGTGACATGCATCTGGAGCCGACCCCTGCAGTCTCCGCATTGGGTGAGATATTTTGTGCGGGCCAATAGCTCCAATCCTGTCCCTGGCCGCAATAGAACAGGTAAATGGTATTTCCTTTGACGATCGGTTTGTCACTTGTGACAAGGAAGCAGTCATCCCATTGTCCATGGGATCCACGTCGAATCAATATTTCAAATGGATTAACACGATTAAAGTGCTCACCATCGGTGCTGACCGCCAGCCGGACATCACCCATGTACTGTCCATAAAGACCTAAGCCGTTGGGTGTATACCATGCAGCTTCATATGGCATAATCCAATAGCCTTCATATGGTGCGACCATCACAAAATGATTTTCCACCTCAGGACCGTCATTGGGGTCCAGGATTGGGTTGTCGGTACTTCCGGTAAAATGTTGACCATCGGGCGAGAAGGCAATGGACTTGATCCGTACGGCGTCTGGCCCTGGTTTCTTGGATTGATGAGTGTCCTGCCAGATTAATTTAAAGCGTCGGTCCGGGTTTGATTCTTGTTCATCTTTAATGAATGCGACAATATCAGGATTTCGGCCGCGCCAGTCAGGGATCTTAAATGGTTCTTGTTCATGCCAATGAATTCCATCGGGCGAATAGGCGAGCCGGATTCCATAGTCATTTTTTGGAACCGGCCCCATCAACATGGCTTTGTAACGACGCGACTCATTAGGTTCATGATCATCCTTGAGGACAGAACCCCACCCAGCAAAGACAATATTGTTATCTTTTGAACCGTTGTATTCGATCAGGCCAAGATGTGGCTTGGTCCAGTGGATTCCATCGCTGCTCACCGCATAGCCGCTCGCCCAAGATTGCTGGTCGGTAAGGTCAGTTCCGTTGTACCAGCATTTAAATAGCTTCTCCTCCTCATCGTAAAGGACTGTTCTTGCTGCCCATGGACTGGCTTGGCGCCCGTCCCATTCATCGGCACGACCAAGCGGCAGCAAGGGGTTCATGCGGTGTTTGGTTGCTTCGCATACACGCTGGACCACATTATGGTTTTGTTGTACTTGTTCCATGGTAAGGAACAGGTACTTACGATCGGGTGGATGGGAAGAGGACGAATTGGTGTCCATGGTATTTGTCACTTTCATGTATACCTTATGTAGTAGCTACTTAGTTACGCCGACCTACCCGCGGCATACTTTCATAATGTCCATCACAACATGTGTCTAGAAATCCTAAAAGTTAGTTAGCCAATGGCTGGTTTCGTCAATAACTCCTGTCCGAAACAAGGTATTGAGGAATTTTGTTTATCATCATAAAGAATTAATTGTTCAGTTAAGGGATGCCTCCTGGTTCAGGAGACCTTGAGCCGATTGATTGCCGAGAGGTAAGCTCGTGCGGCTGCTTCAATGACATCTGTGCTTAGGCCCCGGCCTCGCACTGTGTGGTCATTGTGTCGTACCTGTACCATGACCTCTCCTTGAGCATCTTTCCCACTGGTAATTGAACGAGTCTGGTAATCTTCCAGGGTTACCTTTACACCTGTGATACGTTGAATCGTCGAGTAAACGGCATCGATGGGACCATCCCCAGTTGCTGCATCCATCTGTTCGTTACCAGCGGAGTCGCACAGTACTACCGTTGCAGTGGAGATTAAGTTCGTGCCACTGGTGACTTGGAAACGAACAAGCTGCCATAGCTGTCGCCCTGTTTGGAACTGCTGGTCCAGGATTGCTTCAATGTCTTCATCGTAGACCTCCTTCTTTTTGTCGGCTAGTTCCTTGAACGCAGAAAACGCTTTGTCAAGCATTTTGTCATCAACGTGATATCCCAATTCCTTGACGCGCTCTCCGAGCGCGTGACGCCCCGAGTGCTTGCCAAGTACAAGTTTGCTTTCCGGAATTCCCACGTCACGGGGATCCATGATTTCATAGGTCGTACGTTCCTTGAGCATGCCATCTTGATGAATGCCCGCTTCATGTGCAAATGCATTTTCACCAACGATTGCTTTATTCCTTTGGACATACAGTCCTGTCATGGTCGAGACCATTCGTGACAGTGGAAATATTTTCTTTGTGTTAATGCTAGTTGTGAAACGGTTGTAGTAGTCTTCCCGTGTGCTAATGCTCATCACAATCTCTTCCAGCGAAGCATTACCTGCCCGTTCACCAATGCCATTGATGGTGCATTCGACTTGCCGACATCCGTTTTCAACTGCCGACAGGCTATTGGCAACGGCCATTCCGAGGTCATTGTGACAGTGTGCCGACAGGATGATGTTCTTCTTGTCCAGTTCCGGCAGTTTCTCACGCACATGCTTAAAGATGTGTCCATATTCGGATGGCACTGCATATCCGACTGTATCAGGGATATTAATGGTTGTTGCCCCTGCCTCGACCGCTGCCGCAGTGATATCAACAAGTACACTCAACTCGGTGCGTGAACCGTCTTCCGGGCTGAACTCAACATCCTCGACGAAACTACGTGCTTGTCGGACCGATTGGACTGCAAGCTTGATGATTTCATCAATTGCTTTTTTGAGCTTGTGTTCACGGTGTATCTTGCTTGTGGCACAGAATACATGTATGCGAGGTCGATGTGCAGTTTTTACCGCTTCACCGGCACGATCAATATCACGTGGTACGCACCGTGCCAGTCCGGCCACGGTCGATTTTGTGACCTCTTTGCCAATGGTCTGTACCGCCTCAAAATCACCACGGCTGGTGATTGGGAAACCCGCTTCAATAATATCAACACCCATCTGTTCAAGGTGTCGTGCGATCTCTAGCTTTTCTGCGAGGTTCAAAGTCGCACCGGGTGATTGCTCACCATCGCGTAATGTGGTGTCAAAGATTCGGATGTGAGTTGGCCGGTCCATGGTCGTGCTCCTGTCCTATCGCAGCTTGTAACCCCGTGGCCAGTGTTTGATAGTCAAAAAAAAACCCTGTCCGTTTCAGTGGGACAGGGCTGCAATTGACTTGAGTTCGATTGCAGCCTATCCGGTGCGCACCTCAAGAAAAAGCAAGCCTAGCAGACGTGCTGGGTGGCGGTGTGTTCGTGTTGGACGAATCATTATCATTTAAAAAAAATGATAATGAACTTGTCGTTCTAAGTCAACAAAAACATACCGAAACGAGATCCTCTCGCATTTTCAAGGCCAGATTGGTCGAATGGAAATATCATTTCCATAAACTCGATGACGGTCGATTTGTGGTCAAGGATTCTGGCTTAATACCAATCAAGGAATTGATCTCGATAGCTTCCTGGAAGCGATAGGAATTCCCCTGCGTTTTGGATAAGAATATCAGCTTATTATTCACGAGAAATTAATACGTGAACAGGCCCAATGATTAGATGATGGTTAAGCTGGATGGTATCTGTTTACGATGTGTTACATTTAAATGGGCCACCATTATAGTTTCCCCTTCTTTTCCCAACTCTGGAACAACTTCTTTTGGTAGGCTGCTTTGGCGGCCGTATCTTCCTTGGCACTATGGGCATGGTAGATCAAGCCCAACGCCCGTCGAAGGCGATCGCTTTGATTGGCATCGGCGCGGTGAATCGTCATTGCATGATGCACGATCAGATCACCAGGTTTGGCTTTAATGGGCACCTCGATCCGCTCGTCACTGGGATTGTAGTCGCTGATTCCCTGTGAAAATCCAAACGTGTCGCTTGATTCATGTGGACGTAATCCTCGGCGGTGCGACCCTGGCACGTAGCGGATACATCCGTTCACCTCGTCAGCTGGATCGATCGGTAACCAAAAGGTGCAACCTTGACCATTATCAAGCATCCAATAGAAATTATCTTGATGAGGTGGTGTGATCTGGCCAATGCGCGGTGCCTTGCCAAACATTTCGACCTGGCGAGGATCCATTGGTTCCCCCATGACCGCAGTGGCGAGGCTCACGATTGTTTTATTATGGCGAATTTGATCAAACCATTCGTGATGCTGTTGTAAAAACTCAATTCGAAATATTGAATTTGCCTGTTTCTTGTCCTGATAAAACACATACTTAGACTCGAGTTGCGGGACGATATCGCGCTCGAATTGGTTCATTTGATCGACCAGTTCCTGGGCTTGGTCTGGTGAAAAGAATTCACTTAGGACCAGATACCCGTCACGATCGAATCTGCTTTTATGATCTTCAGTCATTACTTGGATCTGTGCTAGCTAAAAGGTCAAATATGTCTAGATTATCTTATCACAGTTCATTAGGGAGATCATGTGATATGGATTGACCAGGCTCTTATATCAAGATATCTTTTGTGACTCCGTCAACCGGCGGCGCCTAACCAACCCTTAGCTGCAAAGGAAGGCAAACGCGATATGAGCACGGCTTCACAATCAGTCACCGGCGAGCCGATCACGCAGGGTGGAGGTCAACTTAACGTGCCGAACCAGCCAATCATCCCTTTTATTGAAGGTGATGGTATCGGGCCGGATATTTGGGTTGCGTCTCAGCATGTGTTCGATCAAGCCGTGGCCAAGGCCTACGATGGTCAGAGGGCAATCGTCTGGAAAGAGGTCATGGCCGGCGAGAAAGCGTTTAAACAGACAGGTGAGTGGCTGCCTGACGAGACAATTGAATCATTTAAAACCTATTTGGTTGGGATCAAGGGGCCATTGACAACACCGGTTGGTGGTGGCATTCGTTCACTCAATGTCGCCTTACGGCAGCTGCTTGATTTGTATGTTTGTTTGCGTCCTGTGCGTTATTTCGATGGCGTCCCCAGTCCTGTCAAGCGCCCAGAACTAACTGACATGGTGATGTTCCGCGAGAATTCCGAGGATATTTATGCCGGTATCGAGTTTGAGGCTGGAACAGAAGATTGCAAGACCTTCAAAAAGGTGTTTTCCAGTACCTTTGGCGATCGTTTTAAGAAGGTGCGGTTCCCCAATACCGCAGGTTTCGGAATCAAACCCGTAAGCCGCGAGGGGACTGAACGATTGGTCAAAGCGGCCATTCAGTATGCGATTGATAACGGTCGCGAGTCAGTGACCTTCGTCCACAAGGGCAACATTATGAAGTTTACTGAAGGTGCTTTTCGCGATTGGGGTTATAAGACCGCCAGGGAGCACTTTGGGGCTAAGGACTTGGATGGTGGTCCATGGCAGGTTATTGAGACCGGTGGTTCTTCGATCACGGTTAAGGATGTCATTGCTGACGCGATGCTTCAACAGATTCTTACGCGCCCAGCGGAATATGACGTGATTGCGACATTGAACTTAAATGGCGATTACATCAGTGATGCGTTGGCCGCATGTGTCGGTGGTATTGGCATTGCCCCCGGTGGTAATATCAACTACCAGTCTGGTCACGCCATTTTTGAAGCTACCCATGGCACCGCGCCTAAGTATACCGGCCAGGATAAAGTCAACCCTGGCTCGGTTATCCTATCGGGCGAGATGATGATGCGTTACCTTGGTTGGGATGAAGCAGCTGACCTGATCATTAAGGGTATGGAAGGTGCGATTACGGCCAAGACTGTAACGTATGACTTTGAACGACTCATGGAGGGGGCCAAACTATTGAAATGTAGTGAGTTTGGTCAAGCCGTGGTCAACCATATGGATTAATCGAGGTTGCCGGTGCTCTTTAATCAATCTGTTGGCAAATGGGTTGTAGATTGTTGTAAGCATTATCACAATCCGTGCTCCGATGATTTCCCGGGGAGAATTCGTGGAAATTAAGTTAGGGGATAATGCCAGAGGTAATATTCTCTAGCAAAGAAGTGGCATCATGGTGCTCAGTGGATTGCGTCCAAGCTTATTCAAGCTGGTATCGAACTGGATAAAGAATTCCCCTTGCGTCGCTGCGGATCTGTACGGATTCCTTTTCAGTAGATTAAAGGCTATGGTGGTATTTATTTGTATGTATTTGGCAATCGAATATCCTGCCGACAGGATAAGAGTATTATGATCTTTAGCAGGTAGTTTATGTCACGCCAAGCTGAACGCGATCTGATCGAGCGGTTTGAAAAGCTCGTCCGTGAAGCTGGGGCCGAGCCCGACAAAATGGCGGGCAAGCTTGTTCGCGAGATGATGCACACGGCATTCAAACTGGTTCGCGACGGCGCTGATACGGGTGAGCTTAAATTGATTAGTCGCAGTATGAAAGAACTGCGCTATGCCCTAAAGGTCTTTCGGGAATACCGCGAGGTACGGAAGGTGACAATTTTTGGATCAGCCCGGACACCGGAGAATCACCCTGACTATCAGGCTGCGGTTGATTTTGGCCGGAGTATGGCCCAGCATGGTTGGATGGTGATCACCGGTGCCGGTGGTGGCATTATGCGGGCTGGACATGGAGGTGCAGGACGAAAGGCTTCATTCGGAGTGGCTATTCGCTTGCCGTTTGAAACAACAGCCAATGAGTATATCGAGGGCGATCCTAAACTTGTTGTTTTTCGCTATTTCTTTACGCGGAAGCTGATGTTCGCTTCGCAGGCTCATGCAGTTGTGCTGTTACCAGGCGGTTTTGGTACGCAGGATGAATGTTATGAAATGTTGACACTGATCCAAACTGGGAAGACAACGGTTGTGCCGGTGGTCATGGTGGATCCACCTGGCAGTTCCTACTGGGAACAATGGGATCAGTTCGTTAAGCAGGAGCTTCTTAGCAATGAACTAATCGGGCCGGATGATCTCAATCTATATATTCGAACACATGATCCAGAGGAGGCTGTTCAGCACATCTTGAAGTTCTATCGCAATTATCATTCACAGCGCTTTGTGCGAGATTCACTGGTCATTCGGATTCAGAGGAATCTAACGGCTCGCCAGATCGGTGAACTGAACAGTGAATTCAAGGACCTGATTGTCGAGGGTCGTATCGAACAGTGTGATGCGCTGGTTGCTGAGGGTGAGCGCGAACATCTTGAAATGCCACGATTGAGATTTTCATATACGCGACGCGATTATGGACGCCTGCGGCTTATGATCGATCGGATTAATGATTTTGGTTCGACTTAATTTAAGATAGTTGCAGAACGTGTATGGATTCTTATTGGAGTCAGGGTGGCAATGTGGTTTTAAAGCAGTAGGGAATAAGGTCGGCATAGATCTGTCGGTGGTAATGAGCCGCTCGGGTTGGTTTGGCATGCCACACCACACTTAAATGCCAGTGTGAGCACACAGCTACTGGATTACAGATAAATCCCTAGGCAATACGCGAAAAGTTGGTGGGTAGGACACATGGCTATGGATACCAATCGCCAGCAGGCCTTCGGGTCGCAAATGCTTGGGCTCTAGACGCTGTCTTTGTCGACATACTGGTATGCTTCGCGTTCGCCACGACCTGTGACTGGATAGTCCTTACGCAATGGATGCCCAGGATAGGTCTCCCAAGTGAGAATACGCCGAAGATCTGGGTGGTTATTGAAGCGGATCCCAAACATGTCGAACACTTCTCGCTCAGGCCACTCAGCACCTGGCCAGAGGTTGACCACACTGGCTAGATGCAGTGCCGGGTCCTCGTCAATGCCTGAAGTATCGAAACTTGGGGTGAGCATGACCTTTACGGTCAATCGAGTGTTGTGGGCATGGCTGGTAAGCATGTAAATAACGCCGAAACGCCCATCGGGCGCACCACTGACTGATGGATAGTTGAGGTAGTCCACGCCCGTCACATCACACAGGAAGTTGTATGCGCAGCGAGGATCATTTCTTAGAAATGACATGATTTCGTAGAGGTTTTCAGTGGGAATGACCACGGTTGTTTGCCCTCTAAATTCACTTGCCACAAGCTTAACATGCACAAACTGTTGTTTGAGGATTGGAAGTGTAGGGTTGCTAAGGGTGGTATCGGTCATGGTTTATGGTATAGAAAAACGAAGGATTCATGTTCTGGACCAGGATTTGGTTCCACTATTGTCGCGTTTTCTTATCGATCAGGGCAATCAAGGCCTCGATCATTTGTTGCCAGCGATCGGTAAGCTCAGGCCATTCGTAACCAAGTGCATCGGCCAGTCCAACTACATCGCCTGTCTGGATCGCATCTCGGACGTTTTTAAGTTGGTCAATTAGATTGTCAATGACAACGGTTGGCTTCTGATCGTCAACGGTTAAATAGTTTAAATTGATATCCATGAGATCGCACGATTGAATAACCGCCTGTTGAACCTGCTGCCATATTTCAATGCCTTTGCTGACATGCAACATGGCTTCGGTATTACTATCTTGGCTGATTAAATCAGATGCATGGGAAAATAGATGTTGAGCCTGATCAAGTGCACCAGGCAGTTCCTTGAGAGCCGAGCAGGCCACCTCATGCGGATTGGCTGAAAAGCAACGCAGTTCACTGGTTGGTGTTAATAAGGTTGATTGGTGTTGGTCCAGGTTTTCACCTCTTAGTGGTGTACCATTGAGTTTCACTTCAACGACAATTCTCTTTTGCGGTACTAGCATTGCACGTACTTCGTTTAGAACGTCGCCGATAACCGTAGCGTTTGAATTGGTGGGTTGATCGTCTACATAAATAGCCATCGGTACATCATACGTCGATCAGGATGGGGGTGAAATCGGCAAATGATTAAAACAATAATGCTGCTATCTGATTCTGATCTTTTTTGGTACTATTTTAATCCTTGGATCTTGTGATTGACGAGTAAGGAGATATCACCTGTGGCAGACAAGATTGTCGTACTCGATGGTTATACGCTTAATCCAGGCGATATTACTTGGCAGGGATTTGAGCAGCTTGGTGATTTGACGGTATATGAACGGACGCCACCTGCGCAGGCCGTGGTGCGTGCACAGAATTGTCCATACGTGATGACCAACAAAGTGGAGTTGGGTGCGCCAGAGATTTCTCAACTGCCAGAGCTCAAATACATTGGCGTGCTGGCAACCGGATACAATATTATCGATACAGAAGCTGCAGCCAAGCACGGGATTGTCGTGACAAATGTGCCGACTTACGGCACGGACTCAGTTGCACAACATGCAACAGCCTTGATGCTTGAATCGGTTCGTCAAATTGGCATCCATAATGAAGCGGTCAAGGCGGGCAAGTGGACCAAGAGCATTGACTGGTGTTTTTCCTTAGCTCCAATTAGCGAACTGACGGGAAAGGTTCTCGGTGTCATTGGCATTGGACGTATTGGTCGGGCATTTGCCAAAATTGCTGGTGCAATGGGGATGCGTTTGATTGCCCATGATGAGTATCCACCGGATCAATCGGTTCTCGATGAGTTGCAAGTGGAAATGGTGGAGATGGATGCAGTGTTTCAGCAGGCCGATGTTATCAGCCTGCATTGTCCTTTAACACCAAAGACGGACCGGCTCATTAATAAGCAACGCCTGGAGATGATGAAATCTAATGCAATCCTGATCAATACAAGTCGTGGTCCCTTGATGGACAATCAGGAGTTAGCCGACGCGTTGCGGGCTGGTCAAATCGCGGGTGCAGCAGTGGATGTGCTCGACGAAGAGCCGCCGCCGGATGACAATCCACTTATTGGTGCACCCAACTGTATTGTGACACCACACCTATCTTGGTACGCCAAGGAAGCTCGCCAGCGGTTGATGGGTATTGCTGCTGAGAATCTTAAGGCGTTTATAGCTGGTGATCCGGTGAATACTGTGCAGTAGTAACTTCTCGACGGTGGATGAATGCCGGCGGGTGGTTATTCTTGTAAAAACTGTCTTGTAGGGATTAGTCGCGTCATATTGGGCTGGTTTCGTTGGCGTGTTTGAGCCAAAGTCAAAATTTAGCAGGTATTCGCGAAGTACATCTCCGATGGTTCATGCATGTTGGCCAGTGCTGTGTGGTTGGGCGTTTATCAAATCACTGGGGTGAAGTAAATAGGTTAACTGCCACCTGAGTATTGATGGATCTTAAAGCGTGCAAGAAAATAATTGTCTTTGGTGGGAGCTTCGACCCACCCCAAATAGCGCATGTGCAGTTGCCTGCAATTGTCCTACGTGCAATCCAGGCTCAGGTGGTTGCTTATGTACCTGTTGCTCACCAGCCACTCAAACCAGAAGGCCCGATAGCTTCTGTTGAACACCGTTTGGAAATGCTCAGACTAGCGCTTGCCGATGTGCCCCATGCGGTAATCTGGATGGATGAATTGGATCGTGCTCGTGACAACTCTTCATATGGTCCAAGCTATACGGTCGATACCATTGAGCGGATGCGTCAGCAGGTGGGTGAGCAGCCAGAAATTCGTTTGCTTATTGGTGCTGATCAAGTGCATCAATTTGACAAGTGGCATGCATGGCAGCGGTTGATCGAAATGGCAGAGCCAGTCATCATGCTTAGGCCACCGGAAACACAGGCTTCATTGCTTGCGTCGCTACCAGCACAACTGGATAAAGTGCAATGGCAACGATATTTGATCGATGTGCCGACTGTGTCAACTAGTTCAACGCAGATTCGCCAGCGTTGTGCCCAGAAGAAATCTATTACAGGGTTGGTTTCATCTGCAGTGGAAAAGTACATTGGCGATCATGGTCTGTATCAAACTTGTTAGGATCGTGTAATGATTGTCTATAGCTGTACTGATTTAATTTTCTCAACAAAAATCCGATCGACTGCAGAATCCTTAGGAGTATCCAGTCGTCCAACTCGTGATCACAAAGCTCTGGCTGCCCGGCTTGATCAGATAGATGACGGGAAACTTAACGAGCCAGTCACAGGCTTGTTGGTGGACCTGGATTTGGGTGATAGGGCCATCGAACTCATTGCACAAGCCAAGTCCAGCAAGGCCTCTCCCAAAGTGGTGGCTTTTGGTTCGCATGTTGCTACGGAGTTACTTGAGAATGCTCATAAAAACGGCGCCGATTTTGTAATGGCCCGTAGTGCATTTACTGAGAATCTGCCGGATATCCTAATGCAACTTGTATTGCAATAAGTTTTGTGTAGTTAATCCTGTGGTAGGTCAACGATACGAATACACACAGGTTGTCCGTCAATCACCTCAAGTTTCCCGATCTCGGAGAGAGCTTTGTTCATGGCGCCTTGTCGGGCGTTGTGTGTCGTGATGACCACAGGAACGAACTTGTCTGCATCAACCTCGTGCTGGAGCAGTGCGGAAACACTGACACCCGCATCCCCAAGGATGGTGCCTACCTTAGCTACAACACCTGGTGTATCTCGGGCGCTAATTCGTAGATAAAAACGGCTTAGGAGGTCATCCGGATTAACCCAATTCACTTTCTTATGGTCGTTTGACCAAAGCTTAAGTTCGCCAAATGCATGCGGATACCAGCCGCTCGCAATATTAATCACATCACTAACCACGGCGCTTGCCGTAGGCATTTGCCCGGCCCCCCGACCATAGTAAAGTGTTTGACCGGTGGCGTGGCCATAAACACTGAGCGCATTAAACGGGCCGTGGACTTGGGCCAGTGGGATTTCAGTATGAACAAAGCATGGATGGACGCGCAGGCTTACATGATCATCTGACTTGTTATTCCGTTCGGCGATAGCCAGTAGCTTGATATCATAACCTAGTTCAGATCCAAACTTAATATCGGTGAGATCAAGTGTGTCAATTCCTTCAGACCAAACATTCTCACTGGTTGCCTGTATACCGAATGCTAGGGAAGAAAGGATCGCGAGTTTTTCCGCTGCATCCTGTCCTGAGACGTCAAGTGTGGGGTCGGCTTCTGCAAACCCGTGTTCTTGTGCTTCACTTAGGGCTTCACTGTAGCATTTACCTGACCGGGTCATCTCGGTAAGAATGTAGTTGCATGTCCCATTAAGGATGCCGTACATGGCATTAATCTTGTTGGCCATAAGTCCGAATTGCAATGCCGTGACGATAGGGATGCCACCACCGCAAGAGGCTTCAAAGGCAATGGATACGCGGTTCTCGTGTGCCAGGGAAAACAGTTCGCCTCCTTCGGCGGCCAGTAGACTTTTATTTGCAGTTACGACATGTTTGCCATCAGATAATGCTCTTCGAACATATTGACTCACGGGACCGCGGCCGCCAGCGACCTCGATGATAATGCCTATATTTGGCATCGTGAAGAACTCATCAGGATCTGTGGTCACGATAGATGGGTCAATTTTACCACACTGCTGTGTTCGTTTGGCGTCGCGTACAAGGATACGTTGTAATGCCAGTTCGGTTCCCAAGCGACGTGTATAGAGATTTTTCTGTTGGCTGAGCATCTGTGCCACACCTTGGCCTACGGTTCCGCATCCGATCATCCCAATTCCAATGCGTTTTGATGTCACGATATTAGTACTCCGTTACCAAGCTGGCCTATGCTGTGGCCAGCCCACCTATTTGGGCTGGCTGGCACTAGTAGTCACATCGGCTACAGATCACTGTAGAATAGGATAAATGGCAGATCCCGCACGGAAATCAACAGGTGAACCGCTCATTGATCCGGCTTGCGCAGTCTTCCGCAGATTTCTTAAGCAACAAGGGCTGAAATTTACCAGTGAGAGGGCCAAGATACTTAATACAGTTTTATCAAAGTCCAGTGTGTTCGAGGCAGATCAACTACTGACTGAAATGCGTGAGGCAGGTCACCGTGTTAGTCGGCCTACGATCTATCGGACGTTAAAGCATCTACGTCATGCAAACATCATTCGGCAGGTTTTGATTGATGCCAAGCAATCGCACTATCAATTGAGTATTGGCCAAGACCCCCAGAGCTACCTCGTTTGTATCGATACGAATGAAATATTTGCGGTTTCAGCACCCGAAATTGATAAATTTACCAGAAAGATTTGCAGCGATCACGGCTTTGAGCCGGTTAGTCATCGCTTGATCATGTATGGGATTAGTCCGAAAGCCCAGGCAGCCGAAGACGATAAAAGTAGGGGTGACGAAGTTTCCCGGTAGTCTTTGGCGATCCCATACGAAAATTAATCAGACTGTTCCAGATCGCTTTGCTCAATGGGGCGGCTGATCGCATAATCACCTTTAAGCCATTTACCTAGATCAATCATTTTGCAGCGGGTACTACAGAAAGGGAATGACGGTACGTTCTCTATGACGCACTGTTGGCAGATTGGGCATCTGGGAGTTGATCTCTTAGTCACTTTGTCGGTCACGTTGTGCAACCTCCCTATAGACAGTCAATGCCTCAGATAATGATTCCATGCGTGATTGCCAATGACCTTGTGCTGTAATTTTAATTCGGCGTGTCTGTTCGGTGACGTGCTCAAGATCAACTTGAAGTGTACTATTACCAAGTAGGCTGGCGACACGATCAGCCCATTCGATAGCCACAACAGCGCCGGTGGCAAGTTCTCCGCCTTCTGGTTGCCAGCCGATTGATTCCAATTCATCCGGGCTCTGGAGTCGATAAGCATCAATATGGACAAGAACGGGTCGATCAGCCGAATTTTCGTACTCGTGGTGAATGACGAATGTGGGACTGGATATGCAAGAGGGATTGATTCCCAACCCCAAGGCCAGGCCTCGGACAAACTGTGTCTTGCCTGCCCCCAATTCACCAACTAGGCCAATGATGTCCCCTTTATGGGCCATGCGTGCAATTGTTGCAGCAATCATCTCGGTTTGCTTGACGGAATTAGTCACGCCATACCATTCAATGACGCCAATATCCGGAAGGTTCTGGTTATCCAATATGTTGCCATCCAAGATCTGTGATGTCCTTGTAAGTTTTGTCGGGTAGGCGGATGCGGACAAGAGATTCCTCTCGAGGTGGCTCCATAACGCCAATGCATGTTACGAGTACACCATCAATACCATTTGCAATGAGTCCCTCGGCATGTGATGGAGTCATTGTGAAACACAACTCATAATCTTCCCCATCACTTACCGCGTGTTTCCATTTAGGCTGATCACCTTGATCTGCTAGTAGACCAATTGTTTTACTGAATGGTAGCATTTTGGCATCTACCGTGGCTGAGAGCGACGCAGCTCGACACAAGTGTGCAAGATCTGATGCCAGTCCATCACTCAGGTCAATCATGCAATTTGGACGAAGCTGGTGATGAGTGGCCAACATCCGCGCCACCTGCAACCGAGGTTCGAAGTCAAGGTGATGGGTGTAACCATCAAGCGAATGTTGACTTCCTCCAAGTTGGCCGGTCACGCATATCACATCACCGATCTGTGCCCCACATCGCAACATTGGTGGAACACCCTTCATCGTCGCCATGACAGTTACAATTATGTTAAGTGGCTGTTCCCCTATGGCAATGTCACCACCAATAATCGGGCATTGGTACTTTTCTGCCGTGTTGCACATGGTGTCGAACAGCGTTTCTGCTTGCCTTTGGCTAAACTTGTGGGGTATACATCCAGCAACGACCGCAGCAACAGGCAGCCCACCCATCGCCGCAACATCGGAAAGGTTTCGAGTGATTGCTTTTCTCGCAATTTTTTCAATTGGGTCTTTAGATAGTCGAAAATGGACACCATCGAGAAGTTGGTCGACCGTAATTAGAACCTCTTCACCGCCGATCTGAATGGCCCCCATATCATCGCCCGGTGGTATGGCAACCTGCTTCCCAAGTGACGCGTTGGTTGCATAGATGTGCTCAAGCAATGTTGATTCGTGCATGTTACATATTGTATGGCATGACTAAAAGTTAAATCACCAAATCCCAAATCAGGGGCAATTGGACTTCAATATGGTTTACGACTACACCGAACGGGCAGCCACCATGTGAGCAGAATGGCCGGCTGCTGCCACAGATGGGCTCAGACTATCCCAGTGGATCAAGCCGGGTTCGGTAATATCTTGAAATATTGGCCCACCGGGTATGATGCGGACGGCATAGCCGTGTCGGCCACTGCGATCGGTATTAATTATTCCACGGAATTGATGGCGCCCTGCACCAAGATCTTGATGGTGGGCAAGATCAGTTGCCTGGCCATTTCGGATATGTCCATCGTTGTCAAGATCACCCGCATAGATTTGGACGCGTAGTTCTTCGGGACCAATATCCGCAAGGCTAACGGTTACGGTCAGGTTCAGTTCATCACCAACCCGCAGGGGGCGTGATGTATATGCATCGACATGCTCGACGGAAATTCTGTTCCATGCACTACGCAGCCGATCCTTTTGATGCGCTAGTTCAATGGATTTGGAAAGATTATCCTCACCCAACATGCGTGACCTGCGTAAGGCGGGCAAGTAAAATTTCTCAGTGTACTGACGTACCATCCGATTGGTATTGAACTCTGGCGCCAGAGTGGCGATACATTTCTTCATGCGGCCCACCCATTGGCGTGGTATTCCCTGTTCATCACGTTGATAAAAAAGTGGAATGATCTGCTTTTCAATCAAGTCGTAAAGAGCATTCGATTCGATTGCATCCTGTGATTTAACGTCGGCATAGCTTTCACCTCGACCAACTGCCCAGCCTAGCTCGCTAGCGTATGCCTCGTCCCACCAACCATCAAGTACGGAACAATTGAGAACACCATTGAGTGCGGCTTTCATGCCGCTTGTTCCTGACGCCTCCATGCCACGGCGTGGCGTGTTGAGCCATACATCGCAACCCTGGACAAGGTAGCGGGCTACATTAATGTTGTAGTTTTCGATAAATACGATGTGCCGCATCATGTCATGCTCTTGGGCAAACTGCACAATATGGCGAATAATGTCTTTGCCGGAAGAATCAGCGGGGTGCGCTTTTCCGGCGATGAGCAGTTGTACTGGTCGCCGTTTATTATTGAGTAGAGCACACAGACGATCAGCATCAGCCAGTAACAGGTCACCGCGTTTGTAAGTTGCAAATCGCCGGGCGAAGCCGATGGTTAAGGCGTTGGGATCGAGTGCATCTTCGGCTGTAGCGAGTTGATCCGGATTATTACCACGCGCTTCCATGTGTTGACGGAGTTGACGGCGAGTCCAGATAATCAGTCGGCGTCGGTTTTGCTCATGAATCCGCCACATTTCTTCGTCCGGGACCTCGTGGACGGTTGCCCAGGCCGATTCATCTGCCGGCTGGTGCTGCCATCGTGCACCCAAGTAGCCGTCAATTAGGTTGATCAACTCGCCACTCATCCAGCTTCGGGCGTGTACACCATTAGTGACATGGCTAATAGGGATCTCCGGCTCTGGAATACCTGGCCATATGTTTTGCCACATGTTTCGACTGACTTGGCCGTGAAGGACACTGACTCCGTTGGACCAGTCTGACATGCGGATTGCCAGGACGGCCATGGAGAAAAATTCGTTCTTGGCAGAAACGTTTTCACGACCCAGTGCGAGCAGCCCCTCAATATCCAGCCGTAGACTTTCTTGGTAGTGTCCAAGGTATTGCTCAACGAGTTCTGGTGGAAAACGGTCAATTCCAGCAGGAACAGGCGTGTGCGTTGTGAAAATATGGGATGCTGCAGCTTGCTGACGTGCCTCATCGAAGCTGAGATCATGTTTTTCAATGAGCATCCGTGTTCGTTCAAGAGCAAGGAATGCGCTATAGCCTTCATTCATATGGCAGATATCAGGGTGGATACCGCACGCTGCAAGAGCGCGGACGCCACCCACGCCCAAGACAATCTCCTGCTTGATCCGCATCTCCATATCGCCACCGTAAAGATGAGCTGTAATGTTGCGGTCTTCTTCCCCATTCTCAGGGACATTGGTATCCAGTAGATAAAGATCAATACGCCCAACACGCACCTTCCAGATGGCAACATGGACCTCTCGATCCGGCAACTCAATTGTGACCTTAATTTGCCGCCCGTCATCATCCCGGACCGGCTTGATTGGTAAGTTGGCGCAGTCCAAGTCAGGATAGTATTCCTGCTGCCATCCGTCTGCATTAAGGTATTGTTGGAAGTACCCATGGCGGTAAAGCAAACCGATGCCTACTAACGGCAGCCCCAGCTCACTGGCTGATTTGAGATGATCGCCAGCAAGGCATCCCAACCCGCCCGAATATATTTGCAAACACTCGGTTAAGCCAAACTCCGCGCAGAAGTAAGCGATCGTGCAGGGGCCAGGGTTGTCATGGAGGCTTGCCAACCATGTTGTTCGTTCTACATGAATCTTGAGATTTTCCGCAATACGGTGCATGGATGTTAGAAAGCCGTCATCAGTGGCAATTTGTTCCAGTCGGTTTTGTGGACAGCTACCCAACATCTGTACGGGGTTGTGTCCTGAGCGCCGCCACAGTTCGGGATCAATACGTTTGAATAATTGAACAGCTGTCGGTTGCCAAGACCACCACAAGTTATGTGCCAGTTCAAGTAAAGGATCGAGTGGCTCAGGTAATGAGGGGACCACATCAAATGAACGAATCCGCGCCAAATTCGGACTTAGCATATTCAATTCCCACTTTGGATTGGCCGCAAAAGTCTCCGCCGGACATTAGCTATGCCATCAGCTATGCCATCGGCGAATCATTAGCCATAAAATCGGACAATTCGGTTCCCTGCTTGATGTTATTAGCCCTTTGACGATTGGGTTGGCTTATTCATGCTTTGTAGCCTTAATAAGGCACTTCCAAATCCCCGTTCAATGGCAATGGCCTGTGTGTTGGGGGTCAGCCTCGACATGGTTTTGTCTTCTTCGCAACAGATGTTTTGGAAAATGATACGGTACCAAGGATTATCAGACCAAGGGCAGTCGGCAATCGGAGCCACCCAGCGCCCCATCTGGTCATAAGAGGGTTGCGATGATTGGCACTTATCTTAATGCCTGCTACGCATAAATCAGGCCAAGCCCGGCGGACAGAATCTCCAGCTTGAACGGTGGGTCTCTGCCTGATTCAAGCAGTCGTCAACTGCAGCAAGGACATTGCCTGGGCAACAATGTGTTCGGCACTTAACCCACAATAGGCCAGGACATCGTCTGGTGTTTTGCCACTTTTGGGTATCCGACGGACACACATTTGGCGTACATTAAACCCACCGCCATCGGCCGAAACTGCATCTGCAATCGCACTGCCGATACCACCACCGTAATTATCTTCTATCGTGAGAATCATACCGTTGTTCTGGTTGGCCAAGTCAAGAATTGCTTCTTGATCGAACGGTAAGCTGTAAAGATCGACAAGTGTGGCGTCGATGCCTTGCCCGTCAAGCATTTCCAAGGCTCGGTTGGTTTCATGGACCATGTATCCACTGGCACATATAAGCAGGTCTCTCCCGGAAGTCAGGACCTCGTGGCCACCGAGGTGAAACTTATGTTCGTTTCCGTAGAGAAACTCGACATCTGGTCGGAGTGTACGGATATAACACGCGCCTTCATGTTGCGCCATGGCAACTGTTAGGGCATATGCCTGGTGGGCATCAGACGGTTGCAATACATAGAAGGCTGGGTAGCCACTGTGATTTGCAACTGTTGTCCACGACCGGAACCATGCAACGTCTGGCAGTCCCATTTGGCTTGGACCATCTGCGGCAAGGGTAATGCCGGCATGTGATCCGCAGATGTTTATGTTTGCTCCACTATTAATGGCCATTTCAATCTGGTCATAAGCACGAGTCAAAAACTTTGCAAAAGTGGATACAAAAGGCGTCTTGCCCGCAGCACTCAGCCCGGCAGCGACAGAAATCATGTTTTGTTCAGCAATACGTGATTCGAAAAACCGATCCCGTAGTTGATCATCTTTATAGAAGTCTTCGGCAAAGGTCGAATTTTTAACATCGGCGTCCAGAGCAACCACATCATCAAATGCTTGTCCTAGTGCATGTAGAGCTAGACCATAGGCCCGGCGTGTTGCGAAGTTCCCCTTTGCAACCTGATCAGTCATGCCAAATGCGGTTGTTGCCTCAGAGAAACTCATAATAGGCTTGCGGTTGGCTGCAGCCGGTTTTTTTGCGGAAATAGTACTGATTGTCAGTGACATGTCCGCCGTTGCGCCAACCTGACGTCCCGTCTGTTCGAGTTCGGTCAGTGCTTGGTCAAGGTCAGCGCCGTCAGCAGGCTTGCCATGGTGCCCATCACCTTGCTGGGATGGGCTGCCCCAGCCTTTGACACAAACGGCGACAATTGCCACGGGGTTTGCTTGGGGATCGTACATTGTTTGGGCATGGCTACTCAGCGCATTTTGAATCTGGGTGGGGTTATGCCCATCAATTTGAAGGACGGCCATGCCTGCAGCTTCAAGCTTTGATGTAAGTACATCGCCCGACTGCTGTGCGCTGACGGTATCTGATTGACCATATTCGTTGCAGTTAAAGATGGGACAGACGCCTTTGAGTCCGAAATCGATGATAAAATCTACTGCTTCCCATATCTGACCTTCACGGCTCTCGCCATCGCCGATCACACAGAATATTCTCTTGTCAAGACCGTCGAGTTTAGCGCCAGCAGCAATGCCAGCTGCGATACTAAGCCCTTGTCCCAGCGAGCCAGTCGCCGCATCAAAAAAGTCAAATCCAACAGCAGGATTTGGGTGACCATCGATTAACGAATCAATGTCACGTAATGTTTCGATATCTTGAAGTTGCATCGAGCGCATGCCATCGCCGGCTTTTCCTATCGTGACACCCAAGTCGGCGCAGGCGGCATAAATAATTGGTACAGCATGCCCTTCGCTGAGAACGAGTCGGTCTGAAGAGATATGTCCAGGATTAGTCGGTTCCCATCGCATGTGTTGGTACATCAAGACTGTCACCAGATGCGCCAAACTAGCAGCCGATGTGGGGTGGCCGGAACCCGCGGCGGCGGTCATCTGGTAACTCAGCTTGGTTAATTCCACAGCTTTGGCGTGTATCGTCGAGTCAAATGACATTGAACGTTCCTTTGCCTCAAGGGGTCACGATGAGAAAATCCACCAATCGTTCGGGGCCGCGGTAACCGGAAAGCCGTGGCTCGCGTCCTCCATTATCTGTTGAATTGCCCGCAATCGCAATACGGTGGAAATGCACATAAATAATATATAGGTATCTAATAATGGTTGAATTTACAGGTTGTTCGACGACATGAAAGGCGCGGCCCAGTGATAATGGGTCAAGCCTAACCGCTAATGATTGGCGCAATCGTATGATTAGATGGTTTACTGAGGAAAGAGAACTTCACAGGTGTTCTGGACGCCAGGACCTACAGTGATCACGTTTTTACCCTGTTGCTTAGATTGCAGTGCCATCTCATCTGCTTTTTCAATTAGTGATTGTGGTGTTTGCCCGTCCCATGGAAAACTGGCCAGGCCGCCAGAAATGGTCAATGTACCAGGTGCCTCTTCAGCGAGTTTGGGGAATTCATGCTGGCAGATTGCTCTTTGGAATCGCGTGGCGGCAGTACGGACCGTTGCTGGATGCTGGCTGTTGGGACGACGCGGGCCTTCAGCATCCCAGAACACGACAATAAATTCATCACCACCAATTCTCGCCACTACATCATGGTCACGTACGACCGATGTGATAAGTCTCGCTGCTTCACGGAGGATTTCATCGCCGGCAGCGTGGCCGTAGCGGTCGTTATACAGTTTGAAGTCATCGATATCGAAAAGTAGCACCGTAATACAGAATCGCTGGGACTTTGCCCGATTCACCAGCGTATCAAGATAGCTGTTGAGGTATCGGCGGTTCCACACGCCAGTCAGTTCATCATGGAGTGCCCAGTCCCGTAGTTGATGCATACGGCCCTCCAGCGCGAGCCATCGTGCGAGCCAGTCTGCCCAGGGTTCCAGGTTGACAACCGTTACCGGTAGTGGAGCATGTAGCACTCCATATTCCTGGTCATGGTGTCGTACGGGGACGCAAGAATGGTGAGCTGGAAGTTGATCTGAAGATTCAGCGAGTGCAACGTGTTTAATCTTGCTGTGGTCTGCAAGCATTTTCATTGCAAGCTGACGGAGTTTTTGTTTGCTTAGGAGCAGAGAATCGATCAGGTCGATGTCACCAAGTTGATCGCCCTGCAGATCGTTTAAAACAGCTTGCTTGAGGTCTTGTGATGGGCTGGATCTGGCGCCTTCATGAAGAGCCTTGGCTATTATGGCATCTGCTTTGAGTTCCGAATTGGTTGGTTGGGTTACAGAATCGTGCGGCGTATTGGTGGGACGATGCCCCTGATCGGGCGAAATCAAGCAAAGTAGTTGTTGGGGGTCGACTGGTTCATCTAGAATGTGATCGAATCCGGCTTGAACCACACGGGCGGCCTCATCTTTTGATTGATGATCTACGACTAAGACCAACAGTGCTTCCGGTGCTAAACGGCGAAGAGCTGTCGCCGTTGGTTCTAGACCATCGGCAAGGTCCTTGATATGGCCGAGTACAACTAGGCGATTACCATTGTTTCTACCTGATGCAATATGCCCCATTGCCATCAAGAACCCATCTACGCAGGTTATCCCGGAGATCAGTTTTCTGTGTTCAATCTCATTCTGGATTCTCCACTGGAGCAGTGAATCAGTGCTGGCAATTAGCAAGTGAGTTGGCAGACAGTTGACAGTTGGATCATCGGTTGTGCCCGTTGAGTCACTAACAGACGAAAGCATGTGGCCTGGCTGCTTCACGATGGATCCTCCATGTCATGGGGACGATGCTCGCCATCAGATTCGTCCGGATCAATCTGTCCAATCAACATGGCTAATTCGTCGGCAGAGACCAGTGGCGACGGGTGGGGTTGGGATTCTGGCATATGTTCGGTTGATTGAGTTGCGTCGTGTGAAGGATGCGGAGCCTGTTCAATGGTTTGATCTTGTGCATCATCAACATCTAATGAGGGCGAAAGCTCGTTATCTATCTCAGATGCTAGCATCGTAAGGTGTAACCGTCCATCATTATCTGTATAGGAGATTTGGCGGCAGATTACCTTCGGGAAATAATATTGAACGGCTGCAAGTAACTGCCCTAGGCGGGGCACATAACTTGGTTCAAGCACAATGAGCGTGCTCGTTGGCTCAGTGCCCAATTCAGCCATAACGCTTGGTGTATTAGTGGCCACACACAGTTTTCTCCAGCGTTTGGCTAAACCTTCTTGGAGCGCTTTGTGTTCAGGTCTATGGCGACCGACAAATACCACACAACGTAGGTTTTCCTCCGCGCCGACAACGTGTGGTTGACCTTGATTGGCACCATCTTCCATCTAGGGGTTATTGTAACCTGAAGATTTGGCCGAGCCTAATAAATATTATGATTTACAGCTATTTTTACCTGCTGATAACGGATTGTATCTATCTTGACGAAAATGATTTATCATCACGGGTGGCACAACAAGAACCAAGAAAGATTTGATGGTTACACCGCCTCAAAAAATCGATGGTTGGTGCCATTGGGTGCGATTCGGATTCTTAGGGGCCGACTGCAGCGTGGGCAGTGTCCAACATAAGCCAAGCCTTTTCTATTGCAGTAGACGCGGCTGTAAACCTGGCAGCATCGCCACCGGATCGCGAGCCAGGTCCGGCCTTGGCAGGCCGTCTTGTTCTGCGAAGCTGGTGCAGGCGGTTTTGTCCTATCGAGGTCGATGATATAGTCGGGCCCATTCATCTATTGAGCCAAATCGGCATTCCGTCGTCGAGCCCTTAAGTTGTATTGCGATATATGACCTATTGATTACGGTGAGTTGAACGAGAATGCGAAGAAGTGATCAGCATTGAGGTCAGTTTGTTGGGTGAAATTGTCAACACTTAGGTCGCGTCGCTGGGCAATAAACTGAGCGACATGAATGACATACTGTGGTTCATTTGGGCGAATCTTGCGATAAGGTACGGGTGTTAAATAAGGTGAGTCCGTTTCAATCATGAGACGATCGATTGGTACGCGATCACTGGCTTTGGCAAGTTCTATGGCACTATTAAACGTAATGATTCCTGTGAAACTCACCATGGCGCCAAATGCAAGGATTGCATCAAGTTCACTAGCATTACCGGTAAAACAGTGGAAGACAAAACGATGACCAGGTATGCCGGACTGTCTCAGAAGATAAAGGACCTCATCTGTTGCTTCCCGGTTGTGGATGATGACAGGTAGATCGTGAAGTTGTTGAACCGCTTCTAACTGCCATGCAAGCAAACTTCGTTGCTGGTCGAGTGGTGGATCTGGATAGTGTTTATCCAAGCCCATTTCTCCTATCGCCACCACCTTTGGATGTTGTGAGATTTCTAGAATTGCATCGGTGATGCGAGATTGATCGGTCCAGTCGGACGCGTAATGCGGATGCACGCCAACGGTTGCATAGACACCTTCAAACTGCTCGGCCGTTTTAATGGCTTGTTGGGCATCGTCAGGCGTGGTGCCGACGCTGATCATGCGGTCGACACCTGCGATTCTGGCGCGATTAATGACTTCGCAAACTTGTTCGCGTAGACCGGAATAGGTTAGGTGGCAGTGTGTATCAATCATCTGCCAATCTAATCTGAATCGGTATATCGACCGTTGTGGGCAACAGGCACGCTTGGTCGGTACAGGCTTGATAAGTTAGCGTTAGTTTAGGGCTACCGGTTGAGGATGTTTCACCTGTTTTGATTATTTTGACATCGATGACAACATGGCCTTCATAAACATTGATGGGATCATCGCTGTAAGGGTATGTTTTTGATTCACCGCTGGGGTACGCAACCTCTAGTTTCACACCGTCAGTACCCATAAGGGAAACGCTGGTAGCAATCAAATTATCCATGCCGGGGTCATTGGCATTGATATGGAATCCATCCTGGATGTTTAGTGTGATACGGAAGGGTGTGTCATCATTGAGATTATGCGCCCCCAGATCCGCCTTGATAGAGACGGGACCGTTCCCCGTTGGTGTTGCTGTTGTTTCCGTGTCACGGATTCGTTTAGGATCAGCTTTAATGGCACGCAGAAGTGCATGCTGCATATGTGCTAGTACATATCCACGATCTGTGAGCACGCCGACAAATGACTGTAAATCCTTGACTGCCAGATCAAGGTGTTCCTCATTGTTGGTCAGCTCGTACAGGTCGATCAAGTTGTGAATCATCTGCGAGTTGCCTGTTGGAATCGCTCCGTCATGAGTGCTGCGTGTACGGACAAATAAGTCGGGTTGGTCGGCAAGGGTGTCGTAGTAGCCACCACCTGGAGCAGCAAAACGTTTCCGGGCAACCGTGATCAGGTCTTTGGCGCTGTCAAGCCAGTACTGGTCGTGATTGGTGCGATAGATCTCAAGTAAGCCGTGGACCAAAAATGCATAGTCATCTAGGAATGCGTTGATCTTGACCCTGCCTTTACGCATGGTGCGGTTGAGTGCGCCATCGTCTTGCCGCATATTTTCGAGAATATAGCGTGCGGCTCTAATAGCGGCGTCGGTGTAGCCCGATTCTTCCAATTGGCGGCCAGCCATTGCCAGCGCACCGATCATAATCCCATTCCAACTGACGATTATTTTATCGTCTGTGGCTGGTTGTTTGCGTTGCGTTCGCACGGGATACATCTTCTGGTTAATTGCTTGCCGTGCAGCAAGCAATTCTTCTAGCGGTGTATTGCGGAGCAGTGCGAGTTCGTCGAGACGAAGTGGCAAATAGAGTACGTTTGCTGGCGGCTCATCACGATGGTGGGGGTCTTGGAAGTTTGTGCCTTCATCGAGTCCATACAGCTGTGTTGCTAGAGCCGCCAGCTTTTCATCGCCAACAGCCTTTTTGATCTGTTTGGGTGTCCATAGATAGTTCAGTCCTTCCCGGGCATCGACCTCCGCGTCTTGAGCTGACCAGAATGTGCCAGTTGAGTCGGTCATTTCTCGTAGTACGTAATCACAAGTTTCACGGACAACACGCGCAAAAAACTGTGGATCTTTGGAGTTGGGACGGATAGCGTGTGCAGTTAGGTAGGCCTCGACGAGTTGGCCATTGTCGTAAAGCATTTTTTCAAAATGCGGCACCAGCCATTTGTCATCAGTTGAATAGCGATGAAATCCTCCACCAACCTGGTCGTAGATGCCGCCACGTGCCATGCGTTCAAGCGTATGGTCTACCGCATCCAAAATGTTCTGGTCGCCATCGTTTTGATAGACGGCAAAAAGTAGCATGAGATTGTTTGGTGTGGGGAATTTAGGCGCACTTCCAAAACCGCCATAAGTTGGATCATAGCTACGTAGCAGTTGAGTTGTTGTGGTTTGGACCAAGCCAATACTCAGATCACCTTCACGTTCCAGTTGGCCCAAGTGGGTCTGAATTGATGTTGCAATATCTTCGGCGCTCTTAAGGATTTCTTTCCGTCGGGTTGCCCAGGCATTTGTGATTCCCTCCATGATCTGGGGAAAGCCAGGTCTTCCATACTGACCGACAGGTGGAAAATAAGTCCCGGCGTAAAAGGGCTTGAGCCCCGGATCATTGGGACCATTCGCACCAGGTGGCGTGAGGAACACACTCATCGGCCATCCGCCGCCGCCGGATATCATTTGGGTGGCAGCCATATAGATATTGTCAATGTCCGGCCGTTCTTCGCGATCGACTTTGACGCAGATAAATTGGGCATTCATCTGCTTGGCAATTTCCTCATTCTCGAAGCATTGCCTTTCCATGACATGGCACCAATAGCACGTTGAGTAGCCAACACTTAGAAATATTGGTTTGCCCGTCTGCCGTGATGCTTCAAATGCTTTGTCTCCCCATGGAAACCAGTTCACTGGATTGTGCGCATGCTGGAGCAGGTATGGACTAGTTTCATGGATAAGCTCATTGGTGAACTTTGGGGTTTTAGACTTGGCGGTACTGTGGACGTGATTGGCCTGGATCTGCCCCATTGAATTGGTTCCCTGCATTACCGCAATCACTAAAACTATTGCAGCAGCTACGAGACCAGCGGTCGTTAGGAATGTCGTCCAACTTCTCATGACCTGTCCGGTCTCGATTGAATTTGATCGTTCAACACAGGTTTACAGCACCTGACATTTCGTATCTTACAATAACGTCATGTTTCGCGTATTATCTTGTGGGCGGTGGGGAAAGAGTGGATTATTTGCGCAAGGGTGAACACCAGATGGGCCTTTTCACAGTTGTACAGATCTCAGATATGCATCTGGATCTGCATCATGGTCAGTGCAAGGTAGACTTTGATGAGATTCGCGCACGTGTCGATGCGGAAGGTCCAGACTTAGTGATAGTGACTGGCGATGTGTCTGCAGACGGACACATTCATGCTGGCGTTTTTGATCGCGTCAAATCTCAACTGGATCTTTTTTCGGCGCCGGTACATGTGATTCCCGGTAATCATGATGTGGGTGACAAGCGGGGTGAGAAACATGAGGTAAAGCCTGAATACCTTGAAAAGTGGAAAGCAACTTTCAAAAGTGATCGGTTTCATGTACGGCGTGACGGGTGGAGCCTAATAGGCATCAACACACAGGTGTTGGGATCTTCATTTCATGAAGAGGTTGAGCAGTTTGCGTGGCTCGACGAGATTCTCGCCGCGGCTGAATCCAGGCATGAGCAAGTTGCAATATTTCTTCACGCAGCGCCATATCTGAATAAACCCAACGAAACACTCTGTGGCCCTAGTCAGTATTGGGGTTTTGATCCAATCCCCCGTGGCGAGTTACTTGAGCGATTAGGTCGGCCAGTTGTGAAACTGGTGGGCAACGGTCACTTGCACTGGCATAGAATCATTGAGAGAAATAGCGTGATTCATGTTTGGTGTCCATCAACTAGTTTTGTGGTTGATGACGCGATCTTTCCGGATGGCGGTGCGGTTGTAGGGTTTGTTAAATACGAGTTCAATGTGAATGGCGTTACATCTAAACTCATTTCGCTGGACACTAACCCCAAGACAGTGGTTGCCTTTCGCCGCACTGTGGATCTGCCCGGGCGGGCACCCATGACTTTGGCACGACTGGTGCTTGACATGAACGGCACCACATCGCGAGATGGCAACTTGCTTCCTGGCGTGGCCGATCGCATCCGGGACCTTGCCACGCGAATCCGTATCACGGTGTTGACGGCGGACACCTTTGGATTGGCCGAATCTTCATGGGCTAATTTGCCGGTTCATGTCGAGATTATTAAGACAGGTGACGACAAGCGTAAACGCATCGAGGAACTTGGCGCTGAATCCCTTGTTGCAATTGGCAATGGGCGTAACGATGTTGAGATGGTCAAGGCTGCAGCGATTGGAATTGCCGTGATTGGTCCTGAAGGTGCCAGCGGTGAATTACTGCGTTCTGCTGACGTAGTAACCAATAACATTGATGAAGCATTAGACTTAGTGGCCAAGCCAGTACGTCTTAAGGCCACGTTGAGAGATTAGGTCAGTAGATATTTAAAGAGCAACGGGTGGTATAGATGGGCGACCGAGATAGGTCCTGGCATGATTTGAGTGTATTGATCGCTGGTTGTGGCAGTATTGGCAAGCGTCATGCGCGGGTTCTGAGCCAGCTAGGGGTGAAGGATCTGCGTGTGTTCGATCCACAAACTTCTCAGGTTGAACAGTTAATGGATCAGACGCCACATGCCAAGCCATTTGTTTCGTTCGAATCAGGCTTGTCTACCAAACCTGACTGCGTATGGATCCTGACGCCACCACGTCTGCATGTCCCGTTGGCAATTAAGGCAATAAATGCTGGCTGTCACGTGTTCTGTGAGAAACCAATTAGCGATCGATTAGATGGCTTGGACGATTTGACGAAGCTCGTGGAGAAAACTGGCAAGAAGTTTATGGTTGGGTTGTGCTTTCGGTTCCATGAAGGGCTTTTGCGGGCCAAGCAGTGGCTTGATGAGGGGGAAATTGGTCGCCTTATTGCGGTTCGTGCCATGGTCGGTGAACCTTTCGACGAGATTCGACCCGATTATCAACAAGTCTATACCGCTGAAAACTTTCCATGGGGCGCCTTGGATCTGACACATGATATTGACTTGGCCATCTGGGTTGCCGGTCAGAATGTCAAGCAAGTTCATTCCGTAATTGGCACATATGGTGATATCAAGGTTGATACGCCGGATTTGGCGCAACTCTTAATTGAGTTTGACGATCGCTGTACAGCAAGCGTTCATCTTGACTTTCTTCAGCGTTTGCGACGCAGACAATTTGAGATGATTGGTACAAAAGGGGTCATCCTGGTGGAGTTTTCCCAGTGGGAGCAATGTGTGTTGTCGTTATGGAACAACGCTACGCGTCAGTGGTGCCATGAGATCATTGCAACGGACCGGGATGATATGTTTTGTGATGAGGATCGCCAATTCCTCGAAGCAGTTGCATGCGATGGCCTGATTCAATATGGAATTGAAGAGGCATATAAATCAGTAAGGGTTGTGCTTGATGCTCTGCACCATTCGTAGGTCGATCTGTAGATGTTGTTGCGCTATTTCTGTCTTTGTTGCATCAATGCGATTTGCTTTTCCCCAATCGTCCTGACTTGATCATCATTGAATTTCGCTAGTGGCTGGGCACGCGGATGGTGTGAGTCGCGGTAGGGATCGTTACGAATAGCGTTGTAGCAGCAGATCAACGTCCACCGCGGATTATCACTTTGATTCTTGTCAGATCGGTGTAAGAGATTGCTGTGGAAAAATACGCCCGAGCCAGGTTCGAGTTCGAGATGGATCAAGGGAAGGCGTTGTATTGCTGCATCAACACGCTCGGGATCAGCAGTTGCCTGGTCGTCTACCCGTATGTGGTTGATCAGGCCAATATGGTGTGAGCCGGAGAGAACCTGGAGACAGCCATTGGTTTTTGTTGTGCGGTTTATGGCAATCATGCAACTTCCCATGTGGGGGAATAGGCAATAGCCAGACCGATGCCAGTAGCCGAAGTCTTGGTGCCAAAGATGCGCTCCGCCTACGTGTGCTGCCTTGAGCATCATCTTGTGGTGCCAGTGATAAACTTCACCGCCAAGCATTTGTTCTAGTGGATCAACAACTCGTCGGCACCGTGCGATTGCGCTGTACATGTCGTTACGCAGGTCGTCATCGACCCAGAACTTGGTGGTTCCCGCAGCGCCGTCGCCTTGTGCAATGACTCGGGCTTCCTGTTTTTGATTCAATTTTAGTTGATCAAGTGTCGAGGCGTTTTCAGTGAATGCCTGATCGGCAAGGGCAATTTGCAAAATCAGCCCAGTTTCCTCTTGATCAAACAACTCTTCAACAATGACAAAACCATCCTGGTAGTATTGGTTGAGTTGTTCATCGGTAAGCATGCGATTAGATCTCGACGGGATGGATCCAAGGCATCATGCCCCGCAGTTCTTTTCCGATCTTCTCAACCGGGTGGTTATGGTCCTGTTCACGTTGTTTGGCAAACCACTTGAATCCTTCCCTGTAGTCTTCTTGGAATGCCTTGGCGAACTGCCCCGATTGAATATCAGACAATACCTTGCGCATGCGGTCTTTCGTGTTACTGTCAATGATTTTAGGCCCGGTGTAGTAGTCACCAAACTCGGCGGTATTGCTAATTGAATGCCGCATGTAGTTCAGTCCGCCCTGTTCAATCATCTGAATGATTAGTTTTAGTTCGTGGCACACTTCAAAGTAGGCCAATTCAGGGGGATAGCCTGCCTCGGTAAGCACCTCAAAGCCGGCCTTGATCATGGCAGACAAGCCGCCGCATAACACGCTCTGTTCGCCAAATAGGTCAGTTTCGCATTCATCCTTAAAAGTTGTTTTCAAAATGCCGGCCCGGCCACCACCCACACCGATCGCCCAAGCCATTGCCACATCGAACGCATTGCCTGATGCGTCCTGTTCAACGGCCAGGAGGCATGGCACACCACCACCGCGTTCAAATTCACTGCGCACCGTGTGACCAGGACCCTTGGGCGCTACCATAATCACATCGGTATTGTCTGGTGGTGTGATTGTTTTGAAATGAATATTGAAGCCGTGGGTTGCCCCCAATGCTGAGCCAGGTTGCAGGTTTGGTCCAATTGATGTTGTATAAACTTCCGGCTGAACTTCATCAGGAAGTGCCATGATGACCAGGTCAGCTTGCTTAACTGCTTCGTCGACCGGAAGGGGATCGTAACCATGTTCGATTGCCAGCTTGCCATTAGCCGACTCATGCCGGTTGGCTACGACAACGTTGATTCCCGAGTCGCGGAGATTTTGCGCATGAGCGTGGCCCTGGCTCCCGTAGCCAAGCACCGCAACTGTCTTGCCCTGTAACGCATTGACTGAACCATCTTTGTCATAAAGTGTTTCAATTGCCATTGATTGGTACTCCTTGCAACCACATCTTCCATGCCGCCAATCTAGTTAGCCTTTTCTATTTCGTCAACGGACGAGCTCATGATAGATTCAAGAGATTAAATATTGAATGTATGTAATGTGTTGTTGGGCAGTTACGGCTTGATAGAAAAGCCGCCTTTATTATTTCCCCTACCTGCGATAGTGGCCCGAAAGGTCGTTTCAAGGTGCTTTTATGTACAACTTTGAGTTGTATGCCCCTTTGGGAAGACCGAACTGCATGGTTACTAGAACATGCGAGGTGTTCTCTCTGCCTACAACACGTTTTCATACAACATGCCCAAGTGTCTCAGCGCGGCCATCAAACCGACGAGTCTCGCAGAGGGAACGGGCTACAACGCGGTGGAAAGCTCCAGCGGGAGTGATCCCGGATTCTTCGAGCGGTGGTCATGTGCGGACATTCCGATAAGCCGGCTGCTTCGGATTGTTTGCGTACCTGATGGCGACCAGGAGGGTGAAGTGATCGATCATGACGGAGCAGGAGGGCCGTTATCAAGTAGGGTATAATCCCCCCTTATGGCAGTTAGGCATGACTACGATGTGATTGTGATTGGTGGCGGACACGCCGGCGCAGAAGCTGCTTGGGCGGTGGCCAATCTGGGGGCCGATGTGGCGCTTATCACGATGAACCCTGACAAGATTGGTGCCATGAGCTGTAATCCTGCAATCGGAGGATTGGCCAAGGGGCAGATTGTGCGCGAAATCGACGCGATGGGTGGGTTGATGGGGTTGGTTGCCGATGCTACAGGAATTCAGTTTCGTGTTTTGAATGCATCGAAGGGGCCGGCCGTTCAGGGGCCACGCTGTCAGTCAGACAAGTATCGCTACGCCCGGCAAGTGCAACAGTTTTTAAAGACACGTAATTCATTAAGTATTCTTGCCGGTACGGTTGAGCAGATTGTTGTTGAGCAGGGAACGGTCAGCGGTGTGCTGTTTCTTTCGGAAGGGGCTGATGGTCCCATTTGTCTGCATGCACGTTCGGTTGTATTGACCACCGGGACGTTCATGCGTGGTTTAATGCATACAGGTAAAAGTCAGGCACAAGGAGGACGGGTGGGTGAAGGTTCGGCAGTCGGCATTAGCGGGGCACTACAGGGGCTAGGATTTGAATTGGGGCGGCTCAAGACTGGTACGCCACCACGACTGGCGGCCGAATCGATCAATTTTGACGGGCTTCAGTTGCAGCCAGGTGATCGTGAGCCACAGCCATTTAGTGATCTTACGTCGCTTGACCAATTTCCGATCCTTGAACAACGTCCCTGTCACATCACCCATACTAATGAGGTGATCCACGAAGTAATTCGATCCAATCTTGACCGGGCGCCCATGTACAACGGTCAGATTAAAACTTCCGGGCCTCGCTACTGTCCGAGTATCGAGGATAAGGTGGTGCGTTTTAAAGACCGCACGTCACACCATGTTTATCTTGAACCGGAATCACTTGGCACCAATGAGATCTATTGCAACGGAATTAGCACCTCATTGCCGGCTGATGTCCAGGAAATAATTATCACGCATATGCAAGGTTGTGAATGCGCTAAGGTCCTGCGTTATGGGTATGCCGTCGAGTACGACATGGTTTGGCCATATCAGATTGATGCATCATGCATGACCAAGCGTGTTGCAGGACTGTTTCTTGCTGGCCAGATCAATGGAACCAGCGGATATGAAGAAGCAGCCGGCCAGGGTCTAATGGCAGGACTCAATGCTGCTCGGTTTGCGAGTGGTACCGAACCAGTCCGTTTGCAACGTGATCAGGCTTATATTGGGGTGATGATGGATGATTTGGTGACCAAGAAGCCGCAGGAGCCATATCGCATGTTTACCAGTCGAGCGGAGTATCGATTGATGTTACGTGCCGACAACGCCGACGAACGGCTCACTCCGGTTGCTCGGGAATGGGGATTGATCGATGATGAGCGTTGGGATCAGTATCAGGACCGTCGATCAGCATTGGCCATGCTTCATCAGGTCTTCCAGACCATACGAATTGGTGGTGAACCCATGATACGTTGGGTTCGCCGACCGCAGGTCGGTACTGAACAGGTTCTTCAAGTGCTCACTAAGAATAATGCATCAGTGGTGCCCAAGAGGCTAGAACTGCGGCTTATTGCCCGTCTGCTTGCGGATGTCAAATACGCAGGTTACATCAATCGGCAGAAGCACGAAGTTAAACGTCTAGCCGAGCAAGAGCAGATGACTCTACCGCCGCATTGGAATTACAAGACCCTTCCTGGTCTACGCAATGAAGCCAGATCAGCTCTGGAGACGTTTCGTCCCGTAACACTGGGCCAGGCCACACGTTTGGCTGGTGTGACACCCGCTGATGTTATGAACCTGGCCGTCGCTTTGCGTCGATAAATATGCCACAATCAATGTAATAGGCTGGTCCTCGCTAATGTTCAGTATGGCATGGTTAAGGGGATCTTAATGACCGATTGTGAAAGACCATCACCGTGTTTAATTGTCATCTTTGGCGCCTCGGGTGACCTGACGAGACGGAAGCTGATTCCGTCGCTCTATCAACTGTTTGTCGCGGGGCAATTGCCCGAGCAGTTCGCTGTACTGGGTGTGAGTCGTTCGCCGATGTCTGACGATGACTTTCGTGACAGGCTCCACGGGTTTTTTGGTCAGTACGACGATAAGCAGTGGCGCGAGTTTGCGAAATGCTTGTATTACCATGTGGCTGATTCCACCAAGGCGGAGGCATACGGTGGGTTGAAAACTCGGATGGCCGAATTGTCACAGTCTCATGGCACGGGCGCTAATGTACTGCTGTATTTATCCATAGCGCCACACCTATATGAGCCGACACTAACACAGATTGGCGCCGCAGATATGGTTTCTGAAGGCAAGCATTGGTGCAGCCTTGATCGCAATAATCCACCGTGGCAGCGTGTAATTATTGAAAAGCCGTTTGGGTACGATCCGCTTTCTGCCTCACGTCTCAATGATGTCGTCGCCAGTGTGTTCGATGAGCAGAGCATATACCGGATTGACCATTATCTTGGTAAAGAGACCGTCCAGAATCTGTTGGTCTTCCGGTTTGCCAACACGATCTTTGAGCCAATTTGGAATCGTGAATACATCGATCATGTTCAGGTGACTGCTGCTGAGTCTGTCGGCATTGAAGGTCGTGGTGGTTACTATGATTCACCCAGTGGTGGTGCAATGCGTGATATGATTCAAAGCCATTTGTTGCAGGTGATGGCGGTGGTGGCGATGGAGCCTCCAATCACCATGGGCGCCGATGATATTCGCGTGGAGAAAACAAAGATTCTTGCGGCATGTCGGACACCAGACATGGATGACGTGCCAAAGATTGCCGTCCGTGGACAATATGGACCGGGGCAGTTTGGGGGCAAGGTCGTGACCGGTTATCGGGAGGAAGAAGGTACTCGCAGTGATAGCCAGACGGACACGTACACCGCCCTGCAAGTCTTTATCGATACTTGGCGCTGGGGTGGTGTGCCATTCTATTTACGCTCTGGCAAGTCGATGACTAAGAAACTTACCGAAGTTGTTGTGACATTCAAGCCAACACCGCATTGCCTGTTTTTGTCGCGTATGACCGGTAGTCATAGTGTCCCGCCGAATCAATTGGTCATCAATATTCAGCCGGATGAAGGGATCCGTTTGCGTTTTGAGGGGAAGGTGCCCGGTATGGGCATGGCCATTAAACCTGTCATTATGGACTTCGACTACAACGAGCAGTTTGGCGCCAGTCCACCGAAGGCATATGCCACATTGCTTCTCGATGCAATCCGTGGCGATCAGACATTGTATAAGCACCGTGAGGAGATAAAGCATTGTTGGCGTGTTGTCCAACCGGTCCTCGACTATTGGCAGGACCATCCTCAGGATGATTTTCCGAACTACGCTGCTGGTACATGGGGACCATCGGCCAGTGATATCATGATGGCTCGTGATGGGCGTAAATGGCACAATCCATAGCCGATGTGGCAGGTGTTGCCCCAGTACCGTGGATGAATAAAAGTAGATTTCTCCTGAAGGGATGACCTCGGAAATCCAACCCAAGATCTAAAAAGATGCTTACATTAAGCGGAAACATTCATATTGCCTTGACTGCGGAAAAACTTTACGACGATCTGGCATGTGCCATGGTGGGTGCTGCTGAACAGGCCGCCGAGGAACGCGATGTTTTTCACTTGGCCCTTTCAGGTGGTTCGACCCCGGAGCCTTTTTACATGCGTTTAGTGACGGATCCGCGATTTCGTGCGTTGCCTTGGAAACAGACGCATGTCTGGCTTGCTGACGAGCGTTGTGTTCCAGAAAGTGATGAACGGAGCAATATCCGCATGATCCGAGAAACACTGACGGACCACGTACCCACACCCAGGTGCTGTGTTCATGCTATACCGGTTTCAGCAGAGGATCCTGCAACTGCTTATGAAGATGAATTGCGTCAGGCTTTAGCGGGTCGGGCAGTTCCCAATGGCCTGCCTGTTCTAGATTTTGTCTTATTGGGAATGGGCGAGGATGGGCATACCGCCAGTTTGTTTCCTCATTCGCCTGCACTTACGGAAACCCACAAATGGATCATGCTCAATGACGGTCCAGCAGTTGTATCATCACCGCGGGTGACCATGACCTATCCCCTACTTAACGCCGCGCGGCAGGTGGCGGTGCTTGTAACAGGGTCCAGGAAGAAGGAAACACTCCAGCGTGTTGATCAGCAACTGCGAGAAACTGGACCTGATGTGAAGAATCTACCCATCACCGGCGTGGACCCATCTGATCCGAACGGTATGCTTACGTGGTTTCTTGACATCGAAGCAGTGGAGTGAACTGTTACCGTTTCAATCTACACCCGGTCGCGTCATGGCTCCTGGATCAAGTAATGTGTCCAACTCTTTTTCTTCCATGAGATTTTGATCTTGAACGAGTTGCCTGATGGTCTTGCCCTCAGTAAACGCCTGCTTGGCAAGCTTGGCTGCATTGTCGTAGCCTAATTTCGGGGCCAGGCTTGTGACCATCATTAAGGATTGATCGATTAAATCCGTGCATCGTTGTTGATTGACCACCAAATCAGACAAAAGCTTGTCAACGAAGACATTACTGACATTTGTCAGCAGATTAATTGAATCCATGATTGCATCAGCAATCAGTGGCATTGCCACGTTCAATTCCATAATGGACCCAACACCGCCGAATCCACCATATGTTACCGCGGTGTCATTGGCGATCACACGGGCTGCGACCTGAATGACACTTTCGCAGATCACCGGATTGACTTTGCCCGGCATGATCGACGAGCCGGGTTGGATCTCCGGTAGACTCAACTCAAAGATGCCGCAGCGAGGTCCAGATCCTAGCCACCGGATATCGTTGGCAATTTTCGAAAGTGCTACTGCTGCCGATTTGAGGTTACCTGAGACTTGGACAAAGCTGCCTTTGGCTGACTGTGATTCAGGATGATTAACTGCTTCTTCAAAATTAACACCCGTTGCTTTTGACAATGCCGCACATACACGTTGGCCGAACTCCACATGCGTATTAATGCCGGTTCCAACGGCAGTTCCCCCGATCGGCATGTTGACACGCATTTCATTGAAACTACGTTTTGCGCTGTTGCATAGCCACATATCAACAGCCGCGGCATAGCCGGAGAAAACTTGGCCCACGCGGATTGGTGTGGCATCCATAAGGTGGGTACGTCCGATTTTGACAATCTGGTCCCAGTCTTTTGCCTGGCCATCAAGCACCTTGTGTAGCCCTAATGCGGCTGGCTTCAAGTTTTGTTTGATTGCAATTGCTGCTGCAATGTGCATGGCAGCAGGAAACGTATCGTTGGATGATTGGCCCATGTTCACATGATCATTGGGATGGGCAGGTTCCTTAGAACCGATTGCTTTTCCCGCTTTTTGGCTAACAATATTGGCAATAACCTCATTGGCATTCATATTTGAACTGGTGCCCGAACCAGTTTGATAGACATCGACCACAAAATGTTTGTCATGTTTTCCTTGGGCAACTTCATTGGATGCATCGATGATCGCGTCGGCAAGTTTTGGATCAAGCTTGCTCAGGTCCTTATTGACTTGTGCGCATGCCGCCTTGAGCAGCCCAAAGGCATGCACAACTTCGGCCGGGATCCCACGGCCACTGATTGGAAAGTTCTCAACGGCCCGTTGTGTGCTGGCACCCCAGAGTGCCCAGTTGGGAACCTTCATCTCACCCATTGAATCCTTCTCGGTACGGTAAGCTGTCTGACTCATCACGAT
>Ga0310125_10000023_pt1 | contig 62064 bp, 83 predicted proteins | sample CB11b_Tmax_Bot8__FD_203508 | JGI IMG/M metagenome (GOLD analysis project Ga0310125, IMG submission 203508) | Marine microbial communities from Western Arctic Ocean, Canada - CB11b_Tmax_Bot8 | ecosystem: Environmental > Aquatic > Marine > Oceanic | place: Canada: Western Arctic Ocean | collected... | reverse complement strand
CATCTACAGGATCTATTGCCAAAATATCCAAACCCTCATTTGTTGGTTCGTTTTATAAACCACAAAACGCGGGAGTTTGGGAAGCAGATCCAAATAAGTATGTAATGTTCCAGATGCAGAGAGCCGATTTCGATATAGGTGGTGGAAGTAGTAATAACTTTGCAAAATTTATTACCGCTGCAAATTCTGCCACAGGTAATACAGCAAACGTAATGGCAGATGTAATCAAAGTTGGAACTTCTACTATAGATTTTAGTGATACAGAACTTCAATGGAAATATGCGGCATCTAATAGTACATTTACATTAGCCGATGGTACAGAAGGATCTGCAGCTTATGTCAAATTTAGTCCAGATCAGAACTATGAATTGACAGACAGAAAAAGAGTACTCGCGTATACTAATGGATCTTTTAGAATTAGAGCAGAGATGACATCTTCTAATTCTCATGTTACACCTGTTATTGATATTGATCGTTTAAATTTAATTTCTGTCGAAAATTACATTGACAATGGTGGACTTTCAAATTCAGATATGTCAATAACAACCAAAGGTTCTGGTTATGCGAATGTTATGGTATCTGCATATACTGCAACAATAACAAGTGGTGGAAGTTCAAATTCTGCAACAGCAAACGTTCATGTTGAAATGACAATGAACGTTAATTCAAATTCTACTACAATAACAAGTGCCAATGGTGGATATACGGTTGATAGTACCAATCCCGGAGCATTTGTTGTTGGTGAAGCTGTGATGTGTAATGTTGCAACAGTTGATGTAAACGCGAATAATAGTGGTATTTATGGTATTATTTCGGCTGTCACTCACTTGGAAGGTAATGTATCAAAGAACGTTTCTTCTGTTACTATTAAAACGAACGCAAATAATAAAACTATTCCTACTTCTGGTACTGGAGGGTTTTCCAATGGTTGTTTTATTTGGGCAAATCCAAATGCACAAACGAATTCGGTAAGTGGATTCGCTGGAAGTAATACTACGATGAAGGTCTTAGTTGCTAATGGATATGTTTCGAATGTTGTAGTAGTTGATTCTGGTTCAGGATATACTCAAAATCCAACAGTCACAATGTCGACCGTTACTGGAGCCGGATCAATTAATACAGCAGTACAATGTACAGGAGAAGAAAGAAATAGTGGCGGCCCAATATCAGCAAAATATATTTCACGAAGGGTCACTCTTAAAGATGGTTTCGATGCATCAGATCTAAAAATTATTATAAATGCATATAAGCCATTAGGTACAGATGTTCATGTATATTATAAAGTTAAGAACTCAGATGATCCCGATGACTTTGATTTGAAAAACTATATATTAATGACGCAAGAGACTTCTTCTGGAACAATTTCTAAAGGAAAAGAAGATATTCAAGAGTTCATTTATCAAACGCCCGCAGAAACCGCAGCATATACATCGAATAGTGTACGATACGAAACTTTTAAAACGTTTGCAATTAAGATAGCATTAGTTGCAGATACTACCTACGATATGCCAAGAGTAAAGGACATGCGAGCAATCGCATTAGATTAATATGGGAATTGTACAAACAGAAGATTCCAGATTTATGAGGGACACCCATTCGAAGGCATTATTGAACACAGATTACAATGCTTTACAACAACATAGACGAGAACGAATGTATTTTCATAAACAACAAAGTGATATAAATATATTAAGAGGTCAAGTCGAAGAACTCACAACAATAAGAGTAGAAATGCTTGAGATTAAAACTCTTCTTACAGAATTTTTAAACAAATAGGAGTCATAAACCATGAGTGCCAATGTCGCATTAACAGATACCTTTGACCAATGGAGAGTCAAGACAAATGAAGTTGTGGTCATGACACAAGCTGATGGAATGAGTAATTTCATCAAAGTGCTAGATACTACAAATTCAACAAGTAATACTACTGGCTCTATTATCACCGCAGGAGGCTTGGGTATCACCAAATCGGCAGTGATAGGAGAAAATTTAAGAATACACGGGAATCTTATAACAGATGGAGATACTACAATAAGTGGTAATCTTATTTTTGGTGATGCAACCACAGACCAAGTAACATTCACCGCAGATATTAATTCCAGTTTAATTCCAAATGCCAATCTTACTTTTAATATTGGTAATACTACAATGCAATGGGCAAATGCTTGGGTAGGTCATGCAGGTATAACACAAAAGACCGATTCAGGAAAACCCGCGATTTCAGTTACTTCACAAGATGTAGATCAACTTGCAGTAAGTATTACTGCTAGTCAAACTACCGCAGATGTTCTTGATATTGCAGCCGATTCAGTAACCACCGGTAAAGTTATTGATATTACTTCTGATGCACTCACTACTGGTTCAGCACTCTATATTGATTCAGACTCTGCTGCTACTGATACTAGAAGTATTGCAGAAATTATTCAAAATCATGCATCAGCAACAGGATCAACAGCACTTACAGTACGAGCAGATGCAGGAAGAGGTTTATTTGTTGATGCTGATCTCGCCGCTGGTGGATATGCACTTGAAATTGATTCAGAACAAACTACAACTAATACTGCTAAGATAGCTTCTGTCGGAACTTCTGGAACAATGTTGGAGATATCCCATGTTGGTACTTTAACAGGAAAAGTTATTGATCTTACCGCCGACTCTGCAACTACTGGAACTGGTTTTTTCATGTCAATGGACGGATTGACTTCTGGTAAAGCAATTGATGTTACAACTTCTGGAGTACTTACTGGAAAGGTCATTGATATTACTGCAGATGCCGCTACTACTGGTACTGGTATTAATATGTCAATGGATGGATTAACTACTGGTTCAGCTATAGTTGTTGATAGTGATTCTTCAAGCACAGGCACAAGAAATATTGCAAGTATAACACAGAATCATGCATCAGCAGTAGGCTCAACAACTCTCGCATTGGTAGCAGACGCAGGAAGAGGATTATTCATTGATACGAATCTTGCAGCTGGTGGTTATTCTTTAGAAATTGATGCAGAACAAACTACTTCAAATACAGCGAAAATAGCAGCTGTCAGTACTAGCGGAACAACATTAGAAGTATCTTCTGTTGGTGTTTTAACAGGAAAGGTCATTGATATTACGGCGGATGCTGCCACTACTGGTAAAGGTATCAATATGTCAATGGACGGATTAACTACTGGTTCTGCTCTTTATATTGATTCGGATTCATCTTCTACATCAACGAGAAGTGTTGCATGGATAGGTCAAAATCATGCATCAGCAGTAGGCGCGACCACAATGCACCTTATGGCCGATGCCGGTAGAGGATTATTCATTGATACGAATCTTGCGGCCGGTGGATACTCACTTGAAATTGATGCAGAACAAAATACTACAAATACAGCAAAAATTGCAGCCGTTAGTACTAGTGGAACAACATTAGAAATATCCTCTGTTGGTGTATTAACAGGAAAAGTTATTGATATCACCGCAGATGCCGCTACTACTGGTATTGGTATTAATATGTCAATGGACGGATTAACTACTGGTTCAGCTTTGGCTATCGATTCAAATTCTGCTGATACTGGAACAAGAAGTTTAGTAACAATCCATAATAATCACGCATCAGCAACCGCCGCCGTTCCACTTGTAGTAACACAAGATTCTACGAATTGTGTAGCGAAATTTAGCGGAACATCAACAATAGTTGTTCCAGTTGGAACATCTTCCAATAGAGGCCCCTCAGTACAAGGTGGAATAAGATTTAATACTACAACAAGTGGTTTTGAAGGATATAGTGGATCAACATGGGCAGGTCTTGGAGGACTTATTGATGTTGACCAAGATACAAAAATTCTTGCGGAAACATCAGCAGGAGCAGATAATGATGATTTAGATTTCTATACTGCTGGCACAAAACGTATGTCAATAGATCAAGCTGGTGTATTAACACTTGGTGTGGATGACACAGGATATGATGTTCAATTTTTTGGTGCTACAGCTGGAAAAAGTCTTTTATGGGATGAATCAGCTGATGAATTAGTAGTAACAGGAAAAATAACTAGTAAGAAGGGTCACGCATATCATAACGCTACACATGCAGCAATCGCGTTTGGAATGTAAGCTGTATAAATAGTTAAAAATAATAAAAGCATAAATAGTATTGAATAACAAGATAGAGGAGAATATAAATGGCAATTCCATCAGGATCTGGAACAGAAGTCCTTAAAATGGACCCATATACAGTAACGGGTACAGGAGATACAGTAATACTCAATGGGGCCGCAAATCATATTTATACGATTATAAGTATTACTGTTTGTGAAACTGCTGGCGCAGCAGAAACTTTCGATTTGTTTGTAGACTCTGATGGGGGCGGAACAGATTATGAAATTCTATCAGATCAAGCAATAGGATCACACAAAACTTTTATTTTTAATGACCGCCTGGTGTTGAGTGGTCTGGATGAACTTAATTTTAAATTAGCTTCTGCGGGGGATGTCGATATTCTCGTAAGTTACATTGATCAGGACTGGAGTTAATAAATGGGAAGAACTAGCGGTATAATAGGAACAGAAAGTGGATCAGGACAAGTCGATGCCTCTACATCTGCGGTAATATTTAAAGCTGCTATAAATAACGCCTCATTACCTTCAATAAGTACATCAAGTGTACCTGTTGGAAGAACTTGGATAGCACAAGGCGTTTGTAAATTGGTAGAAGCTCTAGAAACTACAGGCTCAGCATCAGTTGCAGGAACCTCAATTGGTTCTGCTACTGCAATATCCAGGTTTGCAGCAGAAGGTGGTGCAGATAGTGGTACTGATGGTGCAGCAGATAGTGGTGGTACTGGAGGAAGTTTTTGGCAATGTGGATGGATACCTTATATATGTGCTAGATATTGTTCACATTATTGTGCAAGATATTGTGCACACTATTGTGCTAGATACTGTGGTATAGGTGGATATGGATACGGGTTTGGATATGGATACGGATTTGGATATGGATACGGTTATGGATCAGCAAGGGGATTTTCTGCTACTTGTACGGCTATAGGAGTACACGGCTCCGCGTCTTGGACAGAGATAGTACCTGCTGGATTTACTGTCGTTTCTTGGTTGTACTATGAAGAAGAAACATGCTAACAGTTAAAATGAGGAAAAAATGACAGGAACAGTAGACCACCGCGAAGGTGTAGTATTTAAGGCCTCTATAAATAGTGCAACATTACCTACAATTGCATCTACTACTACGGTCCCGAATGGAAAAACTTGGTTGGCACATGGTGTTTGTAAATTATTAGAAGCTAGAGCAACAGCAACCGGAGGAACAACCGCAACCGCGATTGGATCAGCCGCTACTCATGGCCGATTTGCAACAGACGGTGGTGCAGATAGTGGTACTGATGGTGCAGCAGATAGTGGAACTACAGGAGGAAGCCTTTGGAATTGCGGGTGGATTCCCCATATATGTGCAAGATATTGTGCTCATTACTGTGCAAGATACTGTGCCCATTACTGTGCAAGATATTGTGGTATAGGTGGTTATGGATACGGTTTTGGTTACGGATATGGTTTCGGTTATGGATACGGTTATGGATCTGCAAGAGGTTATTCGGCTACTTGTACAGCTATAGGAGTACATGGGTCCACTTCTTGGACTCAAGTAATACCTACTGGATTTACGGTTACTTCATGGTTATATTATGAAGAAGAATCTAACAGTTAATAATAAAATTAAGGGAAAATAAAATGGCAGAGGACACACAATCAGATGGCAAAAATTTCATGTCTGATATCAGATATAAAATTATGCTTCGCGCCCAAGCTGAGTTAGAAATGACACAATCCATAGTGGATTCAGATAATCCCTGGGAATGTACTGCAGCAGAATTAACCGCTTGGAAGGCTTATCGAAAATCTTGGACTGCAATTGCTAAATCTGATTTAGCAGATGTACACATCGTTATGCAAAATGACATGATGTTAGGTGGTATAGACATACCGGAACTTCCAGATGGATGGGATTTTATTGTACGATCAGATGATGATCTCCCGCCCGTATTAACTAGAAAAAATGTAGACGGCTATCTTCCGGAATCAGAAGATCAAGCTTCAGTAACTCAAGATCAATCCGGCGTATCTGGCTAAGATTATAACATATAAGAGGAGAATTTAAAATGGCCGAACCAGCTTTAGTTGAATGGAAAATAGATAAAGGGTATGTTTTACATATGCTATTACATATAGCAAGGAATGAAATGAAAAATAGTAGAGCTTTCATTGCAGATGATAATCCCTGGGGATGTACAGAGGAAGAACGTACTGCGTGGACTACATATCGAAAAGCGTGGTTAGCTATTGCTAATGGGTCGAAAAAGTATATCAATTTTACCGGTACTGGTGAAGATATAGTAGGAGTAACTAGGCCCCCTATGCCTACAGGATGGGTCTGCATAATGAGACAAATAGGTGAAGTTCCCCCTTTAACATGTAGAATTTCGGATTTTGATATTTTTGATCCTACTCTTCCTGCAGATCCAACAGGATTTAGAGAAAAGAAAACGCAACCGAACACTGCTCCTGATGGAACAGCACATAATATTTCCAATGAATTTATGAGAGAATCTGAATAATCTTTATTTAAATTATGAAAAATATTTTATATTATTACCACGATTCGTGTGGTATAGGTGATTTCTATCTATTGTTCCCCTTATTTGATGCATTAAGAAGTAAATATAAAGATGATAATATCACGTTATTATCAACCAATTCAATAAAGAGTATTGCATATAATAAAAAGTGGTTTGATAATTATATAAACATCTTTGAATCTGAATATCCCATAAATCGTTTTGATAGAGTTTATAACTGGGATGTTCAAAAACACGGCATTACTTTATTCTATCCCCCCAAAAAACATTTCTGGGAAATTGTTTCTGATAATTTAGATCTTACATTAGATAAAGATAACTTTCCTGATATCTTCCATTTAAATATAACTGATGAAGAAAAACATCAAGTAGATGAATTTTTAAATAATGATATCTACTTCTCTTCTGGAAGTTTCCAACCAGCCAAAGGCCCCAATATAGTTTTACATACAGGACATTCTTATAAGTTTCCTTATGGGAAAACTCCTAATTATGAGTGGTGGAATGAGTTAACAACAAAATTACCTAATGCAAATTTTATTCAGGTCGGAACAAAAGAAGAACCACCTCAAGACAAACCTTCAAGAATAGTTCCAGATTTTCATGTTCAAGCTAAAAATTGTTTTGACTTAAGAGACATGATTAATATTAGACAAGTTGCATATTTGCTTGAATGTACAGACACATTTGTTGCTATCGATTCAATTGTTGCTCACGTATCATTACATTCAAATAAAACAGGTATTGTGTTGTGGGGTAGTTCTAATCCTAAAACACATGGACATGAACACAATATAAATTTAGAAGCAATACGGCATTGTGGTCAACCGCCTTGTATTGATAAAGGAAGTTTCTATGTTCCAGATGATCTAAATCAAAGATGTTGTCTCATGCCAGAAAATGCCAGAAAAGATGTTTGGCCTCTTGTAGATGAAGTAGTATACGAAATAAATTCAATATTATGAAAAACTTATATGTCGTAATGGGAGGATTGGGGAAGGCCTTACTTTGGACTTCTTTAATTCCTAGTCTTTGTAAGAAAGATGGAATTGACAAAATCTCTGTAATGTCGCCATGGCCTTTCCTTTTTGAAAAACACAATCTAATAGAGAATCATGAACCTCTTTTAGATTTTAGATATTTCCCCCAATTAGAAATATATGATAAAATCATATATCATGAACCTTATCTATCAGATTATTTAAAAGAAAGAGATCAACACATGCTTGATAATTGGGCAGATGCTTATGGTATAGAAAGAGTACCACCACGCCCAAGATTAGATCCACCAGTCGGTGTATTTTCCGGATTACGGATAACAGGAAACGAAAGTTTTGAATTAAGTGAAAAATTAAAAAATTCTTATTATATAATACAATTTACTGGTGGAATGGGGAGACAAGGTGAAAACCAGCTTTGTCCAAGAGATTATAGACCAGATTTAGTAGAAAGATTAAATAATAAAATAAAAAATGAATTTAATTTAGATTGTGTTTGTTTTAGATATGAACATGAACCTAGACCATCAGGTACTATAACATTTAGATCTAAAATTGAATCAGGGGTATTAGCAATCTTACCCTTAGTAGTAAAAGCAAAATTTGTGATATGTATAGATTCCGCTCTAATGCACTTTGCCGCCTGTGTAAAAGATAAACCCACAGTTGTTCTTTGGAATACAAATCAAACCACACCTAATAGAATTGGTTATAGATTTCAAAAAAATATTCTCTGTGATACTGAGCTGTGTATTGATACTCCGGCCAATGAGGTGTTTGATAAGATATTAGAAATTATGAAATGAAAAATTTATTTGTTGTTGTTGGTGGACTAGGGAAAAATATAATATGGACATCACTTATAGAACAATTAAATGTCAAATGTGGGGGAAATATTTCTGTGATGACTCCCTGGCCTTTTGTATTTTATAATAATAAAAATATAGATCACATAGAACCTTTAAGAGATTTTCCATTTAATGAACAATTAACAATATATGATGATATAATTTATCATGAACCATATTTTTCTGACTTCTTGAAATATAAAGATAAACATGTATTAGAAAGTTGGGCTCAAGCTTATGGAATCGAAAATGTTATAAATAAACCTTACTTGAATCATAATTTGGATATCGGCCAGGCGCATAAATATCTAAGTAGTGAGTTATTAAATGATTATTGTATTGTACAGTTTTCAGGAGCCCCCAATTATTATGATGCAAATTTTGGTGATAACAAAAACAATATAGGTAAACGAGATTATCGACCAGATTTGGCTGAAAAATTAGTTCATAAAATTAAAAATAATTTGAAATTGGATGTTATATGTTTACGGCGTGATGATCAATATAAACCTTCTGCAGCAATAACATATACATCAAAAGATGAAGAAGGGGTGTTAGATATAATACCTTTGATAGCTGGGGCTAAATTTATAATATGTATAGATTCCGCATTGATGCATTTAGCGGCTACTACTAACAACAACAAAGTTATTGTATTGTGGAATGAAACTCAACAAAATCACAAAAGGATAGGGTACGATTTTCAAATAAATTTATCATGTAGTAATGATATGTGTAATGATATTTCGCCCGATATAATTTTTGATACAATGGAAAACGTATGATTACAATACATGATCTTTCTGAAATATTTAAAACTTCTTATACAGAAGAAGATCTTTATATTGAATATTTTGATAATGATAATTGGATTGTTGAAGTAGAAAATTATTATGAAAATATAGTTGATGTTCTTACATACGTAGAATCTTGTAATTATACTGATCATAAAAGTATAATTCAAATGCAAAATATAATAAGAGCGTTTGCTCCTATTGCTAATATTGATGATTGTATGTTAGAGTATATTTCTACTCAAGTAGGTAGGAAGATTGTAAGGGAAACGGCAATGCCTTTTCCGCCTACCACTAATAACTTAGATTCTTTAGGAATATTTACTATAATAACTCCTGAAATATTCGAAAAAGCTGAACAAGAAACTAATAATTGTGTTCCCCCACATCGCGACGATTTTGTAAACGGCCAAATTTATTTGTCTGGCGGATGTGGAACATCATTTTATCAATATAACGGAGAGGAGTTACCAAACTTAACTAGTGTTCCTAGTGGAAAACCTGAAACCTCTCAAGATTATGAAAATTATTTAGATAAATATTATACTGAAGTATATCATACAGATGGGGAGCCCAATACTTTTATTATGTTCAATGGACAGTTTCATCATGCAGTAGATTATAAGAGACAAAAGGAAAGAGAAAATTATCGTATTATTCAAAATATATATTTTGCTGATGTAACTACACAGTTTACTCAAGAACTAATTCACATGGTCGATGACAACGATCTTAGATGGAATCATATAATCTTATACGAATTTTTAAATAACAATATCGTTTGGCGTACAGATGATCCTAAAATACAACAAGAAAAAGATAATTGGTTAAAAGGCGCCCCTACTATTTTACCTATTGAAACATATATGAATTATATTCAAGGAGAATAATGGATTTTACAAAAAGATTTTCGATTGCACATCCTGAAAAAGATATGGAAAATTGTCCAAATCATTATTATCTAATTTTTAAGAATACTCCAAAATCTATTTTGGATGAAATAGAAGATATATACTTTGGCAAAAACTTTTATTATACGTATAGGAGACAACGTAAGTTTCTTGGTAATGCTATGGGACAGGAAGCAACTGATGAACACATAGATAATCTTCTCCGTATACAAGAGGAATTTGGAGTTGAAGTTTCTCTTACAATAAATCAAACAGTTTGGCCGGATGAATTAATTTTAGACCAAGCATTACAAGATGAGTTTGTAGAATGGATTGGGGGATATTATGATAAAGGATTAAGAAGTTGTACTATCTCTTCCAAACATTTGATGAGGACAATGAAATTACAAAATCGATGTCCTAAGATGAAGTGGAAGAATACTGTAAATCATATAATATCTGATGGACAACAAGTAGCCGATACAATAGGAATTGGATATAACACAATACTTCTTGATCGTTCATTAAATAGAAACATCAAAGAGTTACGGCGCATAAATAAATTAGTACAAAGACAACCAAGACCAATAAAAACTTCACTTCTCGTATCAGAAGGGTGTTTATATAGATGTCCTTTTAAATTAGAACATGACATGGCATCAACAGTTATAGGTGCAAACTATTGGGGTGGTGATAATGCTCTTTCATCTCTTTCATGTAATAATTGGAAATCTGATGAAATGGATAAATTACCAAGAAATGGTATTGACATGGTTACTACTGATAAAGAAATGTTGGATCAGTATTTGGATAAGAAAGTGGGTGGAGTAGATATATTAAAAACTTCTGGTAGATTTGATGGTCGGCTATACAATACCTATTCAGAGGAGGATATTAAAAATCAGAATGTAAAATTGATGAGACAGTTTGGTACTTTAACCTCATCATCATTTAGTGATGTTTATGAAACTAATGCTGTTCCTTTTGATCAATGGTTAGTGCTTGTACCAACAAGTGAAGAAGCAAACTTAACAGTTGACAGATATCAAAAATTTCATGATATGCATTTACAGGATGAGATTTGGTTATCTGAAAAGGGTAAAAGATTGAATAGAATACTTTTAAATTGTAAATCACAATGTTATGATTGTCATGAATGTGAAAGAACATTTGGTGTTCCAGATTATGACAGTTCAATAAATGAAATTGATGCAGAAGAAAGATTTAACAGAGTAACTTAGGCAAAAAATGAAACAATATTTTTACGAAAATATGGAAGCTGTACCAATAGATTTGTGTAAACAAATAATAAAAGATTGCGAGACTTTAGAATGGATGCCAGCTCTACTGAATAGTCAAACATATCATGACAAAAGAAATTGTTTTATTAATGATACTGCAATGAATGGAGAAAGCGTCGAGAGATCTCAGGCTGCGACACCTGCATTGCAATCTTTAAAAGTTATTATGAACACATATTTGAAATCGGTCAATAAAAGTATATATAAAGGCGTTGATACTCCTGACGATTTTGCTGATATACAAGTTATAAAATACGCTCCATCTGAAGCCCCTGCTGGTACATTGCCACATTTTGATTGGCATACTGATGATGTGTGGACACAACCAACTCTAAATCTTATAAGAAAACTTACTCAAGTTGTTGTAATTAGTGACGGAGATAAAGATTTTGAGGGTGGTAAGGTAGAATTTGATCCTCTACATGGCGAACTTGATTATGATGGTCGTAAACAGGGATCAATGATAATGTTTCCGTCTTTTTTAAAACACCGTGTACTTGATGTAACAAGCGGAATTAGATATGCAGTTAATGGATGGTCATACGGCCCCTCTTGGAGATAATTTGTGAATATATTAGGAATAGCGGGAGCTATTGGGTGGGATGGTAATTGGAGCATGATTAATGATGTGGATTATTGGGTTCATGGATCAGGCGCTACGTTATTTGTTGATGGTGAATTAAAGAATGCTTTATCTGAAGAACGACTGACAAGAATTAAATATGATGGGCGTTATCCTGAAAATGCTATAGAAAAAATTCTGACAGAGAATAATTTAACAAATGAGGATGTTGATGTGGTAGCATACGTTGCGGGGGCGGTATTATTGTGTTATTCATTGAAGTTGCGTGGATATTTAACAACAACTTTAAAAAACTTATTTCCCAATGCACGTATAATAACTGTTGATCATCATATAGCCCACGCCGCAGCTTCTTTCTTAACATCAGGATTTGAAGAAGCTAATGTTTTTACATTTGATGGAGCCGGTGATTTTCATCCAGACCAACAATGGGATGCTCCTAAGTTAAATAATACTTCTTTCTATAATGCTTCACGTAAAGATAAATCACTTACTAATATTAACAATACTTACATAAACGAAGAGGGAACAAATTCATTTGGAGGAGTCTATTCAGAATACTCTATAATGATATATGAGATGAAAGTAAATGGGGTAATTCCATCTGAAGAGGATGTAGATCAAGTTACCGAAAATTATACCCAAATTATGAAGAAAGTACTGAACCTTCATTCGTTCTCCGATTTTGTTGATATAACTAATTATAAAAGTAATATTGAAGATGATATATATGACAATCCAAAATTACGAGAAACCTATCCAGGTAAAATTATGGGGTTGTCGGCATACGGTAATCATGAAAATATAGATGCTCCAGATATCTATGAGTTGATTTTTGAAGATGATTTTCCTGTTATTAAGGTTGATAAGGAAACTAAACTACACATAATACAAAATAGTAAAGATTATTTACCAGAAGATTTGGCAGATTGGCTACAATATAATTTTGAAAAATATTTGTTATTATATCTTAAAAATATTCCTGAAGAAATTAAAACTAAAAAATTATGTCTTGGTGGAGGATGTGCATTAAATATATTAGCCAATTCTAAAATTATTTCTGAAGGTATATATGAAGATGTTCATGTGAATACTGCTCCTAATGATGACGGCCTAAGTTTTGGGGCAGCTGCATGGGCCGCTACACGGATGGAAGAAGATTTAGTATTACCATTGAATCAAGGATGTTTAGGTGGTTCATATAGTGATGAATATATAAAAACTTGTTTAGAAAATTATAAGGAATAAAATGGAATTTTACGATAATGAATCAATGTTCGAATTAGGTTCAAAAATGAAAGTTCGCGTTGAAATGATTGGTGGGGATGATCCTCATGGTGGGGGTTTTCGTGGGGGGAAATATCCAGTTGTTATTATAGATGATGTATATAAAGACCCAGACAGAATATCCGATTTCGTAAATACATTACCTGTACCACTTGCAAACTGTAATTATGAAAAATATTATGGTAATAGAATAACGATTGATAATTTTATAGGAAACGAGAATTTTTTAAATACATTAGCTATGTTATTATTACATAAATTAGAAATGACGGATATGATAACATACGACACAGCAACTAATAATAATCAGTTTTGTGTAAATATTATTCACAATGATAAAGAACATGGCGTGACGGGGACTCAAAGAAAAGAATCTTATATTCCACATTCAGATCCTTCCCTCATTACTTCTATACTTTATTTAAATAAAGATGATGAATTAGAAACTAATGGTACAGGCATATACAGACACATAAAATCTGATTTAGTTGGTTATCCTCAAGATGATTTACAGTCGGATTGGATAACTGATTGTGAGAAAAAAGGTGGAGCACCCATTGATAACTCAACAATGCGGATGAAAAAAGAAGTACTAGAAAACGCGCCTGTTGAATTAAAGTATGATGAATGTATTTTCGCGAATAATGATGAGTGGGAATTGTTGTGGGAGTCTACTGGCAAATATAATCAAATGGTATCTTATATGGGCGGAATGTTTCATTCAGCATTGTTTGATATTAAAGAATTAATAGATATAAAGAGACTTTCTCAAGTTATATTTTGGAATTTTGAACCAGCACAGATGCAACCTATGCATGACAATCGGCCTGTCATTTCTCCACGAAATGTCATGGGAGAAACATTACCTCAAGTGAACTGATAATGAATTACACATATTACGAAGATTTTAATAAATTGTGTCAACTTATTGTTGAAGATTTATTGGAAAACAAAATAATCGGATGGTTTCAAGGCAAAAGTGAATTTGGTCCAAGAGCTTTGGGAAATAGATCTATATTAGCTAATCCAATTATTAAAGACAATAAAGACTATATTAATGAAAGAGTGAAACATAGGGAGGGGTGGAGGCCTTATGCACCAATCATGTTAGAAGAATATATACACGATTGGTTTGATATTCCAAAAAATTCTTCACCATATATGTTGTTTAATGCTCAAATTTTGTCAGAGAAAGAAGGTCAAGTACCGGCAGTAATCCATGTAGACGGTTCGGCTAGAATACAAACTGTAACTGAAGAATTAAACAAACCGATTTTTCAGTTATTGACCGAGTGGAACAAAAAAACTAATGTTCCTATATTATTAAATACATCATTTAATGTTGATGGTGAACCTATAGTAGAGTCTCCTGAAGACGCAATAAAAACTTTTATGGGTACAAATATAGATGTTTTAGTTATAGGAAATTATAGAGTTACAAAATAGCTACAGATTTCCTTTTCATATAAATAGTATAGAAACAACTATATCAACACTATACTATTTTAAAAGGAGAAGATTGTGGCATTGACCCTCCAAAAACAAACTGTTAACATTGCATTAGATCAAGGTTGCACGTTTGAAAAAGTAATCTACGCACAAAATTCTGTTAGCCAGAATGTCACTATTTCTACAGGCACTTGTGCCGCAAAGATGCGTCAATCTTACTATTCATCAAATAATGTTACTACTATAACTACCGCCGTTGCAGGATCAAATGTAACAATCTCATTGACTGCGACACAGACTGCAGCTCTTTCCCCTGGAAATTATGTTTACGATGTTGAATATACACAATCGGGTGGTACAATAGTAGAAAGATTGGCCGAAGGAATTATAACGATATCTGCAGAGGCAACGAAATGACACAACCAACTACTAGAACAACTTTTAAAGATTATTGTAAACGGAAACTTGGATGGCCAGTAGTAGAATTGAATATTGATGATGACCAAGTAGAAGATTGTATCGATGATTCTCTCCAATTTTACCAAGAATATCATTTTGATGCAACCGAAAATACATTTCTAAAACATCAAATATCAGGCTCTACTCTCAAACTAGCGGGAGCTCCAACTGGAACTTTTTCAAATGGTGAAATAATTACTGGTGGAACAAGTGGTGTTCAAGCAACAGTACACGCATATCATAGTGCTAATACTACTTTAAGATATAAAGGCCCAGAAGTTAAATCGGGAGGGGATGGTAATACGTTTTATGCAAATACTACTACAACATTCTCTACTGGCGAAACTATTACAGGTAATACAAGTTCAGCAACCGCAACAACTCATGCATCTACTGCAACCGCAATAGGTGACTTTGATAACAAATACATATCGATAGCCGAAGCAATTATTGGAGTTCGAAGAATTATTCCTTTTTCTGATAATTCTAGAACTAATTCCATGTTTTCCTCTAAATATCAATTTGCACTATCTGAAATGCATTCATTGGGAAGTGGTGGTTTAGCAAGTTTTGAAATTGCACAAGAATATTTAGCGTTGATTAATGAAATGTTTACAGGTCAGCCATCATTTAGATATAATCGACATGCAGACAAACTATATCTTGATATTTCATGGGGATCAGATGCCGACATAGATGATTTTATTGTTGTTGAAGTAGATAAAATTCTTGATCCGGCCACGTATACCGATATTTGGGGTGATATGTTTCTCAAAAGATATAATACCGCATTGATGAAAAAACAATGGGGTCAAAATCTTACAAAGTTTGAGGGAATGCAATTGCCGGGTGGAGTAACAATGAATGGAAGACAACTTTATGATGATGCAACTACAGAACTTGAAACCATTCAAACAGAAATGTCACTACGGTATGAACTACCAATCGATCATCTAATAGGATAATAAATGGCGACAAATCAGTATTTTAATCTGCATGGTACAAATACACCAGAGCAAAGATTAATAGAAAATTTGAATATTGAGGCAATACAGACTTTTGGAACAGATGTATATTATTGTCCAAGAACATTGAATGATGAAGATACATTAATGGGTGAGGACAATACTGCATCTTATAATAGTGCTCATACAATTGAAATGTATATTAAATCCATAGACGGATTTGAGGGTGAGGGTGATTTCATTTCTAAGTTTGGAATACAAATAAAAGATCAAATTACCTTTACTGTCGCAAGACGCAGATGGGCGGAATTGAATGTTCAGGGTGAGGGAAGGGCTACCGCACCGGCAGGGGGAGATTTGATTTATTTTCCTCTTACTGGAGCATTATTTCAAGTAATGTTTGTAGAAGATGAAACTATATTTTATCAAACTGGTGGATTACAGACTTATGATCTTCTATGTGAGATGTTCTTTTATTCTGATCAATCACTTAATACTGGTATTGAAGATATAGATGCAATTGAACGAGCACAATCTTATTCGATTGATTTTACAATGAATACGGGTAGTGGTAACTATACTGTTGGTGAGCAAGTCTATCAGGGGGCATCACTCGCCGCTGCTACAGTCAAAGGAGAGGTGGCCAGTTGGAATGCAACTGATAAACTATTAAATCTCATAAACATGACAGGTAACTTTTCTGGAGTTGTAAATATTGTTGGTGACAGTTCTAGTGCATCTTATTCTATTACTTCTTTTGATGCTCAATCATCGGCCGCAGATACACAAGAGACTGCAAGTAATGTAGAAATAGAAGCCGCGGCAGATGCTATTATTGATTTCACCGAAGGTAATCCATTCGGGAGTCTATAATGTTAGGAACAACTTATTATCATGAAACTATTAGAAAATATGTGGCAATTTTTGGTACACTTTTTAATGATATAAACATTCAAAGGAGAAATTCAGCTGGTGTTATAACAGAACAGATCAAAGTTCCTATTTCATACGAAGCCAAAGACAAATTAATTCTTCGAATGAGAGCAGTTCAGGCCGATGGAGGAGTTGCAGCTAGTCTTCCAAGAATGGGTTTTATTATGAACGGAATTACTTATGATGGAGTTAGAAAATTAAATACAATGGGTCAAGTGTATGCGGCCAATACTGCCGCGTCTACAAGTACACTTATGAAACAATTTAATCCTGTACCTTATAATTTTGATTTTGTTTTGACTGCAATGGTGGACAGTTCAGAAGACGGCGCACAAATTTTTGAACAGATTGTTCCTTTTTTTACTCCAGAGTTTACAGTTAGTGTGAATCTAGTTCCGTCTATGAATGTTAAGCCTGATCTTTCTATAGTATTAAATAGTACTACAGTTGAAGATTCATACGAAGGTGAACTCTCTTTAAGGAGAGAGATTATATGGTCATTTACTTTTGTACTAAAAGGATATATCTATCCAGATATTAAGTCGGGATCAGTTACCAAAAGTGTGATTGTGAATCTTAGAATGCCTACAGAAGAAGCAGAAGTTCCAGAATATATTATTTTAGAAGATAGCACAGATTTTTCAGTTAACTATTTACTTTTAGATGCGGATGCGGGTTCACCTGAGGCAACAGGAATAATGAAATTCATAACAGAAACTAGTTCAGCAGGAACAGGAGCAGCGGGAATTAAATCAAGATTAACAGTTACACCCGGACCAGGAGATGTCACCGCAAATGATGATTTTGGTTATACACAAACTTTTGAATATTTTAATGACAATATAGATGTGAATTTGACAACTGGATTAGATGTGAATCTGTAGAATGTTTTTTCGGATTCTTTTAGTAATTTTAATGTTGGCTTCTTTTACAGAGGCATTGGCAGACACACATCCGAATCAACAAGTAGTACATGAAATAGTTCCAAGAAGTCAAAAGGAAGTATATAAAACTGAAGATATCTTATTGTTATTTAAGTCTTGTTATGAAGCTATTCAGTTTTTAGCTGGTACAAAATATAAAAGACACAGCCAAAAATTAACTGAAATAGATGTATCTAAACAATGTTTTTGTATATGTGATAAGGTTAGGGAAAAACATAACCCTACACAATTTTTAGAAAAATCACCTCTAGAAATACATAATATTATTACTCCTCTAGCCAATGATTGTTTAAACGAACAGGGCCAGTCTTGGTATGATGATGTAGAACCTGATAAGGAGAAGAAAGATGACAGTAGATGATCGTATAGATGAAATATTAGAAATTACAAGTTTAGTTCCAACTCCGGAAATAAAGCCGGAGCCTGCATCAAGAATTAAACCAAATTCTGATAGTGATGTTAAACATGATGACATTGATTATAATTATGCCCGTGAAAATTACTACAATCTAATCGAAAGAAATCAAGACGCAGTAGAAGAGATGTTGGAGATTGCTAAACAATCTGAACATCCACGTGCGTTTGAAGTAGTTGGTCAATTAATTAAATCTGGATTAGATGCAAATAAAGAATTAATGTCTCTACATAAAACCAAAAAAGAACTAAGTATTGAAACAAATAGTAGTGTTAATGTTAATAATGCAGTCTTTGTGGGATCTACTGCCGAATTACAAAAACTATTAAAGGCGAAGCGTGGCTAGCGAAAATTATCTTGGAAACCCCAATTTAAAAAATGTTGGACAAAAAATAGAGTGGACAGAGGAAACCCTTACTGAATATATGAAATGTAAGGAAAATCCTGAACACTTCATAGAGAGTTATGTCAAAATTGTTCATGTAGATAAGGGTTTAGTTTCATTTGATATGTATGATTATCAAAGAGATATGATACATAAGTTCAATGATAATCGTTTTGTAATCTGTAAAATGCCTAGACAAACAGGCAAGTCTACTACGATCATCAGTTTTTTACTTCATTACATCCTGTTCAATGAAAGTGTTAATGTTGCTATCCTTGCTAACAAAGGAGCAGTGGCGAGAGAACTTCTTTCAAGATTACAACTTGCATACGAACATCTACCTAAGTGGTTACAACAAGGTGCGGTTGTATGGAACAAAGGTAATATTGAAGTAGAGAACGGCTCTAAGGTTATCGCCGCAGCAACTTCAAGTTCAGCTGTTCGTGGTAGTTCATTCAATATTATTTTTCTTGATGAGTTTGCACACGTACCACAAAACATAGCAGAACAATTTTTCACCTCTGTTTATCCTACAATTTCTTCTGGTGAATCTACTAAAGTTCTTATTGTTTCAACTCCACTTGGTATGAATATGTTTTACAAAATGTGGATTGAATCGATAGAAAAAAGAAATGATTATGTGCCAATTGAAGTACATTGGTCAGAGATGCCAGGACGTGATGAAAAATGGAAAGAAGAAACAATACGTAATACTTCTGAAGTACAGTTCACTCAAGAGTTTGAATGTGAATTTGTGGGATCAACGTATACATTAATTGCTCCATCAAAACTTAGAACGTTGGTATTTAAGACTCCAATTCATTCTAATAATAATTTAGATGTTTATGAAGAACCAATAAAAAATCATACATATGCATTGGTAGCCGATACTGCTCAAGGAAAGGGTTTAGATTATTCTGCATTTAATGTATTCGATGTTTCCGGAATGCCATACAAACAAGTAGCAAAATTTAGAGATAATACTATTTCTCCTATGTTATATCCAAATGTAATTTTCAATGTGGGGAATAAGTATAATCAGGCTCATGTTTTGGTTGAGGTAAATGATATTGGTTCTCAAGTCGCGGATACTCTACATTATGATTTAGAGTACGAAAACATAATGATTATTACAATGAGAGGTAGAGCGGGACAACAGATTGGTGGTGGATTCGCAAAGAACATTCAATTAGGATTAAGAACTAGTAAACAGATCAAGAGGATAGGGTGTGCAACTCTAAAAGATTTGATAGAACAAGATCAATTACTCTTACCAGATTTTGAAACAATTAGAGAACTCACAACCTTTGCTTTAACAAATAATACATATCAAGCAGAAGAGGGTTCACATGATGATCTAGCAATGACTCTTGTTATATTTGGGTGGCTAGTACAACAGAGATATTTTAAGGAGTTAACAAATATGGATATACGAAAGAAAATGTGGGAAGAACAAATGGAAACTCTAGAGCAAGACATGTTGCCGTTTGGAATTATAGATGATGGACAGGAAGAGGAAACCTTTAAGGATAATGAAGGTACTGTGTGGACGGTGGATGATGACGCTAGGAGGCTATATTACTAAATGGATCTATATCCGCAAAATTAACTTCAGTAGGTGGATTGTTTATTTCTGTTATTAAATCTTCAATTTTATTAGATAGATCAGGTCTTTCCTTTTTTAATCTGTTTAAAAAACTTAGAGAACCAGTAACTAATTGGTCTGGACGGATAGATAATCTTTTTCCTATCTTTCTTTTATCGGATACTTCAAGGTGTTTGGGATTTACACAAGATGGATTAAAGCATGTTTGAGTTACTACTTCACTGGGTGTCAGTTCACCTCTCATTCCAGAAATTGATGAGAAATTACCATACATCATAAATGCATATCTACTAGCAGGAATAGTTTTTCCCATTACAGAAAACATTCCATGACCTGTTTTATTTTTTGAAGCAAGCCAGATATGACATTCTGTATTTTTTTCGGAACGATCAACTTTTTTAAGAAATCGTTCTTTTATTTTTTTATTGTCTATTAGCTTATATGTTTCTTTGTAATTCATATGCCCTTTATAAATTTATGATAACACTTAATATTTATGATTTTAGAGAACTGTAAAAAGATAAATAAAAGTAATATGGTAGAAAATTTATAAACCATAATCTTTCAACTTTATCTATAGGAGAGATAAGATGCCTTTTACAATTAGTCCAGGCGTTGTAACCAAAGAAATTGACTTAACAACTATTGTACCTGAAATTTCTATGACAGAAGGCGCAATCGCCGGTCCTTTTAAGTGGGGACCTACGTATGATCGCGTTACAGTCAGTAATGAATCAGAATTAACAAGTCGCTTTGGTAAACCAAACGCAGCCACATATAAAACATTTTTCACTGCTGCAAGTTATCTCGCATATTCGGGAAATCTTAAAGTAGTTCGTGCAAGTGGAACAGATGCAAATAATGCAGCAATGACCACCGCACTACAAGTAAAAAATGATGAACACTATGAGAATACATACGACCCAGACATGGGCGGATCACTAGTCACCACTGCTGGAGCATTCATTGCAAAATATCCAGGAGATCTTGGAAACAGTTTAAGAGTTTCCATGTGTGGTGCCACAAGAGCAAATACAAATAATGATGGAACACTTAACAGTAATACAGATGTTTCGCTTACAGTTGGAACTTCTATTGTATATGCAGTTGGAAATACTACTCTTACAGGAGTAGGAACAACTTTTCGTGCTGAACTTTCTGTTGGTGATGTTATTTGGTTTGATAGTAAATATGCTGTAATCACTACAGTTACATCCGATATAGAATGTCAGGCAATCGGTGCCGCAAGTATGGCCAGCGGAGCTGCCGCTACTCGTAAGAAAAGATCAGCATTCGGTGAACCCGCAGCTCAAATGATTGGAACAGTTGCTTGTTCAGCTAATGGAAGCACAATAACAGGAACATCTACAGCACTTGATACTCAATATACTGTAGGTGATCTTGTTAAACTTGTTGGAATCAATGAAGAACGTAAGATTTCGGCAATTGCTAATTCAACTTCCATGACAGTTACAGTACCTTTTGTTGCTGCAGCAGTCGCAAACACTCATTCACGAAGATGGGAATATGCAGACGCATTCGATAGTGAGCCCGTTACCTCATCTCATGCCAAACGAAATAGCGGAAACTATGATGAGATTCATATTGCTGTTGTAGATGAAGATGGAGAATTTACTGGAGCAAACAATACTGTAGTGGAATCATATACAGGATCAGTTGCCGGTGGAGCCAAAGGTGAAGATGGACAGAGTATCTATTACAAAGATTTAGTTAATAGAGGTTCAAAGTATCTCCGTTGGATGGATCATCACCCAGATGGTGATGCAGATGCACTTCTTGATGGTGGAACAACCGATTGGGGTGGAGTCGCGAGTGGTACATTTAACGCTAAAGGAATTATCGTTTCTGGAAGTCTAACTGGTGGAACTGCAGGAACTGCAGCAACTGCTGGTAATATTCAAACCGCTCTTGATGAATACAAAAATACTGAAGAAGTAGATGTAACACTACTGATGACTGGTGATGCCGATGCAGCAACAGCCATTTATGCAATTAATAATATTGCCGAATATCGTAAGGATTGTGTGGCATTTATTTCACCTACACAAGCAAATGTTGTTAATAACTCAGGAAGCGAAGTTAATGACGTTATATCTTTCCGTAATTCAATGCCAAGTTCTTCATACGCAGTACTTGACTCTGGATGGAAATACATGTATGATAAGTACAATGATGTGTTCAGATATGTTCCATTAAATGGGGATGTTGCAGGATGTTGTGCCTTTACAGATGAAGCACGTGATCCCTTCTGGTCACCAGCAGGAATAGATCGTGGTAATATTCGTAATGCCATTAAACTTCCTTTTAGTCCAAATAAGACACAAAGGGATGATCTTTATAAAAATGGTATTAATCCTGTTACAGCAATGCCGGGAAGTGGAATACTTCTTTTTGGGGATAAAACATTATTAGCAAAACCAAGTGCATTTGATCGTATTAACGTAAGACGACTGTTTATCCTTTTGGAAAAATCAATCGCGATTATGGCCAATTCCTTCTTGTTTGAATTCAACGATGCATTTACACGATCTAGGTTCGTTGCAACTGTTGAACCTTTCTTGAGAGATATTCAAGGGAGAGGTGGAGTTCAAGACTTTTCAGTTGTTTGTGATGAGGGTAATAATCCCGGAGATGTAGTAGATCGAAACGAATTTCGTGGAGACATCTATATAAAACCATCTCGTTCAATTAACTTCATACAACTACAATTTGTTGCAGTTAGAAGCGGTGTTGAATTTGAAGAAATTACCGGTGGATAACCGATAAATAATAGTATATAAATATTTAAAAGATGGGGGAAGACGATGACTTTCGAAGGAAGTACTTGTAAAAAAGACTTCCCCATCACATCTTTAATTTTAGTCATCGGAGAAAAAAACAATGTCATTTAACATCGACACATTTACCTCAAATTTCAAAAGAGGTGGTGCATTAGGAAGTTTATTTGAATGTAGCCTTGATGCCGCTAAAGGTACAGGGATGACTATTGCAGACTTTAAATTTATGTGTAAAGGTGCAGTGCTCCCAGCTTCAACCATAGAGGCGGGAACTATTACATACATGGGAAGAGCTTTACAAATTCCTGGTAATAGAGCCGCACAACAATTAAATACAGATGTTTATAATGATGAGGGGATGGAAATCAGAAATCATATTGAAAACTGGATGGAGAAGATTAATTCTCATAGAACGAATAGTAGACAAACAGGTATGTCCGCTGTCACTAAGTATACTGGTAAATTGACGGTTAAACAGCTTTCAAAAGAAGATCAGGGAGCAGTTAAAACTTATGAATTTATTGATGCCTGGCCCTCCTCTTGTGCAGAAGTTCCTCTATCATGGGAAACTAATGAAATTCAAACCTTTGCTATAACATGGGAATATAATTATTGGATAGGTTTAAACGAATCTGGTGGAACTGTCGCTGGTAACTAATAATTATTTGATTTATTATGAAGAAAACAATTTTATATGGGAGTGGTGCAATCCACTCCCATTTCACCTATTAGGAAGAATGTATGGCAGTTGAATTATTTGGATTTTCTATAGGAAGAGTTGACAAGGACGCAAAGAATAAAGAATCTTTTGCACTTCCTGATCCAGAAGACGGAGCAGTTGAAATTGGCCCCTCCGGTGGAGCATACGGTACGTATGTTGACATGGAAGGTCATGCCAAAAATGAATTAGAATTAATTAGAAAATATAGGGAGATGGCTACATTTCCTGAATGTGATCAAGCAATAGATGATGTTGTTAATGAGGCCGTTGTTACAAATAGGGAAAACTCTCCTGTCAGCATTAGCCTAGAAAAATCAAATCTATCAGATGATATTAAAGAAAAGGTAAAGTACGAATTTAAAGAACTGATTCGTTTGCTCGATTTTCGTAAAGTTGGTTATGAAATGTTTAAAAAGTGGTATGTTGATGGTAGATTGTATTTTCACATTATCATTGATAATAAAAACCCCAAACGTGGTATATTAGAACTACGCTCAATAGATCCCCTAAAAATAAAAAAGGTTAGAGAACCAAAAGTTGCTCAAGATGCACACGGCACAGCAGTGATAGATACTTCTGGATTTCAAGAGTATTACTTATTTAATGAAAGAGGAATTTCTACCGCTCAATCTGGAGGTATGACAGTTCAAATTGCAGCTGATTCTATCTCTTATGCACATTCTGGTATATTAGATCCCGATAGAAAATTAGTTTTAAGTCATCTACATAAAGCAATCAAACCCTTAAATCAATTACGAATGTTAGAAGATGCGGTAGTTATCTATCGTATTTCACGTGCTCCTGAACGTAGAATTTTCTACATTGATGTTGGTAACTTACCTAAGATCAAAGCGGAACAGTATCTACGTGATATCATGAGCAAATATAAAAACAAATTGGTATATGATTCCAATACTGGTGAGATTAAAGATGAACGTAAGCACATGAGTATGTTAGAGGATTATTGGCTTCCACGAAGAGAAGGTGGAAGAGGTACAGAGATTTCTACGTTGCCGGGAGGGGAGAATCTTGGTGAATTGGCTGATGTTGATTACTTCAAAACAAAACTATACAAAGCACTCAATGTTCCCCCCTCAAGGTTAGAACAAGATTCAGGCTTTATACTAGGACGAGCTGAAGAAATTTCTAGAGATGAAGTTAAATTTACACGTTTTATTGAAAGATTGAGAGCCCGATTTAATATTTTGTTCAATGATCTCATAGAGAAACAGTTATTACTCAAGGGAATTGTTTCTTCTGTGGATTGGGGAATTGTAAGGGATAATATAATATACGAGTGGGAATCGGATTCACATTTTGCGGAACTACAACAAGCAACAATGATGAGAGAACGGTTAGGTACATTAGTAAATGATATGGGATATAGAGATGAAGTTGTTGGTAAATATTTCTCTCAAGAATATATCAATAAGCACGTTCTTAAATTGTCTCAAGAAGAAATTGACAATATGAAAGAACAGATTGCAGCAGAGAAAGCGGAAGCTGCGGCCGCTGAAGGTGGAGGAGAATCAGAAGATCAACAATGGGAATTTGATCCTTCAGCAAACAAGCCAGACTTAAAGGTGATTAGTAACTAAAATTTATAAATAGTATAAATATAACAGAAATAATAGAGGAAATTTATGTCTAATGAAACTACAATTGGTGATATCGTAGCATTTTCTAGATCAGATGATGCTGCAGGAGTAAAGACCGCAATAGGTGATGTACTTCAACAAAAAGTGATGGTATCATTAGAAAGTAAGAAAAAGGATTTCGCTAAAACTTTTTTAACTAAACCGAATACAGACTCGAAAGAGCCGGAAAGTCAAGAGGAAGTAACAGATGGCAGCTGAAACACAAACGCTATTAGATTCAGAACGTAAAGTGATTATGAAGTTTTTTTCTGATGCATCAGAATCAGATGTTAAGAAAGTAGATTTATCGACACTCGCTTGGGCGAAACATACTATGACGCTTTCTGGAGCGGCAAGTCCAAATTTTAAGATTGGCGAAGTAATAACAACCGCTGCTACTGAACATTTTCTTGTTACAGGTTTTACAGCCGGTGCATCCACAGTAGAAGTTGTTGGATGGGATAATACGAACAAAAAAGCAACAAGTATCCTAACTACCAGTTCCAATGGAGATGCAATTAGTGGTGCAGTATCAGGAGCTAATACAAGAACTCTTGCAAATAGTGGTAACTTGACGGGCCTAGAGTGGAATGTATTAGTTACTAAAATAATGTGGATTACAAATGGCCTACAAGTTGCAATTGAATGGGACGGATCTACAGCAGAAAAATATATTGCAGAATTATCAGGTAATGGAAGTTGGTCTATGCCAGGAAATGAATGGCCGGGAATTGGAATAAACGCAACTGGAGATTCTTCTGAAGTTTTGGGTGATATTCAATTTTCCACAACCGGACATGCATCTGGTGATTCATATACGATTATAATGGAATTGAAGAAACAAGCACCAGGCTTTGACATCCCAGCATATGAAGAAAATACTTCATTGGGCTATAAAGTAGACTACTTAAAAGGTAATTTCACATGATAGGAGAAATTTAATGAGACTTATATGCGAACAATTAGAAGATGTAGAATTTATATGTGAAGGCGCCGGAAAATCAAAAAATTATTTCATTGAGGGTGTATTCATGCAGGCCAATGTGAAGAATCGCAATGGTCGAGTATATCCAAAAGCAATATTACAAAAAGAAGCTAAGAGATATCACCAAAATTATATTCTACAAAACAGAGCGTTTGGAGAACTAGGACATCCAGAAGGACCGACTGTCAATTTGGAAAGAGTCTCCCACATGATACAAGAACTTAAAGAGGATGGAGACAATTACGTAGGTCGAGCCAAGATTATGGATACTCCTTATGGTAAAATTGTAAAGAACCTTATCGATGAGGGTGCCCGTTTGGGTGTCTCATCCAGAGGAATGGGCTCCTTAAAGCCTGTGGGTCGCAATTGTAGTCACGTACAAGATGATTTTTATCTTGCAACAGCTGCAGATATTGTTGCCGATCCTTCTGCACCAGCGGCATTTGTCAATGGTATTATGGAAGGAAAAGAGTGGATATGGGATAATGGTATTCTAGATGAACGCCATATTGCCCGAATCGAAAAAGAAATGAAAATAACTAGTCAAAAGCAATTAGATCAATATCAACTAAAAGCCTTTAACCAGTTTATGTCAAGTTTATAAAATTACTAAATAATACACAAAGTAAATATACTTTAATTAGAACAGATTAGGAGATTTAAATGTCTGAAGAAATTTTGACCAAAGAGTCTGAGGAAATGACAGAAGAAGAACTAGCTGAAAAGCGGAGAGCTGCTGCTGAACAAGATTCTTCAGACGAAGAAGAAGATGAAGAAGAGCCTGAAGTAAAAGAAGGTAAACGTTCAGTTAAAAAAGAAGAAGATGACGAAGAAGAAGATGAAGAAGAGCCTGAAGTAGCAGAAGGTAAATCTTCCGTTAAAAAAGAAGAAGGTGAAGAGGAAGAGGAAGAAGGGGATGAAGAGGAAGAAGAAGTTCCCGCAGAATCTAAAAAAGCAAAAAAAGAATCTGTAATTCCTTCAACTAAAAATCAAATGTTGAAAAACATCTATGATGAAGTTAACAAAATGTTGAAAAGTGATCTTGCTGGTAAATATGAGCAAATCATGGCCTCAACTTCTTTGAAACAAGTTAAAGAAGTCAAAGAAACCCGTACTAAAGCTGTAGTTACAAAGGAAGATATTGGACCGATTAATGTTCAAGACGACATTGAAGCCTTAACTGCAGGTGAAGAAGGACTTTCTGAAGAATTTAAAACAAAGGCCACGACTATTTTCGAAGCTGCAGTTCATGCAAAAGTTGTCGATGAAGTCAATGCCCGGATGGAACAACAAGCAAAAGAACAAGAAGCTGGATCTCAAGAGTTCCAAAAAGAACTTACAGAAAAAGTTGACGGTTATCTTACTTATGTTGTAGAAGAGTGGATGAAGGAAAATGAATTGGCAATCGAAAGAGGAATTCGTTCCGAATTGGTTGAAGATTTCATGTCTGGAATCAAAACCCTCTTCACAGAACATTACATCGACATTCCTGAAGAGAAAGTTGACATGGTTGACGACTTATTCACAAAAGTTGAAGATCTTGAAACCTCTTTGGATGAAGAGATTAATCGTGGAGTAGAACTCCAAAAAGAATTGGCTCAGTTCAAAAAAGATGATGCCCTTAAACAATCAACTAAAGATTTGGCCGATACTGATTCGGAAAAAATCGCTAAGTTGGCTGAAGGTATTGAATTTGAGAACACGGAGCAATACATTGAAAAATTGAATGTCCTTAAGGAGAGTTATTTCCCAAAGACTGATTCAGTTACATCAGAAATTACTGAAACTGATGACACCATCGAATTGACTGAAGAGAAATCTCCAGAAAAAATTGATGAATCTATGAAACATTATACATCAGCGATAAAACGCTACAATACTTAATTTTAAACCTTATAGGAGAATAATATGTACCTAGCTGAAGACCTTCAGAAAAAGTGGGGTCCGGTTCTTGGACACGAAGATCTCCCTCCGATCAAAGATAACTATCGGAAGGCCGTAACGGCAGTTCTTTTGGAAAACCAAGAGAAAGCTATGCGGGAACAAGCCACTCAAGATGGTGGAATGTTTGGAAATATCCAAGAAGCAGCTCACGCTAACAAGACCGGCGGTAACGTTGACACCGTTGATCCTGTTTTAATTTCGTTGGTTCGTAGAGCCATGCCTAATCTCATCGCCTATGATGTTTGTGGAGTTCAACCGATGACTGGTCCTACCGGACTGATCTTCTGTATGAAGTCTCACATCACATCTCAGGCTGGTGTAGAAGCGGCTGATTCTGTCGAAGCCGACACATCATTTTCTGGTAGTGGAACACATTCTGCTAACAGTAACCCTGCACATGCTAGTATGACTACTGGTACTGGTACCGCAACAGCGACACAAGAAGCTGATGTGGCAGTATCCGAAATGGCATTCGCAATTGACAAAGTAACTGTTACCGCCAAGTCACGTGCACTCAAAGCTGAGTACACAATGGAATTGGCTCAGGATCTTAAAGCCGTTCATGGTTTGGATGCTGAAACAGAATTGTCAAACATTCTGTCAAATGAAATTTTGGCTGAAATTAACCGCGAAGTTATGAGAACTATCTACACCAACGCAAAAACTGGTGCAGCTCATAACACTACAGCCGCAGGAACTTTTGATCTTGATACCGATTCTAATGGCCGTTGGTCAGTAGAGAAGTTCAAAGGGTTGATGTTCCAGATTGAACGTGAAGCAAACGCAATTGCTAAAGATACTCGCAGAGGAAAAGGTAATGTTCTCATTACTTCTTCAGATGTAGCATCTGCATTAGCAATGGCAGGTCAGCTGTCCGGAGCACCTTCCGGAAATAATTTTGATCCAGATGATTCTGGTTCCACAATGGTTGGAACTTTGAATGGTCGTTTCAAAGTTTTCGTTGATCCATACGCTCCTTCTGCCGCAACTAACTATTTCACAGTTGGTTACAAAGGCTCATCTGCATATGACGCAGGACTGTTCTACTGTCCTTACGTTCCGTTGCAAATGGTTCGTGCAGTTGGTGAGAATTCATTCCAGCCAAAGATTGGTTTTAAGACTCGTTATGGTCTTGTTTCTAATCCTTTCGCGAATGAAACCGGTTCCGCAAATAACGGAGCAGGTGATGGTTCACTTACAGCTAACGCTAACCGTTACTACAGACACGTTATCGTGGCTAACCTTATGTAATCTTCTTTCTGAAGATGACTTTAAAAGGGTGGGCTTTATGTCCACCCTTTTTTTATGCTTACTAAATATTAGTATAATAATGGAGGTAGTGAAATGTTTGAAGGAGATGATGCTCAAGGTATAGATTCTGTTTTTGTACTAGGAAACGGTCCAAGTAGAAAAAATATAGATCCATCAAAATTAGATGGAACAGTTATAGGATGTAATGCTTGTTATAGAGACTTTACACCTGATGTAATTTGTGCCATTGATGCAGGAATAATGAGTGATATTATTGACTCCGGATATGAAGGACAATGTTATTTTACACATAATTCATGGAATCTGTTACCCGCAAGTGCATATGATGGTTTAGCAAATGGAACAGAACATGTAACATATCGAAGATTTGATTGTGAATATTTTGTGTATATTTCCGGACTTGATAGTGGAGTAACAAAAACTCAAAGTTACATTATCTGGGTTCCTAAAGGAATGGAAGATAAGATAAAAAATATAGGTGAAGAAGTTTTAGGGTGGTCTACAGGAACTTCAGCATTACACATTGCATGTCAAGATTTTACTTGTAATGATTATGAAAAAGTTTATTTACTAGGGTTTGATCATAAAGAAGATGAATATGATAATCTTTATGCCGATACCAAGCACTATTTTAGTAAAGATAGTAAAATTAGTGATGGTTATATACATGAAAACGGAACTAAAACTGTAAGACAAGGTAATGAAAATACAAGAGGGTGGATAGATGTACATAAAAGTTGGACAGATCAACTCTATAAAGTTATTGAAAAACATCCGGCTCTACAATTTATTTGGATTAATTATCGTGGAGATGATTTTCCAAAACTCCCAAATTTATTTTCAAAAGATGAAAAGGAACTATGGCAAGCTTAGCAGAACAACCTAAAAATATTAACCCTTTAGCCGATGTCCAATTTAAGTTTGACATTGCTGCCTTACCAACCACTTCTTTTTTTGTTCAAACTTGTAATTTACCAGGTGTAACATTAGAAGCACAGCAAATTGGAGCTCCTCGAATTACAAATTTTGCACGTTATACTGGTGTTATAACTTATGAGAATCTTGATATAACTTTTTTGATTGATGAATATTTAAAAAATTGGCAAGAAATATATGAGTGGATGACTGGTAACAAATCCAAATACACTTCCGCAGTATTAACTATTTTAAGTAGTTCTATGAATCCTACGCTGGAATTTCATTTCAAAGAAATATTCCCCATCTCATTATCAGCAATATCATTTGATAGTACTACAACAGATCCAGTATATCAAACCGCATCCATTAGTTTTAACTATTCAGAATATATTATTAAAAATCTATTGAACAATTAAAAAATGCCCAAATTAAAATCAAACAAAGTTCCGCACGGTCAGGATATATTAAATCCAGATTGGCCAGATGCAAAATGGGATATCGGTGGTCTATTTGTTCACGATGATAACATTTTTCAGCTTTTAGATCAAATTCAAAATCGATATGCATGTATATTACCCATTACATCAGTATTTGGTTGTTACAATGTAATGTGGCAAGGAGGAAGAACTTCTTGTTCTTCTCCTGTTCATAATTATAGTGGATGGACACCAGAAGCGGTAATCAAAGACTATAATAATAGAGGTATAGGTTGTACTTTTACTTTTTCAAATACTTTACTTAAAGAAGAACATTTATCTGATCCAAGTTGTAATTATTTGTTGGATTTGTTGGCAAGACAAAACTTTGATAGTAATTCTGTTGCTATTACTTGTGATATTTTGTCAGACTACATAAGAGACAAATATCCAAATCTAAGACAAAAAGCATCGATTGTCAAACTAACATCAGAAATGCCAAAGAAAAGAACCTTTGAATATTACGAAAGTTTGTTTGAGAAGTATGATAGAATATATTTACACCCTGATGATAATCTTAATCTCAGATTATGTGAAAAAATAGCTGAGTCTGGAAAAGTTGATAAATATGAACTTCTCGTAAATGAAAAATGTACAATAAATTGTAGTATAAGAAAAGATCACTATGATGAAACTTCATCAGCAGTAATTGATGGTTGGCATGGTATGTTTAATTTTACTAATGTAGATTTTATTCATAATCCCGGACATCCTAATAGTATATGTGAAAGGTGGACAAAATCAGAATTAAGGTCATGTGTACTTTCTAAAGCCGAATTTAAACAACTTTATGATTTGGGTTTTAGAAATTTTAAATTACAAGGGAGAGATGCGCCTTGGGGATTTGTGAACTATAATATTTCTGATTGGATGGTTGAACAAGACACCATCGCACCAATGTTAAATTTTTAACTTCTAATGATTATTTGATTATGAAAGAAATTTCTAAAGAAGAAATTTTAACAGCGTGGAGTAATACCAAATTAAAAACGGGGGTATATATCCACAGCCCCTTCTGTAAAGAACAATGTACTTATTGTACTTTTAAGGGTACAATGTTTGAGAAGAGCGCCTTCCATCGTTATTATTCAGAATATCTTCCAAATCAAATAAAATTTTATGAACCTGTATTAAGTTCAGACCTCATTCGTAACTATTTTTGGGGTGGTGGAACTCCCACATTGATGTCCGCAAAAATAATGCGAAACATATTTGATCTTATTCCTAATTTCAAAGAATGCCCAAGAAAATTAATGGAATTCCACATGGCCGATTGGACTAAGGAACAATTAAATGTGGTGAGTGAATACAACTTTAATACAGTAGTAGCTTGTGTACAGAGTTTTGATAGAGAAGTAGTAAAACAACAAAAACGAAGAGCACCCAAAAATGATGATGTCATTTATAATTTTTTAGACCATGCAAATACACTAGGATTATTTACAATGTCAGATATTATTTTTTTTGATACAGGTGATGTGAATAGGGATTTGGATAGACTTTCAACAGATATGCAAAAATTAGCCAATCATGATATTTCAGAAATAAGTGTGCAGACGATTTTTGATGAAGTGGGGAAGTATGATGTTCAAGTTACTAATAGAGTAAATGAATTTTTACATCTTAATACTCAATATCATAAAGGATTTGAACGAGAAGATTCTGATAGTGATTTTGCTGATGCAACAGGACGTAAGGCAAGAAAAGAAGATAAGATATACAAAAAAGAAATAGATTGGGATGAAATGTCTCAACAAGATATACACCTTGATGGCTTGATGACTAATCCCGAAATGTTATTAGCGTCAAATTATAATGTATTAGGAATTGGATCTTATAAAAATCATAAATATACATTTTCTAGAATAGAAGATAAGTTAGAATATGTTGAAGACGGAGATAGTTATACACCTAAATGGTTATGTACTTATGATAAAAAAGATTGGCCTGTGAAAAAACTAATAGCTGATTTTTATAATGTGTTAGAGAATACTATAGGAGATCCCCCAGACGGCATAGATTTTACTTTTTCTTCAGAAGTTGTACAGTATGATGAAGATGATAGCACAAAGAAACGGGTTGAAAGAAGATTGATACCTAATTATAGGTGGCCACTTAATCCTGATGAGCCTTTTATTGTTATAGAAGAATATGTAGCTAAACTAAAGAAAATGTTTGAAGGCTTATGATTAATATTGCAATAGTAGGAGGTGGTACGGCGGGGTGGATGACCGCAGCCACATTATTAAATCAATTTCCTGATAAAAAAATTACACTTGTAGAATCTCCTAATATTTCTAATATAGGTGTGGGAGAAAGTACTGTTGCTGGTGGTCAAAGTGGTTTTCAAGGTATTGCTAATTGGTTAAGTTTGGTAGACATTAATGACCGTGATTTTATGCCTCATTGTGATGCCATTTATAAATTAAGTATTGCATTTGAAAACTGGTATCGAGAAGATTCAGGAACATTTCATTATCCATTTGGTATGCCAATATTTCCACCAAATACTGGATTAGATGACTGGCATTTTAAAAAAATACTTTATCCCGAAACACCAGTAAGTGATTATGCGGAATGTTTTTTCCCAGGGATGGCACTTGTAAATCAAAACAAATCACTTTTTACTGATAATTCTTCAGAGAATGAAGTTCAACAACAATCGAAATATTCTTATCAATTTGATGCTACTAAATTCGGTATATGGTTGAAAGATAATTACTGTAAGTCTAAGTATTCTAATAATTTCACTCATATTCTAGCAGAAGTAAAAGAAATCCCTTTGAATGATAATGGGATTAAACATCTTGTATTAGATGATGGGCGTAGACTTGAGGCAGATTTATTTATAGACTGTACAGGATTCAAATCTTTATTATTGACTGAAGCCTTTGGGGTATCATTTGTAAACATTAATGATTATATTCCCAATAATTATGCTTGGGCTACTAAAATACCTTATAAAGATCCAGAAACACAAATTGTAAATTATACAAAGTGTACAGCGATTGAAAATGGCTGGATATGGGAAATTCCATTGTGGTCTAGAATGGGATCTGGTTATGTATTTTCGGATAAGTTTATTTCTACACAAGCCGCATTACGAGAATTTAAACAGGGATTAAGAAGAAAAGGATATGAAAATGTTGAAGCTTTAGAATATCATTTAATTCCAATGAGATGTGGAATACAATCAAAATTATGGGTTAAAAATACTTGTGCAATTGGGTTAGCAGCAGGTTTTATTGAACCATTACAATCCAATGGATTACATTGTACTCATCAATTTATATTTAATTTATGTTGTACATTAGAACGAGGACATATAAGTGAATGGGATAGAAAAGAATTTACTACCAAATGTCATGATGATTTTTATGGATTTGCCGCTCCGGTTGTAATGTGTTATGGGCTCACACATAGAGATGATACTGAATACTGGCGAGAGATAATATCTAGAGAGTGGTCACCAGATCTTTTTTCATCTACTTCTGATGGTTTATCTGGAAAATTTCATCAGGCTTATAGGGAGAAAAATTTTAATAAGCAATTCAATACATATAGTCCTGCCCATTGTATGGCGGCTGGTATGAATTGGAACCCTACAGATATACATTCAATAAAATATAGTGGGGGCAATATGGAAAGTATTAAAAAAATGACTAAGTTCAATATTCAGCAAATTGAAGAAAGAAAAAAGAATTGGGATGAACAAATTAAAGATTTTCCAAGCCCTTATCAATATCTAAAAAACAATATTCACAATGACTGATTTTTCACAATTATTATGGTTATTTAATTCACCAAGAGAAACAAGAAATATAATTCGATTAGATTTGCATGAAGCAGGATTATTGTACAAGTATGCTTCACAGCAATGGAAAATAATGCCCAAGACAAGAGAGGGTAATATCATATTAGAGATTGGTCGATATTGGGGAGGATCAACCATATTACTTGCCATTGCTACACACGATACCAAAGTAGAAATAGTTTCCGTTGATGTTGTTGAGGGGTGTCATGATCCAGATGTGGATGATTGGTTGAATGATTACGAAGAAAAAGAACGTATAGATATTAGGACAGAGAATTCTCACGCAATGGAAAATGTACCATTGTCTATGTTATTTGTTGATGGTGATCATTCATATGAAGGAGTTAAGAAAGACCTTATTCATCATTGGAATTATTTAAATGGTCCTTGTTTAGCTCATGATTATACTGATCCAACTTGTGAAGGAGTAACTAGATTTATAGATGAATGGATCGAAGAGGGTTACGCCGAAATAATTGAACAAGCGGGCACGATGGTTGCCCTTAAAAAATTGAAAGATTATGAAATTTGAAGAAATACAATATCAATGGACACTCGATTGTGTAATGGATGAAACTGAACTATCTCAAGAATCCATAAAGATCCCCCAATTACATAACAAATATTTAATATTCTATTCCAACGAAAAATTAAAATTCAAGGAAATAAAATATCTATTTGCCGGTCTTATTAAAAGAAAAAGAGATTATTATAGTGGAAGAATGACTGCGAAAGAATTAGAGGCGGCCGATTGGGAACCATTTCAATTAAAATTACTCAAAGCAGATGTACAAGAATATATAGATGCGGATGATAATGTAATAGAATCTAAAAAATTACTTGCATTACAAGAAGAAAAAGTTAACTATCTTGAATCTATAGTGAAAAGTTTAACAACTAGAGGATATTTAATAAAAAATGCAATCGATTGGAAACGATTCACAGAAGGTCATTGAGATTATTGAGATTACTAAGAAGGATGAGGTATATCTCAAAATAAGCTGTGAAGCAGGCGTAGCACAAGAATTGTGTGATTATTTTACATTTATTGTTCCGGGCCATACTTTCATGCCGGCCTTTCGGATGAAGATCTGGGATGGTAAGATAAGATTGTTCAATATTCACAATAGGTTACTGTATAGTGGATTACTTGAATATGTTTTTATATTCGCACAGCCACGAAACTACTCAGTAGCCCCGATAGGTTTTGATTGGAAACCTAAAAAAATAGCAAAAAATAAAGCTTTCTTTGCGGATTTAAAATTACCATTTGAACCAAGAGATTATCAACTTGAGGGATTTTATCATGCCTTATCATACAAAAAATGTTTGTTAGTATCTCCTACTGCTAGTGGAAAATCCCTAATCATCTATCTAATTGTACGAGCACTTAATGTTAAAACGTTAATAATTGTACCTACTACTTCTTTAGTTTCTCAATTGTATGCAGACTTTCAGGAATATGGATGGGATTCCGCAAAATTTTGTCACCAAGTCTATGCGGGTCAAGATAAGGTATCAGATAAGAAGGTTGTTATTTCCACATGGCAATCCATTTATAAACTCAATAAGAAACTTTTCGAATCATACAAATTAGTAATTGGTGATGAGGCTCACGGATTCAAATCAAAATCCCTTACATCTATCATGACTAAATGTGTGAACGCAGAATATCGAATAGGAACTACAGGAACATTAGATGGAACTCAAACTCACAAATTAGTTTTAGAGGGATTATTTGGTAAGGTTTATAAAGTTACAACAACCAAAAAATTAATTGACAGTAAGCAATTAGCTTCATTTCGTGTAGAAATTATTGTATTAAAATATCCTGATGTAATATGTGAGCAATTTAGAAAAATTAAGTATGCGGATGAATTGGAATTTATAGTAGGACATGAGAAAAGAAATAAATATATAAGAAACTTAGTATTATCACTTGATGGTAATACTTTACTTCTCTTTAGATTAGTGAAAAAACATGGACGTATTTTATACGAAATGATAAAGGAGAAAGCAGATGACAATAGGAAAACTTTTTTTGTATATGGGGGAACAGAAACCGATACAAGAGAACAAATACGAGCAATCGCAGAAACAGAACGAGACGCAATCATCGTGGCTAGTTATGGGGTATTTAGTACCGGCATCAACATTAGGAATCTTCATAACATTATTTTCTCTTCTCCTTCTAAGAGTCGTATTAGAAATCTACAGTCAATAGGTCGAGGATTAAGACTGTCAGATAATAATCAAGAAACAGTACTATACGATATTGCAGATGATTTGAGATGGAAGAATAGAAAGAATTATGCTTATCGACATCATGAAGACCGAATGAAAATATATGATGAAGAAAAGTTTCCATATAAAATTCATAACATTCCACTTAAGGCATGAATGGCAGAATTAGATAACAAAAACTTAAAAGTTATTAGATTAGATAATGGAGAAATACTTTTCGCAAAAGTACAAGTAACTGATAAAAGTAAAAGTAGTGGTTATTTGGAACTCCATTGGCCAATGAAAGTTCTAATGAAATTTGATAAAGAAGAAAAAGTTACTCAATTAGCATTACTTAAATGGTTGCCCTTTACAGATACTACACAAGTACCTTTAGCCACAAGAAGTATTATGTCTGTTTCAGATTTAGGAGAAGAATATAAAGGATTTTATTTAAATTCTGTAAATGAAGATAGTACACAGACGAGAGATCAAGAACTAAATAAAATGTCAAAACTTTTAGAAGATTTTGAACCAAGTGGATATATGAATTAAATTCACCTTTTGTGTTTAACACTTTATTATATCACGTTTTCCTGAAAAGTCAAGACCCCCTGTTTTACACTTGACATATTTAAATTCCATGATATAATGAGTGTACGACATTAACTTTAAAAGGGATAATATTATGGCCAGAAGAAAAAATAAGGGTAATAAAGCCCATTATGTGGATAACTCCGTATTTTTAGAAGCAATGATCCAATATAAAAGTGAATATGATGACGCAAAGAAAAATGAAAAGGAACTTCCACAAATTTCAGAATATTTAGGATCTGTATTTTTGAAAATAGCCCAAAGATTATCTTTTAGGCCCAACTTTATAAATTATGCATTTAAAAATGACATGATATCTGATGGTATAGAAAATTGTCTACACTATATTCATAATTTTAATCCAGAAAAATCAAACAATCCGTTTGCATATTTTACTCAAATAATTTATTATGCTTTTATTCGAAGAATACAAAAAGAGAAAAAACAATTATATATAAAATATAAAAGCATGCAAAACTATGATACGATACCTGGGTATATGGATATCGATAAAACTAATGATGTACCTAATCCAATTGGAGATTATAAAAATTCAGATTTTAGAATAGTAGTAGATGAATTTGTAGACACTTTTGAAAAGAGTAAGAAGAAAAAGGCAGTAGTTAAGAAAAAAGAATCTAATTTAGAATTATTTATGAGCTCCACAGCATGAAGATAGCCCTTATAACGGACACTCATTGGGGCGCAAGGGGCGATAGTCTCACCTTCATGAACTATTTCCGAAAATTTTATGATAATGTATTTTTCCCTTACCTAGAAAAACACAATATCAAAACCCTCATCCATTTAGGTGATGTGGTGGATCGTAGAAAATTCATTAACTTCAAAATACTGAACGATCTACGAACAAATTTTGTTGAACGCCTATGGAAAATGGGGATAGATACTCACATAATTATCGGTAATCACGATACCTTCCACAAAAATACTAACGAACTAAATTCTCTCCAAGAAATTTTTACGACTCATGAAGGAAAAGTAGAGCCGTGGATGTATTCTTCTCCAAAGGAAGTAGGCTTTGATGGACTAGGAATTCTCATGATGCCGTGGATAAATGAAGATAATTATGGTGAATGTATGAAAGCAATTAAAAATACTCAATGTCAGATTCTTATGGGACATTTAGAAGTTAGAGGATTTGAACAGCATATTGGATCATGGAGTCATGAAGGTGTAGAAGCGAAGATTTTTGATAAATTTGATATGGCTATGAGTGGACATTTTCACCACAAGTCAGATGATGGTACAATTTACTACTTAGGAAATCCCTATGAAATAACATGGAGTGATTATAAAGACCCCAGGGGGTTCCACATCTTCGATACAGAGACAAGAGAGTTAAAACACATACAAAACCCCTATAGAATGTTTAGAAAATTTTACTATGATGACAGTAATGAGTCTTTTGAAACATTAACTGAAAGAGATTATAGTGAATATGAAAACACCTATGTAAAAGTAGTAGTACAAAAGAAAACAAATCCTTTTTGGTTTGATACTGTACTAGATAAGTTATATTCAGTAAATGTTGCAAATCTAGTAGTAGTTGAGAATTTTTCGGATTTGGAATTCATGGAAGATGATGAGATAATCGATGAGGCTCAAGACACATTAACCATTTTAAGTAAATATGTTGATTCATTAAATATAGAAAATAAAACAGAATTAAATATATTGATGAGAAATCTATATAATGAAGCATTGACTGTGGAGACAGTATGATGGAAACTTATGCAGAAAGACTGCAAAAACGAAAAAAGGAAAAAATGACCAATTATGATTTGGATGAGCTTGAAAGGGAAAGAGATCGGAATGCCTTTGCGAGTGTTAAAATAGGAGAACCAAAAGAAGCTACAACAGAAGTAGAAATAGAATTATCTAATGATGATCTTTTAGTATTGACACTTGCAGCTCACGATAGAGATATAACTTTAAATCAATTATGTAATTCAGTTCTTAAAAAATCACTTAAAGATCTTGACTATAGATTCGAACATCAAACAAAACCTCAAGTACTAAAAGAATATTAAATTGTTATATTTTAAAAGTATCAGGTGGAAAAATTTATTAAGTACCGGCAATCAATTTACAGAAATTCAGTTAGATAAAATTTCCACCACGTTAATTGTCGGAGAAAATGGATCAGGTAAATCTACCATCTTAGATGCCTTGTGTTTCGGATTATTCAGCAAACCATTTCGAAGAATCAATAGGCCGCAATTAATAAATTCTATTAATGATGGTGGACTGTTGGTAGAAATAGAGTTTGAGATTGGTAGTAAATCCTATATGGTTCGCCGAGGAATCAAGAAAAATATCTTTGAAATTTTTATCGATGGTAAAAGATTGAACCAAGATGCCAAGACTGCAGATCAACAAGAGTATCTTGAAAAGACCATCCTTAAATTAAACTATAAATCTTTTACTCAAATTGTTTTATTGGGAGCAAATCACTATATCCCATTCATGCAATTGAAATCAACAGATCGTAGAACCATTATTGAAGATTTACTTGATATTCAAATTTTCTCTGTAATGAATGGTTTGTTGAAATTTAAAATATCAGAGAACAAAGAAGACAGTCAAAACATTGAAGTCAATAGGAAATTATCTGTTGCACATATTAGTAATACTGAAGAAGCAATTAATGAGTTAAAAAAGACTAAGACAAATCAAATTCAACAAAATGAACTTGATGTTAGTAACAATGAAGGTGAGGTTGACCGATTAAATAGAACAATAAAAGAGTTGATGGACTCAATATCAGATGATAAGACGGCACAAACCCTTAAAGAATTAGAAGGATATCAAGGTGGTATTGAACGAAAAATAATATCCTCAGAAAAAGAAATAGAATTTTATGAACAAAATGATATTTGTTCTACTTGTAATCAAGATTTGGGTGAAGAACATAAATCTAAAATGATAGAAGAACATCATGGATCGATGCATAAGAATGGAACTGCATTATTACAACTTGGTAATAAAATTAAAAATTTAGAATCACGTTTAGATCATGTATCAAAAGTTCAGACAGCTATCACCACCAATCAAAACCAAATTCAGGCAATCAATAGTTACATTACAAAATTGAAAGATCAGATTAAGGAAATAGAAGCCAGAGAAGATGACATTGAGGACAAGATACGCAAATTAAGAAATTTAAAAGGTGACTTGAAAAATTGTATGGAAAAACAAGAAAAACTGTCAGCACAGAAATTGTTATATGAAACAGCTTATGTTTTGTTAAAAGATACTGGAATCAAGACACGTATCATTAAACAGTACTTGCCTATAATGAATCAATTGATCAACAAGTATCTCGCCTCGATGGACTTCTTTGTATCTTTCAATTTAGATGAAAAATTTGAAGAGAATATTAAGTCTCGACATAGAGATGAATTTACGTATGATTCGTTTAGTGAGGGTGAAAAGATGAGAATTGACTTGGCACTTCTTTTCACTTGGCGAACAATTGCTAAAATGAAGAATAGTGTGAATACCAATCTCTTGATTTTGGATGAGGTATTTGATAGTTCATTAGATGCAAATGGTACAGATGAATTCTTAAAGATACTTAATCACCTAACAGGAAACCAAAACGTATTCATTATTAGTCATAAGGGTGATATACTCTTTGACAAGTTTAAGGATATTATAAAGTTTGAGAAATACAAGAACTTTTCAAGGATAGTATGACAGCAGATTTATTAGAGTTGAAGCCTGATCACGCAAAAAAATTAATAGAGCTTTTTTACCAATGTATGGAGGAAGGCATGCCAAAAGAAAAGGCATATAAAGAAATGTATAAACGATTTTTCGATGATGAAAAAAACTGGTTAGAAGAATGAAAAATTTAGTATTAGAAGATGACCCAATTTTAAGAAAACGTGGACAATTATTTGATTTTAATAATCCACAAGAAGACCCTGAAAAATTGATAGAAGAATTAATTCATGCTATGATAAAATATGAGGGTATGGGATTATCCGCTTGTCAGATAGGAGTAGATCTAAAAGTGTTTGTAATGAGATTTAATGGCGATGCAATTGCGTGTTTTAATCCCCGAATAATTCACTATTCTGAAGAAACAACGTATATGAAAGAGGGGTGTTTATCTTATCCTGGATTATTTTTTCCAGTAACACGGGCTCAAGGAATAAATGCAACATATTCAGGCAAAGAAGGTGATGAAATGAATGCTTCATTTATTGATATATCAGCTAAAATATTTCAACATGAGTATGATCACATGCTAGGAAAGCTATATCTTGAATATGCTAGTGATTATATGATAAGAAATGCTAGAAAAAAACAAGTATTATGGGAGCGAAAGAGAAAAAGGAATGGAGGTAAAACAGATAAATATTAGAATAATAACAGTTTAAAGGGAAAAAATGATAGGGAAAAAATTACTAAAATGGTGGTTAATATTTTGCTTAACCATACTGGGGTTCGGAACATTATATTACTTTAACGTGCATTCACTCTTATATTATGCAGATGTCACTAAACTCAGTTTTCTTATTATTGTTATTTTTATGTTTACTTCGATTTGGATTGGAAGAAAAACTTTTGATTTAGAAACAACTTCTGTCGTTGATGACACAATTGATGTTGGATGGTTTGTTGCTGAATCTTGCTTAGCATTAGGAATGGTTGGAACAGTAACCGGCTTTTTGTATATGTTAGGAACCGCATTTGAAAATATAGATATTACTAATGCCACAACATTACAAGATGCTCTCGCATCAATGGCAAGAGGAATGTCTACCGCATTATACACTACCCTGACCGGGCTAATCGCGTCTTTGATTATTAAAATACAATTGGTGAATTATGAAGTTAATGAAAAACTGGTGGATTAGCCAATGTTCGATAAAAATAAATATAAGTCAACTATCGGGTTTACCGATATGTTGTTCAACATTCTACTAGGGTTTGCCTTTCTTTTTATTGTAGCATTCTTGCTAATAAAACCAGAAGCGAAAAAAGAAGATTTCAACAGAAGAGCAGAATTTGTTGTTGTCATGGAATGGGACAATGATGCTAGTGGAGATATTGATCTCTATGTAGAAGATCCTACGGGTAAACAAGTTAGTTTTAGATATCATAATCACAACTTCATGCACTTAGATAAAGATGATTTAGGTGCAATGAATGATACTGTAGTTAATGCGGATGGAACAATAAGTACTATTGCAATCAATAGAGAAGTAGTAACTATTCGTGGAATTATCAAGGGTGAATATACTGTCAATGGTCATTATTATTCAATTAGAAGTTATGATAAGATCAATCCTAAAAAACCAGCTGTAACGGTAAGAGTTGAATTACACAAAGTAAATCCATATTCAATAATGTGGGTAGGAGAGAAACTATTTAATCATAGAGGACAAGAAGAAACTTTTTTGAGATTTAGATTGGACAAAGATGGAAACATTCTTTCACCATTTACATTTGAAAAGAAAAAGTTTGTGACTCCGATGCAGGAATTGGGAAACTATACAGCCCCACCAACAGGTGCTGCCGCATATGAAGGAATAAGGGACGAAAGATGATAGAAAGTTTAATTTTTGGATTAGTATTACTTTCGGTCATATGTTTGTGGCTGTTGATTGAAGGAAGGAAAAGCCCAAAGTTTTTAGTTTGGTTTATTCCACTTTTTCTCGTTTTGGTTTCATCAACTTATGTAACATATACCTCAATATTGGGGTATCCGAGAATTGAAAACCCAAAAGAGGGATTGTATCTTAAACATTATATTGATGAACCAAATTGGATTTATTTGTGGGTTGTATATAAAGAAAAAATTCCTATTTCTTACCAGTTGGTGTATTCAAAAGAAACACACAAAGCGTTAGAGGGTGTGAAAGAGAAATCGGAGCAAGAAGGAAAATTTATGGTTTTACGTGAACCAAGAGAAGAAGGAGCAGAAGGAGAGGAAGATGGAGCAGAAAACCAAGAAGGTGGAATCACAATTGGCGGAGATATTAGTTTCTATGAATGGGACTATAAAACTGACAGTCAACAAAAGAACCCAGAAAGAGAATGAATACAGTAGTTATTTTGTCACAAAAAGTATATAGTTTTTGTGACAGTCAACAAAAGAACCCAGAGGAAAGTAGATGAATAAGCTATTATTACTTTTTGTAATGATGGCGACATGGATAGTTGTTGGATGTGGAACAAGTATAGGAAGTTGTTATGGACATTGGGTTAAGGGACCCGGACATCATAGAGGAACTAGAACACTTCTTAAAGATGCCAGTTTACCTTATTACCAATGTGTAGATGAAAATAACAAAGGTAACAATTTAAAAGAACGGAGATATTTGTGAAGAAGCTATTATTAATTTTCGTAATGATGGCGACATGGATGGTTGTGGGATGCGAAACAGTAAGACAAGTTAAGGCCGGTTGTTTTGGACATTGGGTGGAGTCAAACGATGGAGCCAGAAGTGGACACAAGAAAGGTACTATTTGGTCTAATCGACATAATGTTAAACCTTATAGACAATGTGTGGATGAAAAAGCACCACATCTAGATTTAGAACGGAGGCCATTCGGATGAGAATAGCATTACTCGTTTTTGTAATGTTATTGATGAGTAGTTGTTCGAGCAACACAAATAATTGGCCTTATGGAATGACACCATTTTTTGCAGAGTGTGAATACGATCAACACGGAGATGGTGTATATACAGATAAGGCCTGGGGTAAAAGAAAACATAAGCCGTGTAGAACAGGCTGGAAATTTTACGATAGAGGCGAACCAACTTTGACAAATGATTAGAGGAGAATATTATGTTTAGATTTTTTACAAACAAAAAATGGTTTCTATGGGCCTGGTTAGGCTCAATAATTATTTTGGGATCACTTTGGGTTCAAGTAAAGATAGATGTTAAGATCAACGAGTGGTTTGGTCAATTTTATGACATGATTCAAAAAGCACTTGCTACACCAAATGCAATTACAATAGAAGAATATTTTGAAAGTCTATTATCATTTATTACACTAGCAGGAATATATGTTGGGCTCTATGTTGTAATAAGTTATTTTACGGCTCACTATTTGTTTAGATGGCGTACAGCCATGGTTGAATGGTATCATAGTGTGTATGAGAAAGCCAGAACAATAGAAGGTGCATCGCAAAGAGTTCAAGAAGATACAATTAAATTTACTCGTATAATGGAAGGTTTAGGAACAGCCTTAATTGAATCAGTTATGGTTTTAGTTCAGTTTATTCCTATACTGTTTGGATTGTCAATGGGTATTCCGATATTCTTTTTTGGTGATTGGGAATATGGATTGATTACAGGTGCGTTACTTTGGACATTAGGAGGTACTGCCTTTTTAATTGGATTAGGGTATATATTGCGTTTAGTTGGTATAGAATATGATATACAAGCAAAAGAAGCGGCCTATAGAAAAATACTTGTTATTGCTGAAGATGATGGAACTGTTAGACCAAAGAAAATCGAAGAATTTTTTGATGATGTTCGTAAAATTCATTTTTTAAGTTACTTACGTTATCTATATTTTAATATTGGTCGAATGGCTTACTTGCAAGCAAACGTATTATCAGCTTATGTATTCCTAGCACCAGCCATAGTTGCTGGAGTAATGACTCTAGGTGTAATGCAACAAATAATAAGAGCATTTGGTAGAGTAGAAGGATCGATGCAATATCTATTAAAAGCGTGGCCTACTATTATTGAATTAATAAGTGTTTTTAGGCGTTTAAGAGAATTTGAGGCTAAGTTAATAGAAGAAGAAAAAGTTACTTAAAGGAGAAAACTATGTCGTTATATTCTAAGTTTTGTGCGTGGTTATCAGGTTGGCCAGAATCTTCAGCGAATGCAAGTCATGGTAGATCCCATCATGAAGAAGATATGATGTTTGCTGAAGAAGAAAAGATGATCAGAAAAAATAATAATGAAAATTTTAGAGCAAAAAAACCCAAAGGATTGAAACCCAAAAAGAAAAAGAAGTCTAAAAAATAAGATGCCTATATATGAATATAAGTGTGACTTATGTAATTGCTTGTGGGAAGAAATCGAAAAATTTTCTGATCCTGCATTAACCTATTGTAAGGGGTGTGAGACTGAAGGAGGTGTACATAGACTCATACCTGGACAACTAAATTTTATTCTTAAGGGTGATGGATGGTACAAAGATGGATATCAATCACCACAAAAAAATGAGGGTGTTGATTCTGGGGCGGCGCAGGTGACTACTGACCATGAACCAGATCGGCGGGTTTAGTCATCCGTCATCAGTTTAGAATTGATATATAACAAATTCTAAGTCATTGCTGTAGCACTCTCATCTTATACTATGTTCCTATGAAAAAGAAACACAGACAACTCTACGATTCGTGGAAATATAAATCAAGAAATTTTATGGAATTTAATAATCCTGTTTTCCAAGCTCTTTTAGGCTTGGTAATTTTTTATATTGGACTCAAGATGTTTTCAGGTGGAATGAAATCATTGGGCCATTTAGAACAACTTGAATGGTTTTTGGGAAATCCTTATTGGATGTTTTTAGGAGCAATTGTTTTTACACTCCTTTGGCAATCTTCATCACTTACTACAACTGCTGTAATAGGATTAGTTGCTTCTGGAACATTACCTTTACCATCTGCAATCGCCGCAATACTAGGAGCAAATGTGGGAACAACAGGAACGATATGGATAGCGGGAATATTAGTAAGTGATGGTATGCCCACAGGAATAACAAAACAAGTAGCACTTGTTCATACAGGAGTGAATACAGTTATGGCAGTTGCCCTACTTCCATTTATTCAGCCCATTGCAAGATTTATCTCAAAATTTTGATCCTATGAAAAAGAAACCCAAATGAAAATAGTTATCGTTGGTGGTGGCACTGCTGGTTGGATTAGTGCAATAATTGCTAGTGCAAGACACCCTAATCACAATATTACTGTTATAGAAAGCAGCAAAATAGGAGTTGTAGGAGTAGGTGAAAGTACAACAGGATTTTTTACTGCTATAGTTGCAAACGGGGCAACAAACTTTGGTTGTGACCAACATGAATTTATTAAAGAAACAGGTGCAACACTAAAATATGCTATCAAACATAAAGGCTGGACTAATAATATAGATGATTATTACATAGGCCCTATAGATGGAACTACCACTAACTGGTTTGTACCTGACATTATGTTTAATTATGGTTTAGATAAGCTATCGCGACAAGATATGTTAAAATTATCAAGGTGCGGACATCGGATTTATCATGGTAGTAGTAATTTTAACAAACATACTAAACAATTTATAAATGGAAGTGAGAAAGATCATGCATATCACATAGATGCCCACCTTACTGGTCAATATTTTAAGAAAATTTCTCTACAAAGGCATAACACAAAATGTATTGATTCAGAGGTATTAGATGTGTCACTTAATGAACAGGGATTTGTTAAAGACTTAGGCCTATCTAATGGCCAGACTGTTGATGGTGACTTATTTGTTGACTGTTCAGGCTTTAATCGTGTAATAATGAAACACCTACCAAGCAAATGGGTCAGTTATAAAGACAACTTACCATTAAACGCCGGTATGCCATTCCATTTAAAATATAAACAAGATGAAATTCCTGAACCATATACAACAGCTTGGGCTCAAAAAGCAGGATGGATGTGGCAAATACCATTAATGGACAGTAAAGGATGTGGGTATGTGTATTGTGATGCATATACTACTCCAGACAAAGCACAAGAAGAAATAGAAACTATACTAGGACAGGAGATTGATCCTATTAGAACAATTAAATTTTCTTCTGGACGGCAAGAATCTGCATGGATCAAAAACTGTGTAACAATAGGACTTAGTAGTGCTTTCTTAGAACCATTGGAAGCAAATAGTATACATTCAACTATTTTCCAAGCAAACAATCTATTCTTTGAATATGTAAAACCTACCATCAACAATACAATAAATGAAGGTAGTATTGCAATTTATAACAAGCGTACAAGAATAATGTATGATGATTTAAAAGATTTTCTTGTAATGCACTATATGGGTGGCCGAGAAGATAGTGAATTTTGGAAATATATAAAGACTGGTGTAACAAAAACTGAATTTGTTAAAGATTTACTAGAAATGGCTAAAACTAATATACCTACTGTTAATGTTTTCAACGATAATCCAGGCAGTGCAAATTGGGGTTTGTGGAGTTATGTAATGGAAGGCATTAATGTAATCAATAAAGATGTAGCAGGTGCAGAACTTGATGTTGAATGGGACGGGAGAAACCTGTCTGAACATGCACAACTAGATTATTATGAGATGAATAAACAATGGGATCAAGACTTACAAAATGAGTCCACATACAAAGAATTTATTGAATATTTTAGAGGATTTTGATTTACTAAATAGAATGTATGGAACGGAAGGTTCTTATTCACAATTAAGTCTGGAAGGACTATGAGCAAAAAATTATGGTATGATTGGCATGAAATGCGAAGGGATGTTAATACCCTTTGTAGAGAAGTGATGTTAGATAAGTATGATCCCAATGTGATTGTAGGGATTGCTCGGGGAGGCCTACTTCCTGGTGTTATGATGTCCCATTGGATGCAAAAACCTTTCAAACCTATTATAGCCGCATTAAGAGATTTTCCTGAATGGGAAAATTATTTACCCAGAAAAACAGATAAACGAATTCTTATCGTAGATGATATTTGTGATTCTGGAAAAACTTTCGAAAAAATCCACAAACATATTTCCTCAAGACAAAATAAAATAGACAAAGAAAACCTTGAAGTTCGATTTGCGACTTTGTGGTGGAATAACGAATGTGATCTTGAGCCTTATTATTATGCACAGGAATGTGCAAAGGATTCAGAAGATATCTGGATCCATTTTCCCTGGGAGCATTGGTGGAATGCTCCTGTTTAACCCCAATCTCGGAAGGAGATTTATATGAAGAAAATATTTGCCTTATTGGCAACGATTGTCGGGTTGGCAATCTTTAGTATAGTAAATGTATCTGGAGGGAAATTACCTTCAGTTGGATATGTTCTAGTGGGACCACATACTGATGGTGGATGGTCAATGAGACATCATGATGGATTTCAATCATTGACAAAACATGGTTATAAAGTTGGCATGGTAGAAATGGTGCCAGAAGCAGAGTCAACAAAAATATTCCTTAAACTTGCACGAAAACACGATATTGTATTTGCAACTTCATTCGGTTATATGGATGGAATGGCAAAAGCGGCGGCGAAATCGCCAGATACAATTTTCATGCACGCTACAGGATTCAAAGGTAATGATACTAACTTTGATAATTATGGTTGTATGAGTTATCAAGCACGATACCTCACAGGTATTGCCGCTGGATTGATGACCAAGACTAATAAAATTGGTGTGGTCGGTTCACATACAATTCCAGAAATCATTCGTAACATCAATGCAATTGCACTTGGTGCAAGGTCAGTTAATCCAGATGCAGTAGTTAATGTTGTATGGATCAACTCTTGGTTTGATCCACCTAAAGATATGGATGCAGCCAAAGCACTTCTCGATGATGGAAATGACATTCTGTATACAACAACTGATTCACCTAGTGTAGTTACCCTTGCACAACAAGCATGGAAAACTGATGGTAGAGAAGTTTGGAGTATGGGTAACGATGCACCTATGGGAAGTAACGGCCCAGATCGTTATGTAACAGGTATGATGTTCAACTGGAATCTTATGTATAAACACATACTTGACTCTGTAGCAAATGGAACGTGGAAACCAAATCAAAAGTTGAATTGGGGTCTACAGGAAAATTGTGTAGGTCTATCGCCATGGGGTGTTAATGTGCCTGGCTCAGTTGTCAATCAAGTCGAGACAATTAAGATGAATTGGGTAAATGATAAAATGGACAAATGGTTTCCATTTAGCGCCGGTGTTACCAAACAGGACGGAACAAAAATTCCTGCTGGTGAAATCAAAAGACATGCTCTTGACACGATGAATTTTTATGTTGAAGGTGTGAACGGCAAATTAAATTAAAAAATGATACCTATTATAGACTTTAGATTTGAGCAAGACTGTGCAGAAGAAATGTATAAAGCCTATACTACTTGTGGTTTTGCTGTATTTACTCATGTCTATGATAATTGGTTGTCGGAATTCCAAGACTGGGAGAAACTTATGGAAGAGTTTTTCCAACTACCACTAGAGGTGAAAAAGAAATATGCTTACTCTGGTGTGACAGAAAATCTTGGATACAATTGGATGGAGGAAGAATCCCTGACTCCATCCAAGCCCGGCGATCTCAAAGAATCTTATAATTGGGTTGAACCAGCAAGGATGCAGGAACAATATTGGCCTACCGAAATACCAGAATTCAAACCTCTCGCACAAAAGATAGAACGCATCTCAAGAATGTTGTCCTATCAATTTCTCTACAGATTTGAGCAAGTTTTAGGAATTCCTACTGGAAAATTAGTAGAGAAACATTTAGATGGTTCTGCAACTATGAGAATGATTAAATATCCTGTGTGGGATGGAGAAATTAAAGAAGGTCAATTGAGAGCAAATGAACATACTGATTATGGAACTCAAACATTACTTTGGAGATTTGATGATTGTCCAGGCTTACAATTATTTGATGATAATAAAGATGAATGGACAGATGTACCAATAGTTGAAAATAGTATAGTTCTAAATATTGCAGATATGTTTGCACGATGGACAAATGATTTATTTAAATCTACTCCACATAGAGTAGTGAATGTGGCAATGGATAGACCACGATACTCAATGCCATACTTTGTAGATCCTGGCCGAGATGTTATGATTGAAAATCTTATGAGTACACCAGCAAAATATCCACCAATCTCGGCGTATGAATATTTGAAGTGGAGATTAGCACAATCTTACGTAGATAATAAATATATAGAAGATGATGAAGTAAAAAAAGATGGAAAACAATATTTACCAGAACAACAAAAATATAGCAAAGGATAAAAATGAAAAAACTTATTGAAAAATTGAAGCAGAACTTGAAACTGTTTTGGCCACATGATCCCCCTGCCCCGCCCCATAAAGTAGTACCTGAGACAAAAGAAGCAAAAGTGAAAGCAGTAGGTAAAAAGGTAAAAGGCTTGAAACCCAAAAAGAAAAAGAAGTAAACTTATTTCACCTCTTCACGGAGGTGAATTAGTTGATGCTCATAAAGCTTTTCTAAATCATAAAAAATTATGTCACATTCGAAACAGGAAACCCATCCTTCTTCTTCCCAAAAATCTTTACAATAATATCTAGCCAATTCTGTGTCTACCAATTTATTTTTATTTATATAAAATAAACACTTGACAAATCCACAATGTCGTGTTATAATATAAGTATTAGTAAAAATTAGTCTCGGCCTCATCGTTCAGTCAGGTCTAGGACTCAGGATTGTCAATCCTGCAACATGGGTTCAAATCCCATTGAGGCCGCCACAGATAATTATAGGAAATTATGAAATACGATAGATTTAATTTAGAAGAAGAAATTCAAAATGTTTGGCAGACAAAAGATGATTTGAATGCTATAGCAGAAAGACATTATGATGATCCAGATGGTCCAATGTCAGCTGATGAACTTTCAAATGTTCTGATTGGGTTGAGTGAATTACATGAAACAAGAATGAAAAAACTATGGAGGGTTTTTGAAACAATGGTTCAGCAAAAAAATAGTTTTTTAACCGAAGAAGTTACTATGGGTGATGTATTAGATAAAATAGTAGATGATGCCGGAAAAGATGAGGAGTGGGATCGTTCTAAGGGTATACCCTTAACAGAAGAAGAAGCAAAAATTCATTACAACAGGAGACCAAATGAAAGCAATACTAGAATTTAATTTACCGGAAGATAAGGAGGAGTTTGAACTTGCATCGAAAGCAATGGATTGGGCACTTCTTGTTTTGCACATAGACCAGTTTATTCGAAACAAAATTAAATATGAACAAGACAGAGAAGAAGTATTACAACTTGTTCGAAATGAATTAAATTTTCAGATGGAAGAAAAAGGACTTACATTTCCATCATGAATGAATAAATACTTGAAAAAAGAAAGGTAAAATGAAAGCAGTCGTATTTAGTACAACAAAATGTGTTTGGTGTGATAGGGTAACATCTATGTTAAAGGATGCAAAAATAGAAGTAGACAAAATTGATATTACAGAAAGCCAAGATAATTTTAAACAAATGAAAGCCCACGCAGGAAAAAATGTAAATACTGTTCCTCAAGTGGTCATCGATGATAAATTTGTCGGTGGTTATACAGAGGTAGAACGATTTATAAACCACTTATAAAATGATTACAACTATAAATTTATTGATTGTCGGGGTATCTCTTTTTTCATATTTTGCGTTTACACATCCAGAACCTTGTCCTAGAAAATACATGGTTGTGAAAGACGCGGGAGGTGAATTAGCAATTTTAGCAGATATCCATCGATACTGTAAATTAGACTACGGTGGAAGATTCGTATTAAAAGATGAATACACGGAGTAAAGTAAAATGGAAGATGACAACGAAGAAAAGTTTGAAACTTGTATTAAATGTGGAAAATTAACAACCGTAGAGAAAACAGATAATGTTATATATCGTTCTGGATACATAGAAGGTGCAGGACAATTATGTTTCGAATGTTCTCAAACAAAGAAGTTACATAAGGACACAATAAATGGATAAAGCAATAACAACATACATTGCGGTACTCAAGGCCGAAATAGCACATTTGAAATCAAAACTTGAGCCAACTGAAATGGGACATATTCATACTACTATTTCTACTTTACAACATCGTGTAAAAGAATTAGAAAAAGGAACATAATATGTGGATAATCAAATATTGTAGTTCTTGAAACTATAGACCTCAAGCAGAAAGTCTTTCTGTTGAAATGAATAATGCAGGACTTACCACTACCTATGAAGAAGGTGACACGGGCCAATTTGAATTGTTTAAGGACAATGCCTCGTATATGAAAGAAGATGTCCGCGATGGTATACCTAAATTTTTTACTCTTGAAGATGTAGAACGTAGATTGGGTGGACTAGGAGAATACTAAGATTATAATGTTAAATTTGAAATCGTTTGTAGTGAATGGTGAATTGATCATCGACAAACCTCATTGGCATCAATTAAAAAATATCTATACTATACAAGAATTAAAAGATGCAATCTCAGATGCTATTGAGGGGTTAGATTTACCTCTTGTTGATATTACTGAAGAAGAAGCTAAACAAGACTTTTATGAGTTAGCGAAGTTTGATGCAAGAACTTTATTGACCAAAGATAGTCTTTATTCTAAAGCAGATTACAAATATGATTTATCACATTGGTATATAAAAAATAGTAATGTAGGAAGAAAATCATCTAATTACTTTCATCAATTCGCAAGATGGAAAGTACAGCACGCCAGACATACAAGCCCCTATCGTTCTTGGACGATTAAAAAATTCCATCAAACATTTTTGAATCCTCTATGGACATTAGATATGCCAGAGGTAAATAATAAACAAATGAGATTAGCCATTCAAATGAGAATGTATATGGCAGCTCAATATCCACCAGCAGTAGCAAAATCACTTTATAATTTATTTGAAGCAAAAGATGTTTTAGATTTTTCTATGGGGTGGGGTGATAGACTCGCTGGATTTCACGCCTCTAATGCAGAAAGTTATACAGGCATTGATCCTAACCAAGAGGTGTTTGATAATTATCCAAGACAAAATGAGCTTTATGAGACTTACAAGAAAACAGAATTTATAAAAGCTCCGGCAGAAGATGTAGATCTTAGCAAGAGAAAATTTGATATGGTGTATACTTCTCCACCATATTTTCATGTAGAAAGATATGCAGATGATGAAACCCAATCTTGGAAACGATATGGAAAAGATATTGATGATTGGTTAGGAAATTTCTTGTTTCCAACTTTAGAAAAATGTTGGAGTTCCTTAAAAGATGATGGAACGATGATTATCAATATTGCTGATGTGTATGCAAACGATAAAGGAAATAATAAAACTTATGTAAAGATTTGTGATCCCATGAATGATTTTATACAATCACTTCCACAATCTAAATATACTGGATGTATCGGATTAAAATTAAATCGTAGACCAGGCAGTAATAATGATAAACCAGAATCAAAAGGAAAACAGATTATTGAACCAATGTGGGTATGGAAAAAAGGAGATAGCAGAACATTGGATCAAATAATAGATGACACTTCCCCCCTCAATAAATTTTTTGTATAAAATGCAAATATTTGCGTTTATTTGCATTAAACACTTGACATTTACCCCCAAATCGTGGTATAATATAACTAGAGAATAAGAAAAGATTAAAGTTGAGGTAGAGCTCAAAGGTAGAGCAAACCCATGAATATGTCCTTTGTGGAATATATGGGGAACTAAATTCACTTGAGAGTGAATTGTCGGTGTGAGGTTCGATTCCTCACCCTCAACATATGGGGAGGCTGAGCACGTGGCGAGCCCAACTGACTGTAAATCAGCCGTCTGAGACTGTGAAGGTTCGACTCCTTCTCTCCCCACCAGATGTTGACGGTAGCTCAATTGGTAGAGCATTTGATTGTGATTCAAAAGGTCGTGAGTTCGATTCTCATCCGTCAACCCAAATGAAAAAGGGAAAATATGATTTGTACTAATTGTAAAACTACACATAGAAATGATTCTGGAATTGATGTTAGCAAGATGTTTAATTGTCCAAAAGGTACGGGTCACGTATGTTCTAATGAATGTAAAAAGGAACTGATAGAGAATTTAAAAGATGGATCACATTGGATAGGTATGAAATGTTATGAAAATAAAATCAACTAAACAATTCTGGTGGAGATTGAACCACCTCAAACGAAATGGTGGCGAGATAACTGTAACAGATAGAACGCCTGAAATGGATGTGAAAGAATTCAATCGAATTGAACTACTGGTAAACAAACGTGTTCGCTGGGAAATAGGTTCAGAAAGTATGGAAATTTGGAATGCCTGTGGATATAAGGACATTCCAACATTAGCCAAGGCATACGGAATAAAATGAAAAAAGTTTGTATAAACACTTGACTTCCTGACCCAGGTATGATAAAATGGTCCTGTAACAATGAGAAAGAAACTTTTTTAGAGAATAAAAATGGAAATGAAATTAGCCAATAAAGAATCAAAGTCAATTCTAGCGAAACTTCTCGCTTCAGAAAACTTGACTGTTGAACATGGTAAATTTAATACAGCATCATTTGACACAAAGAATCGCGTTCTCCGTCTTCCAATTTGGAAAGAGATGAACGGGAGTCTTTATGATTTACTGGTACTACACGAAGTTGGACACGCATTATTCACTCCTGAAGAGGGATTACATGATGCAAAAGATCATGGAAAAGGATTCAAATCCTTTCTTAATGTAGTTGAAGATGCACGAATTGAGAGAAAAATTAAAATTAAATATCCTGGTGGTCGAAGGTCATTTGTCAATGGTTATAACGATTTGATGAAGCGTGATTTTTTCGGTATTAAAAAGGAAGAAGTGGCCGGTTTGGGATTGATTGATAGAATTAATCTTCACTATAAAGTAGGTAGTCATTTGAATATTTCATTTTCTGGAGAAGAATCAGTCTTTATTGATAGAATTGATAAAGCCCAAACTTGGAAAGAAGTTGTCAAGATTTGTGAAGATCTTTATGAGTATGCAAAAGAAAATGAATCTGAAACCGATATGAGTGACCATGAATGGGAAGATGTAATGGTGGATGAAGATGAAGATTGGAATGAAAATTATGATCCTAGTGATTTTGAAAATTCTAATGAAGATAGCGAAGAAGGTGAATCTGGAGATGGTGCCGGTGAAGATGGCGAAGATGGCGAAGATGATTCAAAGGAAAAACGTGCAGGGAGTGAAGAATCTTCTGAAGAAGATGAAGATGAAACTGAAGAAGGAAAAGCCGGTGGGTCTGGAGAAGAAGGCGGTATGGATGGAAGGTTTGAGCCTGAATCAAAAACTGATAGCAACTTTCGAAATAATGAAATTGAATTAGTATCAGAAGAAGCAAAAGATTATGTATATTTGAATCTTCCTACCAAGATCGATATGAAAAATGTTGTTGTTAATTTTTCAGATGTATATGAGGAATATCGTGAAATGTATTCAAGTAGTACTGAACCAAGATATAGTAATGAGATAACCGGTGTAGAGATGTTGGATGCAGCAACAAAATTGTTCAAAGATTTTCGTAACAAGAATAAAAAAATTGTTGAATACCTCGCAAAAGAATTTGAAATGAAGAAAGCGGCAAAAGAACATGCAAGAACAGCAACCGCCAATTCTGGAATTCTTGATTCTGAAAGGCTCTATACATACAAATATAATGAACATATTTTTAAGAAATTGTCTATTACTCCTGATGGAAAAAATCATGGATTAGTGATGTTTGTCGATTGGTCTGGTTCAATGTCAAAAAATATGAAAGGGACTATTGACCAGTTGATGATTTTGGTTATGTTCTGTAAGAGAGTGAACATTCCTTTTGAAGTCTATGCCTTTAGTGATTCCTATACAAGATACAAAGATGATATAGATTGGACTGACAGTAATGGACATATATTGTCAACTAAAACTCCAGATTACGGAGATGTGGTTATTAATCGTTTCAATCTTTTGAACTTGTTTTCTTCAAGGATGAGAGCAAAAGAACTTCATGAGGCATATATTTTTATGACAGCAACAGCAAGTTATTATTCTAACGCCTATCGTTATTATGGAGAAGGAGTATATTTCAATATTCCAGATAGAATGAATCTTGGTGGAACGCCTTTGAATTCAACTCTGTTGGTATCATTTTCAATAATGAGAGAATTTCAAAAGAAGAATCAAGTTGATGTTATTAATAGTATTTTTCTTACTGATGGTGATTCTCATTCCTCAAATAACTATTGGACTGAGAATGGTACAAACGTTGAACATTTTGATGTAAGAAAGCAAAATGTGATTTTACGAGATCCAGTTTCTAAAAAAACAATGTTAGTTGACTCAAAACATGATTTTCGGCAAGCGTCATCTTTCACAGAAGCTTTGGTTAGATTTCAAAGAGATGTTTTTAATATTAATATTGTTAACTTTTTCTTGATTGATAGAATGAAAAAGTATGAAATGCAACATCATCTTGATAAGCAAAGAAAGTCTAGAGGTGAAACAGATACTATTCCAGAATGGGAAGAAGTACACAATGCAATGAAAGAATGGCGTAAAAACAAATATATGATCGCCCCTGAAATGATGGGATTTAATGAACAATATTTGGTTCAAGGTGGAAAAAGTTTGGAAGTTGAAGAGACTACTTTAGAAGTTGCAGAAGATGCAACTGTAGCACAAATGGCGAAAGCCTTTAAGAAGTTTTCTTCCGGAAAACTTGAGAAGAGAAAACTTTTGTCAAGATTCATTAATATGGTAGCGGCATGAAAAAAAGTGAAAAAAGTTTGTATAAACACTTGACTTCCTGACCAATTTACTGTATAATGGTACCTGAAGATGAAGAAACGTTCTTCATCAAATAAAACATACATTATGAGAGATGTGAAAATGACATATACTGAAAAACAGTTAAAGTTTCTTTCAGCGGCAATCGTCAAATATGGCGAAGGCGCAGTATTAGCAAAGAAAACTATTACTGAAATAGCAGAAGAGAATGGGTTGAAATTCCCATTTTGGTTGACTGACGCACGGCGAATGGGTGCCTTTACTAAGGTTAGTAAAGATACTTATCGTCTTCCTGCATTAAATGGTGGAGAAGGTGCATCAGTCGCAGATGTGGTTCCTGCTCCGGTAGTACAACCAGATCGTCCGGTAGATCCGGCTCCTGTGAAAACAAAAAAAGTAGAGAGTGATACTTTAGATATGAGTACATATTTTAATCCAGCAGAATTGATTCCTAAAAAAGATCCTTTGTTCGTGGCTCACGGACATTTTAGTGATTTGATTAAGGTTTTGAGTTCTAGAAAATTTTATCCAGTATTTGAAACTGGTGAATCTGGAACTGGTAAAACTTATATGACCGAACAAGCCTGTGCAAAACTCAAGAGAGAATTTATCAGGGTTAACATTACTGTTGAAACTGATGAAGATGATCTTTTGGGTCACTACGCATTGGTTGATGGTAATACAGTTTGGCAGGATGGTCCTGTGGTCATCGCAATGGAACGTGGTGCAGTTCTTCTCCTTGATGAGATTGACTTGGCATCCAACAAAGTGATGTGTCTACAACCTATACTTGAGGGTAAAGGTGTTTATTTGAAAAAGATAAACAGAATGGTTACACCAGCCGAGGGATTTTCGGTTGTCGCAACCGCCAATACTAAAGGAAAAGGTTCTGAAGATGGTAGATTTGTTTTTACCAATATCTTGAACGAAGCTTTCCTTGAAAGATTTCCTATCACAATGGAAGTTAATTATCCTTCAGCCCAAACCGAAAAGAAAATCGTGAACAAAGTTCTTGATTCTCTTGGAGTTCCTGATTCTGATTTCGCAGAGAAGTTGGTGAATTGGGCAAACGCCATTCGTAAGACTTTTTACGATGGTGGAATCGATGAAGTAATCGCAACTCGCCGATTGGTTCATATTTCAAACGCATTCGCAATTTTCGGTGATAGAATGAAATCAATCGAAATGTGTGTGAATCGTTTTGATGAAGATACGAAAACTTCTTTCTTGGATTTGTATTCCAAGATTGATGCCGGAGTTGATCTCGATGAAACTGAAGCTGAAGAAGCTCACAGACTTTTGGATGAAGAAAATTCCGATTATGAAGATTAATCTTAATAGGATAAATGATGAAAAAAATAAATGTTGAAACCCTAGTACCAGATACGTTCAAGTTTTTGGCTAGGGATATGGATGGTAAACTTTATGCCTTTGAAAACGAACCAAGTGTCGCAACCGATATTGCTTGTGATAATTGGGATGTTAAAGAAGGTAAATTTTTACAGATTACAAACCCAGTTTTTCTTTCAGCAGAAGGAATTACCCATACAGGAATTGATTCTGAATTGGGTGACTGGAGAGATTCTTTAATAGAGATAAACAATGAAAATGTGGCTTGAAGAGATCGCAACATTCGTATTGATGATGGGTATGTTATACCTTACAGCAGTAGTAATGTTTAGTCTATAAAAACTATGAACCAACAAAAACGAAGACGCCAAGAAGGCGCAATCGAACGCACAAAAGCATCTATTCTTGTATATGAAGAGAAGCTAAAATCTTGTGAAGATGATACCGAGAAAAAACGATTAAAGAAAAAAATTGAACGAGCTAAAACCACTATTGAAAATACAAAGATAAGATGAGTGAGTTTTCACAATTAAATTTATTTTCTTTTCCAATTTACAAAATTAGAATTGATCCTACTTCTTATGATAAAGAAAAAATAGTTGAGGATATAAAGTATAATAAAAATTTAAAAAAGAATGCTTGTACATACGTTAGTATATTTGGAAATGATTATAAAAAAAATAGTTTTGAAAAAGATTATGATGATATAACTTTTCGATTTGTAAATTTTGACAAACTTAACCGTGAATATACAAAAGTATTTAATAAATTTTTTGATGAAAAAGTATTTACAGAAAAACCTTTTAGATGGGAACTTGACATTAGAAGTTATTCAGCAATTCTTGAAGGTCAACGGATAGGCTCTCATAATCATTTAACAAAGGAGAGTTTTTCTACTTGTCATTATGTGAATTTTAAAAAAGAACATGTTTTTACACGGTTTAATAATCCAGCAAACTTTGCACCATTTACAAAACACTTGCAAGTGAGTACAATTAATTTTTTGGATTTAGGGGCTCCGGACAATTCTTATTTGTTAGAGGATTTTATAATGCCATGTCAAGAAGATGATATGATTATTTTTCCTTCAACATTAAATCATGAAGTTGTGGAACAAGGACCGACAAAAGAACCAAGAATAACAATATCAACAAACATTGAAATCAAATGAATAATTTAACCTATCTTTGGAGTGATGGAATGGTAGATAGTATAGCCAAAAAGGTTGCAGAAGAACCTATGGAAAATGTAGATGATCTCCCTCAACATGTGATTGATGAGGAACGTGGAGATGCAATTAGACAATGGAGAAAAGAACAAGCCCAAATGGAAATGTTCGATGATCCCTATTTAAATTGGAGTGGATTAAGATGAAAAAAACAACGATTGAAATCCTTGAAGAAGGTGAATTTATTTTTGGTTCCCCTACTGTGGGCAAATACATGGTACGAAGATTCGAAGATGAAGTAGAAATGGGTGGTGGTTTTTTCAAGACAAAGAAAGAAGCATTGCAGCACGCCAGGGAATATAAAAAAGATAAATCTTAAACTTATATATATTAATGATATGAAAATTAATGAATTTATACAGAAGTATAGAACAGTCACAAAACTTGTGCCAGGCATGACAAGTTCTCGCACTCCTAAAGTAGTTTGTAATGATGGATTTAAAATGTCTGTTCAAGCAGGACAATCTTTGTATAGTGAGCCACGAGATGTGGCAGATAGTTATGAACGAGCTGAAGTCGGTTTTCCGTCTACAGAAGAAACATTGCTTACATCCTACGCAGAAGATGAAGAAAATCTTTGTGGTACGGTTTATGGATATGTGCCGTGTTCAATTATTGATGAAGTGATTGAGAAGCATGGTGGAATAGATGAATCTAAAATAGATTTGTTAGGTAAATGACTCTAAAGCCAGGTCAGAGGGACGGACTCTGCACTTGAGTGCGAGTAAGAGCTCTACTTAAATGAAGTTAAGATGCCTATACAATAAGCCCAGAGGTACGTGCCACGGGTGAGGATAGGATAGTTTAAGCTCTACCTAACATTAACATTTTTATAATAATTTTATAATAGGAAAGTGAAATGAAAATTTCAATTGATATTAAAGAACTAAGAGAAAAGAAAATATTTATCGGTACTCCAATGTATGGCGGGCAATGTCATGGAATGTACACTAAAGCATGTTGTGATTTAGCAACTACCGCCACAAAATATGGAATGGATATAAAGTTCTTTTATCTTTTTAATGAAAGTTTAATTACAAGAGCAAGAAATTATTTGGTAGATGAATTTCTACGTTCCCCTTATACCCACCTGATGTTCATTGATTCGGACATCAATTTTAATCCTCAAGATGTATTAGCACTCGCTTCCCTTGTTGGAAAAGATAAACCAATTATTGGCGGACCTTATCCCAAAAAATGTATTGCTTGGGAAAAAGTTCGTAATGCTGTTGATGCGGGATTAGCAGATGAAGACCCTACAATATTAGAAAAATTTACAGGAGATTTTGTATTTAATCCAACAGCAGGTACAACTCAAATTAAAATTGATGAACCAACTGAAGTATTAGAAGTGGGTACAGGTTTTGTTATAATCGCCCGTGAAGTCTTTGAAGCATTTAGAGAAGAGTATCCCCAATTTTCCTACAAACCAGATCATAATCGTTCAGAACATTTTGATGGCAAACGATACATTCATGCCTTCTTTGATACAGTAATTGATAATGAATTATATGCAGGAAAAGGCGCAAGTGGTTCAGATCGTTATTTGTCTGAAGATTATATGTTTTGTCAATTCGCAAGAAAGATAGGATTTACAACTTGGTTGTGCCCCTGGATGGAAGTGAATCATGTTGGTACTTATGTTTTCAATGGTACATTAAAAGATTTGGGTAAATTGGAATATGCATCACATGGAGTAGATATACAAGAAAGACCATTGAAAGAAGAACGAAAACAAAATCGACAAGAACGGAGAGCAGCAGAACGAGCTGACAAAAAGAAGGGGAAGGTGAAACTTACTACACCCACAAAATAACTTGACAAATCAACAATACATGATATAATAAGATATACAATTAATACAAATCATACAAGGAATACGATGAAGTTAACAGCAGAAACACTCGCGATACTCAAAAACTACGCAACAATAAATCAAAACATACAATTCAAACAGGGTAAATCACTATCAACAATTTCACCTCAAAAAAATATTCTAACAAGTGCAGAAATTAGTGAAGACATTCCTAGCACATTTGCTATCTATGATCTTAACAAATTGTTAGGTGCACTTAGTCTTTTTGAAAAGTCTC